>OMBK01000165.1_pt1 | contig 42705 bp, 37 predicted proteins | sample 1644881 | NCBI WGS metagenome assembly OMBK01 (sample SAMEA103958132, study PRJEB25191) | human gut metagenome | biome: human-associated habitat [ENVO:00009003]; feature: intestine environment [ENVO:2100002]; material: feces | place: Germany | collected 2013/2015
TATTTTTTCTGAACAGTTTCGTGTTTCTTCTGAAAAACGCGCATATCGTTTCAGAAACTCTTCACCGTATGGTGTCAGTTCACTGTGACTTCCGTTTACACCGCCCTGGCTTCTGCTGATCAATGGTTCGTGAAGTTGCGATTCCAATGTACGGATCAGATTCCAGCTGGTGGAATAGGAAATGTGCATATGCTCACAAGAACCTCGCGCGGCAAGATATACCGCAGCGATTCGTCCGATGAGGGCGAGACATGGTGCATAGCTTACCGCACGAAGATGCCGAACAATAACAGCGGCATCGATCTTGTGCTCGCCGGGAACGGGAAGATTTATCTCGTCTGCAACCCTGTCAAAAAGAACAGGGGCGGCCGTTCGCCGCTCGATCTGCTCGTCTCCGAGGACGGCGGCGAGACGTTCAATTTGCTCATGCGCCTTGAGGACAGGGAGGGCGGCGAGTTCTCCTATCCTGCGATAACCGAGCGGGACGGAATATTGCACATAACCTACACATACGACCGCGAGTATATCGCCTATAGGCAGATAAAGATATAATAAAACCCCGGAGCTTTTATCAAAAACTCCGGGGTTATAGCTTATCGGTAAACCCGTTTTTTGGGCTTCGCAGGGCTCAGAATCAATGCCTCTCTTGTGTAAATGGAGGCATTGCTTTGAATAAGTTGTAATTTTTCAAAATTGTCGGGTATTTTGAACTTTTACGCAACAACCCCTCAGTCACGGCTTCGCCGTGACAGCTCCCCTTACACAGTGGAGCCTTGAGACCGTGCATGACGGACTTTTTCGACAGACTGAAACCCCGGAGCTTATCGAAAACTCCGGGGTTTATACTTTCGTCTTATTTTACTATCAGGCTCTTGCCTGTCATTTGCTCGGGCTGGGGGAGATGCATTATCTCGAGCATGGTCGGCGCGATATCGCCGAGCTTGCCGCCCTCGCGGAGCTTGCAGGGATAGCCGACAACAACGAACGGAACGGGGTTCGTCGTGTGCGGGGTGAAGGGCTTGCCGTCGTCGCCTATCATGCGGTCTGCGTTGCCGTGATCCGCAGTGATGAGCGTTACGCCGCCCTTGGAAGCGACGAGGTCAACGAGTCTGCCGACGCAGGCGTCGACCGCTTCAACTGCCTTGACAGCCGCATCGAATACGCCGGTGTGACCGACCATGTCGCAGTTTGCGAAGTTGAGGATTATCGCGTCGTAGATGTCCTCGTTGATCTTATTGACAAGCGTGTCGGTGACTTCGTATGCGCTCATCTCGGGTTTGAGATCATAGGTCGCGACATCGGGGGAGTCGATGAGGTTTCTGTCCTCGCCCTCGTAGACAGTCTCTTCGCCGCCGTTGAAGAAGAATGTGACATGGGCATATTTTGTGAACTCGGCGATTCTCAGCTGGCGAAGACCCGCCTTGCTGAATACCTCGCCCAGGGGCATGTCTATTCTCTCGGGCTTGAATGCGACTTCGACGTTGGGCATCTCCGCCTCATACTGAGTCATGCAGACATAGAAGACTTTAGGCTCTTTCTCGCGCTTGAAGCCGTCGAAATCGGGATCGACGAATGCTCTGGTAATTTCACGCGCTCTGTCGGGGCGGAAGTTGAAGAAAATAATGCTGTCGCCGTCCTTAACGGGCTCGGCATCCTTGCTGACGCAGGGGACGATGAACTCGTCGGTCACGCCGTCGGCATATGACTTCTCCATCATTGCGGCTGCGTCGTCGAACTTCGGAGCATCAAGGCTTGTCATGGCGCGATAGGTCTTTTCGACTCGGTCGAACTTGCGCTCTCTGTCCATGGCGTAGTAGCGTCCCTCGACAGTAGCTATCTTGCCGACGCCTATCTCCTTCATCTTCTGCTCAAGCTCCTCGATGAAGCCCTTGCCGGAGGTCGTGGAGACGTCGCGTCCGTCCATAAGGCAGTGGACAAAAATTTTCTCTATGCCGAAATCTTTTGCCATCTTCAGCAGTGCATAGAGGTGGGTGTTGTGGCTGTGCACGCCGCCGTTTGAGAGCAGACCCGCGAGATGAAGCGCGGAGTTGTTCTTCTTGCAGTTCTCCATGGCGTCAACGAGAGCGGGATTCTTGAAGAACGAGCCGTCCTCGATAGCCTTGGTTATGCGCACGAGCTCCTGATAAACAACGCGGCCGGCGCCTATATTGGTGTGACCGACCTCGCTGTTGCCCATCTGTCCGTCGGGCAGACCGACATCGAGACCCGATGCGCCGATATATGTCATCGGATTTTCCGCGAATATTCTGTCAAGATTCGGCTTCTTCGCCGCGGCGATAGCGTTGCCGTAGGTGTCGGGATTCTTGCCGAAGCCGTCCATGATGCAAAGAAGCACAGGCTTTTTACTCATTTTAACTTTCCTTTCAATTACCGCCGGTTCGGCATGTGACCGACCGGCGGCAAATCTTGTTTATTTTGCGCTTGCGGCGTTGACTATAGCGGTGAACTTCTCTGCAACGAGCGAAGCTCCGCCGATAAGACCGCCGTCGACATCGGGCTGAGCGAGCAGCTCTGCGGCGTTCTTGTCGTTCATCGATCCGCCGTACTGGACAACGATAGCGTCCGCGGCGTCCTTGCCGTAAAGTCTCTCGATAAGAGAGCGGATAACGGCGCAGACCTCGTTTGCCTGCTCGGGAGTTGCGGTCTCGCCCGTGCCGATAGCCCAGACGGGCTCGTAGGCGATGATGATGTTCTTGAGTTCGTCAGCGGATACGCCGCCGAGAGCGATCTCGGTCTGCGCGCTGACTATCTGAGAGGTGATGCCGTCCTTGCGCTCGGAGAGGACTTCGCCGACGCAGAGGATAACCTTCAGACCCTCGTTGAGAGCGGCTCTGACGCGGTTGCGAACGGTGACATCGGTCTCGCCGAAATACTGTCTGCGCTCGCTGTGGCCTATGATAACATAGGGCACGCCTGCTGCCTTGAGCATCTTCGCGCTGACTTCGCCGGTGAATGCACCTTTCTCTGCCCAGTGGCAGTTCTCGGCGCCTATCTGTATGTTGCTGCCCTTTGCAGCCTCAAGAGCCGCATAGAGATCGATATAGGGGACACAGCAGACGACCTCGCAGTCGGCGTCCTTTACAAGGGGCTTGAGAGCCTCGATGAGAGCGGTAGCCTCGGCGGGGGTGTTGTTCATTTTCCAGTTGCCCGCGATAACGGGTTTTCTGAGCTGCTTATTCATTCTGAAACTTCCTTTCTTCCTGAAAAATCCCGCGGGTTTGCCGCCCGCGGGCTTAAAATTTGCAGATAATTATTTGTCGTTGAGCGCAGCTATGCCGGGCAGCTCCTTGCCCTCGAGGAACTCGAGAGATGCGCCGCCGCCGGTGGAGATGTGGCTCATCTTGTCGGCGAAGCCGAGCTTCTGAACAGCAGCTGCGGAGTCGCCGCCGCCGATGATGGAGATAGCGCCGCTGTCAGCAACAGCGGTTGCAACGGCAATGGTGCCGCCTGCGAAGTGATCCCACTCGGCAACGCCCATCGGGCCGTTCCAGATAACGGTTCCGCTGCCCTTTATGGCGTTTGCGAACAGCTCGCGGGTCTTGGGACCGATGTCCATGCCCATCCAGCCGTCCGGGAACTCGTCGGAGTTGATGGTCTTGTACTCAGCGTTCTCGGCAAACTCGTTGCTGATAACGTTGTCGATGGGGAGCAGGAAGTTGACGCCCTTGTCAACAGCCTTCTGCATCATTTCCTTTGCAAGCTCAACCTTATCGGCCTCGAACAGGGAGGTGCCGACATGATAGCCCTTGGCGACAAAGAAAGTATAAGCCATGCCGCCGCCGACGATAAGGGTATCGACCTTATCGAGGAGGTTGTTGATGACGCCGATCTTGTCGGAGACCTTTGCGCCGCCGAGGATAGCGACGAGGGGTCTCTTCGGCTGCTCAAGAGCGCCGCCCATGAACTCGATCTCCTTCTGGATGAGGAAGCCGCAGACTGCCGGCAGATAGTCGGCAACGCCGGTCGTGGAGGAGTGAGCTCTGTGAGCCGAACCGAAAGCGTCATTTACATAGATCTCCGCAAGGGAGGCAAGAGCCTTCGAGAATGCGGGATCGTTCTTGGTCTCTTCTGCGTGGAAACGCACGTTCTCAAGGAGCATGACTTCGCCGTCCTTGAGATTAGCGGCAAGCTCTTTTGCGCTGTCGCCGATAACGTCCTTAGCCATCTTGACATCCTGACCGAGAAGCTCGGAGAGTCTTGCGGCTACGGGAGCAAGGGAGAACTCGGGCTTGAACTCGCCCTTGGGTCTGCCCAGATGGGAGCAAAGAATAACCTTTGCGTGATGATCGATAAGATATTTGATAGTGGGGAGGGAGGCAACAATTCTCTTGTCCGAGGTGATTTTGCCGTCCTGGAGCGGGACATTGAAATCGCAGCGTACCAGCACTCTCTTGCCGGAAACGTCGATATCCTTAACTGACTTTTTGTTAAGTGCGCTCATTTTGATCGTCCTTTCAAAAGTTGAATTTGCCAGCTTTTTACGCTTGCACCACTGATTATTTTATAACATAAATGTGAATATTTCAAGTGTATTTGTATGTATGATACCATGTAAAACAGGCAATTATCCCAAAAGTTTTTATATTGTTTTGCCCGAGCCGATTCTTCTTGACTTTGAGGAGCTTATCTGATAAAATATTGAGCGTCAAAAAGCATATACGCCTCCTTAGTTAAATGGATATAACAGCCCCCTCCTAAGCGGCAGATTGTTCGATTCCTTCGAGCAATGAAAATTGCATAAATCTTAAAAATGTCTCAGTAGCTCAGCTGGATAGAGCACACGCCTCCTAAGCGTGGGGTCGGAGGTTCAAATCCTCTCTGGGACGCCAGAAAGCACCGCTGCAAGCCTTTTTTCGGGGTTTGCAGCGTTTTTTTGTTCCTCCTTCTCCCGGTAATTTCACTTCCGTTACCGAGAGATTTTTATACGCCGCATGATGTATATTTGCTAATTGGACTCGAACGCTTTTCAGAAATTTGCTAAGAAAATTCTGCGTTTTGCTAATTCGATTTTTCGGATCACTTTGCCGGGGCTTGCGCCGCTATCAGGGCTGCGAGCGCACTCGCCAGCTCCGGCGACTTCTGAAGCTGTTCCACAAGGCTTTCAAGATCCAGGGTCGCAGGTTCCGATTTTGCCGGTTCTTCCGGCGGACGGACATTGCGGAGATCAGGCTTGGCATAGAAGGCAGTCTCGAATTTCTGAGCATTGACCTTTCTATCCTCGTCCAGAATGTGAGCATAGATACTGGTTATCATGTCGATCTCGGCATGGCCTGTATCGCCCTGGGTGGCTTTCAGATCGCCGTGGTTGAGTTTCAGCTTGTAGGTGGTACTGGAATGACGGAGAGAATGAAAGACCACCTTCGGCAGCCCTGCGTCCTCACGGAGCTTTGCAAACTCTTTGAGGATGATCCGATCCTCGCAGGGCCGTCCATTGGGAAGTGCCACCACCAGATCGAAGTCCTGATACTCGTCACCCAGAAAGCCTTTTAACTCGTCCTGGGACTTCTTCCATTCCCGCAGGATGTAAGCCAGTGTTTTTGGCAGCCACACCTTACGGATACTGGAATCGGTTTTCGGCTTTTTCAGAACAATTCTTGTGCTGGTGTTCGGCATGAGCGGAGTGAATATGTAATAGATATCCTTCTCACCCAGCGTTTCAATCGCCCGTTTGGAAGCCCGTGTCAGCTCCTTGTCGATGTAGACATAGGAATTATCCGCCGCAATATCTTCATCGGAAATATGGACGTTCTCCCAGGTCAGCCCCAGGATTTCACCCATACGCAGAGAGCATGCAAAGGAAAGGTTCATTGCTACATAGAGCTTGCTGTCCGTGCATTTGTCCAGGGCAAGACGGATCATATCCGCTGTCCAGATATCCCGTTTCGCATACTCCGTTTTCGGGAGGATCACATTGTCAAAGGGATTTCTTGCAATGATTTCCCATCGTACCGCCTGCTTAAACGCACACCGCAGGAGCTTGATGATCTTTTCAATGGTCTTGTCGCTGACATAGGTAGTAACAGCCTTTCGGGTCTTGGTAGACACCGACTTGGTTTTCTGCAAGGTCTGAATATAACCGTCAACCGCACGGGGAGTAACCGCCTGTACCTCCATATCACCGATGATCGGATTGATATAGTTCGCAATCAGCGCCGTTTGGCTGTCATACATGGACACACCCCATTTCTTTTCTCCGTAAAGAGATACGAAGTCATAAAGGAACTCGGTGATCGTCTGATTGCTTGGCGGTAGAAAAGTTCCCGTGTGCTGCTGATTTTCGATTTCCGCCTTGCGCTTTAAGGCCTCTTTGTGGGTATGCCAGGTTTCCCACTTCTGTTTGGTTTCTCCGTTTTCGTCCACATAGTTGTAAACAACGGAATAGTTTTTCTTTCGCTTGATTATAGATGCCATATCGTTCTTCCTTTCTTGGATCACAGGTCGAGGGAGTCAAGCCACTCGTCAAATGACCGCTTGGAAATGCGTATGGCGTTACCAATTCGCACGATTTTGAAGTGCCCTTCTTTTACAAGGATATATGCGGAAGTTCTTCCGATGCCCAGAATTTGAGCAATATCGTCAACCGTATATGTCCTTCTTTCAGGGGTTTCTTTCTTCGTGCCGTTCCATGTTTGAGACATGAGAACCCCCTTTCAGTTATGAAAAGGAACAGCACGAATATGTGTGGGTAATATAACTTCCACTATTATTTTACCGTGCTGCGCCATGTTTGTCTGCTGCTAATTGAAAAGTTTACGATCTATCCATAAACTTTCAAAAAAAGAAAAATAGGCTTACGGACGGCTGCTGGCACAGCTCCACGGGAGTCTAACCCCGGCCCATGCTGATGGGTGCGGCGCACAATGCTTTGTGGGCGTTCAATGCGCGAGTATCTTTGACCTGTCTGTACGTCCTCGCCCGCGGGCTGCCACGCCCGCTTTGCGGCCTGGTGGGGATCGCTCGCTCCCAGGAGGAAGGTCATGGCGCACCGGCCGTATGGCTCGGTACAGAACAGAATGTATCCGTCTGCCTTATACTGCGCCGGGGTCTCCCATCGGGCTTTCTTTGTCAAGGTGCGGAGCACAGCATGGAAAGGGGAACACGCGGCACTCCATTCCTGGATCAGCTCAAGTCAAAATCCAGGATCGTGATAATCAGCTTTGTTTCCAGCCTGCGGCGCAATTCTTCATCCACATAGGAATAAGGGCAGCCATGAGCATCATAGCTTGTCCTGGTGGAAAGCGCAGCTATGTAACCGGAATAGTGGCGGACTACCATATTTACCGCGTCCGGTTCACCCCGGACAGCGGCGGCGATTACAGGATAAGGAAGCAGGGCCGCCCGTGTGCTTGCAGATTTAATCATCTACATCACCTCCCATCAGCTCCTTCAGCAACCGATAGGCTTTTTGCCTGCGGGCATTGACCGTCCGGCGGGCCACGTGCATACGCTCGGCGATCTCACGGTCTGCCATGTCCAGGAAGAAGTACATCAGGAGGATGTTCCTTCCATCCTGGGGTAGCGCGTTCAGCGCCTCGGCCAGCCGGTCATTCTCAATCAGGATCACATCTCCCCCAACAGGGAAGGAAGTGTATTCCCAGGGATACCGGTCATAGGACGCAAGCTGCTCCATCGAATCCTCCGGTAGCTCGCTGAAAGTGACTTCGTGCGCCAGCCTGCGGCTGATCTCCCGATAGCCGTTGTAGGCTTCGCACTTCAACACTTTCTTGCAGAAGCAGTCAAAGGTATGCTGCTTGTGTTCGTAGTGGCGGTCAGGTGTCATTGTCTCACCTCCCTTCTTGCCGGGAGGCAGGTCATTTCTTCCCCTTTCGCCCACTACTCGTCCACTGGAGGCCTCTTTTGGCTGGCTTGCCTGGGAAAACTTCAAAAAAATATTTTTACCGCTCATAGTTTGTGCTCCTTTTGTTTCGTTCGGGTTGATAGGCCAGATCGAAACGAAAGGGCGGTGAGCGGCACCGGGGGAACACAAAAACGCCCGGACAGCATGAAGCTATTCGAGCGCAAAAAGCACGATATTCAGTTAAAAAGCGACGATTTTCGCAATCATTGTCAAACTGTTCCTGTTGGGCGGTCTGGCTTTTTTTAACGATAGCGCAAACATCGTCAGATTTTGTCGGCGGTCAGGTTGTATCATGGCGGCTCCCTCCATTAAGCCGCCGTATCCGCCAGCGTCAGCGCATCATTCCATTTGAGGGTAAAAGAAACGGCGGCCTTGATCTCTCAAAACCGCCGATAGGGTATAAAATCGTAAAATGAGCGCACGAAATTATCTGCCCCGGTCAAACGGTTTTTTTCTTTCCCCGGACGGGGCAGATAACTTATTATGCAGAACGGAGCCGATTTGAGCTAATCGGTTCCTTGTACTTTCTCCTTCAGCTTTCGGAAAGATGTATCACTGATGGCGTGTTCAATCCGGCAGGCGTCTTGTTCCGCTGTTTCCTGATCGACGCCAGTAGCGATAAGCTGCTCCATAAAAAACACATGGCGTTCATAGATTTTTTCGGCAATCTCCCGACCTATGACGGTCAGATGAAGGAACCCATCATCATCCACGGTCAGAAAACCTCCATTTTTCAAAACACCTACCGCATGGCTGATACTCGGTTTGCTAAAGCCCATGTGCCGGGCAAGGTCAATGGAGCGGACCATGCCCATTTTCTTTTGTAGAACAAGGATAGCCTCCAGATAATCCTCCCCGGACGCATGAATCTTCATCAGTTCCTCCTTTATGCTTATTGTTGAATCCTCCAGCCCTCAGCCTGTTCCCGAATCTTAATAAATTCCTGATAGGTTCCCCTTTGAGCCAGCAATTCCTTATGGGTTCCTTTCTGCACGACGGTTCCACCATCAATGACAAGAATTTGATCCGCATTTTCAATCGTCGCCAGTCTATGGGCAATCGTTATGATTGTTTTACCATGTGTCAGTGCGGAAATAGCCTCTTGAATCAAATGCTCATTCTCTGGGTCAATGCTGGCCGTGGCCTCATCCAAAATAACAATCGGCGCATCTTTCAGCATGGCTCTGGCAATCGAAATCCGCTGCTTTTCACCGCCGGAAAGAGAAGAACCGCCCTCACCAATGACGGTATCATATCCATCTGGCAAGGCCATAATAAAGTCATGGCAGCGCGCTTTTTTTGCAGCAGCAATCATCTGTTCCTCCGAAGCGTCCGGGCTGCCGAATTTGATATTGTTACGGATCGTATCCCGGAACAGATATACATTCTGGAACACCATACTGATATTTTTTAGTAAGCTGTCACAGGTAAATTCTCGAATATCTGTTTCTCCTAAAGTGATTTTTCCGGCGTCAACATCATAAAAGCGTGCAAGCAGGCTGCACAGGGTAGACTTGCCGCTCCCGGAAGGACCTACAATCGCTGTTGTGGTATTCTGCGGAATCGTGAAATTCACATCATGCAATACAGTCCGTTTATCGTAACCAAAGGATACATCCTGAAAAGTAATGTCATACGAGGTCGGTGTAATATCTTTTCCGTCCTGGTCGATATATTCTGCATTTTCCAGAGCTTCCAGCTTATTCATAGCGGAATCTATAAGACCCAGCATGTGAGCCGCGTCGTTAATGTTTTCCACACTTCCAAAGATTACGAAAGAAAACAGAACAAACATCAGGAAATAAGCAAGACTCATTTGCCCGTTAAGTGTCTGCCATGCACAGATAAACACAATCCCCATAGATGCCAGTTTTAAGGAGAACAGATGCAAGCAGTTAAATGGCGTATAGCCTTTTTCTACTTTGATATGAATATTTTTCAAATCCGTATTTGCCTTGCGGAAACTTTCGATAGAAGCCCCTTCCTGTCCGAACGATTTAACGATGGACAGCCCGCGGATATATTCAATCGCAGAGCCAGACATATCCTCCATGGCCTGGTGCGTGATAGCAGCGGTCTTTTCACTATGCCTGCTGATACCATGTAAGGCCAATGAGGAAAAGGCAACGCCGACAACAGAAATCACTGCTGCGGCTGGACTCAGGAAAAGGAAACACAGGAGAATTGCAATAAACTTTGCATATCCGTTGATGATGATATCAACCATCTTCATTCCCTGCAATTCGAGTGTGGATAGCTCCGTGGTAACACCTGTCAGAATATCGCCCACGCTGTTTTTGGAAAAATATCCCAGAGGAACCCTTTTCAGCACATCGCCTAAATGGATTCGCTGCCCTGCGGCTACTTCATAACCAATGCTTTCCTGCAACACCGCCCGCAAATAAGAGAGTAGAAAGTTAAGCGCAATCGAGCCAACAATAATCCAAAGCGTCTGCCAGATCAGGGAGGATTCTATTGTGCTGCCTGCCCAATAAGCTGCGATTGCTTTATCAAGGGCATAAGCGGCAGCCATTGTAGGGATCGCCGTAGACAGGCTGCTGAAAAAGGAAAAAACAGAGCCAAGATAGAGGCGTCCCTTATATTTCCCCGCCCATTTAATGATCCGTTTCATAGACTTAAACATGAGCGGCCACCTCCTTCTTTTCACTCACAGACCAATTCTTCGCCCCGATGTGGGCTTTCCACATATCCGCATAAAGCGGACACCGCTTCAACAATTCTTCCTGCTTTCCGCAATCCACAATCCGGCCTTTTTTCAACACGACAATCTGATCTGCGTTCTGAATGGTGGAAAGGCGGTGGGCGATCACAAGAAGAGTTTTACCCTTTGATAACGCCATGATAGATTTCTGGATTTTATCTTCGTTCTGCGGGTCAGTAAATGCTGTCGCTTCATCCAAAATAACAATCGGGGCATTTTTAAGGATCGCCCTCGCAATCGCAATTCGCTGTTTTTCGCCGCCGGACAGCCTCTTTCCGGCATCACCGGCAGGGGTATCATATCCTTTGTCCAAACGCACAATAAATTCATCACAGCAGGCCGCTTTCGCCGCCGCATATACTTCTTCATCTGTGGCGTTTGGATTTCCAAGACGGATGTTTTCTTTCAGGGAGCAATTAAACAGGAAGTTATCCTGCGTCACAAAACTGACCAGTTCGGAAAGCTGGCGTATAGACAACTCTTTGATATTCTTCCCCCCAATGGTAATGTTGCCGCCTGTCACGTCCCAAAACCTTGCAATCAGACGGGCAATCGTTGATTTACCGCCGCCAGACGGTCCTACAAGTGCCGTAAAACTTCCCTCTGGCAATTCCAAGTTCACATCATGCAGTACTTCATTTTGCTCGGAGCCGTCATAGGAAAAAGCTACATGCTCCAACACAATATCATTGCGGGGTATGGATACGATTTTCCCTGAATCCGGCAGCACAGGCAGGTTCAAAAGTTCATTTGCCGCCTCTACTGCATATTCCATAGACTTTGCTTCGTTAATGAAAGTGGTTGCTTTCATCAACGGCCCAACAATGCTGAGGGAAAGAATAATCCCCATTGCAAGCTCTGCGGGGGAAATACTTCCATTCTGTACCAGCAGAAGGCCGACAGGAAGAACCCCCAGTAGCGTTGTGGGCATAATCGCCATCATCAGGTTCATCGTTTTCCATGTGCTCTTAAACCATGCCAGGGTAAACTCTTTGAACGACTGGACAGCATTAACAAATTTTTCATAGGAGCTTGTGCTTTGATTAAAAGCCTTTACAACCTCGATGCCTTCCACATACTCAATAATAATACTGTTGACATGGTTATTTGCCTCCATATAAGCGGCGTACTGACTGTTATAATTCCTCATAAGGAAAAACATAGGAATCATGGCCAGCACCGGAGCAATCAGAACCGCCAATCCCATGCGCCAGTCAATGACCATCATCCAGGTAAAAATTGCAACAGGGAGTAGGAGGTTAGAAGTCAATTCCGGGATCATGTGTGCCAAAGGCGGCTCTAAATCCTCCACCTTATCCATGATGATATTTTTCAGATAGCCGATTCGCCGCCCCATCACTTCGCCGAGAGGCGCTTTCATCAGCCGGTCCGCAATTTTAAGCCGGATTCCTTCCAAAATGGTATAGGCTGAAATATGCGCCAGGATCGTAGAGATTCCATGGCAGGCAACCCGCAGCAGGTAGCCCGCTGCTCCAACCAGACACCAAATCAGAATGCCATTCAGGGTCACATTCTGATTGATAAATGCCAGCAGGATTTCATATACAGCCCAAAAAGGAATAAACCCTCCTGCAACGCTCAGAATGGCGCAGAATACCGAAAGAGCCATTTTCCCCTTGCATGGTGCGGCGAAGGAAAACAGAATTTTCACCCAATTATCTTTTTGCTGCTTCATTACAATCACCTTCCTTCTTTTTAGTCAGCAAAGAAAAAAGGATGGGTAGTCTTTGCTAACCATCCTCATTGTAGCAGTATTCAATTCTTCTTTCCTCTCCAAAACGGCATTTATGCACCGTTTAGAAAAAAGATTTTCGGTATTCCATCGGCGTCTGCCCTATCACCTGCCGGAAAGCTGTTGCAAATTTACTGGGGCTTTCATATCCCACAGCTCCGGCAATTTCCGCAATCCCTTTTTTGGAATCCTGCCGGAGCATTGTGGCAGCAACGTTCATCCGATAACGGCGAAGATAGGAATACATGGAATCTCCGTATATTTCCTTAAAGCAGGTTTTCATCCCCGTCAACGAAATCTGGAATCGTTCAGCTAATTCATCCATCGTGTAATGCTCCTGCAAATTTGCCGTAATAAGATCATGGATCGCTTTGATTTTTTCTACCTGCCCTTTATAGAAATAAGGGCGATCTTCTTTGGAATCAGAAAACTGCAAAGCGTCCAGATATAAAAGCAGCTCCAGGGCTTTTACTTTATAATAGTCACCTTTGATCTGCTGCGGGACAAAGTAAAGCTCTGAAAAAATATGTTCAATTCCTGGCTCATTATGAATCACAAACGGTTTCTTGTCATTGCAATACTTTTTTTGAAGCTCGTACAAATCAACAGAAAATCCGCCAAAAAAGTCTTTCAGCGCCGGCACAGCAATGTCCAGATCAAATCCCAGGGTTATCCCATGATAGTGGCAGAGTGGAAAGCAGAACCGTCCCGAATGGGAACGCCGGTCATCCACACGCATCTCATTCTCTTGCAAATAGCTATACGCATGATTGTCAATCTCGCTTTCGATCCGTCCCTCCCTGCAATGGTCTATATAGAGAAGCGAACTGTCCGTACTACTCTGAAAGTAGGAGGTACATTCTTTCAGGTGCATATCGCTATACATCACAAAAGCGCCATCAAAAATTTTGTGGGCTGTCATGGTTCCCTCGCCGCTCTCGTCAAAAAGCTGCAGGACAACGCAATCCTCAGTTTCAATGACATTTTTAACATTTGAGCCGCAGTTTATTTTACCATCAAACAGTTTGATTTCCGCCGCCTCCTTCCATCATAAAGAAATTAAATAACCGTTCCCGTCCTTCCGTATCCTGGAGGAAATAGTTTTCTTCCAATCTGCCGTTTTCCAGATGGATCACATAATTGCAGCACCTGAGTATAAATTCAGGATCATGGGTCACAATCACAATGGTTTTTCCTGAATCGGCAAGTCCTTTGACCGAATCGGCCACCTGCCTCATATGAAAGAGATCAAGGCCGCTGGTAGGTTCGTCAAATAGTATAACCGGACGTTCAGAGGCAATCGCAGAAGCAATCGCCACACGTTGTTTTTGCCCTCCCGAAAGCCCCATCGGATGGCAGGCTTTGTACGGGAGCAAATCCATTTCTGTCAAGATAGTCTCTGCCTTTGCCACATTTTCAGGCGATTCATCGGAATCTTTCCCCGGCATACTTAACAGGACTTCCTCTAAAACGCTCTCCGTAAAAAGCTGATGATTTACATCCTGCATGACCATATAGCATAGCTTCAGCCGCTGTTTGCTTGAATAGGAAGTACCTTCTTTTTCGAGGATACCTTTACATCTTTTTTCCAATCCGCATAAGCAACGGGATAGTGTCGTTTTTCCGGCTCCATTGTGCCCGATGACCGCCGTTACATTTCCGGCAGGAAGCTCTATATTTTCCAGAGAAAGCGTTTCCGGCTGTTTCTTGTATGCGAAATGGAAGTGGTTCAGTTTCCATATCCCCTGCCCTGAATGTAGACTGGCAGGCTCAATGTCTGCAAACTCACCCAGGCCAAGAGGCCGTAATCCCATTTTAGCTTTTTCCGCCGCCGGAATCAACTGAAATTCCGGCAAAGTATAATCCCCTTGTATTTCCCCGTCGCTTAAATATATGATCCTGTCTGCCAGATCATAAAGATAGTAGAGCCGGTGCTCCGCAATAATAATTGTTTTGCCCTGTGACTTCAATATTTTTAACAGTTTCCGAAAATCAGCGATGGAATAGGCGTCAAGGTTGGAAGATGGCTCGTCCAAAACAAATACATCCGGTTCCACAGCGGCGGCAGATCCACAGGCGATTTTTTGCTTTTCCCCACCGGAAAGGGAGAAAACACTTCTGTCCAGCAGATTTGTAAGGTTCAACTGCTCTGAGACCAGCTTTACCCGCTTTCGGATTTCTGCTTCTTCCAATCCATGGTTTTCACATCCAAAGGCAATTTCGCTGGTCGTATCCACATTAAAAAATTGAGAACGTGGATTCTGAAAAACAGAACCCACTTTTTTTGATATATCAAACAGGGAAAGCCCGCTCATATCTTCTCCATCAAGCATGACAGTGCCTTCCAGCTTTCCATCGTAATAATGAGGAATCAGTCCGTTAAACAGCCGTGTCAGTGTGGTTTTACCGCAGCCCGATGTTCCGCAGAGCAGTACAAAATCCCCGTCGTTAATAGACAGGTCAATATTTCTTAATGTTCCGTGTCCTTCCCTGTCCCCAATGTCAGTTTCATTTGGAGGGTAGGAAAAAGAAACTTTTTTACATTCGATCATAGGCCTACCTCCCTGTAATCATCGTGACAATAGGAATTGCAAAAGCCACCACACATAGCAGCAGGAAAAAAACATCCTGCACATGAAAGCCGATCTCGCAGATGTTTGTCCTCTTGACCGGACCGCCCAATCCTCTTGTCAGGGCTGCCGCATTTAATTCTTCCCCGATCTTGACGGAACACATGATGACAGGGACAAGCCTGTATTCCAGCATTGCACTGGCTTTGCCCCCGCCAAAACGGATTCCTCTCATTTTCATAGCGTCCCCTATGGCATTATATTCTTCTACAACAGTAGGGAAAAATCGGAATATCACGGACATAGGAATGATGATCTGCTCCGGTAAATGCAGCTTCTTCATGGAGGCAACAAACTCGCTGACCGTCGTTGTCCTGACCGTGATGTATCCCATCATAATCCCCGGCACAAACCGCATAAAGAAACCGCAGATTGCAACAACAAGAAAGTTAGGAAGGCCGGACAGGTGGGGGAGCGCCCATAGTTGCAATATATAGCTGCCGCCATATAAAACAAAATAGATAACCGATCCCTTCCACGATTTTTCCGTGAGCAGCAGGATCAATGGAACAGCAGCCAAAATAGGAGCAAACTGTTTAGAAGCAGCCCCACCTCCGCCGCTCAAGACAAAGAGGGCAATCGTGACAAGCAATGCCAACTTTGTCCGAGGGTCTAACGACAGGCCGGTTTTCTTTTTTTTGCTTGCTAACAATTCATGGCGCATTATGCAATACCCGCACGCTTAAAGTGCTTTTTGAAAATTTTCTGGCCGATCACACCGCCGATCACGCCGCAAACGAACCCGGCAATCAAAAGAAGGGGGAGCGTATATGCCGAGATATAGCTCATAATGGAATCTGCATACTCTTGTCCATAACCGCTGATTAGCTGCTGATAGTAGCTGTCCCGTGTTGCAACAATGGGGATGTAGTTTCCGATGATCCACATAGAAAAAACACCATGCGATATGATTCCTTTTTTTGCACTCTTATAATCGCCGGATTTCAAAACAAGATCAGCCAGGACACCGAACACGGCACCGGTAATAATGCTCCAATACCCCATGCCGGTCAGCAACATTAAAATACCGCAGATCAGTCCTGTCAGCGATACCATTCCAAACTTCTGGACTTTAGAATAATACAGCATCATTACGATTCCGCCAATCAGCGGAACCAGCACGATCAGAAGCGGAAGAAAAATAGGGATAAATCCCAGCATGGCAATCGCCATCATCACCACAAAATAGATCGCAGTGAAGATTCCAACATTGATAAGGTCTTTTCCTTGTAGTTTATTCATTATTTGGTCCTCCTGTTTGCTTTTGTGTTAGCACGAACTAACCGCATTTCAGTATAGCAGATATGTCGGTATGTTTCTTCTCCAAAAAGGCATTTTCGCTCCAAATAGACAATTAGTTTGCTTTTGCTATCTTTACGGGGAGTGATTGCCTGCGTGTGTGCGTGAACATAGAACTATTCAACATTGAACAGAGGCGGTTCTTGCATAATTTGAAATGGAAACAGCCAAAATCTCCGCTCCAAATTGTAGTATTAGTAGAGGGAGAAATAGAAGGTAGGGTTTCGATAGCAAGCACAGCAAGCGAGTACCCGCTTGCGAATTTTGAAATTTTCAGGTCCCTTGCCCGAAAATCCAAAATTGCTTGTTGGGATAATCCCAAACCCTTATGAAGAACGGAGGCGGCGCATGGCAAACCGAAAGCGGAATATCCAAATGAAATTCTATGTCACGGAGGACGAAAAACGGCTCATAGATGAGAAAATGAGCCAGCTACCCACACGCAGATATGGTGCATATCTCCGCAAAATGGCGATTGACGGATATATCATCTATACGGACACCGCAGATATCAAGGCGTTCATCAAAGAGCTTTCCGCTATCGGTCGGAACATCAATCAGATCGCCAAGCGGATCAACGCCGGAGGCCCTGCGTATCAGGCTGACATAGACGAGATACGGGAAAGGCTGGACGAGATATGGCAGTTACAAAGACACATCCTATCAAGTCAACGCTGAAAGCAGCCATTGACTATATCTGCAACCCGGAAAAGACGGATGGAAAGCTGCTTGTATCCTCCTATGGATGCGCCGCCGAAACTGCGGATATCGAATTTTCCTGGACCCGCCGCCACGCCATCGACAAAGGAACAAACCTGGGCCGCCATCTGATCCAAGCCTTTCAGCCTGGGGAGGTCACGCCGGAACAGGCCCATGAGATCGGTATGGAGCTTGCAAAAGAAATTCTGGGCGGCAAGTATGAGTTTGTGCTTACCACCCATATAGACAAAGATCATGTTCATAACCATCTGATTTTCAATGCGGTCAGCTTTGCGGATCACAAGCACTATCATTCCAACAAGCGGAGCTATCACTATATCCGCCGCACCTCAGACCGGCTTTGCAAGGAACACGGTCTGTCCGTCATCATCCCCGGACAGGACAAGGGTAAGAGCTATATTGAACATCAGGCCGCGCAGAATGGCACCAGCTATAAGGCGAAGCTGAAAGCGGCCATCGACCGGCTCCTGCCAGCCTGTTCCGATTTGGAAGAACTGCTTCGCCGCCTGCAGAGAGAAGGCTATGAGATCAAGCGGGGCAAATATATCTCCGCCAGAGCGCCGAATCAGGAACGGTTTACCCGTCTGAAAACCCTGGGTGTGGACTACACCGAAGAAGCCCTTGCCGCCCGGATCGCCGGACGCTCCAGACCTTCCCGCCAGCCGAAACAGCAAAACGGAAAGATCAGCCTGCTCATTGATATCCAGAACAACATCAAGGCGCAGCAGAGCGCAGGCTTCACCCATTGGGCGAAGCTGAACAATCTGAAACAGGCCGCCAAGACCATAAATTTCCTGACCGAACACGGGATAAGCAGCTATGGAGAACTGGAAAGCAAGCTAACCGCATTATCCGCATGGAGAGATACTGCTCATGCAGAGATCAAGCGGATAGAAAGCAGAAGTGCCGAACTTACCCTTGTGATGAAGCACGCCGGCACTTACCGTCAGCTAAAGCCGCTTTATGACCGATACCGTAAATCGAATGATAAAGAAAAGTTCCTGCGGGGGCATGAGAGCGAGATCATCCTTTTTGAAGCGGCCGCCAGAGAATTGAAACGGCTGGGGGCTGTACCGCTGCCGACAACAGAAAGCATGAAAACGGAGCTTGCCAATCTCAGCGCAGAAAAGGAACGCCTTCTTGCGGAGTACAAAACCGCAAGAACCGAAGCCCAGGAATACGAGACCGTCAAGCAAAATGTGGATGCACTGCTGGCCGTTCCAAAGGAACAGGAACAACAGCGGCGGCATGAACTTGAATAAATTTCTTTGAAAGACGCTGGGCGCAGCTCCCGGCATCCTGTATAATGGAACTGCGGAAGGAGGTTTTACCGATGACAAGAAGCGAAGCAATCAAAGCATTATTCTTCAAAAGTGTACTGCCCGTGACCGTGGCACTGATCCTGTATTGTATCTTCAAATCCGCCTGCATGAAGAACGGAGAGCTTGACTATGTATGGCTCTGGATACTCTGCGGGCTGCCGTTTGGCCTCCATCGGATGTGCCTCTGGATCGTGCCGGGCGGCGGCTCCCTGGGTGGAGGGATCGCCCTGTTTGCATTGAACTTTATTATCGGTGGTGTGATCGGTGGTTTCATTCTGGCATGGCGGTTGATCGTGGCAGTGTGGTATGTGCCGCTGACGGTGTACCGGCTGATCGTTGGATGATTTTCTTGCGTCATGGAAATATGGAAAACTGCCGCTCGTGCCGATGGAAAAACCATTCACAACCTGATGGAAAAAGACAAGCCTTTTCCCACAGGCCTGCAAACAGCTTTCCCACAGCCTCGCAATTCTGACAGTTTACGCACATTCCCACAACGCCTACTGCGGCGGCTATCCATCCTTTCCTATCCAATCCTAATGAGAAAATACTATGGAAATTCCTTTTCAACGGAGGTACAATTTGTACCCCTGTTCAAACAACAGAACCGTGTTAAAGTAATTTGATGATAGCAAAAAGAAAAAGCGGGAGTACAGCCGATCGGACGAACCGAAAAGCTGTACTCCCGTTTTGCGTGACAGAAAGTGTTTGAAATCAAGCCTTTTTCTTCATGTGCCAGCAAGCAGACCAACACATGAGAAATCATAAAGGCTCCCTTTGAAAATACGGATACAGGGAATTATTTTGCGGTTTTTCCACCCCTATCTTCACATATTTTAGACCGTTTGGAACTGTAATGCGGACAAGCGACCAGACACGCCCGGAAACTCTGCTTGCAGCCGTGAACACATTTTTTACAGATATGGTTATACTGCCGCCTGCCGTTCTCACCCAGGAAGAACGCCCATTCCAGCCTCCACTTCTTGCTTCGGCTCATAGGCAGTCGTGCTCCGGCACATCACGGCCGGGCTTCTTGCCCTCCTGGGGCTTATGCTCGGCACATTCCCGTTTGGCGTCCTCCAACCGCTCACGGATGGAAGACTTCTCTGGCGTTGTCCGCTCTGCATACTCCTGGGCTTTTTCCAATTCTTCGCCGCGTCTGCCGTTGTTGATAACGCCGTCGATCATGCCGTAGTCATCCTCCAGCGTCATTTCAGCGGTGCGGAGAGGATTGTCCTTTTCCGGCTGTTCCGCTGCCACGGCAAAGGCCCGTGTGCCGTTTCCCATGATAAGATACTTTCCATCATCGGAAATATGGTGGACACCGTAACCGGCCGCCTCCATCTGTTCCCGGCTCATAGCCGTCACCTGAAAGCTGCCCCTGGGTGTCTGCACACGCTCGCCGGTCTCAAAACGGTCTGGCAGAAAAGTGAGGGCTTGCTTCTCTGCGGGAACAGGGAGAACAACGATATTGCCATTGATCTGCATAAATTGTTCCGGCGTTTTGAACTGTTCCGTGTATTTCTGAATCAGTTCCGGGGACAGGGACGCAAAATCTTCCTCACCAAGTCCAACCACCAAAAAAGTCCCTGCTACGATATCATAAATTTCTCCATTTTCATCCCGCAGCCCACGGTTCAGATCAAGCCCTATGAGCTTTCCTTCATCATTGCAAACCAGCGCCACCGGGTCAGAATAGGGATAAGTTGCGCCAATGTCTCCGCCGACCTCCGCCTGCAGGGAATGAAGATCGGGGTCGATCTCCTTCACATAGGGTCCCTTCATAGGCTCCACTATAAGCACAGTCATCTTTTCCGAGGCAGCCCTTTCCGCAGCGGACAGCATTTCATCCGCATGGGACTTCTCCGGGTCCTCCAAAGCTGCCTTGACCTCCGCCGGGTCAAAATCAAGAAATTCCTCATAGCCCGTAGCATCCTTGAATTTTTCAATCTCCGAAGGAAGATAGTCCTCCTGCGTCTGCCCTAACGCCGCCAGCTTTTCATCCAAAGCAGAAATGCGCCCGGCCATCAGGCTTTCGTAAATTTCTTCCTTTGCGGCGTGCGCCTCCGGGTACTCTGCCGCATACTGCGGATCGTTCTGACGGAAAAACTCGTCCATGTCAAAGGCGATATCCATAGCCCACTCGGATTTTTCTTCTTCGGGAAGATCATCCTGGAAGGCCATCACCCGGTACTCGTCGGGGATACTGTCGCGCTCGCCGTCATAATACTCATGGAAGGCTTCTCTGGTATCCCGCACATAGCCCTGATCGGTGAAAGTGCCGTTTTCCTCCAATGCCACATCCCGGCCATAAGCTTCATAGTCGATGTAGTTCTGCAGGTGGGCGGGAACCTGAGTGACTTCCAGTTCCTCAATGTAATAACGCCCCAGATCGTCATAGTCATGGATATCAGGGTAAATATCATAGCAGTCCAAGTTTTCCGTGAGGTTGATGATCTCCTGCAGGCTGCTGGTATAGTCTCCGATCTCCATAGCGGCCTGGAACTTCGCATAGTCGCTCTGATCCATTTCATCCAGCTTCGACGCCAGATAATTCAGCTCGTCCAGATTCTCATATTCACCCAGCTTACTGTAAAGACCGTCCACATAGCAGTCATAGTCCGTGATGAACCATTCCTCATAGGGCTGGCCGAAGTCATCCTTCTGACCGATCCCGATCCGCTTAAACACTTCTTTCAATTCCTCGGCGGTGGTGGGAAACTTCACCCACTCGCCCACAAGCTCGCCCTCATTGTACTTCCCAAGATTGGTGATAAAGGCGGCAAAGGGATAATCCTTGTCGTGATCGTAATATGGCATATCAGAACCTCCTTACAGTTCCGGCGCAGACTTTTCTTTATGGGGCTGCGCCTTGCTTTTCTCTGCACATTCCTTCTTGCCCTGTTCCAGTCGTTCCCGGATGGAGGGCTTTTTCTCCGGCTCCGCAGGGCGTTCATGCACCCACTCGTCGCCGGAAAGAGAAATATATCCGTGTTCCGTAAAATGCCCCTGTTCCTCCTGCATGGCGTACTTGCCAAACGGAACAGGGTCGATTGCTTTCAGAAGCTCCGGGGGCAGCAGCATATCCATGTGCTGTGCCAGATACCGCCACCCCAGATCGTTCAGATCGTGGATATTGGGCTCAAATACGAAATAGTCGATGTTGGCCGCAAACTCCTTGAACTGCTCCGGCGCTGTCAGCTTGAAGGGCGAGGTCTGCACCGCCGCTAACAGTTCCCGATCCTCCGGGGAGAGGGCAGCCACCGCCGCCCTCATTTCAGGTAAATGTTCCAAAGTCTTATTTTCTGCCATTGACACCTTCCTTTCTTTTCGGAAATTCCAGCTTGAAATTGATGTACTTGCCGCCCGTGTCATCCAGGATCACCGCAGCGTCATAAGTGGCCTGTTTCTTTTCAGACCACATTCCCTTGACATTGGTACGCCCCTTTTTCAGAAGGTCCGTTGCCATCTTCTTTGTCAGTTCCTTCTTGCGGCTCGTCCAGAAGCGGTCATTTTTCCAGAGAACAAAACCACAGGACCGATCCGAACAGGCAAAGTTTTTCTTCCCCTCATAGACCGGCTGGCCGCAGCGGGGGCAGGTACCGATCACTTCCTTCTCCGGGGCAAACAGCTTTTTGCCATCCTCGGAAATGCAGGAATAGGTGGACGCGATCTCTTGAACCATCGTGCGGATACCGTCCATGAAGGTATCCGGGTCAGCGCCGCCCCTTGCGATCTCCGTCAATTTCTGTTCCCATTCCGCCGTCAGCATGGGAGAGGTCAGCGGCTCCGGCAGGACTGTGACAAGGTTGATACCGGCTTTTGTGGGGATCAGGTTTTTGCCCTTGCGCTCCACAAATCCGGCTGCTACCAGCTTTTCGATGATAGCTGCCCTGGTGGCGGGCGTGCCAAGTCCTTTTCGCTCTGCCTCGTCGGGGATATCGTCCTTGCCCGCGTTCTCCATAGCGGACAGAAGGGTATCTTCGGTGTAGGGCTTCGGCGGCTGGGTGAAATGCTCGGTAACGGAAACCTCCGCACCGTCAAAAGTCTGCCCTTCGGTGAAGTCCGGGAGCGTGCCGCTGTCCCCATCAACAGGCTTTTCTTTCAGGGAGGTACGAAAAATGTGGTCGATCTCCCGCCAGCCTTCGGAGAGGACGCGCCTGCCCTTTGCGGTGAAGGAATGGCCGCCGCAGTCAAAGGTGGCCGCGACCGCCTCATACACATACGGCTCCGCCGATGCACACAGCAGCTTGCAGCAGACCAGCAGGAACAAATTGCGCTCGCCCAGGGGCAGAGCCTTGATATCCGCTTTCTCAACCTCCATTGTAGGGATAATGGCGTGGTGGTCGGATACGTCCTTGTCGGAGATCATGGCCTCCACCAGTGGAAAGAAGTTTGTGCAGCCATCAAAGGGCGGCAGCTTTGCCGCCAGGTGGATCACGCAGGAGGCCATTTCCGCCATATCTGAGGTCAGATACCGGCTGTCCGTGCGGGGATAAGTCAGCAGCTTCTTTTCGTAGAGGCTTTGGGCGTAGTCAAGGGTTTGCTTTGCCGTATATCCGAACAGGCGGTTTGCCTCACGCTGCAAGGTGGTAAGGTCATAGAGCTTCGGAGGCTGTTCCTTTTTCTGCTCTTTCGTGACAGAGGTACAGGTGACGGCCGCACCCTTGCACATGGCCGCTGCCTGTTCTGCCTCCGCCGGATCGGTGAACTTCTCCGACACCGCCTCGGCTCCGTCCAGCGTCAGGCGCAGCAGATGATATTTTTCCTTGTGAAACAGTGTGATCTTTGCGTCACGATCCGCCATCATTGCCAGCGTAGGTGTCTGCACACGGCCCACATTCAGGGTACGATGATAGAGAACGGAGAAAAGACGAGTGGCGTTGATCCCCACCAGCCAATCCGCTTTCTGGCGGCAGAGGGCGGATTGATACAGGGCTTCATAATCGGCGCCGGGGCGCAGATCAGAAAAGCCCTCCCGGATAGCGCTGTCCTCCATCGAAGAAATCCAGAGACGGTGGACCGGCTTGCGGCAGCCAGCCATTTCATACATCAGACGGAAGATCAGCTCGCCTTCACGCCCGGCGTCACAGGCATTGACGATGTTATCCACGTCGGAGCGATTCATCAGAGCACGGAGATTTTCAAAGGCGTCCTCTTTGCCGGGTGCCAGCACATAGCGGAACGGCTCCGGCAGAATGGGGAGATCGTCATAGCGCCATTTCTTGAAACGCTCGTCATAGCCGCCCGCATCCATCGGGGATACCAAGTGCCCCACACACCAGGATACGAGAAGGCCGTTGCCCTCATAAAAGCCATCGGCCCTGGATGAAGCACCCAGGGCCGATGCGATAGATTTTGCCACACTCGGTTTTTCTGCGATAATCAGTTTACTCATTCTTTTCCTCCGTTTCCTCGTCCACAGTCAGATATTCTTCTTCATCCTCCAGGTCGAAATCATCCAGATCAGCGGGAACTTTCTTGCCCTGCTTCGGTTTCAGAACCAGGAAATAGACCGCTGCGCCGCCTCCGGCTGCAAGGATCAGCAGCACTGCCAGGAGCGCCCCGGCATTGCTTTTCTTTTCAGGTTCCGGATTCTCCGGCTCGGTGGGCTCTGCGGCTTTCTGTTCTGTGCCAACACATTCACTGAGGTTTTTTACGCAGACCGGGCAAGCGGTGTTGACCGCTCCGGCCTGGCACTTTTCTATACAGGTGCAGGCAATAGGTGTTTCCGCCTTTTCTCCATCCTCCGTGAGTGCCATGAGGTCGGCTTCATCCACCTGGTTCAGAAAATGCACGGTTTCCTCGCCCTCGTCGTCACGGTCGATAATGAGATAGAACACATTGCCGTCCTTCGTTTCCACTGTAATAAACTGCTTGCCGCTGGCGGTCGGGCTGCCAATATCGTCAATCAGCGACAGGTTCCCGTCCGGCGTCAGGGCGGCACCGCCATTCAAACCGCCGCCCAGCATACCCAGCAGATTTTCCAGCGTTTCCGTGTCCAGAGAGAAAGAGCCTTCCCCGGAACCAGCCTCGCCGTCACTTACCGTCATGTAGCCGGAATAGACATAGCCGACCTTTTCCGGCAGGATGACCTTCAGCCAGTCGCCGTCCGTGCCGATCACCTTCACGGTCGTTCCATTGGGAAGCTGGGTGAAGGCGGTGTAGTCCATTCCAGCGCCCGTGCGGACATTCAGATTGCCGCCGCCCGTGGTGACGGTGCCGGTCTGCTCAGAGTCATTTTCGCCGGAACTGAACTGGATACCGTCCTCGGTGACGGATACCGTGACCTGGCTGCCTGCCAGAGCGGAAAGCAGATCAGAGACATCCCCAGCCGTTTCCTGTTCAGCCACGGACTCCGTGGTTTCCTCGCCGCTGCTGGCAAAGGCGGTGATAGAAAAAGCGGCAGTGCTGAGCACCACCGCCAAAAGAGCCGATACCATTTTTGTCATAAAGTTATGCTTCATCCTCGTATCCCTCCGTTTCCTCATTCTCGGTGTTGCCCTCCTGCAGCATACCTTCCGGCAGGGAGATCATACCGCTGGCATAGGCTTTCAGGAAGGCGGTCAGTTCCTTGTTATCCATCTTCACGGCTTTCACCATGCGGACGATTTCCAGATTTTCTTCCTCCGCAAGCTGAGCCTCCAGCGCACGAAGGCGTTTCTGCTGTTCCGCGATCTTTTCTTTGGTTTTCGCAATGTCATTGCGGATCTTCTGTGTCGTTGCCATAAATCAAATTACCTCCATATCGTTTTTTAGTTGTAGGGCGGTCGCCCGAAAGCGTAAAAGTGGGATTGCCAGTAGCTTGTGTTGATATCTGTATACTGGATGGGGTCGCCGCAGTGCAGCATTTTTCCACCGCCCACATAGATACCCACATGGGAAACGCCCGGCGTATCGTAAGTGCCGATGAAAAAGATTAAGTCGCCGGGTCTTGCGTTGGCAGAGGATACCGGGGTGGAAATATTGTAGAGCCCCTGGGCTCCCAGCCTGCCCGTATTGCAGACGCCGCTTTGCGTCAGCGCCCAGGACACGAAGCCGGAGCAATCAAAAGAAGTGTTGGGATTGCTGCCGCCCCAGACATAAGGATAGCCGATGTACTTCTCCGCCTCGGTAATGAGCGCCGCAAAGGTTTCATCTTCCAGTGCGGAAGGCGGGATATCATAGGTGGTGGGCGGTTTGGTGTACTTATCTACATAGCCGGAGCCGGGGAACAAATCTTCCCGGTTTCCCAGCGTTGCCATATAGACCGCATACAGAGAAAGGGTTTCCTCGTCCATGATGTAGACCGGCACATGGGATAGGTCGAAGTTTTCCAGCTTCACCTTGCAGATATAGTAGTTGTATGGTACTTCCACGTCATAGTCGTTTCCTTCGCTGTCTGTCCGTGTCTCCGTCCGATAGCGCACCTCCACTTCCACGGTCTGCGTCAGGATGTACTGCTTTTCAAAGAGCATTTGCAGTTCCTCCTGAACCTCGTCGATGGTGAACACACCTTCATGGAACGCCGTGAGAATGGAGATCAGCACATAAGGGTCATGTTCGATCTCGTCCAGATCAAAACGGTATTCGTCATATCCGGGGTGCAGAGTCTCATAGTGGTCCAGCTCATATTGAAGCTCCTGCTCCAATTCGCAGTAGGCCGCCTCTGCAGCCAGCATATCCGTGTCCTCGGAGAGATAAGAGGAAGTAAATACACCGCCCACACCGGAACCTGCCATCATGGAACAGGAAGATACCCCGCCAAACAGCAGGGCAATGCAGGCACCAATGCCGATCACCAACAGCACCGCTCGGCTATGGTGTTTGATGTAGAGGAATGTTTCCTTGAAGGCGTCCTTTGCTTTCTGCGCCGCACTTTTCGCCGTGGCCGCTGTGTTCTTTGCGGTTTTCTCTGCCTGTCGCAGCTCCTTTGCATAGTTCCGCTTGATTCGCTGTTTCTGCAGAAAGCGGGATACCGGGTTAGAAGCCGCCAATGCAGGATCATCATGCAGTGCCTTTTGGTAAAGGTAGTCGGCGTTTGCCTTAAAAGAAGCCTGCTCTGCCTTCGCCGCGTCACGCCAGGGCTTTGTGCGGTGATGGTGGACGGCAGCACGGACTTTACCTTTTCCGTAGGCAAACCCGCGTTCCGTCAACACCTCGCCCTTGTGTCCAGCCTCAACACCCACATTTTCCTGTTCCACCTCATGCACCTTCGCATGGGCGGCGTGGACGATCTCATGGACCGGTCGGGAAAGTGGATTGTGCCGCAGGCGTCCGTTGGGGCGTTTCTCCACTTCTTCAAAGTGAAGCTGCGTTTTGCCTTTTCCGGCTGTCTCGTCAAAAACACGCTCGGTACGGAGAACTTTCTTTGTGGGGATAGCGGCCTTTGCCGCGTCCAGCCTGTCCGCCGCACGGTCGGAATGGTCGATGTACTTTCCAAGTGTGGGATCGGCGCGTTCTTCCTCGGTGAATTGCAGACGGGAGGACGGGTGCTGCCTTGCAGCAGAACCATCCCGCACCGCCTGGGTGTCAGCCTTTTCCGCCGTTCGTGCGCTTTTCTTCTCATGGTGTTCCGCCGCACGCAGGGCAAGGTCAGCCGCAGCGCCAGCGGATTCTTCCGAAGAAACAGACAGCTCCGTTTCCGGCTCTCGGCTGCTGATATGTTTCACCTCGCCCGTGGCAAGGTTTTCCGATACCGCACCGTCACGGGTCATTTTTTGCGTGATCTTATCGGTCGCTTTCAGTTCCCTCATAGGCAGTCACCTTCCTTTCCATAGGGGCAAAAGTCGCCGCAGGTTCCATTCTCAATCATGGCGATATAGCGGAAAATGGGATACGCCTGGGGCGGGCAGACCGCATTTCCCAAGGTTTTCAACCGCAGCGCCCGGTCATCCATGCGCTCGGTCATGCGGGGGATTCCTTCCGGTTCGGCGGTCCAGAGGATACGTCCGTCCATCCTTTCGGGAAGCCCATGAGCCATTCCACCCAATCCGGGTTCAGCGCCGCTGTTTCGGACACCGGTTGTTCCTGGGAGATGATCTGCGCCGACAGGTTCCCGTCCTTCTTCGCCGGATCGAAGGCCGACGGCTTCAAGGTCGAGCGGAAACCGTCCGACGCCACCGGGGTCAGATAGAATACCGCCGCCGACAGGCTCAGGCTCCAGATTGCCCCGTTTCGGTTCCTCTTGCGGAATATCCCATTGTCCGACAGGAACACATCCAGGCTTGCCGCGTCCCTGGCGGTGTTGTTGTCGGAGGCAAGGGGTGTGGGAAACATCAGCCGCGACGATAAAAGTTCGCTGGCGCTCATGCCATGCGCCGACGCCGCAAGCCGGAAATACGAATGGGAGAACAGCGTATCCCGCTTTTGCCAGGTCAAAGATCGTTTTGTCGAGCCCCATATTGATGAAGCCAGCAACATTTTCCCCAAGCACCCAACGGGGCCGCAACTCGGTAATAACGCGGCACATTTCCGGCCACAGGTAGCGTTCATCCGCAAAGCCCTTCCGTTTTCCTGCGGTGGAGAAGGGCTGACAGGGAAAGCCGCCTGAGATAACGGTAACTGTTTCAAGTCCTGTTTTTTCAAAAAACGCCTCCTTCGTGAAAGTAGTAATATCCCGGAACCTGGGAACATCCGGCCATCGTGCGGAGAGGACGGAGTGCGGAAAATCCGCCCACTCGCACTGGCAGATGGTTTCAAACCCGGCAGCCTCCGCCGCCAGGTCCAGACCGCCAATGCCGGAAAACAGGCTCACATGGGTCAGTTTACTCATGGTCCTTCGGCGCACGGAACGGTTCGATCTCACTTTCCAGCTCCGCAAGGACCGCCTCCATATCCGCCGTGACCGCCTTGCTTCTGGCAATCAGACGGTTCATCACATCAAAGAAGGTTTCGCCCTCCTGTTTTTCTTCCATATGCAAATAATGGGGATCATTCATGTTCGTTTTCTCCTTTCCCGGTTTCACCAAGTTTTGTCGTCATAATGCTGTAAAGTTCATTGTCCTTCGGGAAGTCATCCACAAAAGGCAGGATCACATTGCCGAAGAAGATCAGCCCCTCGCCGGGGCCTGCGTTGCTGATATGTGCTGCCTGTTGGTTGGAGATATTCAGGCGCTCGCAGAGGATTTTCCTGTCTCCGCTGGCCTGGTTCAGAAGGTACACAAAATCGCTGTTTTCAAAAATGTTCTCGATCTCCGGGGAGGAAAGCAGGTCCTTAATGTTCTGCGTGATCCCCGTGGGGATACCGCCCCATTTGCGAAAGCGTTTCCAAATCTCCACGCTCCAGGTACCGACCTCGCCGCGCAGCAGAAGGTGGAACTCGTCCACGAAGTACCAGGTGGATTTACCCTGATCCCGGTTTTGGGAAACACGGTTCCATACCTGGTCCTGGATCACCAGCATACCCAGGCTTTTGAGCTGCTTTCCCAGCTCCTTGATATCGAAGCAGACAATGCGGTTGTTGATATCCACATTGGTACGGTGGTTAAAAACATTCAGGCTGCCATGCACATACAGTTCCAGTGCCGCCGCGATCCGCTGCGCCTCCGGCTCCGGCTGCCGTTTGATCTCGTCATACAAATCTTCCAGCAGCGGCATATTCTCCGGGCGGGGGTCTGCGATATAGGGGCGGTACACGATCCGCACGGCACGGTCAATGACCGTCTTTTCCACTGGCTCCAGACCGTTCCGGCCGCCTGCCGCCAGTTCACAGAACGACAAGATAAAGTCAGATTTCAGCGCCAGCGGGTTATCATCCTCGCTGTAATTGAGGTTGATATCCATAGGGTTCACATACTGCGTGCTGGTAGGCGAGATTTTGATGACCTGGCCTTCCAGACGGTTCACCAGCGGAAAATATTCCGCCTCCGGGTCGCAGATCAGGATATCGTCCTTTGTGTTCAGGAACACACCCACGATGGAACGCTTTGCGGAAAAGCTCTTGCCGCTGCCAGGTGTACCTAAGATCATGCCGTTGGGTGTTTTCAGCTTTTTGCGGTCAGCAAGGATCATGTTGCCGGAAGTGGCATTGAGCCCGTAGTAGAGGGCTTCACCGCCGTGGAAAATCTCCTGCGTGGTGAAAGGAACGAACACCGCCACCGCCGAAGTGGTAAGTCCGCGCTGTATCTTAATGCGGTTGACACCCAGGGGCAGAGCCGACACGAAGCCGTCCTCCTGCTGAAAGTCCAGCCGCACCAGGGAGCAGTTATATTTCTGCGCCACGCTTGCCGCACGGAGAAGGTCATTCTCCAGCTTTTGCTTGCTGTCCGCAAAGTTCACCACCAGGAAGGTCATCAGGAACATTCGCTCATTTCTGCTTTGCAGGTCACGGAGAATGTTCTTTGCCTCGCCTGCGTAGGTGGCAAGGTCAGTTGGAATGATATCCATATCGAAACCTTCCCGCACCGCCTTTTTCTGCGCGTCGATCTTCATACTGTCAATGTCGGTGATCTTCCGCTTGACCGTTTTGATTGCCTCGTTCTGATCCATGCTGCGGATATGGAGGCTGACAAGCAGCCCGTTGTCCGTATCCAGCAGTTCGGTGAGCATACGGTCATCCATTTCCGGTGCGCTGATCTGCAGAAAGGACACGGCACAGAATTTATCCGCCATCGTGAACTTCCTTGCTTCACCGAAGCGGAAAGAAGAAGGTGCGATAAAATCCTGGACCGACAGGCCGGAAGGGGCAAGCCAGCTCCATTCAAAGGCAAACCGTTCCCCGTCCGGGTGCAGGATGCCGTGGAGCATTTCCAGCCACTCTTTGCCGCCAAGTTCTTTTGCCAGGGCGCCCATGACCTTGAAATGGTTGAGGGCGTCCATGACGATCCGGGAAAATCGTGCCCGTGCGGTTTTGCTGTCCCGTGCCTCGATGGTGAGGGTCAGGTACTTTGTTTTGATAAGACCGTTGTTGCCCCGTTCAAGCTGCTTGCGGAGCATTTGCGTGTAAAGCTCACGGATATGATCGAAGTGATCTCCCTGCGCTGCGATCTCGATACGCTTCACAAAATCCTCCCGGTTCATGCGGCGGCTCACAAGAGATAGCTGCATCCCGATAGAAGCGTCATGGGCGTTATACATATCGCAGAGGGCTTCAAAGATCGCCGTCTGGTCGTCAGGCTTTGCAAGCTGATAATTCACATCCTCGAACTCGATACACTTCGACCAAGTGTGATCGTCCAGCTTGCACAGGCCGTCCGGGTACATCTGGCGGAACGGTAAGGTATCCTGCGCGGAATGTACCTTGCCGTCACCTCTGGCAGTTTCCAGGATACGGCTGATCTCACGCTTTTCTGCGGCGGTCAGCTTTACCGTGGCTTTTGCCGCCTGTCGTGCCTGCGGCTCTGGCTTTCGCTTTCTGAACAATGGCTTTCACCTCCTTTTCCGCCTGGACCTGCCGCTCCAGGGCTACATAGAAATTGTTTGTCTGGTAAGGCCGTTCCTTCGTCCGCAGGAACATACAGCGGATGACCTGTCCGGCCACCACCTCCAGGGGTTGACCATGCCGCTCATACATAGCAAGTAGAAAGAACGGGAGCATGACGATAATCATGCAGAACGCGGCGGCGCTGTTGCTGGCCGTGCGTCTGAGCAAAAAGAAAAGCGGTACTCCGATGAGTGCCGCCGCTCCGAAACATATAAGCTGCCGTTTGGTAAGCCCAAACAGCACTTTGGATTTTACTTTCGTCAAATCTTTTGGAATGGTTACATACGCCAATTTATCAAGCCTCCTTAATGCGCTCCGAACAGGCTCTTAGAGAGGCTGCCGGTCTTGAACAAGGCGAAGCACAGCAGGACCGTGTAGCCCATGCAGGCCCATATCGCGCCTGAGATATTTCCGTCTGTGGCGATACTCTGTACCAAAACAGAGTAGATTCCCACGCACACCATGATTAGAAATGCTTGGAACGCCAATGCAAACAGGGATTTCAAGTAGTTCTGTCCTGTATGGCTCCAATCCCGGTTTGTCATAGTGGCAAGCGGGATCGGTCCAACGGAAGTTGTCAAATACACCTCGATCATGCGGCCGTAGATGACAAGCATGATGCAGATGGAAAGGGCGTTCATGGTAAGCCCCACGAAAAGGGACTGGAACCACAGCCCGAACAATTCTCCCGTGCCCAGGGCTTCAAGCTGCGCCTCCATATCCGTGATAACGCTGCTGATATCAATGGAGGTATTCCCGATGATGACGCCTGCGCTGCTGTTCACAACGCTTTGCCCCACATCGAAGATACCCATGACGATATTCCATGTGTTCGTCACAATGAGAACGGCACAGAAGGTCTTGAAAATCCACTTGAAGAACATCCAGGTGTCTACATCGTGCAGATTGTTTTTCTCTGTCACAAGCTGGATCAGCTCATAACACATTACGAATGTCAGGATAGGGGGATTTGATTGGATAGGATTTGATATCTCCGTACTTGATAAATCAGTCTTTGGTTGATTAGTATTTAATTGTGCGGGGTTTTCCGTACACGGTTCCGCCGTATCCGGGATACCCATATCCGGGTTTTCCGTATATGGCTTTGCCGTACCCGGTAAAGACGTACCTGGGCTTGACGGCGGCTCGCACTGAGGCATTTCGTAAATGACATACTCGGTATCCGTGATCTTGCCTTTTTCATCCCGAAGCTGGGTGCGCCGGATATACCCGTGGGTTTCCAGCTCCTTCAACGCCGCACCGATGCTGTCCACACCTTCCCGACAGATCGCCGCAAGACCTCTGGTGGTGTAATTCCACTCGTCAGGGAGTGACAGCATCATGGACAGCAGCCCTTTGGATTTCAGTGTCAGAGTCCGATCTTTCAAGTGATGGTTCGACATGACCGTATAATCACGGGTCTTTTCAATACGAAAAACAGCCATCTTCGCACCTCCTTCCTGTGAAAATAAAAAGTGTTGATTTTGAGCGGTTTATCCGTCTGTATGCCTCCGTTTTCTCCCGCATGGGAAAACATCCACGCCCTGTTCAGAACGCAAGCCACGGAGGAAGAAACAGAAGATTTTCCGCTGATTTTGATACATTTTGGGGGCGGCTACCTCTCACGGTCTTTATGGTCATAGTGGAGGTCGCCGGAAAGCACCTTCGCATGGTTACGGATTTTGATATGTCCCTTTTCCTGTTTTTCCAAAGCCTTGCTGTATCCGGTGTCGGTCAGGAACAGACGCATTTTCTCACCCTTCCAGCCAACAGGCGAGTCATGGGTAAGAACATCAAAGACGATCATGTGTCTGGTTGCCGGATCGAAACGCTCCAAAGCCATAATGTCATGGCCGGATAACTTCTGCGCCCCGGATCGCTGCCTGGCTTCTGCCAGCATTTCCCCGATGGTGCGGGCTTTCTCCGGCAGACGGTATTCGGCCTGCACCTTGCGGATCAAATCCATGCACTCCTGATCCGATAGGGTGCGGAGCTTGTCCAGAAGGCTTTCCGCCGTTTCTTTCGTTGCCGGGTTCGGCGCATAGCGCCATGTCATGTAAATCTCATTCAGGGCAGCGTTCTGATTGGTACTTTCAATCTGAAACACCATCCTCATTTCTGCTTCTGTCAGTTTCATTGCCAGCCTCCTTCAAAATGGGTATAAAAAAACGCCATAGGTTTTTTGAGCCTACGGCGTTTCTTGCGATATTCACAGTTCTAAACTTTCCAGCCACTCGTCAAAAGATTTCTTGGAAACGCGGATTGCATTTCCTATGCGGACAATCCTGAACTCCTCCTGCTTGACGAGCTGATATGCGGTTGTGCGGCCAATGTTTAGCATGGCTGCAATTTGTTCCACGGTGTATGTGCGCGGTTCCGGCAGTGACTTTTTCTCTTTCTTGTCCATAGTAACCTCCATGTATTTGCCTTGTCATTTTGACTAAGGGAGTGGAGAATGGCAGTAGCAATCAGTTTTGGCTGGGTGTCCTCTTGCTAAGAATTTGCTAATAGGACCACCCAACGGACACATAAAACTGCGTCAGAATAGGTGTTTTGCACCATAAAGTTCGTTTACTACAAGTCATTCTGCGTAAGGGATGATATTGGAAGTTACATCCGAACCGTGTATCACATGGTAAGCCATACTCCTAAGGGGCAGTTGAGGGTTCGATTCCCCCAGGGGGTGCCATGAAAAAAGCAGCCGCCGGGCTGCTTTTTTCAAATGAAGCGCGCCTGCGGTGCATGAAAAATGAAGTATGGCTTCGCCATATGAAGTTTGGCGGCATTACGCCGAAAGTCTGTCATGCGCTTCACTTCATACGGGCGTAAGCGAGTGCTTCATGGCAGCGAAGCTGTCGTTTCATGTTTGCGGGGCAAACGCTTCATTATTACAATATAAATGCTTTGCTGTAATTGAGCAGGTATTGATGCGGATATTCCAATTATAATAGAAGTCAGAGGACAATCTTTTTTGTGTCTCTGTCATCATTTGGCAAGTTAGTCTAAAAACGGCACTTTTGCCAAGCCGCCGGGCTGCTTTTTTCAAATGAAGCGCACCTGCGGTGCATGAAGAATGAAGTATGGCTTCGCCATATGAAGTTTGACGGCATTACGCCGAAAGTCTGTCATGCGCGTCACTTCATACGAGCGTCAGCGAGTACTTCATGGCAGCGAAGCTGCCGTTTCATGTTTGCGATGCAAACGCTTCATTCAAATCAATTTACAGTCAATTTGCAAAATCCCCCGCACGGCAAATTTCCGCGCGGGGGACATTTTTTATTTTCCGCTCTCGCCGTAGTTCGAGAGCACGCGGGCGGACGGGTCGTTGACATCGCAGCCCGCCCAGGTCTTGTTGGGCATCCAGAAACCGACAATCATCTCGGATTTATCGGGATAGTACTTTTCAAATATCTCGCGGTAGAGCAGGGATTCTTTCGTGAACGGCTTTGCGTGGGTGTATTTTTCGCACTTCTCCTTGAATTCCTCTTCGGTGTAGAGCCCCTCGGCGTATTCCTTGAGGTAGTCGACCATCGAGTGACCGACTGCGTCGGAGAACGCTGCCTTTTCGCGGAAAAGTATATCGTGGGGCAGATAATCGCCCTCGAACGCGTGGCGGAGCAGATATTTGCCCTTGCCGTAGGTGTTCATTTTTTTAGCGGGGTCGACGGACATGACATATTTTACAAAGTCGAGATCGCCGAACGGCACGCGCGCTTCAAGCGAGTTTACAGAGATGCAGCGGTCGGCGCGCAGAACGTCGTACATGTGCAGTTCTCTTATTCTCTTCTGCGACTCCTTCTGGAACTCCTCCGCGCTCGGCGCAAAGTCGGTGTATTTGTAGCCGAACAGCTCGTCGGAGATCTCGCCCGTCAGAAGAACTCTGATATCCGTGTTCTCGTGTATCCATTTGCACAGCAGGTACATGCCCATGCTCGCGCGGATAGTTGTGATATCAAATGTGCCGAGCATACGGATGACACCCTCGAGCGAGTCTATGACCTGCTCTTTTGTCATGATGACCTCGGTGTGGTCGCTGCCGATGTAGTCGGCGACTTCCTTTGCGTATTTGAGGTCGATAGCGTCCTCGCTCATGCCTATTGCAAAGGTGCGTATCGGTTTTTTGCTCTGTCTTGCCGCTATGGCGCAGACGAGGGAGGAGTCAAGTCCGCCGGAGAGCAGGAAGCCGACCTTTGCGTCCGCAACGAGTCTCTTGTCAACGCCGGCGATGAGCTTTTCGCGGATGTTTTTGCAAACTGTCTCAAGGTCGTCATGGCAGACTTCGTCAACCGCCGCTATGTCGCAGTACTGGACAAACTCGCCGTCTTTGTAGTAGTGCCCGGGCGGGAAGGGCATAACATGCCCGCACATTCCGACGAGGTTCTTCGCCTCGCTCGCGAACATGATAACACCCTTTTTATCATAGCCGTAGTAGAGCGGGCGGATGCCTATCGGGTCTCTTGCGGCGATATATTTTTTCTCTTCGCCGTCGTAGATAATCAGCGCAAACTCGGCGTCGAGCATCTTGAACATATCCACGCCGTATTCACGGTAGAGCGGGAGAAGTATCTCGCAGTCGGAGCCGCTTTTAAATGTGTATTTTTTCGCAAGCTCCTCTTTTATCTTCTCGTAGCCGTATATCTCGCCGTTGCAGACGACATAGCTGCCGTCCAGCTCGAACGGCTGCATCCCGTCGGGCGTCAGTCCCATTATCGCAAGGCGGTGGAAGCCGAGCAGACCTTTGCCGGTGTCTATTATCCGGCTGTCGTCCGGTCCTCTTGAAACGGTCTTTTTGAATCCTTCCTCAAAATCAGAAAAAGCGGCACAGCAGTCGCAGTAACCCATTATCGAACACATAGTAATCTTTCCTTTCGGTTAGTTTCAGCATTCGATAGGGCAAGTGCCAACTCGCTGTGCCACCTATCTTTGTTCTCTTTTCGGCTTCGAAGAAAGCCTCGCCGCTGTAACGGTCGGCGTGTCCGGCGCACCTACTCGGTAGTCCTTTCGGCTTGCAGCTTGTCGGGTGTTATTCGCGCGGCTCCTGTGCTGCATGGCTCTCACCGTCCCATGCTCGCTTTGAGCGGTATTCCGCATTACTTCTCCCTACTCGGGCGCTTTTGTTATTGTAAAAAGGGTTGTGGATTTTTATTTTACGCTGAAGAGAAGGTCGCTGTAGGTCGGGAACGGCCAGAACTCCTTGGCGGTTATCGTCTCAGCCTCGTCGCAGACGGCGCGCAGGGCGTCCATCTTGCCGAGAATAACATCTCTGATATCATTCGCCGCTTCGGTGACATCCTCGATGGCCTGGAACTTCGCTATCTCGCCGTCAAGGTCTGCGGTCGCGTCGGCTATTTCATCGGACAGCTCGGAGAGCTTCGCGATGGTCGCGGTCTCGTATTTGCAGGGGAGACCTGCGACTGCCGCTTTCTTCGCGGCGAGGGTCTCTGCGAGCGACTTTGTGTAGCCCTCGACTGCGGGGAGAATCTCTTTTCTCGCCATGTCGACCATGGTCAGAGCTTCGATATTGACGGTCTTTGAGTAGTTCTCAAGAAGTATCTCATAGCGGCTGTGAAGCTCTGCGGGTGAGAATATCTTGTGAGCGGTGAGCATCTTCACATTCTTGTCGGCTATCATCGCGGGCATAGCGTCCGGAGTGGTGCGGAGATTCAGCAGTCCGCGCTCCTCGGTAGCTTCCTTTATCCACGCGTCGTCATAGCCGTTGCCGTTGAAGATGATTCTCTTGTGGTCTTTTATGGTCTTCTTTATCATGTCGTGCAGAGCGGTCTCGAAGTCATCGACATTTTCGAGGCGGTCAGCATATATCTTGAGCGACTCCGCAACGGCGGCGTTGAGCATGATGTTCGCGCAGGCGATGCTGTTCGACGAGCCGAGCATACGGAACTCAAACTTGTTGCCGGTGAACGCAAAGGGCGATGTGCGGTTGCGGTCGGTGGTGTCGCGGGTGAACTTCGGCAGAACATGAACACCGAGCTTCATCGTTGTCTTTTCGCTGCCGCTGTAGGGCGCGTCGTTCTCTATAGCGTCGAGAACTGCGGTCAGCTCGTCGCCGAGGAACATAGAGACAACTGCGGGCGGAGCTTCGTTTGCGCCGAGTCTGTGGTCGTTGCCTGCGGTCGCGACGGAGACGCGGAGCAGATCCTGATAGTCGTCAACGGCTTTGATGACCGCGCAGAGGAACAGCAGGAACTGTGCGTTCTCATAGGGGGTCTCGCCGGGGGTGAGGAGGTTGACTCCGGTATCCGTAGCCATGGACCAGTTGTTGTGCTTGCCCGAACCGTTGACTCCGGCGAACGGCTTCTCGTGGAGCAGGCAGACAAGTCCGTGCTTCGCGGCGACTTTCTGCATGATCTCCATAGTCAGCTGGTTGTGGTCAGTGGCGATGTTTGTTGTGGTATATATGGGTGCGAGCTCATGCTGAGACGGTGCGACTTCGTTGTGCTCGGTCTTTGCAAGAACGCCGAGCTTCCAGAGCTCTTCGTTGAGGTCTGCCATGTAAGCGGCGACTCTCGGCTTGATAACTCCGAAATAGTGGTCGTCCATCTCCTGACCCTTGGGCGCCTTTGCGCCGAAAAGAGTGCGTCCGCAGAAGACGAGGTCTTTGCGCTGCTCATAGAGAGCCTTGTCAACAAGAAAGTATTCCTGCTCGGGGCCGACGGAGGTGCGCACGCACTTTACATCGGTGTTGCCGAAGAGTCTGAGAATACGAAGAGCCTGCTTGTTGAGAGCCTGCATGGAACGGAGCAGAGGCGTTTTCTTGTCGAGTGCCTCGCCGCCGTAAGAGCAGAACGCCGTGGGGATGCAGAGGGTCTTGTCTTTTATAAATGCGTAGGAAGTGGGATCCCACGCGGTGTAGCCGCGGGCTTCAAAGGTTGCTCTGAGTCCGCCCGACGGGAAGGATGATGCGTCCGGCTCGCCTTTTATCAGTTCCTTGCCCGAGAACTCCATGATAACGCGTCCGTCGGATGCGGGGGTTATGAAGCTGTCATGCTTCTCGGCGGTGATGCCGGTCAGGGGCTGGAACCAGTGGGTGAAATGGGTCGCGCCATGCTCAACGGCCCAGTCCTTCATAGCGGCGGCAACTGCGTTGGCGACGTCATTATTGAGACTCGCTCCTTCGTCAATAGTCTTCTTGAGAGACTGGTAAACATCGGCGGAAAGCATTGCTTTCATCACTCTGTCGTCAAAAACGAGACTTCCGAAATAATCAGATACTGTGCTCATAAGTTAGCGCTCCTTTTTCATATTTTAAGGCGAAAAATAAAAAATGGCGTCAATGAACCTGCTCGGTTCAAAGACGCCATTGCCTTTATGCGCTGAATTATACGCGCAGCAAAATCGTTTGTCAAGGCATTTTCGGACAATTCTTTATTTTTGTGCAAATAGCCGCAATCGGGGCTTTTTGAAAAGCAATTTTATGAGCAAGATGTAACCGCTTTTCTGAGAAAATGCGGCGGAGTTGAACTCGCGCCGGAAAAATTTTTTCGACGGCGCTCTTTTCTCTCAGCCGTTTCGGAAAATAAAGTGCGATACATATAAAATACGCGATTGACACGGGTCTTTTAATATGATAAAATACGCCTCAAATGAGCAAAGGCGTTCATTCCCCCGGGGACAGTGCCCCCATCGGCGGACGCCTTTGCTTTTTGCTTTTTCGGAACCGAGCGTTATGCATCTCATCGGATTTTGCGGGCAGTTGACCGCGTTGTCATATTTTTCGGTTCCAAAGCACTCGCTTTTAGTACAGAATACCGTAGAAGTCGGCAGGAAAGGTGTGTTATAATATGATATAATGAAAGTACGTGTGAAACCTTAACCGGAGAAGTATATAAAAAAGAAAAGGATAAAATACGGAGGGATATTAATGACAAAGTACATCTTTGTGACCGGAGGCGTCGTATCCGGCCTCGGAAAGGGGATAACTGCGGCGTCGCTCGGACGAATACTCAAAGCGCGCGGACTCAAGGTAGCGGCGCAGAAGCTCGATCCTTATATCAACGTTGACCCGGGCACCATGAGCCCCTATCAGCACGGTGAAGTTTATGTCACGGAAGACGGCGCGGAGACCGATCTCGACCTCGGCCACTACGAGCGTTTCATCGACGAGGATCTTAACAAATACTCGAATCTCACCACCGGTAAAGTATACTGGAACGTGCTCAACAAAGAGCGCCGCGGCGAGTATCTCGGTTCGACCGTTCAGGTCATACCCCATATAACAAATGAAATAAAGGATTTCGTATACCGTGTCGGCAAGAAAACCGATGCTGACGTGGTCATCACTGAGATCGGCGGCACTATAGGTGACATTGAATCCCAGCCTTTCCTCGAAGCTGTAAGACAGATATCTCTTGAGGTGGGGCGTGAGAACAGCCTCTTCATCCATGTCACTCTGGTGCCGTTTTTGCGTGGATCGGACGAGCATAAGTCCAAACCCACCCAGCACTCGGTCAAGGAGCTGCAGGGCATGGGCATCAACCCGAACATAATCGTCCTGCGCTGTGACGAGCCGCTTGAGGAGGCTATCTTCAAGAAGATATCGCTCTTCTGCAACGTCAAGCCCGACTGCGTTATCGAGAACATTACCCTGCCTTATCTCTACGAAGCTCCGCTGATGCTCGAGAAGTCGAACTTCTCGTCCGTCGTCTGCCGCGAGCTGAATATAGACGCTCCCGAGCCGGATCTCGACGAGTGGACGGAGCTTGTCCACCGCATCAAGAACCGCGAAAAGGAAGTCAAGATAGGTCTTGTCGGCAAATATGTCCAGCTCCATGACGCGTATCTGTCCGTTGCCGAGGCGCTTCGCCACGCGGGCTACACTCTCAACACCCATATCCGCATCGACTGGATCGATTCCGAGAATCTGACCGAGGCGAACTACGAGCAGGAGCTCTCGCACCTCGACGGAATAATCGTCCCCGGCGGCTTCGGCAGCCGCGGCATCGACGGCATGATCGAATCCATCCGCTATGCCCGTGAGCACCGCATCCCCTTCCTCGGCCTGTGCCTCGGCATGCAGCTTGCCATTGTCGAATTCGCACGCCACGTCGTCGGCCTGCCCGAGGCGCACAGCATCGAGCTCATGCCCGACACGCCCGATCCCGTCATCCACCTGATGGCCGACCAGAAGGGCGTTCTGGACATCGGCGGCACGCTCCGCCTCGGCTCGTACCCCTGCCGCCTCGACCCGGATTCCCGCGCCTTTGAGCTCTATGGCGAGCCGCTCATCCACGAGCGCCACCGCCACCGCTACGAGGTCAACAACGATTATCGCGATATACTTACTCAGAACGGACTTACCCTCTCGGGTCTTTCGCCCGACGGCAGACTCGTTGAAACGGTCGAGCTTTCCGACCGCCCGTTCTATGTCGGAGTGCAGTATCACCCCGAGTTCAAGTCCCGTCCCAACAAGGCTCACCCGCTGTTCAAAGGCTTTATAGCCGCAGCGCTTGAAAAATCTGAGATCGGAGAATAAATACCTATGGCAAACTTGCATGAAGAGTGCGGCGTTTTCGGAGTCTATTCACCCAAGCCCGGTCCCGTGGCGGATCTCGCTTACTACGGTCTCTATGCCCTGCAGCACAGAGGGCAGGAGAGCTGCGGCATAGTCGTTAACGACGACGGAGTGTTCGCTTCGCGCAAGGATATTGGACTTGTCAACGAAGTCTTCTCGCGCGACGACCTGATGAAGTTCCCGCAGGGCAGGATGGCTGTCGCCCATGCGCGCTACGGCACGACCGGCGGCAACAGCAGAGCGAACTGCCAGCCCATCGAGGTCAACCATCAGAAGGGCAAGATGGCTCTTGCCCACAACGGAAACCTCAGCAACGCCTATGAACTGCGCAGCGAGCTTGAGCTCGGCGGCGCTATCTTCCACACAACGAGCGACACCGAGATAATCGCCTATATCGTCACGCAGGCGCGCCTCAACAGTCCTTCGATAGAAAACGCGCTGAGCAGCGCGATGAACAGACTCGAGGGCGCGTATTCCCTCGTGCTCATGTCAGCTGCAAAGCTGCTCGCGGCGCGCGACCCTTACGGGTTCCGCCCGCTGTGCTACGGCAAGACGCTCGACGGCACATATGTCGTCGCGTCCGAGAGCTGTGCGCTTTCCGCCGTCGGCGCAAAATTCGAGCGCGATATACTCCCCGGTGAGATACTCGTCTTCGACGAAAATGGCGTGCGCTCGAACAGGGATCACTGCGGCGAAAAGCCGAGGCGCTCATGCATTTTTGAGTATATCTATTTTGCAAGACCCGATTCCGTCATTGACGGCGTGTCGGTTCACGCGGCGCGCAAAAATGCCGGCGCGATACTTTCAAAGACCCATCCGGTTGAAGCCGATGTCGTCATGGGCGTCCCCGATTCGGGAATAGACGCCGCTTTGGGCTATGCCGAGGCGTCGGGAATACCCTACGGAATGGGCTTCATAAAAAACAAATATATCGGCAGAACTTTCATCTCGCCCGGTCAGGACAAGAGAATCGACCAGGTGAGAATAAAGCTCAGCGCGATAAGCGAATCCGTAAAGGATAAGAGAATAGTGCTCATCGACGACTCGATAGTGCGCGGCACGACGAGCCGCCAGATAGTCAATCTCCTGCGCGAAGCGGGGGCAAAAGAGGTGCATATGCGCATCTCCTCGCCGCCGTTCATGCATCCGTGCTACTACGGCACTGACGTTGACTCGCGCGAAAATCTTATCGCCTGCCACCACTCGGTGGAGGAGATTGCCGACATAATCGGCGCGGATTCCCTCGGATATCTGCCGGAGTCGGAGCTTAAAAATCTGATAGGCAGCGAGAACTTCTGCAGCGCGTGCTTCAACGGAGTCTATCCGACCCCTATCCCGGATGTTATCACCAAAGACCGCTTTGAGGGGAAACTCTCCGAGCGGAGCAAATAAATAAAAATACGAAAAGCGAAAGGAAACTGCGGTATGGAAAAGTTGTATGAAGGCAAGAGCAAGGTCGTTTACAGTTCGGAGGAGCCTGGTACCTGCATCATCAAGTACAAGGACACCGCCACTGCCGGCAACGGCGTCAAGAAAGAAGATCTGCCCGGAAAAGGAAAACTCAACGCGGCAATCTCCAACATCATCTTTGATTACCTCATGAAGAACGGAATCAAGACCCATCTTCTCAAGGTCATCGACGAAACCACCGTCCTCGCGAAGAAGGCTGAGATCGTTATGGTCGAGGTCATAGTCAGAAATATCGCAGCAGGAAGCTTTTCAAAGAAATACGGCGTACCGGAGGGCTCGCCCCTGAAGAACACGGTCGTTGAGTTCAGCTACAAGAGCGACGAGCTCGGCGATCCCATGATAAACGACAGCCAGATAACCGCCATCGGTCTCGCCACGCAGGAGGAGCTCGATGAGCTCAGAGCCATGTCCAAGCGCATAAACGAGCTGATGACCGAGCTGTTCGCAAAGGGCGGCGTGCGCCTTGTCGACTTCAAGCTCGAGTTCGGCCGCACCGACGAGGGACTTGTCCTGTGCGATGAGATATCCCCCGATTCCTGCCGTCTCTGGGATATGGAGACAAACAAAAAGCTCGACAAGGACAGATTCCGCCGCGACCTCGGCGATGTTCTCGGCGGCTACAGAGATGTTCTCGCGAGACTTCAGAGCTCGATCTGATAAATTCAAGGAGTGTATTTTTAAATGAGACTCATAGACCGCAAGATCGTCCTTGAGGACGGCAGCGAGTACTACGGATACGGCTTCGGCAGCTATGCCGACAGGGTGTGCGAGATAGTTTTCAACACCTCGATGGTCGGCTATCAGGAAATAGTTTCCGACCCGTCGTATACCGATCAGATGGTCGTTATGACATATCCGCTCATAGGCAACTACGGCATAACCGACGACGATTTCGAGTGCAAAAACCCGAGCATCGGCGGCCTTATCGTGTATGACTACAACGATATGCCCTCGAACTTCAGATACACAAAGACGCTC
>OMBK01000166.1_pt1 | contig 42683 bp, 36 predicted proteins | sample 1644881 | NCBI WGS metagenome assembly OMBK01 (sample SAMEA103958132, study PRJEB25191) | human gut metagenome | biome: human-associated habitat [ENVO:00009003]; feature: intestine environment [ENVO:2100002]; material: feces | place: Germany | collected 2013/2015
TCTGCCGCACCTCGCTCGCCGTATCGGCACTTAGAATTATGCGGTATTGCCTTTAATTGGCTTCGCATAAAAAAGAGTAATAGTCGTGTGGTGCCCACAGCGGTGCACCGACATTATTCTTTATTATTTCATTCCTGATAGAAAAATAGCGCCCGACGGTTTAAGCGTACCTGTCGGGCGCTGTTTGTTTATTTGCTTATTTATCCGGTTCACAGTCCAGAATGGAGGGAATATTGGCCCATTTATCCGGTTCGGCTTCGTACCGTTCGTGCAGCCAGGCAACGGCGGCATCGAGCCCCTCCTGATTGCCGGGGAACTCTGCCATCTCCTGCTTTTCATCGGCGGTGTGTTCCAAGCTCCATGGGCCGGGCCAGATGGTGGCGGTCAGATATTCGATCTTCCGCTTGCCGCTTTCATCGGCGGGGTCAGCTTTTTTGGCGGGGGCTACCAGATAGCGCATGCCGCCCTGTGCGCCGGAGTACGGGTTGCCGCAGTGGAACCAATGGTAGATGGGCAGGCAGTCCAGCATAAAATCTCCTCACTTTCAGGTTTTGCTGCGGTTCAGTTCCGCGCGTAGTTGGATCAGGCGGGCAATATCTTCCTTATCGGCCTGGGTCAGTTGGTCTTTCAGGTTCTGGTAGGCGGCAATGGGTTCGTCCTGAATCAAAGCGTCCAGTTCCGCCCCGGCAGGGGAGCCCTGCCACCCGGCCAGGTAGCCGGGCGCCACGCCAAGGCAGGCGGCAATGCTTTCCAGCTTATCCAGCGGAATATTGGTTACAATGCCGGTCTCGTATTTATAAACCGCTTGTTTGGTCACATGCACCTGTTCGGCCAGCTGCTCCTGTGTCAGCCCTTTGGCGGTGCGTGCTTCGCGGATGCGTTCCCCAATGGTCATGCGGATCACCTCCCAAAAAGTATAGCAAAAAACCTGCGGGTTTACAAGATGATAAAAATAACTTGACAAGTTACAGCGAGGATGCTATCCTGTGAGTAACCTGATAAGTTTCAAGAAGGAATGTTCTCTTTCGGCTGCAAAACAGGCAAAGACAGAGAAAACAGCAAAGCGGCGGCAGCAGGGCCGCTTTCATTTGAAACACAAGTAACTTACCAGGTTTCAAATGGATCATAAGGAGGAATGGAATGACCCACGAAATTGAACTGGAAGGATATTACCCTAAAATTCTTGGCAGCCCCATGCGTATGCTGTGCCTTGGCACCAAAGCCAGCTATGGCATGGAGGTTCTGCATTTCCAGCGCGGCACCGGGTGGGATGGCCTTGCGCTGGATGTTACGTTTACCCCGGACCCCCAGGCGGAGGGGACAACGGTGCTGGCGGATGCAGGGGACACCGTAGCGGTGCCGCCCGCCGCCACAGCGCAGGCAACCAACAGCGGCAGCGTTACGGTGCGCGGCGTGCGGGATGGCGTGCAGTGCATCAGCTGCAACATCCCATACCTGGTGCTGAACCACGCCCCGGTGCCCGGCCAGCAGAGCGACCCGGCGGAAAGTGTGTGGAAACAGTATGCCGATAAGCTGATCCCCGCGGGCGGCAGTACCGGGCAGGTGCTGGCCAAGGCGTCCGCGCAGGATATGGACCTGTACTGGGCCGACGGCACCACCACCCAAACCGAAACCACACCCCACATGCTGACCAACGCGGGCCGCAGCAAAAAGAAAGCCATTGTATCGTTTGTGGATGACGACTGCCGCAGCGAAGCGTACACCGTGCTGTTCCCGCTGGTGCAGGAGCTTGGTATGCCTTATACCGTGGCTTGCCCGGCGGGGCAAAACCGGCCGCATGACGGTGGAACAGCTGCAGGAAATGGTGCGCAGCGGCGTGACGGTGGCATGCCATACGATGACCGAAACCGATATGGAGCAGGATACCCCCGAAACGCTGGAAGCCACCCTGCAGCAGTTTGAAGCAGAGATGCGCCGCTGGGGCATCCGCGGGGTGCGCAGCTATGCCTATGTGAACGGGCGCTATAAGGCGGACTGCCTGAACACCGTAAAAAAGCATTTTGACCTGGGCCTTACGGTGGAAAAAGGCATCAACCAGATCCCGTATGAAAGCTGCCGCATGAAGCGCGTGGAAGTGTTCCCAAAGAACAAAAGCTACACGCTGGAGGATGTAAAAGCGTGGGTAGACAAAGCCGTGCAGGATGGCGGCTGGCTGATTTTGATGACCCACGCATGGTACACGACCTTTGATGCAGCACAGCTCAAAGAGCTGGTGGGTTATATCCGGGCCAGCGGTGCGGAGCTGATGGACCTGTACGATGCACTGGATGCCACCGGCAACGTGGTGGAAGCGGGCGACTACCAAAAGCCGGGCGCGGATGCAGCGGAACCGTTTTTTGTGGTGGATGCGGATGGCCGCGCCTGGACCAACGCGCTGGAGAACTTACGCCCGGCAGATGGCATCACCAATGTGGGGGCAGCCCTGCAAAGTGGATATGTGATCTCCACCGCCACCGGCAAGGCAATCAAAACATCAGATACCGGGTTCCGGGTCACCCAGCCGGTGGATGTGACAAGCGCGGCCCAGGTGTTGGTAACGGCCTGGGCGTATACGGGTTTTGCGCTCTATTCTTTCTTTGATGCGGCGGGTACCTGCCTTGCCGTAAAAGCGGCCGATGCCGATTATGCTGCGGGCGGCAACACCCTGACCCGGCAGGCAGTGGCTGTGCCGCAGGGGGCAGCCACTTTGATCGTGGCGGGCAATTTGTACCAGGCGCTGCCCGCCGTCAGGCTGGTCAGCGCGGCAAACCTGGTGCAGCAGGTAAAAAGCATGACGGTTGCCTGGCACGCCAACTATGTGCTCAAAATTTCCGGCTCGACCGTCAACTATGCAAGCGAGAATCGGCGCATCAGCGAAAAAGTTGCCGCTGCGGCAGGGGATACCTACCGCCTGAGCTGTTCGGCCAACTGGAACAACGCGCTGTATGTGATCTATGCGGCAGACAACAGCGTGCTGGCCTGCCGCCAGGCCCCCAACAATGCCGCTGGTGAGGTACTGACCGACTTTGCGGTGACAATGCCGGAAAACACTGCCTATTTCCGCGTGGCAGCAAACCTGGAAATCCAGCCGGAATCCTACGCGGTGGCCCAATACACCACCCGCATTGTGGCCAAAGCCCCGGTGCTTACGGTTGCAGCGGTGCGCACCCTGCTGGATATTTTGCGGGCGGGGGCCTATACCCAAAGCCAGCAAAGCGCCATCCAGAATCTGGAAAATGCACTGCTGATCATAGACTGACAATACAGCGCGGTTTTTCAACAAAAAATCCAAAGGCTGTTGAGTAAAAAGAAAAAGCGCAGAACCACTTTTGGTTCTGCGCTTTTTTGGAGCGGGATACGAGTCTCGAACTCGCCACCTACTGCTTGGGAAGCAGTCACTCTACCGGATGAGCTAATCCCGCATCGGTAGCTTTTATTATACTTCCCAAGTTCCGGTTTGTCAAGCCCCGGTCGAAGGTATCAGCCGTCAACGGATTCAATCGCGCCAACGGGGCAGGTCTGCATGGCATCGGTGGCGGCGGCTTCATCGGGGCCGGTTACATCGGCAGAGGCAGCGGCTGCGGTGCCGCCGTCCGTCATGGTAAAAACTTCGGGGCAGGTGCTCACGCACAAACCGCAGCCGATGCAGTCGGCATTTACATGGAACTTCATGGGCAGTCATCCTTTCACGATGTGTTATCAACAGTATGCCCAATCAGCGGCAATCAATCCATGCTTTCTGCGTTTTCTGCGGCGGCTTCCCCGGTGGCATAGGTTTCGTTGGTGTGGCCTGCAAAGGGGTAGGTCCGGGTTTCGGTGGCGGTAATGCTGGTTACGCCGAACCAACGGGCGCGGCCCAAAGCGAGGGAATCCTCACCGTTTTCGCGGATATCCGGCAGGCCGTATGCGCCGCACCATTTGGTGTAGGGTTCGATACCATAGCTAATAATGTTAGCCGCAGCGGGCTCATCCAGCTCGCTAATCTCCTGCCGCAGCGTCTGGGTGCGCACATGGTCCATCATCCAGTAGCTGGCAATGTCATACCCGGCTTCCAGCATGTGGATGCCGCAGACGATCCCCACGCAGGCGCTCAGGCAGGCAAGGCCCCGGCGGAACGCTTTGCTGTTCAGCTGTACCAGGCAGGCGGCGCAGGCGGCAGCCAGCAGAGCAAACACACCGTGGGTGGAGCGGGGATAGTAGTCATGGCTGCCGATCATGGCAAAGTTTGCCCCCAGCGCCCCGGCCAACAGAATCAGCGGCCACAGCAGGTCAGCTTTTACAGCATCCTGCCGGGCAAAGCAGAGCAGCAAAAACAAAATCGCAAAGGAAAACAGCAGGGGCAGGGCATAGTCTTTGAGCATATTCAGGCAGGCAAAAAAGCGCATGGCGTACCGGGTCAGCAGACTGTCGTAATCGCTGAAGCCGCTGGCACGGTTAAAGTTGCCGCGCGCGGTGATGAGCAAAGCAAACCCAACCAGCGCCCCCGCCAGGCCGGTCGCCATCCAGGCGGGCAGCCTGCGCTCCCGCTTGAACACAACAGCGCCGGCCAGCACCAAACAAACCAGCATTCCGGCGCTGGTATTCTCGCTTAACCAACCAGCCAGCAGCCCGGCCAACGCCATGCCGGCCGCCATGCGCGCCGTACTGGCAAACGGCTGCTGCAAATAATACCGCCAGGGCAGCAAAAAGGCGCAGCATCCCACCGTGGCCCACAGGTAGTTGCAGGCGCCGCACATCCACAAATTGGTCTGGCCAAATACAGGGCTGATCTCCCACAGCGCGGCATAAATCAGGGCCAAAGCCAGCCAGTCCGCTTTTTGGCTGCGCCGCCCAACGGCCAGCTTGTACAAAACCAGACCCAGCGCCATAAACATCCCAGCATTGCACACATTGAACAGAAGCTTGGGAAACATGGTGAACCCCTGGGCAAAAAATTTGACGATGACCCGGCCGCTCCATTCGTGATAGTGGAACACCAGGCTGGAAATCAACTGCGGCAGGCTGTGCAGCCGTTCGCCGGTATCAAAGGCATAAGCGAACGTGTAATCATCGGCCAGGTAGGGCGTTAAGCAGTTCAGCAGCAGCATCCAGCAGAACACCAGCCCGGCCACAAGCCGGAACATGCGGCTGCTGAGGGGCTTTTTTGTTTGTGCCATGGGCAACCTCCAAAACAAAAACGGGCCCCCTGCCGAACAGGGGAGCCCGTAAGATCAACATTATCTTTATTATATCGGTTGTGCTGCCAAAGTGCAAGGTCAGTCCTTTTTGTTGCGGGCGATGCCTGCAACAACGCCGGAAAGCGCCAGCAGCGCCAGCAGGTTGGGAACCGCCATCAGACCGTTAAAGAAGTCCGCCAGCGCCCAAACCAGATCCACTTTCAGGGAAGAACCGATCAGGATGAACAGCACAACAATCAGGCTGTACACCTTGGTGTACTTGGAGCCGAACAGAGCGTTGAAGTTGACCTGGCCGAAGAAGTACCAGCCCAAAATGGTGGAAAACGCAAAGAACAGCATGCAGATGGCAATGAACACCTTGCCGAAGGAACCAAACGTCAGGCTGAATGCGGCCTGGGTCAGGGCGGTGCCGGTCATGCCTTCCGGAATCAGGCCGGAGGTGATCAGTACCAGGGCGGTCAGAGTCAGGATGACAAAGGTATCAACGAATACGCCGATGATGGCCAGCGCACCCTGGTCCTGCGGCTGCTTGACCTTGGCCAGTGCGTGGGCGTGCGGGGTGGAGCCAAGGCCGGCTTCGTTGGAGAACAGGCCGCGGGCAACGCCGTAACGCATGGCCTGCTGCACGGTAACGCCAGCCACGCCGCCGGCAATGGCCTGCGGCTGGAAAGCCAGGGTGAAGATCTGAACAAATGCGTTGGGAATGGCGGATGCGTTCATGACCAGGATGATGACGCAGCCGATAATGTAAAACAGTGCCATGATGGGAACCAGCTTTTCGGTAACAGCGGCAATGCGCTTAACACCGCCCAGGAAGATGAAAGCTGCCAGAACGGCGATCACAACGCCAACAACCACGCGGTTAACGCCGAACGCATTGTGGAACGCATCACCAATGGAGTTGGACTGCACCATGTTGCCCATAAAGCCGAGGGCAAGGATCAAAGCAACGGAGAAGAAAATGGCCAGGAACTTGCCAAACTTGCCCTTGAATGCCGCGCGGATGTAATACACCGGGCCGCCGGTCACCTGGCCGTCCACCGTGGTGCGGTAGGTCTGGGCCAGAACGGCTTCGGCGTAAATGGTAGCCATGCCGAAAAAGGCAGAAACCCAGGTCCAGAACAATGCGCCGGGGCCGCCGCTGACCAGGGCGGTGGCGCAGCCGGTAATGTTGCCGGTGCCAACCTGTGCGGCAATGGCGGTGGCCAATGCCTGAAAAGAGCTCATGCCGTCTTTATCAGCTGCCTTGCCGTGCAGGCTGAAACCTTTGAACAAGTGACGCACACCATCTGCAAAACTGCTCAGCTGAACAAAGTGCAGCTTGATAGTAAAGAAGATGCCGGTGCCCACCAGCAGGAACAGCAACAGATAATTCCACAAAATGTCGCTGGCCTGCTCTACGATCTGCGTAAATGCTGCCATGATTAAAATTCCCCCTAATACAATATCCCATATCTTACACATCCGGCAGCGCCCGGTATGGGCAGCTGCCACGAAGCGACCTAATAACAATACCATGCCCGTTAGATAAAGTCAAGTGTATTTATACCGAAAACACTCTGACGTGACAAAGTATGACTTTTCCTGGAACATGCCGCGGAAATTGAGAAAACAAAAAATGATTCGCAAATTCGAGAAAACGCCGGGACAGAACGCCGGAAAATCCGTCCGCGTTGGGGGAAACACAGGAAAAGAAAAATCTTGGGCCGTATTTTGCTTTTGTAAGCACAGGAAGCAAAAAAGCCCCGGCAGGGGCGGCAGCGCCGCACCCCACCGGGGCAAAAAGTTAAAATTCAGGAAATCAGGATTCAGAGGATTGCTCTTGGGGCAGGTTCTTTTTCAGCAGGCTCAGGATCAACCCGCCCAGAATGCTGCCAACGGCCAAAGCAACGCAGTACATCGGGGCGTTGGTGACAACGGGGAACACGAAGATGCCGCCGTGGGGGGCGCGCAGGCCGCAGTGGAACGCCATGGAAAGCGCACCGGCGGTGGCTGCACCAATGGCGCAGCTGGGGATAACGTGCAGCGGGTCAGAGGCTGCATAGGAGATAGCGCCCTCAGTAACAAAGCAGAGGCCCATTACATAGTTGATCACACCGTTGCGGCGCTCGTCCGGGGTCCACTTTTTGGGGAAGAAGGTGGTGGATAATGCAATGGCAATCGGAGGAACCATGCCGCCGACCATAACGGAAGCCATGACCTCATAGTTGCCGGAAGCAAGGGCTGCAGTGCCGAACAGGTAACCAGCTTTGTTGAAGGGGCCGCCCATATCAATGCTCATCATAACAGCAGAGACAGCGCCCAGCAGGATGGCAGAGGTGCCGCCCAGGGAGTTCAGCCAGCTGGTGATAAAGTCGTTGATGATGCCCATGACCGGGTTGATGCCGCACATGAACACGCCCATCACAAACACACCGCCCAGCGGGTAGATCAGCATGGGGCGCAGGCCGCTGACGCTTTTTGGGAGCTTTTCGGTGATCTTTTTCAGGAAAAGGACTACATAACCGGCCACAAAGCCAGCCAGCAAGGCAGCCAGGAAACCACCGGAAACGCCATCCGCCTGGCAGTTCAGCAGGCCGGTAAAGTTAGTGCCGTTCATAGCCAGCACACCGCCGGCAAAGCCGACAGCCAAAGCGGGTTCACCGGCAATGGAAATGGCAACGTAAGAAGCCAGGATGGGCAACATGTAGTTGAATACAGCGGAGCCGACCGTCTTAAAGAATGCGGCAGCCGGGGTGTTCATGCCAAAGTTGGCGGGGTCAATGCTGTAATCATCCAGCAGGTAAGCAATGGCAATCATGATGCCGCCGCCCACAACAAAGGGAATCATGTGGGAGATGCCGTACATCAGGTGCTTGTACAGGGTGTGGCCAAGGCTGTCCTTTGCGGCACCGCCCCGGTTCTGCTCCAGCAGGTTCTTGTCAGATTCGCGCACGGTGGAATGGAACACCGGAACTTTGCCGTCCAAAACGCTCTGCAGCAGCTGCTCCGGCTTATGGATGCCATCATCCACATGGGCGAACAGCACCGGCTTGCCGTCAAAACGGTCGGTTTCCACATTTTTGTCAGCTGCCACAATAATGCCATCGCAGGCGGCAATCTCATCGGCGGTCAGCACATTCTGGGGGCCATCAGAGCCATTGGTTTCAACCTTGCAGGGAATGCCAAGCTTCTGAGCAGCCTTGTTCAGTGCTTCGGCGGCCATGTAGGTGTGGGCAATGCCGTTGGGGCAGGCAGTAACGGCCAACACGCGGTAGGTGGCAGGCAGCTCTTCCTGAGTAAAGCTCTCGTTGCCGAACTGGGCTTCCTCCTGGGCGTCAATCGTATCCAAAAATTCTTTGGGCGTTTTGGCGGCGCGCAGCTTTGCCACAAAGTCTTCATTCATCAGCATCTGCATCAGGCGGGCCAGCATATCAATGTGCAGACTGCCGTTTTCCGGTGCGGCAATCATAAACAGCAGATCCGTCTTGCCGTCATCGTCAGCATTGTACTGCACGGGGGTCTTCAGGCGCAGGGCAGCCAGGCTGGGGCGGGTCACGCAGGCGGCGCGTGCATGCGGCACCGTAATGCCGTTATCCACATAGGTGGAAGCCTCCGCTTCACGCGCATAAATGGCAGCTTTGTACGCGGCTTTGTCGGTCAGGTTGCCGTGGGTGGCCTGCAGCTCCACCAGTTCGTCAATGATCTGCGCCTGGTCCGCTGCGGCAGAATCCAGCGCAATGGATTGGATGTTGAATAGTTCCGTGATACGCATCTTTCCTTCTCCTTCTACATGTTTTGCATTCACTGGGGTGGTTTTAAAAACAAAGAAATAGACTAAATTTTCGACTTTTCAGATCAGCCTGAATCATTCAATGGTTTTCAGCAGGGCATCAATATCGCGGCGCTCGGCAAGGCCCAGGCTGAATGCCGTTGCGCTGCCGCAGGCGGTGCCAAGGCGCAGGGCGTAAGAGTAGCTCCCGCTTTGCAGGTAACCGGCAATAAAACCGGCTACCATGCTGTCCCCAGCGCCAACGCTGTTTACCACTTTGCCTTTTGGGGTGCCAATGCGGTGCACCGCACCGGTTTCATCCAGCAGCAGGGCACCATCGCCCGCCATGCTTACCAGAACATTGCGTGCACCACGCTGCTGCAATTTCCGGGCAGCCTGGGTAATCTCTTCATCACGATTGAGCTCTTTGCCAAAGATCTCACCCAGTTCATGGTTGTTGGGTTTGATCAAAAACGGGTGGTAGGGCAGTACCTTTACCAGCAAATCACGGGTGGCATCCACCACAAAGCGGATGCCGCGGCCATCCAGCCGAGCCAGAATCTGCTGGTAAACATCCTGCGGCATGCTGGAAGGAATGCTGCCGGCAAGTACCAGAATGTCACCCTCGCCCAGTTCTTCCAGATTGTCCCACAGGGCCTGCATGGCTTCGGGAGTAATGTTCGGGCCGGAACCGTTGATCTCGGTCTCTTTTGCGCCCTTTACCTTAACGTTGATTCGGGTCATGCCGTCCGGCAGGCGGATGAAGCGGGTTTTCAGGCCGGAAAGCTGCAAGCCGCGCTCCAGCCAGGCACCAGTTTCGCCAGCTGTAAAGCCAAGGGCGATGCTTTCGCACCCAAGCTCCCGCAAAACGCCGGAAACATTGATACCCTTGCCGCCAAACTGGCAGGCTTCGTCTGAGGTGCGGTTGATCTCGCCAACCGCCAGGGGGGCAGTCAGATGCAGAACGTAGTCGATCGCAGGATTAAATGTGACGGTGTAGATCATACGGAACACTCCTTTACAAAGGTAAGCTGTGCGTACCGGGGGTCCGGACAGTGGTTGGTCAAAATGGCCCCGCAGCCAATATCCCCGATCACGGCGGAATATACCATATCAAACTTTGTGTTATCCACCAGAAACCAGCGTTCCCGCGCGCGCTGCAATGCGGCGGTTTTGATGCTGGCTTCCTCCGGGTCCGGCGTGGTAAAGCCCTCCGCAGGGCTTACGCCGTTGGCACCCATAAACGCTTTGGTAAAGTTGTAGTGCTGTAAAGCGGCCAGCGTTTCCGGCCCGGTAATGGCTTCCGTGATGGGGCGCACCTGCCCGCCGGGCAGGTAGGTGCGGCAGCCCTTTTGCACCAGCATGCGCGCATGGGCAATGCCGTTGGTCACATAGGCAGCCTGCAGGGCAGGGCCCTCCAGCGCGGCGGCCAGCGCCAGCGTGGTGCTGCCGGCATCCAGAAAGATAAAGTCTTTCTCGGTGATCATTGCGGCGGCGGCGCGGGCAATCAGACGCTTTTCTTCCACAGACTGTTCCTCGCGGGCCGCCATGGGGGGCTCATCCGCCAAAACGGTGCGCCCAACCAGCGTGGCACCGCCGTGTACCTTTTTTAACAGGCCCTGCCGGTCCAGCTGGGTCAGGTCGCGGCGGATGGTGGATTCGCTTGCATCCAGGGCATCACACAGCTCCAGCACGGTGGCCGAGCGCTTTTGTGCCAGCAAATCTAATGTCATAGCAAAACGTTCTTCGGCAAGCAAGACAATATCCTCCTTAAAACAGGACAATACTTCAGGTGATTCCCCTGGCGATTTTTGAAGCTTTTTTGCTTTACGCCTGTATTATACACGCACAAACAGTCAAAAGCAATCATGAAACGCCAAAACAAAACATAAAATTTACGGACTGCTTTTTGTGCAATTTGACAACGATAAACGCTCTGCATTTGGAAAATAAGCACATAAAAAGCCGGGCACTGCGCAGCGGCAGTGCCCGGCCGAGAAATATGTATCGTAAGGATCGTCAAAAAATGGAAAGTAAAAATCAGATTCCGTCAAAAAGCGTCAATCCTGAAAAGAGCGTTCAAAGCGGTCGATTTTTTCGCTTTTCCCAATCACCAAAATGGTGTCCCCGTTCTGGAACCGAGAGTCCGGCGAAAACTCTACATCGGTACGGTGGTCGCGTTCGATGGCAATAATGTTAATGCCGTATAGTCGGCGGATATCCAGCTCCCGGATGCTTTTGTTCAGCATCTTGCCGTTTACCTGGATGCGCTGTACCTCCACACCGTCCTCCAGGGCAATGTAGTCCAGCAGGTTGCCGGAGATTAGGCGCTTGCCAATGCGCACTGCCATATCGGCTTCGGGATAAACAACGGTCACGCCCAGCCGCTTGAGAACCTCGCCATGTCCAACGCTGCTGGCTTTGGCAATCACATGCGGCACCCCCATGTTCAGCACCAGCATGGAGGTCAGAATGCTGATGTCGATCTGCTCGCCAATACAGATGCCTACCGTACCGCAGTTCTGAATGCCGACTTCGGTTAGAGCCTCTTCGCTCAAATCATCTACCACAAAGGCGTAGTCAGTATATTTGCGAATAGCCTTGACCTTCTGCTCATCGCAGTCAACGGCAATCACCTCTTTGCCGGCTTCGGCAAGGGTGCGGGCCAGCGCAGAACCAAAGCGCCCCAGCCCGATAACGCCGAACAAAGCGGAAGAATCCTGTTTTTTCATAATGCACCTATCCAATCGTAATGGCTTCTTCTGTAAAGTGCGCGTTGGGTTCCGGGCGTTCCACCCAGAGGGAAAGCAGGGTAAAAGCCCCAACGCGGCCCGTGTACATGGTAAAAATCAGCACCAGCTTGGCAGCCAGGCAAAGCTGCGCTGTAATGCCGGTGGAAAGCCCGGCAGTGCTGTAGGCGGAGACCGCTTCAAACAGCAGGCTGATGAACGGCAGGCCGGGTTCCAGGATGCAGAGCAGAAATGTGGTGCAGCATACCACCAGCATGCCCAGCAGCCCAATGGTGGAAGCCTTGGCAATGGCGTTGGCAGGCAATGCACGGCGGAATGCACCCGGCCGCTGCTTGCTGAAAATGCAGCGAATCTCTTGCGCCAGAACAAAAATGGTGGTGGTTTTGATGCCGCCGCCGGTGGACCCCGGCGAAGCGCCAATGAACATCAGGATAAGAATCGTAAACAACCCGGCGTTGCTCAGTGTGCCCAGATCCAGCGTGGCAAAGCCGGCCGTGCGGGCTGATACGCTCAGGAAAAATGCTGTCAGCCAGCTGAGAGGATCGGTGAACTTTAATAACAGGGCACCTGCTGCCAGCAAAAATGCCGTGGTGGTTACCACAACCTTGGAATGCAGGGTGAATTTGCGGAAGCGGAACCGACACTTGACCACATCCACCATGACCAGAAAGCCGATGCCTCCCGAAATGATCAGAAAACAGGTGCTCAAATTCAGCAGCACATTATCCCGATAGGGGGCCAGGCTGCGCCCGCCACCTAAAATATCGATGCCAGCGTTGTTGAAGGATGAGATGGAGTGGAACACACTCAAACCCAGCGCCTTCAATGGTGGATAATCCTGCGCAAACACTGCAAAGATGGGGATGACCCCGGCCAGCTCAAAGGCAAGGGTCAGCTTAATGATAGAGCGTACCAGCCGCACCATGCCCTCCAGACTGCTCACATTCATGGCTTCCCGGATCAGGGTACGCTCCCGCAGGCTGATGCGCCGTCCCGCAGCCAAGGCAAGCCCCATGCCGATGGAGGTAATGCCCAAACCGCCGATCTGGATCAGCACCGCCATCACAGCCTGCCCCACGGGGGTAAAGGTATCGGCGGTATCCACGGTCAGCAGGCCGGTTACACAGACGGCGCTTGTGGCGGAAAACAGAGCGTCCACCGGCTGTACGGTAATGCCCGACCGGATGGAAAATGGCATGAGCAACAAAAGCGTACCCAGTAAAATGGTGGAAGCAAACCCCAGAGCAATCAATCTTGCAGGAGGCTGATGATTGAAAATTTGTTTGAATCGTTTCATATGCAGTATCAGGCCGGGTCAGCAAGGCAACAGCTAAACCCACTTATCATATTTGTTTGGACGAAAAAGCTCACTTGATATATAAACATAGCCGCTTTTAGCGGCGATGTCAAGCATTTTGTGCAAAAGATAAAGGCAGAATAAGGATTGGGCACCGGGCAGGGAAAGAGGAATAAAGGAATCTGGCTGCGGTAAGAAAATGTATACGAAACAAAAACGGCCCGGCAAAAAATTGCCGGACCATAGGGGAGATGATGGAATTTTAACGCAGTGGGGCAGGCGGGAAATTATTCGCCCAGGTGCCAGATATCGCTGTTATACTCTGCAATCGTGCGGTCACTGGAGAAGAAGCCAGCCTTGGAGATATTGATCAGGCACTTGCGGCGCCAACCCAGCGGATCGCAGGCATAATCAGACAAAGCCTGGCCCTTGCGCACCACATAAGCGTTGAAATCGGGCAGGGTCTGGAACCAGTCCTTGGTTTTCAGTTCATGCTGCAAACGGGCCAGGTTTTCTTCCTTGCCGGCGGCCAGCATTTCGGGGCCGGTCAAAAAGTCGATGGCACGGCGCAGGTTGGGGTCGCCCTCGTACCAGTCTGCCGGGGTGTAATCGCCCGCAGCATAGCGGTGGATGACCTGGCCGGAGGTCTGGCCGAAGATGTAGATGTTCTCGTTGCCAACCTGCTGGCTGATCTCCACGTTTGCGCCGTCCATGGTGCCAAGGGTCAAAGCGCCGTTCAGCATAAACTTCATGTTGCCGGTGCCGGATGCTTCCTTGGAGGCCAGGCTGATCTGCTCCGAAAGATCGCAGGCGGGGATCATCTTTTCGGCGGCGGTCACGTTATAGTTTTCCACAAACACGACCTGCAGCCAGGGAGCCACCAGCGGATCAGCGGCAATCACTTTGGACAGGGTCAGCAAAGCGTGGATGATATCCTTGGCGATGGTGTAAGCCGGGGCGGCCTTGGCACCAAAAATGCTCACCAGCGGCACAGCCGGGGTGTGACCCGCGCGAATCTCGAAATACTGATGGATGAGGTAGAGCAGGTTCAGCTGCTGGCGCTTGTACTCATGCAGGCGCTTGGACTGGATATCGAACATGGCAGTGGGGTCAACCTTCACACCCTGGGTGTGCTCCAGCCAGTCAGCCAGGGCCTTTTTGTTGTCGGCCTTGACCTGGGAGAACTTTTGCAGCACATTGGCATCCTCGGCATAGGGCAGCAGTTTTTCCAGCTCGGCGGCATCCTTGCGGAAACCGGGGCCAATCAGGGATTCAATCTCTTTGACCAGTGTGGGGTCACATTCCAGCAGCCAGCGGCGGAAGGTGATGCCGTTGGTTTTGTTGTTGAACTTTTCCGGGTACAGCTTATAGAAGCCGTTCAGCTCGGATTCCTTCAAAATTTCGGTGTGCAGGGCGGCAACGCCGTTGGTGGAATGGGTAAAGTGGATGTCCATGTGGGCCATGTGCACGCGGTCGTCGGCGTCAATGATGGCAAGGCCGGTATCATTGGTGCGCTTTTTGGCGGCAGCATCCAGCTTTTCAATCACCGGCATCAGCTGGGGCACAACTTTGTCCAGATAGCTGCGCGGCCAGGTTTCCAGCGCTTCGGCCAGGATGGTGTGGTTGGTGTAAGCGCAGGTGTCGGTTACGATCTTGACGGCTTCGTCAAACTCGATGCCCTTTTCGCCCAGCAGGCGGATCAGTTCGGGGATAACCATGCTGGGGTGGGTATCGTTAATCTGGATGGCGGCGTAATCGGCCAGGTCATGGTAGTTGCAGCCGCGGGCGGCGCATTCGGCCAAAATCAGCTGGGCACCGGCGCTGACCATCAGGTACTGCTGGTAGATGCGCAGCATGCGGCCTGCTTCGTCGGAATCGTCCGGGTACAGGAACAGGGTCAGGTTTTTGGCAATGGCGGTTTTATCGAACTGGATGCCGTCATGCACAATGCTTTCATCAATGGTGTCCAGGTCAAACAGGTTCAGGGTGTTGGTGCGGCCCTCGTAGCCGGTCACGGCCAGTTTGTACAGCCGGGCAGTGTAAGGTTTGCCTGCCAGGGTGACGGGGTAGGTGATATCGGTCTTTTCCGCCCAGGAATGTTCGTTCAGCCAGGGGTCCGGCAGTTCGTTCTGCAAGCCGTCGGCAAAGCTCTGGTGGAACAGGCCAAAGTGATAACGCAGGCCGATGCCGTCGCCCGGCAGGTTCAGCGTTGCCAGAGAATCCAGGAAGCAGGCAGCCAAACGGCCCAAACCGCCGTTGCCAAGGCTCGGCTCCGGCTCGACTTCCTCGATGTCGGAAAGGCTCTTGCCTGCGGCAGCAAGGGCATCACGCACATCATCATACAAGCCGAGGTTGATGAGGTTGTTGGAAAGCAGTTTGCCGATCAAAAATTCAGCCGAGATATAATACAGCTTGCGGCCGTTGACCGGGCGTACCTGTGCGGCGCTCTTGCTGCGCACAAGATCCAGCAGGGCAAGGTAAATTTCCTGGTCGGTGGATTCGACAAGGGGCTTGCCGATCAGCTTCTGTAAAGTTTCCGTCATGGTCTGCATAGCGGGTTCCTCCTAAAAAATGAATTCGCGGAGGCCAAGGCGTTGGTATCGCCTTTGGTTCAGGCCTCAAGTGGGGAAGCTTGCGGTGCGGCCCGCACTTCCTCTTGCTATATCCAGAATATCATACAAAATCGGTAAAATTCTTGTGCAATTCTGCCGGATTGTGGTACAATACAAGCATCAGGAATGCAAAAGGGGGCTACAACATGCCAAACCAGGAACGCTTGCGGGAAACCAAACACCATGGTGCGGTGCGGTTCCCTTTTAATATCTACCCCTGCACCATACCGGGGGACTTTTTGCAGGTGCCGTTGCACTGGCACGACAGTATGGAACTTGTCTATGTTAAAAAAGGCAGCGGAATCGTGCAGGTCGGTGTGAACGCTTACCCGGCGGAGCAGGGCGATATTTACATTTTTGCCCCCGGTACCCTCCACGCCCTGCACCAGCGCGGCCAGGCCGTGATGGAATACGAAAATATCATTTTTGAGCTGGAGCTGCTGGGTGGTGCAGATGATCTGTGCGCCGAGCGCTACCTTTTGCCACTGCAAAGCGGCCGCATGGCTTTGCAGCCGCGCATCATCCCCGGCGAGGCGGGCTACCCCCAGGCGGCGGCCTGCCTGCAGGAAGCGGAGGAAGCCAACAAGGTAAAAAACGCCGGGTATGAGCTGGCCATCAAAGGGGCGCTGCTGCGGTTTTTGTCCATCCTGATTGGCCAGCACGGCACCCTGCTCCCGGCGGATACTACTGACACCCGCCGCCTGAAAACGGTCTTGCAGCTGATCGAAGCGGAATATGCTACCCCGCTGCGGATTGAGGACGCCGCCGAAGCCTGCGGGTGCAGCCAAAGCCATTTTATGCGCTGGTTCAAAAAAATGACCGGCCAGGGCTTTACCGCCTACCTGAACGACCACCGGCTGAACCTTGCCGCAGAACTGCTGCGCATTACTGACGCCACCGTGCTGGATATCGCAGGCCGGGTGGGGTTTGATAACCTTTCATACTTTAACCGCCTGTTCAAGCGCCGCTATGGCATGACCCCGCGGGAATACCGCAGCAAATAAAGCAACAAAAACCAAACTCCGCCGCCCGGAATGTGCACAGCATCCGGGCGGCGGGGTTATATATTCTTATAGAAATGATAAAGTGGGCAATCCGGCAGGAAAGCGGTGTGGCCGGGCGGGGATCCTACAGGCAAAAGAAAATAGCGACAAAAATTACTTCATCCAACGGATCTGCTGCTCTTTTACCAGCGGATAGCTGACAAGCTCGGTACCGTCCATGTCCTCTTTGTGCATATCCACAGCGGTGATCTGGCTGTTTTCATAGGTGGTGTAGTAATAAATGCCTTTGTCGGCATTGCAGCAGCTGGTGTACAGGGTAATCTCGTACTTACCGTTGTCCAGCTCGCAGCAGCCGCGCTGCTGCTCTACCGAGCCGAGAATATGGAAAAACTGGCTCACGCTTTCTGCTTCACTTTCCCCGGAGCGAGAGTTGGCGCGCACGAAAGCTGCCCGCACAAACCGCGACTGAGACGAAAGATCCCCCGGCAGACCCATGGCCCCCATGCCGCGGCTGTAAGCGTTCAGCGGCAGGTTGGGTGCAAAGTGGTTGCCGGTTGCCTTTGGGGAAAGCTGCATATAATTATTCAAAGCAAACAGCTGCATGGGGAACGGAGGGTTGTTGGTCAGCACACCGGCGGGGTTATCATATACATGCAGGCCGTCTTTGGTAGATTCCAGCGTGATGCACTCATGATGATCGGCAATCATCCAGTGCAGGCTGGCAACGGGCATCCCTTCGCAGAACGGGGTATCCACCAGGTTCATGCGGTCCAGCAGGGTGCGGGCATCCTGTACGGTAGCGCAGCGGCCCAGCAACCAGGGGATCAGCTCAAACTGGGCAACATTATCTTTGCCGGGTTCATCTTTGCAATACCAGGCGTTGCCCACAAAGTTCAGCCCGGCAATGCATAGCCCTTTTTCGTTGATGGCATCGTAATACAGGGGATAGTTATTCTGCACGCAGGCCATGCCCAAAATGGCATAGTGCTGGTCCAGCACGCCAAGGCCGTTCAGCTGGAACGGATAGCGCCGCGGGGTAAAGGTGACGGTCTCGCCGTAACCGAATTCATAGTCCAGGTTGCGGCCAAAATAAAAATCTTTGGTCTGGTACGTTGCAGCAGTGCACATACAAATAAGCCCTCCGGTCGTATCGTAAATGATGTCTTTAACGTTATTATACCACGGCGCAGCGCTGCTATCGAGAAGATTTTGTGAACTTTTGAAATTTTGTACCAAATAAAAAATCCCGCAGCCCTGCTTTGTAAACAGGTCCTGCGGGAGAAAAATGGATTTACACCAGCTTGCGCACCAGTGCAAAATCAAAAAAGTCCGTATAAAAAGTGCGGCAGCGCAGCACCGGGCGGCACAGGCGGGAATAGCAGGTTTCGCTCAATTCCAACAGGGCCTGATCACGCTGCAGGGCCAGGGCATGGCGCACGGCGGGGTCCCCCATGGCGGCGCGTAGATGGGTAATGGTGCTGGAAACCTGAATTCCGCACGCTTCATCCAGAATATTGAAAATGGGGCGGGTGAAGTCAATGCCATCGGTGCGGGTGGTGCCGAACAGCGAGCATGGCACGATATCGGTAGAAAATAATACTGGGGTGTTATCCGCCAGCACCCGGCGGCAGATGTAATAAACCGGGGTATCCAGGCTGATGTTCAGCGCCTGGGCTGCATCGGCATCTGCCGTATGGCGCGATACCCGCAAATCGTCGCTGTTGGGCTGCATGCCGCGCGCCCGGATCATTTGGGTGAATTCAAACTTCTGGTCCATGCGGCGGGCCAGGTTGACCACATCGCGGTTGATCACGGTGCCAATGCCGCGCACGCGCTCAATGTAACCGGCACGTTCCAGTTCACTCAGTGCATCGCGCACAACGGTACGGCTTACGTTCAGCCGGTTGGCCAGCTCCAGTTCGGGCGGCAGATGGTCGGTATCCTGCCAAATGCCGTTGCGCAGCTGCTCCAGCAGCTCGGCCACAACCTGGTTAGAAATCAATACGCCGCCCAGGCGGGAGGCGCTGTCGGGATTTTTGGTTGCCATAATCGGGTTCCTACTTTCCTGTGCGTGCCGGTGCAGGCCGCAAAAGTCGTACTCTTATTATAGCATACCCCAAAGCCAAAAACCAAGTGTTTTATAAAAAAGCAGGCAAATAAAAGGCGTGGTGTGATGTGGTGCGTTCCTTGGTTTAGTCCGCTTTGCCTTCTTCATGCGCATAGCGGCACACATCCCGCAGGCAGCAGCGCTCACAATACGGTGTGGTGCGTGCGGTGCACACAGCGCGGCCATGGTCCACCAGCCGGTGGCAAAAATCACTGCCCTCCTGCGGGGGAATGATCTTCCACAGCGCCATTTCCACCTTTTTGGGTTCCTTGATGTTATCCACCAGCCCAATGCGGTTGCACAGCCGGATGCAGTGGGTGTCCGTTACAATGGCGGGCTTGCCGAACACATCGCCCATGATCAGGTTGGCACTTTTGCGGCCAACGCCGGGCAGTTCCAGCAGGGCGTCAAAATCATCGGGCACGTTGCAGTCATACTTGTCGCGCAGCATCCGCATACAGGCGCTGATATCCCGCGCCTTGCTGCGCCCCAGTCCGCAGGGCCGCACGATCTCTTCAATTTCCTCCGGCTCCGCGGCGGCCAAAGCGGCCACGTTCGGGTATTTGGCAAACAGATCCTGTACCACAACGTTCACGCGGGCATCGGTGCACTGTGCGGCAAGGCGCACTTCCACCAGCAGCTGCCAGGCGTGCTCGTAATCCAGCGTACAGTCCGAAAGCGGGTATTCTTTTTTCAGCCGCTCAATGCAGATGGCGGCCAGCTGCTTTTTATCATGAATCTCCATGGGGGTCACACTCTCTTTTATCACTTCCCGGCGCGCGGGCCGGCGGGGCTTACGGCTTGATTCTACCACGGATAGCGTTTATAATGCAAGTAGCATGGTGCCGCCCTCTAATGCTGCAAAGCTTCAAAAGAGGGGCCGCTGCCCCTTGCTCCCTCACAAAAACCTACCTTCTCATGCCGGGGCGGCACGCGAAGATAATTTTTTGCTCACAAGGGATTTTGAGCGTCGGTGCATGTCTGCCGCTTGGAATATATTTCCTTATATATAAAGGTAACATAAAGGAGTACCCCCATGAAGGAACCGCTTGCCCAACGCCTGCGCCCGCGCACTTTGGATGAAGTGTGCGGCCAGCGCCATCTCCTGGCCCCCGGCCAGGTGTTCCGCCGCACCATTGACAGAGGCGTGATCCCCAATATGATTTTTTACGGCCCGTCCGGCGTAGGCAAAACCACCGTGGCCAGCATTATTGCGGCCAACAGCGGTATGCGGCTGTATAAATTGAACGGTACTACCGCTTCCACCAGCGATATCAAAAGCGTATTGGGCGATATTGGCACCCTGAATGCCGCCAACGGAATTCTGCTCTATCTGGATGAGATCCAGTATTTCAACAAGCGCCAGCAGCAAAGCCTGTTGGAATGCGTGGAGCAGGGAACCGTGACGCTGATTGCCTCCACGACCGAGAACCCATACTTTTATGTATATAACGCGCTGTTATCCCGCTGCACAGTGTTCGAGTTCAAATCCCTGACGGCAGAGGATATTGCTGAAGGCGTGAAACACGCCGCCCAGCGCCTGGGCGAAAGTGACGGTACGCCGGTCAACATCCCGGTGGATGCGCTGGAATACCTGGCCCAAAGCGCGGGCGGCGATATGCGCAAGGCGCTGGGCAACCTGGAATTTGCCGTCAACGCAGCCCCCGTGCAGGATGGCACGCGGCTGGTTACGCTGGAAATGGTCACGCAGGTGGCCCAGCGTACCGCCATGCGATACGATAAAGAGGGCGATGACCATTATGATATTGTTTCGGCCTATCAGAAGTCGATGCGCGGGTCGGACCCGGATGCAGCGCTGCACTATCTGGCCCGGCTGCTGGAAGCGGGGGACCTGCCCAGCGCCTGCCGCCGGTTGATGGTGTGCGCCTGCGAGGATGTTGGCCTTGCTTACCCGCAGATCATCCCGATCGTAAAAGCGGCTGTGGATGCGGCCAACATGCTGGGCCTGCCGGAAGCGCGCATTCCGTTGGCGGACGCGGTAATTTTGGTGGCGACCAGCCCCAAATCCAACACGGGCGAAGCCGCCATTGACCGTGCGCTGGCAGATGTGCGGGCAGGCCGCAGCGGCCCGATCCCGCGGCAGCTACAAAATAAGCATTATGATGGCGCCGATGCCGCAGTAAAAGGCCAGCATTATCAGTACGCACACGACTTTGCCAACCATTGGGTGGACCAGCAGTACCTGCCGGATGCCATCCGGGACCGCCAGTATTACCAGTTTGGCGATAACAAAAATGAGCAGGCCGCCGCCGCTTACTGGCAGCGCATCAAGGGTGATAAGTTCAAAAAATGAACTATAATTGCGCGCAATAAAAACCATAATAACCTATATCAAAATAGGAATATAAAAATATTTTTTTGATGAAAATATTTTATGGGAATTGAACAAAAAGAAAAAACAGTGTCAAAAATTAAATCATCTCCTGAATGACAAAAGAAAAATGCCGAGATAATCAGAAAAGGCAACATTATTACAGTCAATTCCTGTTAGTTTGAAAGAAAATATCAAGAACTTTTTCGAAAAAACGTCACATTTTAATGTATTGACAATCTTTAATATCATTTGATATGATAGGGTACAGGAATCATGTATACAATGTGAAGTGGAAAATATTTCGAGTTCTTTCCTCTGCATTGTATGAGAAGGAGATTTTTAGTATGCGCTATTCTCATCAACGTGAACTGATTTTGCGGGAGGTACTTTCGCGCAACGATTATCCAACCGCGGAGCAGATCTGTACGTCTCTGCGGGCAGTGTGCCCGCGGCTGAGCCTTGGCACCGTTTACCGCGACCTGAATACGTTGGTTGATATTGGCAAAGTGCGGCGTGTTTCCATCCCCGGCGAAGCAGACCGTTTTGAGGGCCCGCAGGAGGATCATCAGCAGTTGTATTGCCGCAGCTGCCAAAAAGTAAAAAGCATCCATATTTCGGATGCGAAGCTCAAAGCCCTGATTGATGCCTGCCCCGATATTGTGCCGGAAGATTACAGCCTGACTGTGTTTGGCCTGTGCGATGAATGCGCCGTCAAAGCGGCCAAGGAAACCGAGAAATTGTAAGAAGACAGCCTGCCCGATGTTCACCGTTCAGGCGGGCTGTTTTGGCATTTGTGGGGTGAATTTTGTGCAAAACAGCGTTGCTGTGCGTTGTTCTGCGCGGTAAACTGTGGTACACTATTTATAGAATAGTGTATGTGCTGCCCTGTGCGGTGCGGCCAGACCAAAACAGCGGAGGTAAGACCTATGCCCCAACTGCAGTGTGAAGAAATTCGTTTCCCGTCTGCCGATGGTGTTCATACCGTGGCGGCCAGCATGTATACCATGCCGGGGGTGCCGGTACGCGCCGTGCTGCAGCTCAGCCACGGCATGTGCGAGTATGTACAGCGCTACCGCCCCATGGCGCAGTGGTATGCCCAGCGCGGCATAGCTCTGGCCGGCAACGACCACCTGGGTCACGGCGGTACCGCAAACAAAGGGGAACACGGCCATTATGGCGAGCCGCGCGGTCGTTACCACCTGCTGAATGACCTGCACACGATGAACGGCATCATTCATCAAAAGTTCCCCGGCGTGCCGGTATTTTTGTATGGCCACAGCATGGGCAGCTTTTACGCCCGCTGGTATGCCGAAACCTGGCCGGAAAGCATCTCCGGCGCTATTTTCAGCGGCACGGCGGGTCCGCACATCCGCAACCAGGCGGGCTGGGCGGTTGCCGCGCTGACCGCAGCTGTGCGCGGGCCAAAATATGTTTCCAAAACGCTGGTCAAGCTGAATATGGGAGCCTATTGCAACCGCATTCCGGATGCTGTTTCGCCCAATGCCTGGATCAGCCGTGACCCGGAAGTGGTAAAGGCATACGATGCAGACACGCTGTGCACCTTCCCATTTACCGCGGCGACCTACCGCGAAATGCTGGCCACCCTGTGCCATGTCAGCAGCCGCAAATGGGCACAGAATATCCGCAAGGATCTGCCGGTGCTGCTGATTGCCGGAACGGCGGACCCTGTTGGTGATTACGGCGCGGGCGTGCGCAAAGTGTGGGCCATGCTGGGGGATGCCGGTGTACAGGACCTGAGCTGCGAAATCTGGCACGATGCCCGCCATGAGCTGCACAACGAAACCAACCGCGAAGAAGTGTTTGATTATGTGTACGGCTGGCTGATGGATCGCCTGCCGGAAGATGAGAGCCGATAAATAATGATAGGATAAATGTGGATTGCACGTTATTCTGTAGGGAACGGTCTTGACCGCTCCGATACATTGGGGCATATGCGATAATGGAAATTGCATCGCTCCACAAATAATATGTTCGTTAGTTGCACATTTTTAATGGGCCATATGGGCATGGGACAGGGCGGGATGAGGACATCCCGCCCTGTCGGCGATTTTATTGTTTATCACGCTTTTTGAAGCGCTGACACAAATATACTTTATTATTTATTGCAAATAAAAACTTAAGGCCCGATGCAAGCGCATCGGGCCTTAAAACATAGTAAACGCTAAGGTGTATCTGAAAACAAAGAAAATGACGGATATTTCGCAAACACAAGCAGGATTTAGCGTAAAATCCTGCTGCGCTTGTAGAAATAGACGATATTTTCGACTTTTCAGAAAGCATAGGCTGAAAACGTACCGGGGCGATGCCGGGCTGCTGCAACGCTCGGCAGGCGGGGGGATGGAATGCCCGCGGTTTTAGTGCCCACTCAAAAAGTCCAGCAAATCCCAGCCTTCGCCGCCGGTCTGGCGGTACAGCTCGGTGTAGCCGCAGTTGCAGCAACTGATGGTGACGAACTTTTTGTTCTGGATGTCAAACATTTTGGCGAAGTTCCCGCCGGTGGCCTGCAGCCGGTCCGATTCATACTGCTGGCAGCCGCATTTGGGGCAGATGTATTGGCGCTTTTCCATAATGGATTCCTCCGTATTGTAAGGCTGGGTCAAACGTGGCTCAGCCAGTCGGCCAGCGGCAGGCAAAGCAGGTTGGGGGTAACTTTTGCCGCGGCGCGGTGCAGCGTGCACACCAGCCCCGGTGTGCTGACGCGCAGGTTCAGCGCGCTGTCCCGCAGGGCGCGGCGCACAACATCCTGGCTGCGGCTGGCCAGCGGATAATGGCGGAAGCCATGCCCGCCTTTTTCCGCAATGCCAATGAACTCGGTATCCTTGACCCAGTAGGGGCATACCGCAGTAACATGGATGCCCGCAGGGGAAAGCTCGTAATGCAGCGTCTGGGTGTAGCTGAGCAGGAACGCCTTGGTGGCGGCGTATACGTTCAGCCCCGGAATGGGCTGGAACCCCGCGGTGGAGCAAATCTCCAGTACCTGACTGCCTGGGTGCAGATAGGGGAACGCCGCATCGGTCACATCCACGGCGGCGCGGCAGTTCAGGTCGATCATGGCGTCGTTGTCTTTGGCGGGAATATCCACCGTCGGACCCATGCGCCCCATGCCTGCCGCATTGACCAAAATGCGGATATCCGGCAGTTCATCCTGCAGGGTGTTGCGCAGGTACTCCATATCGCCCGGGCGGGTCAGGTCAAGCGCCAACACCCGGATGGGCACTGCGCTGATGGATTGCAGCGCTTTCAGCCGGTCGCGGCGGCGGGCGATGGCCCAAATTTCTTCCACTTTGCCCTGCTCCGCAATCTGGCGCACAAACTCGCGCCCCAAACCGCTGGAAGCACCGGTCACCAATGCAATTTTCATGGCAGTTATCCTCAATCACAGGGCAGGTTGGGTCTGTCCTGGTCGCCGTCAGCCTTGAAAAGAACAAAGCCGTCCGGCTGGTTGGTAAAGTAATAATACTCGGTGTTCTGCCGCAGCGGCGGGGTCAGATAGTTGGGGATAATGACCCCATCGTCCTCGCACCGCTCCGTCAGCCCGGCGGCGGCCCATACGGCGGCAGGAATACCGGCGTTGTAACAATCCAGATATTCCGCGCCCGCGTCGTGCAGCAGCTTGTCCAGTGCGCCGCCAATGCGGGGCAGAACAGCATCATCGCCGATAAAATCCACCAGCCGCACCACCGGTACGCAGCCGGTCTCGGCAGCTGTGATGGTGCGGGTGATCGCGTAAGCCAGTAGGGCACCGGCTTCCTGCACCGCCCACACATCATAGCCCTGGTGCGGGTAGGCAAAGTACCGGCGCTGCAAATACCAAAGATCTTTGTGCGGCGTGTGGCTGCTGTGGGGCAGGCCAAGTTCGGCCAGCGCAGCGGCATCCGGCACACGGATCAGGGGCAGGTCATCCTGTACCGGCAAGGGAGCAGAATTTGAACCCGGCACCGCCAGCTGCCAGCCCTTTGCACCGGGTGCGCCAAGGCGGTAATAATGCGGCAGGCGCTCGGCCTGCCAGCCCAAAAAGTGGTACAGCACACAGGTGTTGGCGCGGATGTTGTTGCAGGCAACCACGCGGGCATTCAAAAGCCCGGACAGGGCGTCCATCAGCTCCAGCCCCACACCATTATGGCCCTTTGCGGCAACCCAGACCGAAACCCAGATGTCCGGCGTTTCGCTCTGGTTGGCCAGAATGTACCCGGCGGCGCACAGAATTTCGCCGTCCTGCTCCGCCAGCGCAAACTGTGGGGCAGCACCGGGCGTGTGGGCATAATAGAACTGGTAAAAATCGGCCCGGTTGATCAGCGGCAGGCGCATGTCAAAATTCTGGTTGATGAAATCCGCAATGCGGGCATCCTCGCCGGGGCGGGCTAAACGCAGCACAAGGTCAGACAATGGCGGAACCTCCCGTAACCGGCAGGGTAATGCCGGTGATAAAGCGGGCTTCCTCGCTCAACAGGAACGCCATGGCCGGGGCAACATCCTCCGGCGTGGCGTTGCGGCTCATTGGGTTGTCTGCCGCTGCGGCCTGCACGATCAGGTCCGGCGTATCCTTCAAAAAGTGGGTCTCCATCATGCTGGGGGCCACGCAGTTTACCGTTATGCCAAAGCGGGCGTACTCCACAGCCAGGCTTTTCACCAGCCCGCCGATAGCGCTCTTGTTCATTACATAGGCAGCTGTGTTTTTGGGCGGGCAGCCAATGGTGTAGCTGGTCTGGATAAACAACACCCGGCCAAACTTCGCCTTACTCATGGCGGGCAACACCGCCTTGCACAGCTTGACGGCGGAATGTACCTGAATCTCCCAGTCCTTCTGGAACCGGGCTTCATCAAACGCTTTGAACTTGGTGTTCACCACCGGCAGGGCCGGCAGGTGTACAAAATGGGTGGGGCAGGGCAAATCTTTGCCAAAGCGGGCGCACAGGGCATCCACCGCTTCGGGGCTGGAAAGGTCCGCGTCAAAGGTAACAATGCGGCCGGGGAATTGCTGCACTAAGGCATCCAGCCGGGCCAGATCGCCGCAGCCCTGTGCCAGAATGGTGCGGTCCTCGCCGGGGGCTTCGGTCAGCAGGTGGCGAATCAGTGCGGCACCCACATCGCTGGTGGCGCCGGTGATGAGATATGTATATGCCATGGAAGTTACCCTCACTTTTATTTGGCCAGCCCGGCTTTGATGATGCCGCGCGTGACCCGTTTGCCGTCCTGGTTGGTGATAACAGCCTTGATCTCCGCTTCAGCCACGGCTTCGCTCACGTTTACCACGGTGCCGGTAATGGTCAAAGTATCCCCAATGAAAACCGGCTTGGCGAACTTGCACTCCACGCCGTGCAGCAGGCAGTGTTCGCCCGGCAGGTAAACGCCCGCCAGGGTGGAGAAAAAGCTGGCACCCAGCATGCCGTATACCACGCGGCCGGGGTAGCCGCGCTTTTGGGCGTATTCGGCATCCATGTGGATGGGGGAAACATCCCCGGTGATGGCTTCAAACCGGGCCATCATCTCTTCCGTTACGGTAACGGTAAAGCTTTCGCTCAGGCCGGGGGTCATCTCGGCCAGTGTGTAGTGGTTCATCTTAACCCACCATGCGGGCAACCAGGTCCAGCAGGTCGCCAACGTTTTTCAGGTTGCGCACATCGGCCAGCTTGAATTTGATGTTGAACTTTTTCTCGATGGCGGTCAGCAGGTTGATCTGCTCCAGGCTGTCCCAATCCTCAATGTCATCAGCGCAGGTGGCGCGGGTGATTTCCAGGGTATCATCGTCAAAATTATCGCGGAAAATTTCCTGTACAGCTTCCAGAATTGCCTGTTCGGTCATAGTTAGAACACTCCTTACAAAAATAAACACATTATATAATGACAGCAATCATTCAAGATGGCGGCTTGCCGCAGGGGACACTACCACATCTTAGGCAATACCGCATAATTCTAAGTGCCGATACGGCGAGCGAGGTGCGGCAGCTGCTAAGCCAAAAGCGCAGATAATACTGGATGTCTTATCGAGCATTTTGGCAACGCAGATGCCGTGCCGCAGCTGCCGGAGCGGTGCTTAAGCCGCAAGGCGGGAATTGTGCGGTGTTGCCCTTATTAAATAGAAGTGTACCATAAAATGCCCGGCAACACAAGCGCGGACAGGGTAAAAGGGGGCTACAGGCCGTAATCTTCCAGTTTTTGCTGCAATTCGGCTTCGGTATAAATGCTCACGCCCTGCTGCAATGCCAGGCAGTCCGGCTCCGGCAGCAGGCGGGTGTATACATCGTACTGCGCCAGGGGACCGGTGCCGTCCGGGGTATACAGGGCCAGCCGCCCGGCGTTATCTTTTAACAAGTATTGCGCCTGCGGCTGTTGTTTTTGCACCGGAACAAAAAACACTGTTACGGCTGCGGCAATGCACAGCAGCGCCAGCATGGCCAGCCCCAGCAGGTAGCGGCGATAGCCCCACGGCAGTTGGTAACGCATGGGCAAAAACCTCCCTCTATTTTGTGGTATTCGCAAATTTCACAAATCAAATAGTACGCTCCTGCAAGCAGTATGCCCGGTTTGGCGGCAACCAAACCGTAAAAAAGTGAAAATTGTCTGCCTGCTACTGTACTTTTGGCAATACTTTGTGATATAATTCATTCTATGGCTTTATGCCCATCTGCGTGACCGCGCTGTGCGGCCGCGTATCAGTGCAGGCGCAGGCAGGCTCCGCGCCTGCCGCAATTATCCCAAAGGAGGCGGTCCCCATAGACCCCAAACAGGAACGGCACATTTCCATGCAAAGTGCAAAAAGCCCGGAAACAGCCGCAACTTCCGCCCGAAAGAAAAACGGAAAAAAGAAAAAAAATAAGCCGCGCCGCAGTATATTCGGCACCATCATGCGGTTCATTGGCTGCCTGCTGTGCGTTTGCATCATGGCGGCCAGCGCCGGTGCGGTGCTGCTTTCGCTGTATGTGGTGCAGGTGACCGAGGACCCGGACGGCAAGCTGGACCTGGATGAGCAGAAGCTCAAACAGACCTCCATTGTGTATGACCGCGACGGCAACGAGGTGAACACCTTTGCTGGCGAAAATAACCGCATCTGGCGCGATATTTCGGCCATGCCGGAAGACCTACAGAACGCGGTCATCGCCGTTGAGGATAAGGATTTTCGCAGCGAGCCCGGCATCAACGTCAAGCGCACCATTGCCGCTGCCCTGAACGAGTTTACCGGAAACGCGCTGCTTGGCTCCAAGCAGGGCGCTTCCACGCTGGAGCAGCAGCTGGTCAAAAACCTGACCGGTGATAGTGAACAGGACATTCTGCGTAAGGTGCGCGAGATTTTCCGCGCGTTGGGCCTTTGCAACCGCTACAGCAAGGAAACCATCCTGGAAGCTTACCTCAATACCATTCCGCTGACCGGCACCATCTATGGCATGGAAGCCGGCGCGCAGGAGTATTTTGGCAAGAGCGTGGAGGAATTGAGCCTGGCCGAATGCGCTGAGCTGGCTTCCATCACCAAGAATCCCAAGAGCTTTAACCCGGCTACCAACCCGGAAAATCTGCTCAAGCGCCGCAACCATGTTCTGGCTTTGATGCGCAACCAGGGATATATTACTGATGAAGAGTGCACTGCTGCACAGGCGGAACCCATCACCCTGGCCGAGAGCAAATCGGCCACCGAAAAGGTCACCCGTACTTCCCGCAACTCTTATTTTGACGACGCTTTGTTTGCGGATGTCACCCAGGCAATCATGGAGCAGGAAAGCTGCACCCGTGCCGAAGCACAGGATAAGATCTTCTCCGATGGCCTGCGCATCTACTCTACCCTGGATCAGAAAGCACAGTCTTCCATGGAGCAGGTCATGCTGAACGAGGACACCGGCGACGGCGAGCTGTTCCCGGCCCTGTGGCACGAGGAAGAGGTTCCTTCCGGTATCCCGGCGGACAGCGAGATTACCTATGACGAGAGCGGCCTGCCGCTGAACCCGGACGGCTCTTCTGTGTTCACGGACGATGATGTGCCGGTCTATGCCGATAAGGAAAACACCACCCTGAAAACCAGCCAGGATGACAACGGCAACCTGATCTTCTATGAAAGCGTGCGCACCCAGGCGGCTATGGCGTCCATCAGCATGGAGGATGGCCACCGCGGCGAGATCGTTGCCCTGGTTGGCGGCCTGGGCGAAAAGAAAGTAGACCGCGGCACCAACCGTGCCACGCTGCCCCACCAGACCGGTTCCACCATGAAACCCATTGCTGCTTATTGCCTGGCAGTGGACAGCAAGATCATCAACTATTCTTCGCCCATGGCGGATACGCCGTATTACCTCAAGAGCGACCATCAGGTGCTGGATACCGACCGCTGCCTGAAGCTTGGCCTTTCTACTGACAAGTATAATGCAGCCAACCAGTCCCGCGATGATGTGTGGCGCGACTGGCCCACCAACTATGGCGGCGCAGGCGGCGATGGTGCCACCATGCTGGTGTATGATGCGCTGCGCCGCTCTTACAACACCATTGCGGTCTGGATCGGTTCCTATGTCGGTGCGGAAGAGCTGTTCAGCTTTGCGCATGATACCCTCAACTGCACCTATCTGGATCCCGAACATGACGTTGACCTGGCGCCTCTGGTGCTGGGCTCCCAGAGCCAGGGCCTGACGGTTGTGGAGCTGGCTGGCGCTTACTCCATTTTCAATGACGGCAAGTTTACCACCCCGCACTACTGGACCGAGATCTATGACTCGGACGGCAACCTGTACCTGGATAACAGCAAGCGCGTTACCACCGTGCAGGCCATTGACCCTGCAGCCGCTACCATCATGAACCGTCTGCTGAGCAACGTGTGGAAAAAGCCCGGTACGGCAAACGGCATGAAGCCGGAAACCGAGGGCATTGATACCATCGGCAAGACAGGTACGACCAGCGACTTTAAGGACTATACCTTCGCCGGTGTTTCCCCATACTATTCCACTGCTGTGTGGTGGGGCTATGATAAGCCTTACAGCATGTGGGGTGTGGATGGCACCCTGGGCAACAACGGTAAACCGACCCAGCGCGCCTTTAAGCGGTATATGGAAGCTGCCCAGGCCGATAAGCCTGCCAAGGACTTCTATTATGATGACTCCGTTGTGCAGAAGCAGTTCAGCACCTCCACCGGTGCGATCGTATCCGGCGGTGGTGAGACCGGCTACTATACTGAGGACAACCTGCCGGATGACAGCTACGCCACCCTGACCGACCCCAGCGTGAACACGCTGGACCCGGCGGCAGGCTGATCGCGTAAAGTTCCAATAGTCTGAAAATTCAATAAGCCAGATCGGGCACAGCAGTTTACAAAGCTGCTGTGCCCGTTTGTTGTATTGGAATGGAGGACATGCTATAATGGCAGCAGCGAGAACCATGTGGGTGAGGAGAAAATGCACGGCCCCTTTGCGGCCTTAATAAGGCGGGCAGAAGCGTATCAAATGCACGTGCACGAATGAAAGACATACTTCCACCGCATAAAAACAGATAAAAGCACGGGAAGATTCCACCGCACCAACAGGCCAGTTGTGCATCATGCTCAAATGCACAACATTTTTTCTAAAATGCTTGCAAGCCGCGCACACTTGTGGTATGATTATCCCCGTTGTGAATACACATGTACATAGGAGGGAAACAACATGGGCGAGCGCCGTTTTTTGTTGGTAGATAGCTCCGCTTTGCCGGATGTGTTCCTTAAGGTACTGCAGGCCAAGGAGCTTCTGGCTTCCGGCAGCGTGAGCAATATTTCCACGGCAGCGCGTCAGGCGGGCATTTCCCGCAGTGCGTTCTATAAGTACAAGGACTATGTGTTTGACGCCGAAACCGGCCGCGAGGCCATTACCGTGATCGCTACCCTGCTGGATAAAACCGGCGCTTTGCAAAGCCTGCTTTCCGGTATTTCGGCAGCGGGTGCATCGGTTGTTACCATCACCCAGTCCCGGCCGGAAAATGGTACCGCGCAGGTGGAAGTTACCGTGCGCACCGGAACCATGCAGATGACCGTTGAGGAAATGCTGACCCGGCTGGCCCGTCAGTCGTTTGTGGTGGAAGTGCACCGCGGAACCTGAAAGTGAACACACGCCGCCAAGGCGCGCAGAACGGAATACCGGATGCGGGCAGCCGCATAAGGAACAAGGGGAGTATAGTATGGCTAAAATTGCAATCATGGGATTCGGCACCGTCGGCAGCGGTGTGCTGGAAGTCTGCCGCCGCAACGCCGCATCCATTGCCCGCCGCGCGGGTGAGCCGGTGGAGGTCAAGTACATCCTGGATGTGCGTGATTTTTCTGATTCTCCGGACGCAGCGCTGTTTGTGAAAGATATCAATGTGATCCTGAACGATCCGGAAGTCAAGGTCGTTGTGGAAACCATCGGCGGCACCCGCTTTGCTTATCCGTATGTGCGCCAGTGCCTGGAAAGCGGCCGCAGCGTGTGTACCTCCAACAAGGAGATGGTTGCCACCTATGGCGCAGAGCTGCTGGCTCTTGCACGGGAGCATAAAGCAGCGTTCCTGTTTGAAGCCAGCGTGGGTGGCGGTACCCCCATCATTACTCCCATGCACCAGTGCCTTGCCGCAAACCAGATCAGCCAGATCCAGGGCATTGTGAACGGAACCACCAACTTTATGCTGACCAAGATGAAGCGCGAAAACATGGGCTTTGATGCCGCGCTGAAAATTGCCCAGCAGCTGGGCTATGCCGAAACCAAGGATCCCGGTGACGATGTGGATGGCCGTGATGCCTGCCGCAAGATCGCCATCCTGAGCAGCCTGGCCTGCGGGCATCATGTTTACCCGGATAACATCCCCGCCCGCGGCATCCGCGATGTGACCGTGGAGGATGTAAAAGCTGCCGAGCAGCTGGACTGCGCCATCAAGCTGATCGCCTGGTACCATGAAAACCCTGAAGGCGCAGCTGATGCGTTCAGCGCCGGTGTGGAGCCGATGCTGGTGCCGGAGTCCAACCAGCTGGCGGGCGTGAACGATGTGTTTAATGCTGTGCTGATGCAGGGTGATATGCTGGGCGATGTTGTGTTCTATGGCAAGGGCGCCGGCAAGCTGCCCACCGCCAGCGCCGTTGTGGCCGATGTGATCGATGCCCTGAAGGACGGCAGCAAGATCCATGACAGTCTGTTCTGGAAGCCCGCCGAAAAGCTGGATCACCAGCTGATGGATACCGCCAAGTATTCTTATTACATCCGCACCGCGGGTGTGCCAGCCGCCGCGCTGCCCAATGTGGCCGGTCCCGGCAAGCTGGTGTTTGACTATGGCGATTCTGCCGCGTACCTGATCGAAGCTGCCACGGCTGCGGACTTGGAGGCTGTGGCAGGCAAGCTGGAAGTTCTGGGCGGCCGCCTGGCGCTTGTGCTGAAAAAGCTGCCGGAATAAGCCCCGGCAGGGAAGGGAGCACATAACATGATTACCGTAACTGTACCGGCAACCAGCGCCAATGTCGGCGCCGGGTTTGACAGTCTTGGCCTTGCGCTTTCCATGCACAACGTGTTTACCTTTGAGGAATGTGACCGCATCCGCATTTCTTCGGTGGATGGCACCCATGTGCCGACCGGGGCAAACAACCTGGTCTACCGCAGCGCCCGCGCTGTGTATGACCAGCTGGGCATTCCGCTGCGCGGCCTGCGCATTACCCAGCGCAATGATATTCCCATGGCGCGCGGCCTGGGTTCCAGCTCTGCTTGCATTGTGGCGGGCATTTTGGGTGCCAACGCTTTGCTGGGCAACAAGCTGACCAGCCGCCAGATGCTGACCCTTGCCACCGCCATTGAGGGCCACCCCGATAACGTGGCCCCCGCCATGCTGGGCGGCTTTGTTACCAGTGTGTATGACGAAGGCCAGGTTTACAGCGTAAAAAAGAACATCGATGAACAGCTGGCATTTGCCGCTTTTGTACCGGATTTTCGCCTGCTGACCTCCAAGGCGCGCGCCGCGCTGCCGGATATGGTCAGCCATAAGGACGCCGTGTATAATCTGTCCCGCGCCGCGCTGGCTACCGCCGCGTTCTGCGATGGCGATTACAGCCTGCTTGGCGTGGCAACCAAGGATTCCCTGCACCAGAAATACCGCCTGCCCCTGATCGACGGCGGGGACGAAATGTTTGAACTGGCGCAGGACCTGGGTGCGCTGGCTGTTTATATTTCTGGCGCGGGTCCCACCATTATGGCGGTTGTCCCGCGTGACGATCAGGAATTCTTTGCCCGCGCGCAGGAAGCTCTGCCGCAGAGCGAAAAGCTAAAGCATTTTACCGTTTACCGCCTGCTGCCCGATAACACAGGCGCAACGGTGGAATAAGGGAACAGGGAGGAAGAGGTCTTTATGGGTCTTATCGTACAAAAGTTCGGCGGTACCTCGGTCAAGGATCGTGACCGCATCTTTAATGTTGCGCGCATTGTGGCCAACACCCGCAACCAGGGCAACGATGTTGTTGTTGTTGTTTCTGCCCAGGGGGATACCACCGATGACTTGATTACCAAAGCGGCCGAGATCACCAGTGATCCGTCCCACCGCGAAATGGATATGCTGCTGGCCACCGGCGAGCAGATTTCCATCTCGCTGCTGGCCATGGCGCTGCAGGAAATCGGTGTTCCGTCCGTCAGCCTGACCGGCTGGCAGGCCGGCTTCAGCACCGACCGCGCTTACACCAAAGCCCGCATTAAGCGCCTGAACACCGAGCGTGTGGAAAGTGAGCTGGCCCGCAACCGCGTGGTAGTTGTAGCTGGTTTCCAGGGACTGAACCGTTCGGATGATATCACCACCCTGGGCCGCGGCGGCAGTGATACTTCCGCCGTTGCCTTGGCAGCCGCTCTGCATGCAGACCGCTGCCAGATCTATACCGATGTGGAAGGTGTGTATACTGCCGACCCGCGCAAGATTCCCAAGGCCACCCGCCTGAAGGAGATCACCTTTGACGAGATGCTGGAACTGGCATCCCTGGGTGCACAGGTGCTCAACAACCGCAGTGTAGAACTTGCCAAAAAGTATGGCGTCGAGCTGGAAGTTCTGTCCAGCATCAATCCGGTGCCCGGCACCGTTGTTAAGGAGGAAACCAAAGTGGAAGGTATGCTGATCAAAGGCGTTGCAAAAGATGAGGACGTCGCTGTTGTTTCGATCCTGGAAGTTCCCGATGTGCCGGGTATGTCCTTCAAGGTGTTCAGCCTGCTGGCACAGAAAAACATCAACGTGGATATCATTCTGCAGTCTTCCGGCAGCGCTGGCTGCAAGGATGTGATCTTTACCTGCTCCAAGGGCGAAGCTGAAACCGCTCGTGCAGTGCTGGAATCCAACAAGACCCGCTTTGGCACTGATAAGATCACCGTCAACAATGACTGCGCCAAGGTCAGCATTGTCGGTGCTGGTATGCAGAGCCACCCTGGCACGGCTTCCACCATGTTTGAAGCTCTCTACAGCCAGAACATCAACATCCATATGATCTCTACCAGCGAGATCAAGATCAGCGTGATCATTGATAAAGCCGATGCTGACCGTGCTGTTGCCGCCATCCATGATGCTTTCATCCAGTAAGCGGTAATATCCATCTGGTGTAAAAAAGTTTACAAGTTTCAGCCCCTGCTGCCCGGCGGGGGCTGTTGCCATATCCGGTACGGAATGGTATAATCAAACGCACAGCCGGGTGGGAATCATTCCCGCAAGCCCGGTTGTGCCCAATGTATTCTGCCGCAAAGGAGGTAACATATGGAATATATGGACGAAACCACCCTTGCCCACAAACACACCAGCCCGTGGCTGATTGCGTTCCGGATCATTTTTACCATTGCGCTGGTCTGGTGCATTCTGTTTATCTTTCATAACTCGCTGGAAACCAGCTCCATCTCGTCGGCCCGCAGCCATGAGGTCATGCAAAAAATCAATGCCATCCTGGCACATCTCAATATCGGCCCGCTGAGCGAACATGTTGTGCGCAAGCTGGCGCATTTTTCAGAGTTCACGCTGGAAGGCTTCCTGCTTATGCTCTGCCTGCGGGTTTATACCCGCCGTTTTGTGCGCCATGTCAGCTGGCCCATGCTGGGCGGCATGGCGACCGCGCTGCTGGATGAAACCATCCAGCTGTATGTGCCGGGCCGTACTTCGTCCGTGCGGGATGTGTGGATCGACTTCGGCGGTGTGATTGCCGGTTTGTTCGTGGCCCTGCTGTTGCTGCTCATCGTGCGCGGGCTGACCTCTTTCCATGCCATGAAAAAAGAAAACCGCCGCCTGCGTGCCGAACGGGCCGAGCTGCTGCGCCAGCAGCGCGCCGACCGGATCAACACAGCGGATGACCGTCCCGAAAGCCCAGATAGGAGAGAATATTTATGACAGAACAACAGGCGATTGAAGCCCTGCACGCCCTGCCGCGCCTGCCCCGCAGCGGCGCATCCTTGGAGCGTATGCAGGCACTGCTGGACCACCTTGGAAACCCGGAAAAGCAGTTTAAGTGCATCCATATTGCGGGCACCAACGGCAAGGGGACCCTTGCCGCTATGACATCTTCTATCCTGACCCATGCGGGCTACAAAACGGGCCTTACCATCAGTCCGTATGTTCTCAATTTTCGGGAGCGTTTTCAGATCAATGGACAGATGATGTCCCCGCGCACCCTGGCCAGCCTGACCCAGAAAGTGCTGGATGCTGCCGATGCCATCATCGCTGAGGGCGGGGAAGGCCCGGTGGAGTTTGAAGCCGTTACCGCCATTGCCTTCCTCTGGTTTGCCCGCCAGAAGTGTGATTTTGCCGTGGTGGAAACCGGCCTTGGCGGCCGCTATGATGCCACCAATGTCATCCCCGCGCCGCTGGTTGCGGCCATTACCCGCATCGGCATGGATCATACCGAAATTTTGGGCGATACCCTTGCCGAGATCGCCGCCGAAAAAGCCGGTATCATCAAAGAGGGTAGCGTGGTTGTCTGCTACCCCGAGCAGCCGGAGGAGGCCATGGGCCCGCTGCTGACCGCCGCGGCCAACGCGCATACCTCGCTGGTGGTGCCGGATACCGCCGATTTGCAGCAGCTCAAGTGCCGCCCGCTGGAAAACTATGTTGATTACGGCGGCTATCGTGCTCTGCTGCAATTCCCCGGCAAGCATCAGGCCAACCATGCCGCTATGGCGGTGGAAATTGCCCTGGCCCTCTGGCGGGAATACCATTACGAGATCCCCGATGAAGCGATTGAAGCCGGTCTGCGGGATGCCAAAATGCCCGCACGGATCGAGGTCATGCGCCGCCACCCGTTGCTGCTGCTGGATGGCTGCCACAATGCCGATGGTACCGCAGCCCTTGCTGCAACTCTGAAAGAAGCCGGATATGACGGCAACCTTGTGGCGGTCCTTGGCCTGCTGAAAGATAAGGATCACAGCAAAATGCTGGAAAACCTGGCCCCCTGCTTTGAGAAGGTCTTTACCGTCACGCCGGATAGCCCCCGCGCCATGACGGCAGAAGAACTGGAGGAGGAAGCCAAGTACCATATGGATGCCGAAGCCGCCCCCAGCGTGGCAAAGGCCATCCGCCTTGCGGTGGATTACGCCGATGAAAACAACCTGGCTGGTGTGGTGGTGTGCGGCAGCCTTTACCTTGCTGCTCAGGCCCGTCCGCTGCTGCTCAAAGAAGCGGAAAAGTAACCCCAATTCCAACAAAATATGCGCACAGCGCCCTGTATACTGGGAACATACCCCAGCAGCAGGGCGCTTTTTGCTGCTATTACCAAAAATGAAAGAGGTGGACAACCCCCTTGGCGAAAGTTTGTTTTGTTCCGGCGCAGGGAACATTGGCGGCTTACCTGACCGGTGAGATCGACCACCATGCCGCGCAGGCCCTACGGCGTGAAATTGATGCGCAGATCGATGCCCGCATGCCGGAATTGCTGACGATGGATTTTTCCGGCGTTACTTTTATGGATTCCTCCGGTGTGGGGCTGATTCTGGGCCGCGGGCGCCAGATGTCCGGCCTGGGTGGGCGGCTTGTTGTGCAAAACGCACCGGATACCGTGCGCCGCATGCTGGACCTGGCGCATATCCATTACGTTTGATCGTGGGGGAGGTCACATCATGAAAATGCTGAATCAGGTCAAAATGACCTTTGCCAGCCGCAGCGTCAACGAAAGTTTTTCCCGTGCGGCACTTGCGGCGTTTCTGGCCCAGGCGGACCCGACCGTGCCGCAGCTGGCAGATATCAAAACGGCCGTGTCAGAAGCTGTCACCAACTGTATCGTCCATGCCTATCCGGATACCGTCGGCCCCATTACGATGACGGCTGTTTTGTATGAGGGCGGCAATGTGCGCATTACCATATCGGATAAAGGCGTTGGTATCCCGGACGTTGCCAAGGCAATGGAGCCAATGTATACCACCGGCAACCCGGACGAGCGCGCGGGCCTGGGTTTTGCGGTAATGCAGAGCTTTATGGATCGGGTCCATGTATCCTCTGCGCCGGGAAGGGGAACACGCGTTACCATGAGCCGTCACCTGGATTCCCGGTGAGTTTTGGCGTGTGCGCTCCTACATAGGGCAGAATCAGCCAGTACAGCAGAGTGGAATCTGTTGACCGTTGCGGATATGCCCGTTAAAACCGGAATGAATCAACGCCTAGTGGCAGGGCAGACGTTCGTTCCCGATTGCAGGGAGGCAGCTGATATGGCAACCGCAAATCCCACCGCACTTTTTACCACATTACCGCGCACGGAGTTCATCCAGAAAAACCTTGGCCTTGTACATTCCTGTGCTGGCCGCTTTACAGGCCGCGGCATCGAATACGAAGAATTGTATTCGGCGGGCTGCCTGGGGCTTGTCAAAGCGTGCGATGGGTTTGACCCGGACCGCGGGGTCTGTTTCTCCACCTATGCGGTGCCGGTCATCTTGGGTGAGATCAAAAAGCTGTTCCGGGACGGGGGAACTGTTAAGGTCAGCCGTTCGATCAAAGAACTTGGATTAAAAGTGACAGCGGAACGGGAACGCCTGATGAAGTTGACCGGCGCAGAGCCAACCGTGGCGCAGCTGGCACAAAACCTGGGGGCAACGCCGGAGCAGGTGGCGGTATCCATTCAGGCTGCTATGCCGGTTGTCTCCCTGACCCCGGCGGATGATGAGGACGGAACAAGAGAATGGGATATCCCGGTGGATTCACCGGAAGAAGTATTGGCGGAACGGATCAGTTTGGCGGAAATATTGAAACGACTGAATGAATCCGACCGGCAGCTCATCCGCCTGCGCTTTTATGCGGGCAAAACCCAAAGTAAAACGGCACAAATCCTTGGTACTACCCAGGTACAGATATCGCGCCGCGAACGAAAGATTTTGAAATGGATGCGCAAAGAGCTGACAGGCGAATAAGAAAACACAAAATGATGGCTGTTTTTCCAATTCGGAGCCATAAAAACTGTGCGATTCGACAAAAGTATGACTTCTGCACGTTTTGCCCTTGACGATGACACTTGCATGTGCTAAAATAACACCACTTTGAATAGCACAGGCGATATCCAATAGGGGCGCCTGGCTGGACAAAGCAACATCAGAAAATTTGGAAAAACCTCAAAAAAGTTGTTGACAAATCAAACCTGATGTGGTATCCTAATAAAGCTGTCCGAAAGACAGCGGCTGATTGAAAAGATTGTTTAAGAAAATTTCAAAAAAGTACTTGACAAACAAGACTTGATGAAGTAAAATAAACAAGTTGTTTCAAACAGCGCAGGACCTTGAAAATTGAACAATACTGAAACTTGTGGAACCTTAAACGTGATGGAAAATCACGATAAACAATTCCAAAGCCGAGAGATCGGCAAACAAGTAATTCATACAGGACGCAAGCGATTGTGTCTGAGTGAACGAGATTTAACACTTTATGAGTGATAAATACCATTTATAAAGAGTTTGATCCTGGCTCAGGACGAACGCTGGCGGCGCGCCTAACACATGCAAGTCGAACGGAGCTTAGAGAGCTTGCTTTTTAAGCTTAGTGGCGAACGGGTGAGTAACGCGTGAGTAACCTGCCCTAGAGTGGGGGACAACAGTTGGAAACGACTGCTAATACCGCATAAGCCCACGGTACCGCATGGTACTGAGGGAAAAGGATTTATTCGCTTTAGGATGGACTCGCGTCCAATTAGCTAGTTGGTGAGGTAACGGCCCACCAAGGCGACGATTGGTAGCCGGACTGAGAGGTTGAACGGCCACATTGGGACTGAGACACGGCCCAGACTCCTACGGGAGGCAGCAGTGGGGGATATTGCACAATGGGGGAAACCCTGATGCAGCGACGCCGCGTGGAGGAAGAAGGTTTTCGGATTGTAAACTCCTGTCGTTAGGGACGATAATGACGGTACCTAACAAGAAAGCACCGGCTAACTACGTGCCAGCAGCCGCGGTAAAACGTAGGGTGCAAGCGTTGTCCGGAATTACTGGGTGTAAAGGGAGCGCAGGCGGGAAGACAAGTTGGAAGTGAAAACCATGGGCTCAACCCATGAATTGCTTTCAAAACTGTTTTTCTTGAGTAGTGCAGAGGTAGATGGAATTCCCGGTGTAGCGGTGGAATGCGTAGATATCGGGAGGAACACCAGTGGCGAAGGCGGTCTACTGGGCACCAACTGACGCTGAGGCTCGAAAGCATGGGTAGCAAACAGGATTAGATACCCTGGTAGTCCATGCCGTAAACGATGATTACTAGGTGTTGGGGGATTGACCCCCTCAGTGCCGCAGTTAACACAATAAGTAATCCACCTGGGGAGTACGACCGCAAGGTTGAAACTCAAAGGAATTGACGGGGGCCCGCACAAGCAGTGGAGTATGTGGTTTAATTCGAAGCAACGCGAAGAACCTTACCAGGTCTTGACATCCTACTAACGAGATAGAGATATGTTAGGTGCCCTTCGGGGAAAGTAGAGACAGGTGGTGCATGGTTGTCGTCAGCTCGTGTCGTGAGATGTTGGGTTAAGTCCCGCAACGAGCGCAACCCTTATCATTAGTTGCTAACAGTCAGATGAGCACTCTAATGAGACTGCCAGCGAAAAGTTGGAGGAAGGTGGGGATGACGTCAAATCATCATGCCCCTTATGGCCTGGGCTACACACGTGCTACAATGGCTGGTACAAAGAGGAGCAAAGCTGTGAAGTGGAGCAAATCTCAAAAAGCCAGTCTCAGTTCGGATTGTAGTCTGCAACTCGACTACATGAAGTTGGAATCGCTAGTAATCGTAAATCAGCATGTTACGGTGAATACGTTCTCGAGTCTTGTACACACCGCCCGTCACACCATGAGAGTTTGTAATACCCGAAGCCGGTGGCTTAACCGCAAGGAGAGAGCCGTCTAAGGTAGGACAGATGATTGGGGTGAAGTCGTAACAAGGTATCCCTACGAGAACGTGGGGATGGATCACCTCCTTTCTAAGGAGAAAGGCAGGAGGCAAAAGAGCCTTCAAGCAAAGAACCGTAGGAGAAGAAACCTAGGAAAAAAAGAGGAAAAAGAGATACTCCAAACTGTTATGTTTAGTTTTGAAAGATAGAATCTTTCAGAAAGAAAACCCCAGGGGGCCTATAGCTCAGCTGGTTAGAGCGCACGCCTGATAAGCGTGAGGTCGATGGTTCAAGTCCATTTAGGCCCACCATAAAGCTATAAGGCTAAGGTAAAAAAACATTGGGGGGGATTTTTAAAAAAGAATAGATCTTTGAAAATTGGATAATACTTGTCGCAAAGTAAGAAGAAGAGCAATCTAGAGAGATTGACAAAGACAAAAAAAGAAAGCAAGAAATTTTTTTGGATTCAAAAAAGGAAAAGTAAGGTTAAGAAAGCAAGAGCGCACGGTGGATGCCTAGGCACTAATAGGCGAAGAAGGACGCGACTAACAGCGAAATGCTACGGGGAGCAGTAAGTAGGCAAAGATCCGTAGGTATCCGAATGGGGAAACCCACTAGTTAGAAGAGCTAGTATCGAATAATGAATACATAGTTATTCGAGGCGAACCCGGGGAACTGAAACATCTAAGTACCCGGAGGAAAAGAGAACAAAAGTAATTCCCTAAGTAGAGGCGATTGAAAGGGGAGGAGCCCAGCACCATGAAGAGTTAGAAAATCTTTTTATAGTAGAATTGTATTGGAAAAGCAAGACAAAGAAGGTGAAATCCCTGTATACGAAATAAAGAGATCTCGGTGTCGGAGTAGGGCGGAGCACGAGGAATTCTGTCTGAATAAGTGAGGACCATCTCATAAGGCTAAATACTCATTAGTGACCGATAGTGAACCAGTACTGTGAAGGAAAGGTGAAAAGAACCCCTGGCGGGGAGTGAAAAGAACCTGAAACCGTGTGCTTACAAACAGTTAGAGCCCGTCAAAGGGTGATAGCGTGCCTTTTGTAGAATGAGCCGGCGAGTTACGTTAATGTGCGAGGTTAAGTTTTAAGGGACGGAGCCGAAGCGAAAGCGAGTCTGAAGAGGGCGAAATAGTAGATTGACGTATACCCGAAACCGGGTGATCTAGCCATGAGCAGGTTGAAGCTTGGGTAAAACCAGGTGGAGGACCGAACCAGGGTCTGTTGAAAAAGACTTGGATGACTTGTGGCTAGGGGTGAAATTCCAATCGAACCCGGAGATAGCTGGTTCTCCCCGAAATAGCTTTAGGGCTAGCGTTATGGAGAAGAGTTATACGAAGGTAGAGCACTGAATGGGTGAGGGCCTCATCTCGAGGTACTGATCTCAATCAAACTCCGAATGTCGTATAATATACATAGCAGTAAGACTATGGGTGATAAGGTTCATAGTCAAAAGGGAAACAGCCCAGACCGCCAGTTAAGGTCCCAAAATTATGCTAAGTGGGAAAGGAGGTGGAGTCGCATAGACAACTAGGAGGTTGGCTTAGAAGCAGCCATCCTTTAAAGAGTGCGTAATAGCTCACTAGTCGAGTGATTCTGCGCCGAAAATGTATCGGGGCTAAGCATAATACCGAAGCTGCGGGATTAGACAAAGAGTCTAATCGGTAGGGGAGCGTACTAAACGCGAAGAAGGTTGACCGGAAGGGCAGCTGGAGAGTTTAGCAGTGAGAATGCCGGTGTGAGTAGCGATAAGATGGGTGAGAATCCCATCCGTCGGAAGCCTAAGGGTTCCAGGGGTAAGGCTCGTCCGCCCTGGGTAAGTCGGGACCTAAGGTGAGGCCGAAAGGCGTAGCCGATGGATATCAGGTTGATAATCCTGGACCACCGTAGAGCTGAAGGAGTGACGGAGGAGGGAAGTTAGGATGGACTGGTGGAATAGTCTAATGAAGCACAAAGAGGGATACGTAGGAAAAGCCGCGTATTGAAACCTTGAAGTGTAAACCGCAAGGCCTAATGGACCACACTTCCAAGAAAAGCTTCTAGGAGTACTTTATGGTGCCCGTACCGTAAACGGACACACGTAGGCGAGGAGAGAATCCAAAGACGCGCGAGATAATTCTTGTTAAGGAACTCTGCAAAATGACCCTGTAACTTCGGGATAAAGGGGACTCTAGAGATAGAGGCGCAGAAAATAGGCCCAAGCGACTGTTTAACAAAAACATAGGTTTCTGCTAAAGCGAAAGCTGATGTATAGGAGCTGACGCCTGCCCAGTGCTGGAAGGTTAAGAGGAGATGTAAGTCGCAAGGCAAAGCATTGAATTGAAGCCCCAGTAAACGGCGGCCGTAACTATAACGGTCCTAAGG
>OMBK01000187.1_pt1 | contig 39906 bp, 49 predicted proteins | sample 1644881 | NCBI WGS metagenome assembly OMBK01 (sample SAMEA103958132, study PRJEB25191) | human gut metagenome | biome: human-associated habitat [ENVO:00009003]; feature: intestine environment [ENVO:2100002]; material: feces | place: Germany | collected 2013/2015
CCGCCTACGATCTGGCTGAGGATGATGAGATTGGAATGGTGGAGTGTACGGTGGACAGTATTCTGAACCAGTGATTCAGATCTGGCGCTTGATATCGCGTCGGCTGTAAATGATTCTGCGGACTTCCATGACATCATCCATGACGACATAGAAGATCGTATAATTGCGGACAGTGATTCGATAGTACGGATACTGCCGCTCCTTTGCCGAGTGATACTGTTCAAATGCTTCTGCGCAGGAAAGGCGGTTCCGGATCGCCGTCTGCACATCAGAAACCAATGCGTCTGCGGCGATTGGGTTTTTCAGACGATTCGTGATATAATCTACGATTTCATTGAGGTCTTCTTCAAACAGTGGGAGGAAGCGCAACTTATAATGCTTTTCGTTCATGGATGCGGCTCCTCACTCTCGAAAAAACTTCATCTTCCGTATAACGAACGGGGTCTGCGGCCGCAGCCTTATCCGCTTCATCCAGCTTCAGTTCAATATCATCTGTCAGTGCGGCGTACTGCTCCAGGCTGAGAACGACCATAGAGCCGTACCCGTTTTTGGTGAGATAAACAGGCTTGCCGCTTTTGACGCAGTCTTCGATCTCTGTAAACTTGTTTCGTAAATCTGATACAGGCCGAATCGTGATCATACTGACACCTCCCAATCGAGTCAAATTCTTATGGCGTTATTTTATCATAACTACGCCATTTTATCAACTGTCAATACAATGCAAATAGAAATCGGAGGGAATCCCCATGAAAGCAGCCAAGCTGACCGAGCATCCAAGTTTCCGGCTCATGCGGCAGACGGACATACAGAACGTCTGGCATATGCAGATGCCGCGATGGTTATTTTCCGACCCGCGTTATGCGGATATGAGTCTGGACGCCAAGGTGACGTACACCTTTCTCATGAACCGCTTTCAGCTCTCGCGGCGCAACGGCTGGGTGAATGACGCCGGTGAGGTGTTCGTGATCTTCCCACGCAAGGCGCTGGCGAAGGAGCTTCGCATCTGTGAGCAGCGCGTCACGGCGGCGTTCCGCAAGCTGGCAGAGCTTCAGCTGATATGGGAAAAGCGCTGCGGCCGCGGCGACGCCAATCAGATCTATCTGGCCAGCGTCACGCCCATCGACGATCCCGGCTATGAATGCGCACCATTTTGCTCTGAATCGTATGAATCATGCGGTTCCAGAACCGCGGATTCTGCGTTTCTTGATACGGAAGAACCGCAGGATACGCGGCCCCAGAACCCCGAAATCCCCGCTTTTAGAACCGCAGATCCTGATGTTCCAGAACCGCAGGATTCGGGCGCAAGTAATACTGATCTTAGTCAACCTGATATAGCTTTCTCAGATGTCAGTCCATCCGTACCTTCGGAGGACGGACTGGCGGACGATGAAAAAGAGCTCACGGGCATTCTGGATGCTTGTGAGCTTTCGTATTTTGAGCCGGAGGTGGCGCGTGTTTTTGAGAACGCTATCGAGCGTCTTTTCTACTCGGACAACCTGCGTATCGGGCAGGCCGTTCTGCCGCAAAGCCGGGTACGCTCACGGCTGCATCTGCTGAACCATTTCGTTTTGCAGGAAGCGGAGATCAACCTGCGTGGAAAACGGAACACCCCTGTCCGCGACTCCACGAAATACGTCATGTCCACGATCTACAACTGCATCACGGAAACAGAGAGCAACCTGATGGTCGATCCGTACCTCAACTCGCTGCGCTCGCCGCCGGGAAAGGGGCGTGGCTGATGCTGCTGACGAAACAGCAAAAGTATCTGCTGGCGGTTTTGGACAAGCTCGGCTGCGCAGAGCAGCGGCAGCTTGCCGTGCTGCTGCAAAAGATGTTTGCCTTTTCATCGATTGACGACGCCGTGCGCGTGACCGGTGCTTGTGTGCGGCAGATGCAGATAGGCGGGCTGTTGCAAATCTCGGATGGTCACGTTACACCAACCGGAGAGCGCCCTACCACGCAGCAGATAGAAGCCATTGACGTGATGCTGGAGCTGTCCGCGGCGCAGCCAGACGATTTCTATGCCGTAGATCAACATATCCTGCTCCGCTTCTCGCTTGGAGAACCCAGCTTCAAGCAATTCGTCATCGTGTCTGGCAGCGATCTGCCGCCGGAGCATGAAATTCGGCAGGACGAAAAGATCATTGTTCTGCTGCCTGACAGCATCAGGCCAGAGACATTTCCATACACCAGACCCGTCATTTTTACCATCCGGCAAGAGAACGGCACACACCGATTCTTTGCCAGAAAATAATCTTTTACAGGAGGAACTACATAATATGCCCAGAAAGAAAGCCGAACCCGAAGTGCTGCAAGAGGAAACTGTGCAGCCGGAAATTACTGAAACCGAAGAAAAGGCCATCATGGAGCAGCCCACAGTGGAACCGCAGGTCGAAGAACCTGCAACCTCAGAACCCGTACAACCCTATGGTGAGGAAGAACCATCCGCAGCGAAAGAAGAATCTGAATCTTCCGAACCGGAGAAGAAATCCTTCTATGATTTGGACTTCCGTGCGCTCGACCAGGATCTCTCTCCGGAGCAGCGGCAGGAGTGGAACACGATCTACGCCTCTTTCCGCAGCCGAAGCGTCATGCGCGGCACGATCATCGGCGTCGATCCGCACTCTATGACCGTCCGCAGCGCACAGACAGGCCAGACGGAAACCAAGCGGATGTACTGCGCGGTCATCGTGCCGTTCCGCGCCCGCATTCTGATCCCCGAAACGGAAATGTGGGCAGAAAACGACGAACGCCCGGCGTTCGTTCTGCGGAACATGCCAGGCGCTCAGATCGATTTTGTTGTTACCCATGTGGATCGTGAAGCGGGCTTTGCCATTGGTTCCCGCCGCTTGGCGCTTCATTCACGGCGCTATTACTTCTTGGCGCAGCCGCTCCACCAGCCGGGCAGCCGCGTGCCGTGCCATGTGCTGGCTGTGGGACCGCGCCGGTGTCTGGTCGAGTGTTACGGCTACGACGTGAATCTCTCGCAGCGCGATATGAGCTATGCTGCCATCCCCGACCTGCGGGAGCAGTACCATCCGGGCGATGAGCTGACCTGCGTGGTCAAGCAGTTTGACCGCAAGGCTGGTAACTTGGAGATCTCCGTCAAGGAGACCGTTCCAAACCCCTTCGACGAAGCCAGCCTGCGCCACCCCGTCGGCTGCCGCCGCAGAGCAACCATTGCGGGCAAATACGCCGGCGGCGTGTTCTGCAATCTCCCCGACGGCGCAGTCGTCATGTGCCGCTATTCGTTCCACTACGAGGACTCGGACTTCAAAACCGGCGATACCGTCATGGTCGTAATCCAGCGGTATGACGAGGGGAAGAAGCAGATTTTTGGAAAAATCGTTGGTAAATAAGTGCTTTACGTTGATATGGGCAAAAGAATGCCGTCTCGTTATAAAACGAGACGGCAATGGCAGTAAGTTTGATTATGGGCTTCATACAACGAAATAAGCAAACTCATTTCGCCATAAACGTATACCGAAGTTCATCGAGCAACTTGCCCTCCCAATCCTACCATGCTTATATTATATGATTGAACGTCCATTGTCAAGCCCCCAAATTTATGGTACGGAGTATCTTTGAGGAATTACTTTGAACCCGTATTTATCGCGCAGTCCAACTCCGCCATTATATGCCTGCCTTAATACGGTCTGCTTAAACGAATCGTGTTTGGGTGGCATTCTCGCTGCTGAACGTGCCATTGTGTTTGGAATGAAATCGGCAAGTTGTAGTCCGGCAAGATTTTCATTCTTTCCGCAAAACTCAATATCTCCAATATGTGTTTGAAAAAAGTGAGGGGTGTAATACATTGTTCCAAGGGCTTCAAGTTCATAAAACCGCTGCCTAAGTGGCTGATTTCCCGGTTCTTGGAGTGATTCATAACAGATGTCTCCAGTCGCCGTATTATGCTTTAGAAAATGGCAGTAATTTTCAAGGAGCATTTGCAATGCAATGGTTAGCTTCGGGTTTGTTTCACCAGGATATAGACGAGACAACTCATCACTATTAACACAAACCCCCATTGTTGTAATAGAGTGCATTTTAATAAGTTTTGACAGACCGGCATATAGTTTTTCTACCGTTCCATTTGCTCTGAATATAGTATAACATGGATCATTTGAACGGCCGGACTTGTTTGCTTCTGTAATTTCTTTTTCGTGTAAAATATGGGTCGTTGCCTGTTGATCTCCTGCCCACAGGCTTAATTTGAGCGCATTTAACTCTTGTGCAACAGCAACCTCACTACTGGCATTCAGAATAACGCCACCGACAACAAAAAAGGACGATCCAGAAGCATTGCGTGTTTCGCTCTCATCAAGATACAATCTATAATGTGCCATACTGACCACCATAATTCGAGTGATTTATATATAGTGTAGTATAGCTGATTCGCCCATCTATTTCAATGATTTTATTGTAACTAGACGAAAACTGGACGAAAAGGCCCCCTCTCCTGTGTTGCTACCAATAGTATTCACAATCCGCGTCCAAGCAGTGGTGCTTCATCGTATAGGTATTTCCTTTGCAGCCTCGGATGGAGAATTGCTCGTTCTCGCTGAGTGTCACAATATTTGCTGAACCACATACCGGACAAATTACGGGATATAGGTCTTTTTTCTCGACCTCGTCCGGAATATCTGCCAATTTGTATTTTGGCACATGCGTGATTTGTCTGGACGTAATGCGTCGGCAGCCAAGAACCCATTCCTTTTTGCATCGCTCAGTTAAAAGAATTTGCTGTGCGCCACCAGAGAGTATCGTTCCACTTTTCATTTTCACCGGCGCAACGATTCCAAGATAAAATTCTGTCCCGGCAGGAACGAGCAATTTTTCCTCATACATTTTTGTGTTAAACCACTCTGGTGCCAGCGCCAGCCTGTTTTTCACATCGATCATAGACTCGGCAAACTCTGTTGAAATAAACCGGCCTGTTGCCCACGCTCCCGCGATTTTACCGGAATCCTTTTTAACCGCGCCAAATGCGCGATACAAAATCAGGGGAGCTGTCGTTATATAGGACTCATAAGATTGATTGAGAAAGCTATTCAGATCGTCCATATCTGTTATCGCGTTCAGATTTACTCTTTCAATTCTTCCGGTCAGATCCGTCCTATGTTGAGAGCAGAAAGAACCAGGTTCATAGGTCGTAAGCGCATCATAATCACAACAGAACATATGCTTTCCTCCATACATTTGTATGCGTATAAAACCCTCAAGAAAATACACAGGCCGCTGCAAGAGAATTTATTATTTCTCTTGATTCTTCCGCTTCAAAATCTTATCCTGCAAGAATGCGATCTGGATCAGCTCCTCCGGCGTTACATCAAGCGCGTCGGCAATGTTGAAGAACGCTTCCATGGAGAACGCGCGGACCATATTCGGCGCTTCAATCGCGCTCAGGTGGGAACGACTGATGCTTGCCTTTTCTGCCAACTGCTCCTGCGACATCCCGCGCATCTTCCGCAGGGAGGAGATCGCGATGCCCATCTGGATGAACCTGTCCCGATTCTTGAAACTGATTTCGTCTTTGCTCATAGTAACGCCGCCTTTCCATAAAAATTATAGAAGCTGCGGCATTTCAGTTCAGCTTTACCTATAAAGCGATTGACTTATTTATAGAGCGTTATATAATTATATTATGCAATTCGCTAAAATATACGGCATATATGCTTTATAATAGACATTCAGAACATGGGATGAAGTCAGGATGGGAGAGGAGCGGCTATGATCTGTGCGCTGATCGGAGACCGGACGATTGGGAATCTGGCGGAAGGCCATCTGGAAGACCGGCTTCGTGTGCTGATTGAGGAACGGCACGTCTCCGCGTTTGTCATGGGCTATTTCGGCCCGTTTGAACGGCTTGCGCTCCGCGTGATCCGGCGCTTGCAGCAGGACTATCCGCTGCTGGACTATACGGTGATCCTGTGCGGGCCGCGAAAAGAGACGCCGGCAGATCCGGAGCTTGACTATCTGCACACTCTGTACCCGCAGGGCTGCTGGCTCTGGCCCGGACGGATCGGGTTGACGCGGAAGCTGTGCTATCTTGCATCGGCGTCGGACATGATCGCCTATTATGATGATACAGAGCAGCGCAGGGCCGCCAGCTGGATTCGCCGCGCTGCCCGGAGAAAGCGGCCAAACAATACACCACTTGCGTAATCCGCAAGTTTACACCCGCCTGCCGCTGCGCTACAATCAATCTGTATTCAGGTCAGAGCAGATTAAGGGCGGAGCAATTTCAGGGCGGAGGTGAAAACTTGGGGACAGGTATGCCCCGGTTCCGCGCGCAGGCCAGTGAATACCAAAATACAAAAGGACCAGTAAGACCGTAATTGCCGCTTGGCAGTTACGGCCTTTTTGCGTCCAAAAACGATGGAAGGAGTGAAACCATGAATGCCAGAGAAAAGCCGGTTAATGCCAATCAGCTACTACAATCCCAAGCAGGAGATCCGTCTCAGCGCGTATGCGGACACGCTCATTCTTGAACCGGATGGACGGAAGCAGCGCCTTCGGGCGATCCGCTTCGGCGGGTATCCGGAGATGGTGCGCGCCATGGCGGACGCGATCTATGCCGGTGCAACGCTGGAGGCAGAAATCGCCGGTGAAGCAGCAACGCTTTCCTGCGAGCCCAAGAAGTATGAATGCCATCTGAGTCACGACGGAATTTATGCCGAGGCGACCATCCTCTCGCTGGATGATGAGGACACTGCGGCAAAAAAGGATGAAGAAGCACAGGCGGACGGACAGACGAATGTAGAGCTGCCACCGAGAAAGTGCGTTCTTTTTTGTCCGGCCGGAGACCGGCGGGCGCTGTTTGAAGCGCTGGACCGGAAAACGGCTGTGCCGCTCATCCCGGAGTTTCAGGACTACGTTCTGGACGAATTGCAGCGGCGCAGGTTTCTCAAGCCGCTGCGCGTCATCTCCATCCGGGAACGGCTGGAGGCGTGGCTGCTGCTGTGCAAAAAGGACGATGCCAACATCGTCAAGGTGCTGGAGGAGGGCTTGAAAACCGGCGCAATTCATATCCCCGGAACGGTTCAAGCCCCACACGGCTTTGACGACGTCCATTCCGTCACCAGCTATCTAAGCGCGTTCGGCGTGACCGTCGCAGAGCGTATCCGAGAGCAATTCCAACCGTTGTTTGACCCTGCCGCGGAGCAGCTTTCCCCGGAGGTTCTGCGCATCAACGACTATATCCGCGCACACGCAGGCTACAGCCTTTACCCGGCGCAGCTTGCTGTCGCGGAATCGGTCAAGCGCAAGCTCTCGGAGGGAAAATCCGCGTTCATTGTGGCTGAGTGCGGCAGCGGCAAGACGAAGATCGGCGCGACCGCGCTGGCGGCGTATCAGGCGCAGAAATGGAAAAAGACGTTCAACATCATTCTTTGTCCGTCGCACGTCGCAAAGAAGTGGGTGCGTGAAATTGCCGAAACACTGCCGGATACCGTGGGCGTCATTGTCCGCAGCATTGTGGAGCTGGACAGCCTGTACGCGCAGTACCGGCAGGGCGACAAAAGCATCTGCGCCGTTATCAGCAAGGAAAAAGCCAGAGACGGCTATATGCGACGCCCGGCTGTCCTGTTTGACGCGCGGAAAGGCGCGTTCCGCTGCCCCAGCTGCGGAGAAATCATAGAGCTGCCAAGCAGCGATGAAGAGGACGGCTGGACGACTGCAAAACCGGAGGCGTTCCGCATGGAGAACCGGCGCAATCATCAATGTATGAGTTGCGACGGTCCCTTGTGGACAGCGGTAAATCCAAGCGTACCTTCTCCGTGGGTCAAGATTCCGGAATACGGCTGGGTGCATCGGAAGCTGGCAGTCCATGCCATGCAGAAGACGAAGAACCCTGCCGCGCTGGATGCGTTGCTGTCGCTTCACGAGAACCCGGACGGGTATTTCCCGACGCGCGGCGCGTGCCGGCGGTATCCGCTCAGCTCGTACATCAAGAAGCGGTACCGCGGCAGGCTCGACGGTCTCATCGTGGATGAGCTGCACGAGTACAACAACGACAGCGGACAGGGCGATGCCATGGCAGAGCTGTTTGGCACGGCAAAAAAGGTCATCGGCATGACGGCCACGCTCATCAACGGCTACAGCTCCGGCATTTTTCATCTGCTCTACCGCACGTCGGCGCAGCTGATGCTGGCGGACGGAAAGCCGCATGAAAAGCCCGCGCTGTTCAATACAGAGTATGGCGTTGTGGAAACAACCTACACCGAAGCCGATGAAAACTATGCCGCAAAGCGCAGATCGCAGAAAAGCAGTGTTCGGACGCGCCAGCTTCCGGGCGTTTCGCCGCTGGTGTTTTCGCGGTTCCTGCTGGAAAAAACGGCGTTTTTGTCGCTGTCTGACATGGGCAAGGCGCTTCCCAGCTATGAAGAAATTCCCATTGCCTGTGAAATGGCCGAGGCGGTAGAGACGGAGTACAAGCGGATCGAGCATAAGCTCGTACAGGTTTTACGTTCAGACCGCCGCGCGGCGAAAAAGATCCTTTCCGCATATCTGAACCTGCTGACCGTCTATGCGGATCAGCCGTATGACCAGAAGCCCATTCTCTACCCCGACAGCGATGTCCCCATCGTCGAACCTGAGAACATCGGGGGCACGGACACGCTCGGAGACAAAGAGCAGAAAACACTGGAAATTGTGAAAGCTGCCATCCAGAACGGCGAACGTGCGCTCATCTACACAAGCTGGGTGCGCACGGATTCCCAGCAGAAGCTCAAAAAGCTCCTGACGGATGAAGGCTACCGCACGGAGATCCTGACCGACAAGATCAAGACCACCGACCGGGAGGACTGGGTGCAGAAAAAGCTCGCCGCTGGGATGCAGGTACTGATCGTGAACCCGTCGCTTATAGAGACCGGCTTGGATCTCAACGCCTTTACAACGCTGGTGTTTTACAGCATGGGCTACAAGCTCTTTACGCTGCGGCAGGCGTCGCGCCGAAGCTGGCGCATCAACCAGAAAGCGCCCGCGGTCAAGGTCTATATGCTCTACTACGAGGACACCATGCAGCAGAAGTGTCTGAAGCTCATGGCCTCGAAGCTGGCGGTCGCCGGACTCATTGAAGGAAACTTCTCCGAGGAAGGACTCGCTGCAATGAGCGATGTGCAGGACATGACCTCGCAGATGGCGAAGGAGCTGATGCTCGGTATCCGCGACAATGTGGAGGATATTGCGGCAGCGTTTAAAAAGATGGCGTTCGAGAATCCGGACAGAGAGGTATCGGAAGTACCCGCCGAAGAAACGTCTTTGCCGCCGGAAACCGTGCCCGCTGTGATCGAGCAGCCGAAGCGTGTGTTTACAGCGGAGCAGGAAGAAAAGCTGCAAGCCGCCATGGTGCAGCTGGAGCAGCAGAAAGCCAAACGGACAAAGAAAACACAGCAGGTGGCGAACCAGCTGAGTCTATTTGATTTCGTTGCGTAAAAAAGGAGGATGCTATGAAATTTACCGTCAACCGAACAGAACTGCTTGCCGCAGCGCAGAACGCCGAACGCATTGCGCCAAAAGTGTCCACGATTGAAATTCTGCAATGCGCGTATTTGCAGGCCGAACAGGACACGCTCACCGTCGCGTCCGGGAATCTGGAAATTGCATTGGAGCAGCAGCTTCCCGCGCAGATTGAAAGCGAAGGAAACGCTGTCGTCAAAGCCCCGCTTCTTTCCGGAATGCTGCGCCTGCTGGATGGCGAGCGCGTGACGTTTCAGATGAAAAACGGGAAGCTCGTTGTATCATCCGGAAACGCGGAATATGCCATTCCCGTCATGGACGCGGAACAGTACCCGCGCATGGAAATCCCGTGCCCGGCAGCGACAGTCCCCGTAAGCGGCATTCCGTCGCTTACCAAACGAACGGCGTTTGCCGTTTCCGAGGATACGACAAGGCCCATGCTCAAATGCGTGAACCTGATCTTCGGCGCGGACGGTCTGCAGGCGGTCAGCACGGACAGCTTCCGCATTGCGTCCGCCAAGGGCGACCGTGAGAGCCGCGGGAACATCAGCTTCCTCATTCCGGCCGCTTCGCTGGAAAAGCTGGCGGCGCTGGTGGACAACCGCGAGAAATTGCAGGTCGGTACGACCGGGAAAGCCATTGTCTTTCGGAAGGAGAATTTCCTGTTCGCCGCGCGAATTATGGAAGGGCCATATCTTGCCGTGTCGCAGGTGCTGTCCAATCTGAAGCAGCAGTTTACCGTCCTGACCGACGCCGCCCTGCTCCGTGATACCATTTTGCAAGCCCTGAGCGTCACCGGCACGCAGAACCGGTTTTCCCTGTCCTTTGCAGGAAGCCGGCTGACTGTGCGCTGTGAAAGCGAATATGGCATTTCGGAGACGGCGATGGATGTAGTCGCGCTGAGCGGCGAGCCCACGGGTGTGTACTGGTACAATCCGGCGCAGCTTCTGGAATGCCTGAAAGCGCTGAACGGAACGCTCATGCTGGAGGTCGTGCAGCACAGTGCGCTGCTTCTCAAAACAGACGAGCTTGTCTGCTTCCAGATGGCGGTGCGTGAACCGAAGACAATCGAATCGAAACCCCAAAAGACAAAAAAGCCGCGCAAGGAGGCGGCATAAAAAAGGAGGACACGCCTATTTGAAGAAACCGACCATCTGCCGCTACTGCGGCGGGATCATCCGGCTCGTTCCGGCTGCTGATGTCTATGGCAGCTCGACGGAACGGCTTGGAATGCAGAACGAATATCTGTATCAGTGCCAGAACTGCAATGCCCGCGTCGGTTGCCACAAGGGTACCACGCGGCCGCTCGGCGATGTGGCAAATGAGATTCTGCGGCTCAAGCGCATCGAAGCCCATCAGGTGTTCGACGCTTACTGGCAGAAAATGCACATCAGCCGGACGAAAGCCTATCAATGGCTGGCAAGAGAATTAAAGTTCCCGGAGGAGGATACGCACATCGGCGGGTTTGAAATTGATACCTGCCAGCGCGTGATCGACCTCTGCCGGGCCAAAATGGATAAAAAGTAAGGAGAATATCGTATGAAGATCCGGCCCAAGGTTCCCGTATGCACAGACTGTGACCACGTTTTCGAGTACAGAGGCCGAAACCCCGGTCAGCTCGGCGGCGTGGTGGTGCAGTTTGGAGAAGCCTACTGCACGAAGAAGAAAAAGCCGCGCCTTTTAAAGCGCTGGCACAAGATGCTCCGCGTTCCGGACTGGTGCAAAAAACGCATCCGGCCGAGCTTGGTGCGCATCTATGATTTTGCCAGCACGGAAAGCTGGCTCATGCACGAAAATCTCTGCAAGTCTCTCGGACGGGAGATCGCCCCCACGGCATCCAGATACACGCTCTCCGAGGTGCGGCAGCTTGATCTGGACGCATATGCGTTCCAGAAGCAGGTTCGTACCACACCCGTAGAGGAACTTTTGAATGTGCATCTGGGGCTGCATCAGGTCGTGGAGGTCTTTGACGGCGTACAGTCCGTCATCCTCTATAAGACACTGGACGGCTTCATCCCGGCCCCGACGTTTGACGCCGAACGCGCCAGACAGAACCGCAGAGAGCAGAAAAAGGCTACCGCCTGACAAAACACACATGGAGGCCGCGGCCTCCCCAAATACAAAGGAGAAAGACCATGAAAAACAATTTCACTATTTCTCAGAGAAACGCCATCGTGGAAAATCATCTGTGGTGCATCAAGGCCGTGATGAAGCAGAACCGTGCGCTCATCCGTGCAGCGAAGCTGGACACGGACGACGTGTACCAGCAGCTTGCGCTGCGGCTCATCCGGGCGGTCATGTCGTTTGATCCGGAGAAGGGCAATCTGGAGCAGCACATCTTCGCACAGCTTCATTTTGAACTGCTGAACTGCAAGCATCCGTACCGGCTGCACGGCATGACCGGAATGCCTGCGGAATCCCGCGGGAACGTGATCTCGCTGGATGCCTACCGTATGAGGGATGCCGCATGAGCTTACGAGATAAAATGCTGGCTGTTATGGCCGACGTGAACAGCGCCGTTGCCGAGCGAGAAGAACTGGTCGAACTGATTGCCATTGCCCTTCTGACGCGGAAGAACCTGTTTATCCTGGGCGATCCCGGACAGGCAAAGAGCTACGCGATCAACGCTTTCCGCAGCCGCATCACGGGCGCAAAGCAGTTTGAGCGCCTGCTTTCCAAGCAGACGGACGAAGAACAGCTCTTTGGTCGGCTTGATCTTTCCAGTCTGATCCCCGGCTCCGTGCCGGAATCTGCGTTCGAGGGGGACAGTATTTACCAGAACCTGCGCTTTGATTTGCAGAGTTTTTTGAATGGTCTGCCGAAGATGAAAAGCGAGACGGCGACGTTTGACAAACTGGCAGAGGTCAGCGGTAAACTGGACGCCTACCGCAAAGCGGTCGCCGCACTGCATCCGTGTGAACCGGTCGTGCAGACCGCGGGCAAGATTCCAGAGGCTGACATTGTGTTTTTGGATGAGATTTTCAAATGCAATGACGGTGTTCTGAATGCACTGCTGACGGCGCTCAACGAGCGGAAATACACCAATGAAGGCCGGACCTATCCCATTCCGACGATCTCCTTTTTCGCCGCGTCCAATGAAATTCCGAATTTCAATGACCCGGAGGAAAAAATCCTCGCGGCGCTTTATGACCGGCTGGAATTGAAGGTCGTCACGGAAAACATCTCAGAAAAGGCGCACCGGCTGGCGATCCTGAAAGACAAGCTCGGCGGCTCGTTCGGCGCAGTCCATGCGACGATCTCGCTGGAGGAACTGCGCGCCATGCAGCAGGAGGTTTCCTCCATCAAGGTATCTGACAAAATCCATGACCTGATGGACGATGTGCTCTGCGCACTGCGCGCACAGATCCCCGTGTCCGACCGAAAATTCCTCAGCTATTTTTCCATTGCACAGGCAAAGGCGTGGCTGGAGGGACATACGGAGGTCACATCGACGGATCTTCTGGTGCTGCGGAATTACTTCTGGCAGCAGCCGAGCGACCGCGAGTTTGTAACCGGCACGTTGGAGCGTCTGTGCATCAATCCGATGCAGGAAAAGGTCAACGATCTTCTTGCTATGGCACAGGACGCAAAGGACGATTTCGACAGCGCCTGCGGTGCGGCGGAAAACGAGCGCACGAAGCAGGCTGCGCTCCGCAAATTCCGCGGTGAGCTGGTACGGCTCTACCAGATGCAGACCGAGATGGCTGCAAATGCTGCGTCTGACAGCGAAAAAGCGCTTACGGACGGGCTGCTCTCCGAGTTGGAACGCATCAGCAAGGCGGCACATGAGGCCATTGGATTCACCTATACGCCGCTGGAGCAGCTGGCAGCATTGCAGTAATGATTGGGAGGTATACGTTGGAAAGTCACATCAGAATCATGGCGACGATGCCGGAAATGCACACTTTTTTCAAGAAAGAAACATGCGTGCGGTTTATGGAGATCCGCGATACGCGGTATTCGTCGGATGAAATCGACCATATGCCGGCAGCTGAACGCAATAAGACCGTGTTCAAATGGTTCGTAATTCTTCGGCATCCCGAAGCAGAAAAGGAACTCCACGGTACCTTTACGATCCCCGGCATAACAAAGAAGCTGGAAAAGCTGAAGGCAGAACAGAACGAATTTTAATAGGAGGGTCATTTATGCTGAATCACATTGTAGTTATGGGCAGACTCACGCGCGATCCGGAGCTTCGGAAAACAGCTTCCGACGTTTCCGTCACATCGTTTACCGTGGCGGTAGACCGCGATTTTTCGCAGCAGGACGGACAGAAAGAGACAGATTTTCTTGATGTCGTTGCATGGCGAAGCACGGCTGAATTTGCGGCAAAGTATTTTGCGAAAGGCCGCATGGCTGTCATTTCCGGTCGTTTGCAGATCCGGAACTGGGAGGACAAAGAAGGCAACAAGCGCCGCACGGCGGAAATTCTCGCCGAAAACATCTATTTTGGAGACAGCAAGAAGGAGGACGATGGCGGTTCTGCTTCCGCACCCACGCAGGGTTTCGGTGCGCCTGCACAGTCAGGCGGCTTTACGCCCAACTTTGGCAGCGCACAGCCCGGCAGCTTCGTGCCGAACTTCGGCGGAGGCTTTTAAGCGCATATGGGGCAGAATATCAGTGCATTCAGGGGTGCCTATGACTTCCTGAGCAATTTCTACCCGGCTCCCATTACCTACAACGGATTGGTTTTCAAAAACAACGAGGCGGCGTTCCAGGCTGCAAAATGCCCAGAGCGCAGGGCCGAGTTTTGCTGCTTAAATCCGTCTGAAGCAAAAAGACTTGGACGCAGGGTGAAACTCCGTAATGATTGGGATCAGATCAAAGATATGGTCATGTACGAGATCTGCAAAGCAAAATTCCGGCAAAATCCTGATTTGGCAGAGCGGCTTATCTCAACCAGCGATTTTGAACTTATCGAGGGGAATAACTGGGGTGACCATATCTGGGGCGTCTGTGACGGCTATGGAGAAAACCGGCTTGGCAAGATTCTGATGCGTATCAGGGATGAACTGATGCACGGATAGCAGCGTTTAGAAAAACAGAAAACGATGCCGCTGTGGGAAATAGCAGAGAAGCCTATATCCATGTCCGGCAAACACCAGATCGCTCAAAGAGCCACAACGAAAATTGCAGAAGAACACGCTTCTTCTGCTGAAACATGAACGGGGGAACGCAGTGCTTATGCTGCGTTCCCTTTCTCTATCTTTTTAATTTCATTATAAGACGATAAAAGGAGACTGTATGAAGCGAATTGAATTTGAACACTGGATTCAGGATACAGAAAATCCGAGAAAGCTGACCTATGCCGGTCAGCGCACAGCGGAAGATGTTTTTCACGAACTGGAAGCGCATTTGGACAGCGTGGGCTATCTGCCAGACGAGTATCTTCTTCTGGACAGTCGTTGGCAAAACGGACGCGAGATGCCCAGAGATGCTAACTTTTTCTGCAAGACCGATTACGGCGGAAGCGAGGGCATCTATCTGAATGTGTTTCTGGACTGGTACGAGGACAGTCAGCGCAAGACAGAGCATTTCATGACCGGCAAAACGCTGGGCGAAAGCGGCGCAGATCTGGATCGAATGTTCCTCATTTCCTCTGCGATTACGAAAGCGATCCGCGGCGACAACAGTGTCCACGCGCGGTACATGGTGGCCGGAAGACAGCCAGAGCCGGCAGAAACGATGTCCTTGAACCTGTCTCCAGACGAACAGCGACTGGTGGCACAGGCGCTGGCGGAACAGTGCATCCGACTCGGCCCGCGGGCAGAGGGAGAAGAAAAACTCCTTCGGCGTATGGTTGGAAACGTCGCAGAGTACATGGACGCGGCGGGTCTGTTAGACCGGCTGGGCGAAAATGACCGTGCGCTGCTGGACCAGCATGACGGAGCGCAGGAAGCTGCACCAGTCATGGGCAACATTCAGCTATAAATATACCATTGATGCTGAAATCCATATAAAACGGTTTCAAGAAAGGAACGATTTCTATGAACGAGAACGACGCCAGAGCACTGATTGAACGCTTCGCAAAAAAGCAGCGGGACAGGCATTTTGCCTGCCCGCGCTGCGGAAAAATGACAATGGATGCAGAATGCGTCACGCGGAACGCTCTTAGCCGCCGGACGGAAATCTATGTGTGCGATGCCTGCGGGACTCAGGAGGCCATTGAGGACATGATGGATAGCCAGATTCCATTGACAGCGTGGGCCATTGTTGCCGCGCCGGAAAATTGGCGCATGAAGGAAGGAAGCGATAACCGTAAGCCGCGAGGATGAACTGATGTTCTACATGGAATGCTGGCGCGAGATGCAGAACTTCTTAACAGAAGTCGTGCGAGACAACACAGGCGGATATCCGTTTGCAAAAGACGTTTTGGATCTGATGCGCAGCATTGAACGAAAATTCGAGCGATGATTATAAAGGACGGAGGTATCTCTTTGAAACGATATTTTCGCACCATACAAAGCGTTCTGGATTCCCGCTGGGGCAATTTTCAGTATGCCGGGACACCCGCAGCACAGAAAACAGATCGTGTTCTGCAAAGCTCCAAACTGGAGGACTGCATTTATCGCGATCTGAGCAGGGATGATGAAAATTTGGAATCCATCCAGCAGAAAGCCGTACCTAAGCTGCACAGCTTTCCTGCATTGTCCAGAGATGTTTTTCAGTCATTCTATTCGCTGTTTCCCAAACGAAATGCCCCGGACAGACTCACGGCAGAGGCGCAGAAATTCAACGCGAAGCTGCTCGACCATGTGACCGAGGATGCGGACTATCCCACGATCAAGTCGATCTGCGAGGGACGGGAGCTGCCTGCTTACGAGGCTGCGTCCGAGTTTACGGCAAAGATCGGCGCGCAGCTGGATGATCTGCTGCCGGAGCTTGGCGGCAAGAACGGTGCACTGAAAACGCTTGAAAAGCTGCAAGCTGCACGAAATGAGGCGCAGCAGAAGCTTACAGAGCTTTGGGAGCAAATGCGGGATTCTGTGCAGAACCCCACGCTGGAGCAGGCAGTGATCGACGCGGCGAATCAGGCGGAAAGCAAAACGCAGCAGGCCGAAGCCGTTGCAAAAATGGTGGATACCACAGCGCGGCAAAACAAAGCCGCTATATCCGAGTGTGTTTCTGCCGCTGTCAGCGCAGCCGCAGAAAAGGCAAAGGAAGTTCAGATAATCCTCGGCGCGTGGAGTGATGATACCGGAAAGATGGAGAAAAACGCGGTGAACACCGAACTTCTTCAAAAGGTGCGGCAGAATCCTGCGCTGTTGGAGATCTCAAAGCACCTTGGCAGGTTTCGTGAGATCTTCGCGCAAGGCAAGCGCAACGGCTACGCCTATGGCCGCGGAGAAACGTATGCGCTGGAGCTTGGCAATGATCTTTCCCGCGCCATCGGCTCGGAGTTTGCCATGCTCGCCTCGCCGCAAACGCTGCCGCTCTTTGTAAAAAAGTATCAGCAGCGGCGGCTCAAACAGTACCGCAGGCGTGAACCCATCCACAAGGGCATGGGCGACATCATCTGCTGCCTCGACGAATCCGGTTCCACGCGCGGCGACGCTGCCGCGTGGGGCAAGGCTGTGGCGATGACGCTGTTGGATATTGCTGCGGAAAACCGACGCAAATTTGCACTCATTCATTTTGCCGATTCTTCCTCGTGCAAGGTGGACATATTTCTGCCCGGTCAGTATTCCGTGCAGGATAAGATAAACGCCGCTGAGACGTTTTTAGGCGGCGGCACGAATTTCAAACAGCCCTTGGATGAGGCGATCCAACTCATGGGCACCGGCTTTGAGAATGCCGACATTGTCTTTCTGACCGACGGCCTGTGTGAGCTGCCGGAGGACTATCTGGCAAAACTCCATAAGGAGCAAGCCGCACGAAAATTCACTGTGACCGGCATCCTGCTGGACGCTGGCAGCCCCGGCATGGATTTCAGCTTGATGCCGTTTTGTCAGAAGATCTATCGAACCAGCGAGCTGGCCGGTGATGAGATCGTGCGGAGCGTAATCTCTCAAAGAGTATGAATACGGACATCTACGGCTTGTAATTTAATCGTGTACGATGAAAAACCACAGAACGCAGGAGGACTGAAAATGTCAGATGAACAATATCCAGAATTTAGCAGTGCGCAAACAGAACGTCTTGATGAGATCGACAATACGGTCTATGAAACGATTCTCGCGTTTCTGGATAAGACCGAGGATGAATTTCCGTGGGATATGTCCTATATTGGAGAAGTAGCAGAGTGTATTGAAGAAACGCTTCTGCGCATGGGGCAGCGTGTCCACCGTCCCGTCATCGTGACGGGAAAAGACGGAATTTCCTGCATTGAAGAATATCAGTATCCTCACAAAACTGAAATAAAAACCGAACCACCGAACGCGCATTAGTCTTTACCACAGATCGTCGCCCATGCTGGGCGTACCATAGCAAGAAGCAGGCAGGCCGCATATGGCTTGTCTGCTTCATTTTTTATGTTTTTCTTTTTAGCATGGCCTTCGTTTTCAGAATCGCTGCGCGGAATATTTTCTGTGCTTCGCGTTCGGCGGGAAAGACAGGGAGCAGAAAGTCCAGCGCTGCCTGAATCCGTTTCAGATCGTCCAGCGTCAAATAACCGTCCAGTAGGGCAGAGTCTTTGACTGTGCCAAGCAATTCTGAACACTTCACTTTGAATTGCATTCCACAAGTTGGATTCTAATATGTGCAGATTTCGACGAAATATCTCATGCTGTTCCGGCTTTCTTTCTATATAGAGATATGTTATTATATTATTGATCAGCATCAGAGGGAATGTAATATAAATTTGTTAATATATGCGGCTTTGAAAACTAGGGGGGGATCAAGATATGCAGACAAGCAAATGTATTTATTGTCTTCAGGAAAAGAATATTTCTGAGTTCAATAGTGAACACGTTGTTTCACGGTTTATAGGGAAATATGAAGATGCGTACACCTTGCATGAATCACAGGTATGCAAAGAATGCAATGACTATTTCTGCACGACGCTTGAAAATGATCTATCCTTTGACTCGCTTGAAGGCCTATTGAGAATCGAACATAGTCCAAAAGCAATCCATGTACAACGTTCTATTGGTCGTAATCGCTTGAAAGCCGTCGGGAATAATGGAATTTTCAAAAATTTACCGTTTTATTTCACTTCGGCACCAAGCCAGGCAAATAATATTCAGATAGTAGTGCCGCCTTTAGTGGGCATTATTTTAGACCAGCAAGCAGATGAGTATGAGTATTTTTCGCTCGATTCAATACCGCAATGCGACGATTCAATGATGGCTCGTATTGCTGGCGTCAAAACGCCCTTCATTACGTTTAACTGCAACGGCGATGAAGCGTCTAAAGCGTTGAAAAGTAAGGGATACGATATTTCTAAAGCAAAATACTCCGGAGGATTGAATTTGGAGGATATTTCCTCCGAAAGTGTGATCGATACAACAATCAACTGCTTGGTTGATAATAAGGTCGTGCGCTTGGCCGCAAAAAATCTATTTAATTTTCTTTGCTTTGCATACGGAAAGGAAAAAGTATTGCACCCAGCTTTTAATAATTTTAGAAACTTTATTAGATACAATCATGTAGATAAGCCACTCAAATTCTTTATGAGTGAAGGTGGGATAAAAAACATACCTGGCATCACACAGAAAAATCATATTATAGGTTTAGCATGGTCCGCTATAGACAAGCAAATACATCTTTGCGGATTCGTCACATGGTTTAATGCAATAACATATACATTTGCGATAACTCCAGTGCCAACGAAGCGATTCAATGCTTATCCGAAATTAAAAACAATGACGTGTAACAATGAGAAGAAAATATTGTCTGTTGAAGAATACTTAATGTCGTTGGATTGGCCGGGCGAACAAGTGAATATAAAGTTCCTTGATGAAAATTTTCGCCCAATCGAGATGTAATCTTAGTCATAGAAAACTGCTGAATGGCTGCCTTGCAATTTTTGCAATTACTTCTCTGCTGTGTATTCTGCTACAATACTCTTGTATTTCAAGTCAGAGCAGATTAAGGGCAGAGCAATCTCAGGGCGTATGTTTTTTCAGCATGGCTTTCGTTTTCAGAATCGCTGCGCGGAAGGTTTTCTGTGCTTCGCGTTCGGCGGGAAAGACAGGGAGCAGGAAGTCCAGCGCTGCCTGAATCCGTTTCAGATCTTCCTGCGTCAACCGGCCATCCAACAGGTGCTGGTGAACCCGCCGGTATGCCATGCGCAGCGTCTCTGAAACACTTGTCCTTGAAAAATATTCTGCAATCAAGCCGCCAATAAGCGCGGATTCCTCAATAGAATACTGCATACCTGCCGCCCTCCTTTCGCGCACCCGCATATCATAGCATATTACAGGCGGTCAGGCAAGTTCAGACGCTCGTTCTCTTGACACGTTCGCAAGTTTACACCTGCCTGCCGCTGCGCTACAATAAAGCTGTATTCCAGGTCAGAGCAGATTAAGGGCGGAGCTATTTCAGGGCGGAGGTGAAGACTTGGGGACAGGTATGCCCCTGGTTCCGCGCGCAGGACATGGAATGAAATAATGGACTCATAAGACCGTAATTGCCGTTTGGCAGTTGCGGTCTTTTTGCGTCCGGACACAAAAAGAAGGGAGACACAGCATGACAGACACAGAAAACGTATTTGACGGTTTTGCCTTACTGGGCGATGATGAGGAGTTTGACGTAGATAAGATCTTCGGCAGCGGTTCGGATGAACCCGCACCGCCTCCTCCCGCGCCAACATTGGCAGAAGAAGTCAAGCCCCAGTTTGATCCGGAACAGGTTCAGACGGAGACTGCAAAATCACAGCCCGAGCCGGAACATACTCTCCCTGCAAAGACGCAGGAAGTACCGGCAGAAGAAAAACAGCCTCTGGGACTCTTTTCGGCGTTTACAAGCGCGGAAAGCGACCCCATCCCAGAAGCAGCCCCGGTCAAAAGCATTGCGCCAAGACCCCAAACACAACTGTCGCTCTTTGACAAGCCGCCCGTTTTTCAGTACGGCGGCGCCAGAGAGCAGATCACGGACGCCAGCATGACCTTCGAGGCCCTGCGTATCCAGAAAGCGGATGATTTCCCTGAATTGGAGGATGCGTCTGCTGTCACTTGGCAGGTACGGTACGGAGATGTTACGAAGACCGTCCCCGCGCCCAAGACAGACACCATCGCAGCCATGAAAGCGGAGATCGAGAAGTCCAAAGCGTTCCTGGACAGCCTGAAAAAAGGCAAGGTCAAGGATCCGGAGTGCGTCGTGAAGCCGCAGATCCGGATGCAGAAGAAGGGCATCGCAGACTACAAGGGCGTATTCCCGACGCTGGAGGCTGCACGCGCGTCCAACAAGGTCATCTGCCTCATCCCCTCGCGGGACGGGCAGACGTATGAGATGCGCCGGAGCGAGCTCGGCGAGTTTATCGCGCCCAAGCACAAGATCACGGAATTTTCAGAGGTAAGAGCCGGCTTTCGCCCGGCTCTTCCTCGCATTCCGCAGGAGCTGCTGCGCGCCATCATCGGCTTTTTCAGAAGTCAGATGGAATCGGGCGCGGAGTTTGAAGCCCTTGTCCGCATCTACTGGGATCGGAAGGAGCAGAAATTCATCCCGTTCGTTCCGAAGCAGCGCGTCACCAAGGACCGTGTCACGGTTCGGCTGACGGATGAAGACCTTCCGGACGATACGCGGTATCTGTACTACGCGGATATCCACTCACACAACAGCATGAAGGCGGTCTTTTCCGCCATCGACGATCAGGATGAACGCGGCACGCGGCTGTATCTCGTGATCGGTCACCTGGAGCGCTTTTTCCCGGAGATCTCCGCCCGCATTTCCTGCGGCGGCAGCTTCGTCCCCATCGAGCCCAGCTTGGTGCTTGAAGGAGTGGGCAGCGGCTTTCCCGCGGAATGGAGCGGCAAGGTCGTCCATCAACTCCCAGAACTTCCGGAAGCGCCGTCCGCACATTTCGCGGGCGTGCGCTCGTTGCTGGGCGGATTGCTTGGAGGTGCGGGATGAAGTTTTCAGAGAACCGGCCCGTGAAGATCGTCATGCTGGGGGCCGGCGGCACCGGCGGGCATATCGCGCCGCATTTGTACCGGCTTCTGTACGCGCTGGAACGACCCGTTCGCTTTATCATCTGTGACGGCGATATCGTGGAGGAAAAGAATCTCGTTCGCCAGAATTTCACGCCGGCTGACCTCGGAGAAAACAAGGCAAAGGTGCTGGCGGAGCGGTATTCGTCCGTGTTCGGGATGGAAACGGAGTATGTGCCGGAATTTATTGAGTCCGGCGAGCGGCTTCTTTCCATGCTGCAAGCACAGACATTCTCGACCGGGCCGTACTGGGGTTCTCCAACCGTCAAAGAGCTGGTGATCCTTATCGGCGCAGTGGACAACAACAAGAGCCGAAAACTCTGCCACGAGGTCTTTTACAAGCTGGATGATCTTATCTACATCGACAGCGGCAACGGGATGCACACCGGTCAGATTGTCTGCGGCATCCGCAGCGGCGGGCGCACAATATACCGCCCCGTCGGCGCGGTATTCCCGGAGGTTTTGCAGGACACAGACAAATTCCCGACGGAGCTGAGCTGCGCCGAGGCGTCTGTCTCCGCACCGCAGAGCATCGCCGCTAACATCACGGCGGCAACTGCCGTCGTGGATATGATCTACAACATTCTGACCGTCGGAGAAACGCGTGTGCGGCAGATCACATTTGCTACGGGTTCTGTCAATATGCGTGCGACCTTACAGAAAACAAGGAGGAAAGCAGCATGAAAAATACCGTAGACGCAGCAGCCTTTTATAAAGCCATGACAGCCTTGATGGAAGTCCCATCAAAAAGCTCCATCGAAGTTTTGCGTGAGATCAGAGCGGAGTTTACCGGAGATCGATGCGTGTTGTCCGCGACAGATCTGGACACATGGATGTCCGTGACGATCACCGCAGTCGGCGACAGCTTTGACTTCCTATTCCGGAACAGCGCGAACATCCAGAAGGTTTGCCGCCATTATGACGGCGCACTGGAGCTGGAATTGCAGCAGTGCGGCGACGAATCGTTTTTGACGATGCGCTCCGGCAGCAAGGGCGGTGAGTTTCCTGTCTATGACACGAAGGACTGCCCCGTATGGCCGAAACTCGAAGTCAAGCAGACCTATACTGCAAATGCGGCAAAGATCCTCGCCTGCGTCAAGCAGGTAAAGTATGCCGTAGATCTGCGCAATACCAGACCAGAGTATCATGGTGTTCTGTTTCAGGGCAGACATATCTGGTCGGTGGAAGGACGCCGTGCAGCCTGCTGTGATAACGGCGGACTGGATGTTGAAACGCCGTTTCTTGTCGGCGTTTCGGCACTGGAGCAGCTCAAGGCGTTTGGTGATGCGGATATGCAGATCAGCGTGGCAGATAACTGGGTTCTGTTCCAGAATGAACACGTTCGGCTGCTTGCGAAACGTATCCAGAATGTCACACCCATGACCTATGAAAGCGTTGTTCCGCAGAAGTGGAATGAGGAATTCTGCTTCCATCGGAAGGACTTCGTGCAGGCCCTGAAATATCTGCTGGCCTGCATCGGAAAGGCAGACAAACCCTATGTCCGGTTTCATAACGGAACCCTGAGCCTGCGTGTAAACGGCTGCCTCTACAAAGCGTCGGTTCCAATCAGCATGAAAAGCAGCATTGTCTTCGGCTTTGACGCCAGATTCATGCTGGATGCGCTCACACAGTTTGAGAAGCAGGAACTGGTGACGATGCGGCTGACCGGCTCGCTGGGCGCAATTTCGCTCGTGGCGGGCGGTAGCTCTGCCATCGTCCTTCCGGTACGGCTCAGAGAAGAACAGGTAGCAGCGTAAAAAAGGAAGACATAAAAAGAAAGGAATTTTGAACATGAAAACAGTTTATATCCCTGCTGGTGCGACCTACAACTATGAAACGCTCGTCACGGACGATGTGATCGTCCACGGGCATCTGCACGTCACGAACGGTCTGAAAGCGAAGCATATTTCCGGCAGAGGGTTTATTACCGCCGGTGAGGTTTCCGCGGATATCGTGGACGTGACCGAACTGGAATGCGGCACGGTCATCTGCCGGAGGCTGCTGGCGCAGCGCGTCAGCGTCAATGAGGCGCTGGTCTCGGAAAGCGCCGCTGTCTCCCGTTTTTTCTCCGCTAACTATGTCAAGGCTCCCAGCCTGACCGTGGCGGTCAGTGAGATCGGCGAAGCGGACGCGGATGAGATCGTGCATCTGACGCCGAAGCCGCGCGGCATGCTCCTGACGCTGCTTCTTTCCATGCTGCGCACCTTCTGGCTGCGCCTGACGGCAAGCCGGCCGCAGGGCATGTTTGAGAAGCCGCGCACGGAAGCGCCGGTGGAAGAACCCTCTGACACACCGGAAGATGCTGAAACAAAGGCAAACATCGCAAAAATTGTGCAGGAGGTGCTTGCACAGCAGGCGGCGGAAAAGGCCGCCTGCGCGGATGATGCAAATGACGCGGACGATTTCGAGCTTCAGCGCATGATCGGCACGTTCAAGCTGCTGCGGGACAAAGGCTACACCATGCGCATTCTCCCCGGTACGCCGGAGGAAAACGCGCCGGTCTTTGACTTTGCGGCTGAGAGCATTCAGCCTGCGGCGTGAGGTCAACCGAGATGGAACAGGAATTGCAGAAGGAGCAGAAATGCTCCTTTTACGCATTGGAACAGCTTCGGCAGACGGCGGAAGCCATTCTGCGCGGCAGCCAGCGCCTTCTTAAATGCCGCGCCGGTGTGGAGAAATACCGCACGGCGCAGCCGCAGCGTGCGTATGCCTACTATCTGGAATTGCAGAAAACGCGAGACGCACTCGTTGCGGAGCTTGGCGATGCACAGCGCAATCTTCTGGAATTGGAGGAATCCGCGTTGGCTCAAAAAGCCGGACAGCTTCAGGTTGGGTTACGACGCTTTGATCTCATGTCCAGAGCGTACAAGCCTGTGTATGAAGTCCTGACCGGCTTTGCGAAAGCCCTTCCTCAAACGGACACTGTCAACGCGGCGGTGATCGGACGGCTGATGAACCATGTCCGCATGGGCTACTACCCGACAGATCCGGAAAACATCTCGCACATCCTGCGCGGGATTGCATTTCCGGAGGGCGTGACGACGAATCTGCTCGATCCGTGCTGCGGCTGCGGTAAGGCCCTTCGGCAGCTTGCCAATGGCAACAACTGCTACACCTACGGCATGGAGCTGGACGAACACCGCGCGGAGGAAGCGCAGACAAGACTTCACCGCGTCGGCTTCGGAAGCTTCTTTCACAGCCAGGTCAGCCGCGAGGCGTTCCATGTGCTGTTTCTGAATCCGCCGTATCTGTCCGTTCTAACCGAGGGCGGCAGCCGGGTACGCAGCGAAAAGCAGTTTCTGGTGCAGAGCATCCGGACGCTCATGCTGGGCGGTCTTCTCATCTACATCGTGCCGTACTATCGCCTGACGCCGGACATCTGTAACATTCTCGCGGAGAACTTCTCGGACCTTTCTGTCTGGAAATTCACCGACGGCGAATTTGCCAGATTCCATCAGGCGGTCGTGCTGGGGCTTCGGAGGAAGCCTGCGGAGGATGATGAAATGGCTGAACGGCTGGGCGCACAGACGCTGGTTCCGGAGAAAATTCCGTGTGTCACGGAGCTGGAGGAAAACCGCTACGCGCTGCCCGCCGTTACAAAGACTGTCGAGGTCTTTCGCGGCGAACGGTTCAATGAAAAGGAGCTGGAACGGCAGCTGACGCGCTCCGGCAGCCTTACACGGCTGCTAAGCGAGAAAAGCGCATTAGACAGCGCAGAAAAAAGACCGCTCCTGCCCCTTTCCATTGGGCAAATCGGCTTGATCGGCGGCTCCGGGATGATCAACGGGCTGATCGAATGCGATACCCCGCACATCATCAAGGGGCGTATTGTGAAAGTCAAAAACACCGAACGCGAGGAACAGTTTGACCAGCGCGGAAATCATACCGGCGCAGAGGTGCATGAGGTCATCAGCAACAAGATGATCTTCAATGTCCTGACGCCGAGCGGATTTCTGGCGTTGAGTTAGGAGGAATTATGTTAACTGCAAATATTGCAATCGTTGCACCCGTCACAGAAGCAGATGACCGCGCAGCGCGTGAAGTCGTCTGGCAGCAGGTCACAGAGCGGATCGTTCCGCAGATGGGAACGCTCTGCACACGGTTCGAGCCGTCCGCGGGTGCATGGGGACAGAAAGTGTCCAGTCCATACAGCGTCATTCTGGGCAGAAACGAACCGGCGCTGTTCCTGTATTTCTACGCATCCGCGAAGCGTCAGCTGGATGAATGCGCAAAGGCGCATTTTGACGGCTTTATGGAGCATCTGGAATTTGGAAACGAGCAGACGGTCGGCAACACAAAGATGTGCACGGCCTACTTCAAGGGCGATACCGCTGAGGCACGGGGCCACATGGAATGGCACATTGCTAGTATGTTTGGCGAGCTGATGCCGGACTGCGGGATCTATTTCCTGCGCGAAGGCCGGTCGTATCTGAATGAAGCGGAGCATAAGAAAATTCTTTGCAATATGAAGGACTATGCCATCTGTGTGGTGAAGCTGGTATGGGAGGACACGCATGGTTCAAACTGACCTGTCTATCCTGACGGCGCTCCTTTGCGGGGCAAAAGAACGCAAATCTCCGCCGCATCTGTCCGGTCAGGAGAAATGCCTGAACCCGTACCTTGTGTACCGGGTTGCCCTTCCGATTCTGGCTGACCAGGACATATTTCTGGAAGATATCTGCTATGAAGAATTTGAACAGGACGATCTACAGCCTGTCGCGAGATTCTTTCTGAGCAACTGGCCAAGCAGCTATTACACCTGTGTCCTTGCAGACGGAGCCGTCTCGCTTCCTGCTCAGGCGAAAAAAATGAAGCAGTTTTGCTAACAGGAGGGTCTATGGATATTGAGCTTATCTTTGGCGCGATCCAAATCGCAAAATCCTTTTATGACCATGGGCGGTTCGATGTTTTCAGAGAAACCTTTCCCCGGCACATTCTGAGGGAAGATTCCTTCTACGAGTTCTTCGACGCAGCTATGGACATGATCTCTGAGTTTCACCACACAACCTGCAAGCAGGAATATGGGTATGATTTGGCCGTATATTATCATTATTTTTAATTATAAAATTAGATATGAATTTTGATTATCTTTTTAGAAGTTCTTATATGCCGGTATAGCCCGTATTTACAGGCTTTTCCGGCATTTTTCGTATCGGAAGAAACTCACATATATTTTTATATCCGCTTAGGTTTTTGCTTTCAAAAGTAGTAAAGAAGTAGTAAAACCTTGATTTACTACTAAGCTGCTATCCGCAGCATTTCAGCTTTTGCGCTGTCGAAAGTAGCGTGTGCGTAATAGTTCAGCGTCATAGTAATGTTGGAATGTCCCATAATGTACTGTAATGCTTTCGGGTTCATTCCGGCATTTGCCATGTTGGTACAGAACGTATGACGTAAGGTGTGCGGTGTCATTACTTTCGGTAGAGCTTCCTCATGGTACTTGTTGTACTTCTTTGCAAGCCCCCTAAACATACCGTCATAATTGGTAGCTGTTTTCGGGTAGCCGTCCCGGTTGAGGAAAAGGAAGTTGCTGTAACCGTCAATAGTAACAGCTTTTGCACCCCTGCGCCGTTTCAGCACTCGGTTAAATGCTTCATATACTTTTTCGCTCATTGGAATTTGACGAATACCGCTTTTCGTTTTTGGTGTTTCAATGTAATATCCTGTTTCCGCACTTCTTAAAAGTTGGTGGTCTACATTGATTATCCTATTCTCAAAGTTAATGTCAGTATCGGTCAGCCCGCAAAGTTCAGAGATACGAAGCCCTGTCCCAAGCAAAATAATAAGCTCGTCATAATACTTCTGATAAACTTTGTCATTTTGAGCAAAGGACAAAAAACTTTCTTCCTGCGCTGGTGTTAGCGGAACCTTTGGTTCTGTATCATCTTCAATGACAGTGTTTAACTGGAAGTCAAAAGGATTTTTCCTTATGCAATCGTCCTGTATCGCTGTGTAAAAGGCAGCTTTCAAGGAACGCTTGTCATTACTGATAGTCTTATAGGAAATTCCTTTTTCTTTCATGCGGATTGCCCATTCTTTCGCGTCGGACAGCTTCACGCTGTCAATCGGGCAGCCCCCAAGTTTATCTTCTTCCAGTAGCTTCATCAGCCGCTTGCGTCCGTTTTTCGTATTGTACCTTACATTTCCCCGGTGGCGTATCTGCTTTGCATAAAGTTGGCAGACCGTCATTTTCTTGCCTATGGTGTCTATCCCGTCGTCAAGGTCTTTCTGTATCTCTTTTACCTTTTCTCGTAGGGATATATCCTCACGCTTTCCGGCAGGGGTCTTGTCCGTAGGTACTAACTTCCACGCATACACAAACTGCGGATTACCAAAGGTATCTATATATTTGTAAGCATATCTTCCGTCTTTTCTCTGGCTCTCTCCCGACCGCAAAACTCGATTTTTGCTGTCACGTCTTTTCTTTGACATTTTTCAATGCTCCTTTCCAAGACGGAAAGAGCCTTGATATGCTTATCCCATTATAGCACATTCAAGGCTCAATTTCACTATCAGATTGTGTCTATGGTATCAATCATTTTTTCAAACTGTTTGCGCTTGATTTGAATACGGTTGCCGTTCATAATAACCCACCCGGCGGCAGGATTTTCCTCGGCTAATTTACGCAGCTTGTTTTCTCCGATACGGAAGTATTTAGCTGCTTCATCTATCGTAAGCGTGTATTTTTCCCAAATAGGCACGTCGGCGTTACTCATAGTATCGTCCCCCTTTCAATATTAGGAAAAGTGAATAGTAAAAGGGGCTTTAATCGGACGGCTGTTAGCACAACCTCGCGGGAGTTCCACCCCTGCCCGTTAAGGCAGCTCTACCCAATGCCTGCGACGCTTTTAACGCTCGGACTATGGCTATAAAGGCTTGTCTACCCTTAGTGCGTGTCGTCGCCCACAAGCCGCTACACTTGTTCCCCGGCGTGGTGGTGGTCGCTCGACTTTCTCCAATAGAAGAAAAGCGTCATGGCGCACCTGCCGTATGGCTCAACGCAAAAAGGACGTATCCGATTTGCCCTATACTGCGTCGCCGTTATCTTGCGTCGCTTTCTTTGTCAAAGAGCAAGTAAGGTCAAGTCAACAGGCAGCGGAAAGGGGGACGCTGCTTGTGGTTATCTCAAACCTTGAATGAAAGGACAGCCCGCATAAGACGCGAACGCAAGCGGTCGCGTATATCCTCATCTATGCCCCAATAGATATTTCCGCGCTCATCACGCAGCTTTCGCATAGACAGGGACGCTATGTAGCTTTCGTAATGCTGTACGACAATGTTCATAGCTTCCGGGTCGCCCTTAGTAGCGGCTATGATTACCGGGTAAGGCAACAAGCCGCGTTCGTCCTGTTCTGATTTACTAATCTGTGCAGTCATAGGCTTTTTCCTCCAAATAGCGTTTTAACAGCTTCATTGAGCTTGTCCGGCGGGACTGTACCGTTGTCCTTGACAGATTACAAAACTTTGCAATCTCGCGTTCGCTCATGTCAAAGAAATAATACAGCAGTACGGTTTCCCGCTTTTCTTCCGGCAAACTGTGCAGGGCTTCGGCAAGCAGCTTCGCAGTAATTTCTTTGCCGCCGACAACGAAAGACTGTTCTGCTTCATCATCTGCAAAATACTCGTCGCAGACGTAGAGCTGTTTTTCTTCCAGTGACGACAGGTCAGAAAAAGTAACCTCGCGTAATTGTCGCTGCTTTGTGTCCCTGTGGGCATTCATAGCTTCTCGCTTCAACGCCAGTTTGCAAAAGCCGTTAAAAGCACAACGGATTTGCCATTGGGTACGAATAGGCTCGTTCATGTTCTCACCTCCTTTCGCTGCCGCGAAAGCGGTGGAGTTTGAAATGTCCCCTTTCGTAAACCCTCAAACCAACGCACTTCAAAATGGACGTTGGTTTTAGAAATTTTTTGAAAAAGTTTTTAGCAAAAATACAAAATGCGCCCGTCTGCAAATTGCAGACAGGCGCAAAGGAATTATCAAAAGTATATGTATGATTTGTGAGTTCATCTATGTAGCCAGAATAACCCGTTGGCGGGTAATGGCTTTTTTTGATAACAGTCTATTAGGGCATAGGAAAAAGGACATGACGATACCTCCTTGATACCGCCATGTCTTTATCTAGTAGGAGAGTTATCGTTAGAATTTAGATAGATAAAAAGAAACGGCGGCTCTGAAAATCAAAGCCGCCGAAATAGAATAGGCGCGTGAAAACCTGTCTGCGTTGCGACGGCTTTTTTTCTTTGCCGTCGTCCGGCAGATGTTCTATACTATGTCAATTTCAAAAATTTCTCATTATCCTTTATTACTTTTTTGTTTTGTCTTATGTAAAAGCAGGATAACCAAAACAGAAATAGCTATACTGCATAGAATATATGTCCAATTAAAATATGATAGATTTATTAAATTCTGTGCTGATTGATTTTTAATGAAGTTTGTATATGGTGCGTTACTCTTAATCGCTTCCATAACTCCTACAACATTTATCGGTCTTAAATTGTATAAGTACGCACCAAATAAATATATTGCTGCTTTTTCAACGACCGACGGTATTAAAATAGCCAATGCAGCAAGCCATAATTGACATTGCTTGTGGGATTTCTGTAAATATAACGCCCCAAAAAGATAGGGCAATATCGCAAGGCAACAGCCCAAGAGGACAATATTCTGATGAAGCCCAAAGAGGGCAAAGAATATGCGGATAAAAAGATACGTTCCAAATATAATTAACCAATCAATGAGCAAGCTTTTTATTGGCGTGTGCTTTTTTACTATTTCATTCTGTAACTGCATTTCACTACCTCCCAAATAGACGTTACACTTTTGGAAACGTCAAGGTTACGGTTGTTCCACCGTATGAATTGTTTTTAAGCTCCACCGTGATAAATAAGTCAGTTGCCATTTTCTGAACAAGGTATAAGCCCATACCTGTAGAACGACTAAGGTAACTGCCCGTATCTCCGGTAAACCCCTTGTCGAAAACAAAGGGTAAGTCAGACAATGGTATGCTTGTGCCGTTGTCTTTGATAGATAAAGAAATCTGTTCACTATTCATACTATCAGCTATGGAAAATATGAGCCGTGGGGCAAGGTTGTTTCCCACATATTTCACACTATTACTGATTATCTGTCCTAAAATGAACATCAGACCTTTTTTGTCAGAAATCACTTGATAATCGTTTTCGGTATATTCAATAGAAAATCCGGCTTCTTCAAGAAGCGTTAAATTATCTTCAACTGCTTCACGGCAAGTTCCAAGAATTGAAAGCGACTCAAAAGAGTAATCCTTATGTGTAGCCCCAAGCCTTGAAAAGTATAGAATTTGTTCTATATCCTGTCGGGTATGGTCGCGTACATAAAGCATACGAGTATGAACCAAAGGGGACATTTCATCTTTTCGATTATCCAGTAGCAAGGTCATAAGGGATAGTGGTTTTTTGATTTCATGCACCCAATTTTCAACATAGTGTTCATAGTCTGTAACTGTAATTTTCTGTTCGTTGATATATTCTTGCTGCGTCCTCAAATGTTTTCCCAATTCACAGATAAGAGGGCGTATTACAGCGGGAACAGCTTCACACAGTAAGTATTCGTTGGTATCGTCCGGCTCTAATAGAAAACGCCGAAAAATAGCGTCTGCCTTGTTACGTTTTCTGATTGATATAGCAAGAGGAATAGCAAGTGCGGCAAATGACACAAAAATTATCAATGCAGCATAATTTATAAAATAATCAGGGTTAGCCAACCAAGCAAGAAATATAAAGAACAAGTCCAAACAGGCAAGTGTAATAATCCATACCCGGTTAGAGGAAATATAGATTAAAAGTATTTTCAACTTATTCATAAGCGCACCTGCTCTTTCAAGCGGTAGCCTTGACCGCGCACTGTTTCTATACGTTCTTCAAGACCAAATTCACGAAGCGTTTTTCGCAGCCGAGTAAAATTTACTTGTAATGCATTTTCGTCTATAAATTCTTCTGTTCCCCATAGTCTAATGCATAATTCTTTTTTAGAAACAATCTTAGGGCTATTTTTCAAGAGAGCAAGTAATATTTTTCCTTCGTTCGGTGGCATAAGGTAAGAGCTATTCCCTACATAAATTGTAAAGGTATTCGGGTCAAGTAAAAAACCACCTCCATCAAGTAACCCTTGCTGTACCTGTTCTTCTTTACGTCGAAGAAGATTTTTAATTCGGGCAAGTAAACGTGACATATTACAAGGTTTTGTTAAATAGTCATCAGCCCCCAAGTCTAATGCGTGCAGTTCGTCCTGCAATTTATCTCTTGCAGTCAATACGAGTACCGTACCAATCTGTTTAGCTTTCAACTCTTTACATATTTCAAAACCCGAACGAAAGGGAAGATTGATGTCAAGCAAAATTAAGTCGGGAAAATATGCTGCTATTTCTGATACTGCGTTTTCAAAATCCGATAATCCAATCGTATCATATCCCGATTTTTCTAATAAGTTCAACAGTTCTTCTCGCATATAAACATCATCTTCAACCACAACTATCTTTGCCAATATGTCCGCCTCCTTTCCCATAATATTTATAAGCCTGTTAAGAATTGGGCTTGTAATTGAGCTTTCCTATTTCACGATTAGCTGTTCGAGCAACAGCCACACCGTAAATTACCATAACAAGAACAACAATAACAGCCATAGCAATTAAAAGAGGATAGGACTGTTCAAGGTGTGCCGCTCCTGAATATAAATATAGCTGCATGGCATATATCCCTACTGCTCCGCTGATACACGCTAATATAAGAGGAAGCAGGAAATACCATAATACTTGTTGGTTGATAGAACGCTTAATTTGTTCACGTCGTGCTCCTAAAATAGAGAGTGTTAGATACCTTGATTTTGTAGTTTGCATTTGCGTCAAGAATTGCAGGGCAAGTAATGCACACGCAATAATCAAAAACATAAATCCCATGTATAGTGTTGTATAACTTCCGGAAATAACATAAAATAATTGTCGCCCAAAATTATTAAGATAGCTTTCGTAATATAGACCAGATGGTTTTAACAAATCACGAGCTTCCATAATCGGTAACATTAAACCTTTTGTTTCAACAAGTTCATTAGGAATACAAAAGTTCCAATAAACCATACAAGTGTCTGAATTTACAAATTCTGAATATATCTCATCTGAAACAATCAATGCAGTTATAATCTTGATATTTTCATCTGCGGTCAACCCTTTCATCGGTACAGAGGGAACAAGATAAAATGGTCTTTCGTTGATAGAAAGCAACGCTTCATTATTCGCCTGTGCGTCTGCTGCAATTTGATTTAACAGTGTAACCGTTTCATCTTGAGCATTACCTAAAAAATCTGGGTTGAGATAATAGACAACTTCATTGTTCCCAAGGCTAATCTGTTTTTCTCCCGCGGCATCCAATAACCGATTATAGGAAGATACAGGAAGCAAATAAGGAGAAGAACTACCAGTATCAATAAGACCTAAAAGGTTTAAGGCAGCAGGTTGGTCGGAGCCAAAACTATACATACCATCTTCTTGTGTGGCAGGGTCTACTACATCTTGAGGTAAATGCTGCACGATTTGTTTCCTAAATTTCGACCAATCAACAGGAGAACTTATCCCATCCGAAGCAGTGGATTTTATATTTCCTATTTCCATACGGTTCAGATTTGATACATAAGGACGAATTTGTTCGTTGGAAAGATACTTCTCAACAATTTGGTCGTTGCCCATTACAGTAAAGTCATAAACAGAAGTACCTCGTGTCAATTCACTTCCATATGACATTATGCGCACTGAGCCGTCGGTAATTAACATAATAGTAAGCATCATCAGAATGGACGCTACGCTGATTGAAATATATTTATTAACGACATTTTCATGCAACTGCCGTAAAGTAAATACATAAAGTCCTCTTGTGGCTTTGTGTTTTATAGAAGCTGCCCATATACTCAAAATTCTTGCAAGTCCTCGAATAAATAGAATTGTTCCGATAATTCCAAGTAAAACGGCAATAAGCAGCATTGCCCCACTCGCAGCCATAAAATGCTCTACAACAATCCAGTACGCGACAAGCAAAATTACGGTGCCTATAGCAAACGATACGAAACTTACATATGGATTCCCTGTGCGTTGCTTTTTCGCCATCTCTCCATAAACAAGTTGATGTAGCTCTTTACGGAACAGCTTTCCGCATAGAACAAACAATGCTACAAACTGAATAATCAAGAAGCCTAACGATGTGAAAATAGCGGCACTTACAGAAAAACTTAATTGGTGTGTAATGATACCATGCCCTACTAAACGCGCGGTTGTAAGACTTATAGCTTCGGATAAAAAGCCACCGCATACAAGCCCTCCTAAAAGAGCTAAAAACGACGTGATTAGCCCCTCTGTCATTATTTGAATAAATAATTTAATCTTTGTCATTCCAAACATCAAATAAAGCCCCAGTTCTCGACTACGACATTCAAGTTGATATTTGTTTGCAAATACTACGAGAAAGAACACAAATAATAAAGCACAAAGATAAACCGTCGGTAAAAGATTAGTAAGCAACCGTTCTACTGCGTCGCTCTCAATTTCACTTAAAAAACGTATTACGTCCTGTTGTCCAAGAGAAAGCACTATATAAAACATTGCTACGGCTGTTATCATTGTCAGAAAATAAATTAGGTTTTCGCTACGGCTCCGTTTGGCGTTTCGCCATGTGAGATTAAAGAACATTTGCACTTCCTCCCCCCATTTGAGCCATCACTTGTAAAATACGTGCATAAAAATCTTCCTGTGTTTCATTTGGAATTTTACGACGTAACTCATGGAAAATAACACCGTCTTGAATGAACAAAATACGAGAACAGAAACTCGCGGCGTTAGGGTCATGCGTGACCATTAGGATTGTGCGTCCACGCCTAAGATTGATTTCCTGTAACTTCTCCATGAGTAAACGTGCTGATTTTGTATCTAATGCACCTGTAGGTTCATCAGCCAAAATAATATCGGGGTCAGAAATCAAACTACGTGCAGCAGCTACGCGTTGTTTTTGACCGCCCGACATTTGTGACGGAAATTTAGAAAGAACGTCTGTAATTCCAAGAAAATCTGCTATATCTTTTAGCTTTTTTTCCGCTGTAACAATGTCAATATTATGAATTGATAAAGGCAATATAATATTTTCTTTACCAGTTAGATTATCAAGTAAAGCAAAATCTTGAAATAGATAACCAATCTTGTTGCCACGATATTCAGCCAACTTCGTGCCATCAAAAGAGCTTATATTGGCACCTGAAAGTAAAATTTGTCCAGAGGTTGGTTTAATGACCGTAGCAATACAATTCAACAATGTTGTTTTTCCAGAACCGCTGGCTCCCATAATTCCCAAATATTCGCCATTCAGAACATCAAAGGTAATTCCGTTTAGTGCTTTTGTTGGAACCCCCTCTTTGGAATATGCTTTGTGCAAGTCGCGTACTTCTAATAGTTTTTTTGTATCATTCATATCTCACACCTCACATTTTTTGCTTACGCTTATCTTACGAATATAATTTTACTGCATAAGAAGCAACCACACCACTTACAGTTGTTGTAAGGTTTATTTGTTTGTTTATTGTATCTGCATTTTATGTTGTTTCTTTCTCATATCAAAAGGTTTTTCCGCGTTTTTTGGTATCAGCCACATATACCCCAGTTTTGAAACGCCCGGTATGCGATTTTCGCTACAAAGTATCTGTACTCGTCTTTCAGAAATTCCCCATTTCTTTGCCGCTTCGGGACAAGACATATATTCCATAATCAAAACGCCCTTTCCTCAAATTTTACCAGTATAATTATACTCGGATAGCCGAATAATATCAAGTATATGATATGCTCTATTTCAGTCAATAATGTGCTGTGTGTAATCATATCTCGAAAGGAAGATGAAATATACAATGTAGTTGGGTGAAATGACTATGAAGCAGAACAAAGAAAAATTTGATTTTAAGGCTTTCGGGCAAGCCATTAAAGCAGCAAGAAAAGCAAAGGGAATATCACGCAATCAGTTAGCCGATACGCTGAATATTGCGCCCCGATATATCGCGTCCATTGAGAACAGCGGGCAGCACCCAAGTTTACAGATTTTATATGAGCTTGTAACCCTGCTTGATGTATCAGTAGACCAGTTCTTTTTCCCGGAACGGGAACAGGAGAAATCCACGCGCCGCCGTCAGCTCGATACTATGCTTGACGGTATGAGCGAAAAAGATTTGAAAATCCTGTCTGCTACTGCAAAAGGAATAGAGGAAGCCAACAACGACGAAACGGGGGAATAAAGTTCTCTCGTTTTTGTTTATATAGAGTGATTGAAACGTCGCAGATTGCGGCGTTTTTCTTTTGGGAAAGTTCGTCAAATTTGCCGTTCCCGGTGTTGTAGGTAGTAAGGGATAAAGTTTCGTAGCAAGCATAGGAAAAGAGTACCCTTTTCCGTATTTTCGCCCTCCCGTCCTGCGGTGCGTCGGTTGAAAATTGCTTGTTGGGAAGTGTCCCAAACCCTCGGAATGGAAAGGAGCGAAAACATGGACGGACGCAAAAGGACGGTACAAATCAAATTCAGAGTAACAGAAGCGGAACGGGATTTAATTCTTGAAAAAATGAAGCTCGTCCCCACCCGCAATATGGCGGCATATCTTAGGAAGATTGCCATAGACGGGTACATTATTCAAGTAGACCATAGCGACATAAAGTCAATGACAGCAGAGATACAGAAAATCGGGGTCAATGTCAATCAGATTGCAAAGCGCGTCAATGCGACGGGCAGCGTCTACCAAGAGGACATAGAGGAAATAAAGGGGGTGCTTAATGAGATATGGCGGTTACAAAGATTAAACCTATTAAAAGCACGTTGAGCAAAGCCCTTGACTATATCCAAAATCCCGAAAAGACGGACGGGAAAATGCTTGTGTCCTCTTTCGGCTGCTCCTATGAAACGGCAGACATTGAATTTGAATATACCCTGTCGCAAGCTCTCCAAAAAGGCAACAACTTAGCCTTTCATCTGATACAGTCCTTTGAGCCGGGGGAAGTGGATTATGAAACCGCCCACAAAATCGGGCGGCAGCTTGCCGACGCAGTAACTAAAGGACAGCATGAGTATGTCTTGACAACGCACATTGACAAAGGACACGTCCATAACCACATTATTTTCTGTGCGGTCAATTTCGTAGACCACCATAAATACAATTCCAATAAGCGCAGCTATTACGGCATACGAAACATGAGCGACAAGCTGTGCCGGGAAAATGGATTGTCCGTTGTTGTTCCCGGTAAAGGCAGTAAGGGAAAGAGCTATGCAGAATATCAAGCGGAGAAAACGGGAACCAGTTGGAAAGGCAAGCTGAAAATCACCGTTGACGCACTTATTCCCCAGGTATCAAGTTTTGAGGAATTGTTACAACGGCTGCAAGCTGCGGGCTATGAGATAAAGCCGGGAAAATATGTTTCCTGTCGCGCTCCGGGGCAGGAACGCTTTACCCGCCTTAAAACCCTCGGCGCAGACTATACAGAGGAAGCCATACGGGAACGGATAAGCGGCAAACGCGCCCGCGCTGCGAAAGCTCCGCGTGCGGATCGGGGCGGCGTCAATCTGCTGATTGATATTGAAAACAGTATCAAGGCAGCGCAGAGCAAAGGCTATGAGCAATGGGCGAAAATCCACAATCTGAAGCAGGCGGCAAAGACCATGAATTTCTTGACGGAACATAAGATTGAACAGTATGCGGATTTAGTCAGCCGGATTGAGGAAGTGGCAGCAGAAAGCGAACAGGCCGCAGACGCATTAAAGAGTGTTGAAAAACGTCTTGCAGACATGGCGGTACTTATCAAGAATGTTTCCACCTACCAAAAGACAAAGCCTGTCTATGACGCATACCGCAAAGCAAAGAATAAAGAGAGATACCGCGCTGCACATGAGCGTGATATTATCCTCCATGAAGCAGCAGCAAGGTCACTCAAAGCGGCGGGCGTTTCCAAGCTCCCCAACCTTGCCGCGCTACAATCAGAGTATGAAGCCCTCCAAGCGCAGAAAGAAGCCCTTTACTCTGATTATGGCAAGCTCAAAAAGAAAGTCCGGGAATATGACGTTATCAAACAGAACATAGACAGCATTTTACAGGCAAAGAAGCGGCCGGAACCGGAGAAAGGACAGGAACGGGAATAATTATGAAAATTGTTGATATTAGACCATGTTACAGAATAACATTAGAAAATGACAACTACGGTATGGAAACCTATATTAGCGCAGACAGTAAACTCCGAATTACTTTCGAGGACGGAAATACACTTACTGGCTATATAGAACGTGTGGAATATGGCACTTCATATCCTGATGAAGATGATACTCTGATTATAAGAACAGAGGATAGTAGACTCTATATCTTATTGGGAAACCGAATAAAGGATATAGAAGAATTATCCGAATAAAAAAGAGCCGGAGCGCGGCAGCTATCAGATAGCCACCGCGCCCCGGTTTTCTTATGGGTGCAGTTTTTGAAATGTTACGCAGTAGAAAGCCGTTTTTCGGGTTTTAGGTATAAAGTATCGTCTAAGGGATTTTCACGCTCGGAGAGCCGCATAAATCAAGCCCTTTTTCGTCCTTACTGCGTAACAAGAGCGCGTCTTTTCCTCATGCGCTCTGCTGCTTGTCTGTTTGTGATACGTTTCCGGCAAGAGGGGCAATATTTAACGCTGTTCGATTTTGAAGCAAAGGACGCGCCGCATACCGTACAACGCTTTCTATCCTCGGTCTTAAAAAGCTCGGCATACAGGAGCTTATCAAGAGGAAGTACGGCAAGCCGGAACCACTTGCAAAGCAGCGAATAGGAAATAAGCTGCGGGCAGACGCACGTTTCCCCGTCGTCAAGTAAAATACAGTTGCCACCGTCGCAGTTGCAGCACTCCCGGCGTACAAGGGTATTGACTTTCCGGCTCTGGGGCGGCGTCAGCCGCTTAATGTCGCTCATACCTCGTCAGCGGGGTCAAGGGAAAGCCCCACAAATTCCGCTTCGGTCATGGCTTCCACTTTGGAAAGGGTGCGGGCGGCAAAGTCCCGCATATCCCCGTCCATAAAGGGCAGCGCGGCTTTCATGCCGACGATAAGCCCCTGTCTGCTCTCTGTCCTGTAAATGCTTAAAAGGTTTGTTTCCTCAACTGTCAATCTATTCATGCTCATACCTCCAATTCGTGATTTTTTGATTTTGCTGCCGCCTTTTTCGGGGCGGCCTTTGCCTTGTCTGCTTTTAGCTGCGCCCGGACAGAGGGGCGGGGGTTCTTTATCTCCCTGTCCCTGTTCTCGCCCTTGTCAATCAGCGCATACGTTCCATGTCTGCCCTCGATTTTGGAAAAGGAAAGCGTCTTGTAGGGCAGCATGGAGAAAAGGCGGTCAATGTCCTTTGTGGCTGCAAGCTGCATAAACGCCGGGAAAAGCTCCACCATGAAATGTGTCTTGTTCGGGCTGTTCGGCGTATCATGCCGTTTCATTTCCCGCACAACGCGCCGCGCTTCCGTTTCAATCAGTCCGTCGCGCAATGTGGCGATATGCGCCTTAAAATCCCCCGGCGTAAGCTGCTCCCGGCTACGGTGTTCTTCCTGTAAGAGCCATTGCAGCGCGTCCGGGTTGTTGGGTAGGGCTTCAAAGCGTTCAAACTTCCCAAGCTGCGGGTCTGGACTGCCGCTAAAATACTGTCCGGCGGGTATCATCTGCTCCCCATGCTCATAAATCAGCTTGACCGTATCGGCGGCAAGTGCCTTGTTCTTGACGCGCTCATAGTGCCTTGCGTAATCAAGTTCATACAGGCTGCCTTTGATTTTCCCGCGCTCCTTGCCCGTCAGTTCGATTGCATAGGCAAGAATACGGTCACTGGTCTGCTCCATGTAGAAACGCCATGTATTATGCGGCGCGGTGTCCTTTAGGAAAACGTCACGCTCTCGGAAGCAATGCGTTCCGGACGGGCGGCAGAACCACAAAAGGGTTTTATCCTCTTTGTTCCCGCTTGCCGCCGCCTTTGCGATAATCTCCTTGTCAATGTCAAAATCGCTCTGATAAAAGCCTGTATTCTGTTTCATAATCGCATTGAGGGAAGCGAACACGTCCACATCTTCAAACTTATTTAATCGGCTCATGCGTCAGCTCCTTTCCAAATCCTGCGACTTCTGCTTTGCTGTTTTCTTCTGCGCTTTTGCCTTGTCTGCCTTTAGCTGCGCCCGGATAGAGGGCTTCTTTTCCGGCTTCTCCTTGCCGCGCTGCTTATCCGCTTTGACAGCGTTAGCCAGGTCAACAAGGGAAATCGTTTCTCCCGCCTTGACCTTTGCTTCCAGTTCGTCAACGGTAGGGGTGTTGTTGA
>OMBK01000199.1_pt1 | contig 39195 bp, 49 predicted proteins | sample 1644881 | NCBI WGS metagenome assembly OMBK01 (sample SAMEA103958132, study PRJEB25191) | human gut metagenome | biome: human-associated habitat [ENVO:00009003]; feature: intestine environment [ENVO:2100002]; material: feces | place: Germany | collected 2013/2015
TTCCGGGGATAAAAAACAGAGGTATAAAAAAGTGTAAAGCAAAAGATAATCAAATAATTATACACTTTTCTTCAGTACCTTTGTTTTAGAAAAAAAGTAGAATAAGGTAATGTTAAACGAGGTTTCGGTTTCCAAATCGTTACCTCGTTTCTTTCGCTCTATTATTCATAGAAACGTGATTTTCAGTTTCTTGCATCGTTATTCATCTTGACATACGACTCTGCTGAAATTATTTTTGCAACCCTAAAAAGCAGAGTTTATGCGCAGCACGTTCAAGGTTCTGTTCTACCTTAAAAGGAACAAAGACAAAGATCAGAAAGTCGTCCCTGTCATGGGTCGCATCACGGTCAACGGCAGCATCGCGCAGTTCAGCGCGAAGCTCTCCGTCCCGGAAACGCTTTGGGAGGTCAGCGGCGGCCGCGCCAAAGGCCGTAGTCTCGAAGCGGATCGCATCAACCGTCATCTGGACAACATCCGCACCCAGATCGGCAAGCACTATCAGGATATCTGCGACCGGGAGTCATACGTTACGGCCGAAAAGGTCAAGAATGCCTATCTCGGCTTCGGAGAGAAATACCGGCTGCTTCTCGAAGCGTTCGAGAAATTCACCGGCGACCTCAAGAAACGTGTCGGCATCGACCGCTGCCACGGTACATGGAACCGCTACTATAAATCCATCGACCATCTGCGGACTTTCATGCGTAAGGAGTATAACGTGAGCGATATGCCGTTGGCGGAGTTGGAACAGTCGTTCATCGAGCAATACCACGTCTACCTTAAATCCGATCTGGGGCTCAAGCCTACGACCGTCAGCGGTTATCTCAAATGCCTGAAATACGTTGTCAAAATCGCGTTCAACAACGGCTGGATGCCTCGCAACCCCTTTTCCCTCTATCAATATACGGCTCCGAATCCGGAACGTAGTTTTTTAACGGAAGATGAACTCCGGCGTATGATGACTACCGAGCTGCGGTATAAGCGTCAGGACTATAACCGCGATATGTTCCTGTTCTCCTGCTTCACGGGCATCTGCTATGCGGATATGGCCTCGCTGACCTATGACCGGATCGAGCAGGATGCGCAGGGCGAGTGGTGGATCAGCGGCAACCGCCAGAAGACCGAAACCAGATACGTTGTCAAACTTCTGCCGTATGCGTTGTTCATCCTGAACAAGTACCGGGGTCTGACCGGCGACGGACGTGTTTTTGCCATGTCTACACTCGATTCGATCGACGACAGCCTGAAAAACATCGCCCGGGAGTGCGGCATCGACAAACAACTCTCGTTCCACCTTGCCCGGCACACGTACGCCACGACGATCTGCCTGTCGAACGGCGTGAGTCTGGAGACGCTTTCGAAGATGCTGGGACATAAAAATATCACCACCACTCAAATCTATGCGAAAGTCACCCCGCCGATGATCGACCGTGAGGTTACCATGCTCCGGGAGAAACTGGCAACGAAATTCTCCGTGTAGACACTTTGCGATAAAGTATATAAATATATTATGTATTTACATACTTGTATAAACTCATCATTCGGTCATTGCATCTTTGCGGCGAAAACCTACTGCAACCCGATTATGGAACGACTCGATGAGATTTTGGAAATCGTCCGAGAGATCCGCGAAGATATCGCCTATATGAAACGTCACCGGAATATGCTTTGCGGTACGCCGATCCTTGAAGTGAGCGAGGTCTGCGACCTGCTGAAGATCAGCGATCGTCAACTGCGCCGTTATCGCACTTCGGGTCAGCTTGTCGGTTTCCATTTCGGTCGTCGTCTAATGTTTTCGACGGCTGAAATCAACCGCTTCATAGAGCGTGTTGAAATGGAACATAAGCAGAAAAAGTCTTTGAGAAAAGCTATCCATAATCTTTAACACATAATACTATGTCTGAAACAACAGAAAGATCTTATTATCTGGTGGAGTCCATGTATTTCGAGAAACTGCTCCGCACGCATTTCATGCTGACACAATCCACGCTGCTCTTCGAACACCTGTTGAGCCACAGTGACCGCCCGATGTTCCTCTCGGCCCGCAAGGTCTGCGAGGTGCTGGGTATGGATTGCCACCAACTCGAACAATGCCGTAAAAAGCGGATGATCCGCGCCCGTGCCGTCAACGGACAGATGTTCTACGATGCCTACGAGCTGATCGCGCTTACGGAACACTTCTACCGCCGGAAGTTGCGGAAGACCCTCTCCCGGATACCGCAGTTCGAGGTGCGCTGATCCGTTCGTGCTGAAAGGGACTGACTGCATCCGCAGCAGTCTCTTTTTGTTTTGAGACAGCACGAATAATAATTAAAAATCCCTTTGTGAACGCCGGCCTCGGGGCAAGATAGCGCCGGACACGTTCCGGCGTCAAATTTTTGCGGCACGATCTCCACCCTTCGGGTCGTATCGCCCCTCAAAAATTTGCCTTGTCCGTGCCGTCGCTGAATATCCCGCCCCGAAGCCGGCTTCTCACTTTCATAGTGGGTATTCGCCGGCCGTATGTCAAACCAAAATTCATTTCGAAGATGAAAATCCGAAAATTCGAAATTGCGGTAGCAGGCTATGACTATCGCTTCAAGACCTACGCCCGGGACGGTGTGGAGGCATCGGTAAAGGTGAAATGTTTCCTCGGACGACCCGATGCCGAGTGTACGATCCTTATTCCGACGTTGAACGACGACCTGCGGGAAACTGAATCCTGCCGCAGGCAGGTTGCTCAGCGATGAGAAAGTGGATCGATCAGTCGACCTTCGACGAGCTGCTGCTCGCCAATGCCGAGGATAACATAGAGCGGGCTATTCGAAGCGCATCGGCCGTATTGGAAGCGGTGCAGGAGTTCGTTCCGGAGGCAGCCTTGTTCTACCGTGTTACACATGCCGAGGACAGCCTGAAAAACTATTTCGAGGAGGCGTGCACCGGTTTCCGAAGAAACGGCATCCTGTTTCTCGTCCGCCAATATTTCTATCCAAAACCCTATTACGACCTCCGATTCGATTGGTCGTTCTTCCGATATGCGGACAACTACTCCTACGGCAAGGCTTTCGACAAACAAACCGAACCGAACCGTATCGGAGTCTTCACCCGAAAGAAGATCGACGACTGGGTAGAATACCTCACGCAGGGTTTCCGGAATCTCGAACGGATCAATGCGGAGAACGAACGAATAATAACCGGGTACCGCAACCGGTTGGAGGCTCTGTCCGATGTGGTTTGGGTTCATGACAAAAGTCACGGCCAGATCATTCGTAACGGTCTGACCTATACTTTCGATATCCGGCAGACGGATTACAGCGAAAAGATCTCTTTGGACTATCGGTGCCGCACGCTCGACGATTTCCTTGCACTCTCCGACAATAAATTCACACCTAAATCTTAAACGGCTATGAACCGAAATACTGTTATCGAAAATATCTGCACTGCGTGCCGCTGCGGCGAACGTCGCGCCGAGGAATATTTGGCCGCGGAACTTCGCAACCTGCGGGAACTGCGGGAACTGCGGGATGCCGGTGCGCTGTGCTACGGCGATCTTGAAACGGCCTGCTCGGGGTTGGGACTGGACTTCGATTATACGGACTATTTCTGCCGGGCCTTGTCACTGAACTAACTCCGATTTACGATGAACAATCTTTGTTTCAACCGTTTCACACTGCGGACGGACGATGCGAAAACCCGCTGTAAAATCCTTCGCTGGCTGGCGCTCAATTACCGCTTGTACGAATACCTCCCCTCGGAGGCAGAGATCCGCGGACGCTTCATCTCGCGCAAACCCTTTCCCGCCGAAGCGTTCCGGCGCCAGATCGGGAAACTGCGCGGCGACAGGACTCTGTTCCTGCGGATTGTCTCTACGGACTTATACTCGCTCTATGTGGAAGGTAATGTCTATCTGCTCGGAGCGTGGTACCGAATCTTTCTTTAATAACCTGCCGCCTGCTCCGCAACGAGCGGGCGGCGTCATTTCCATATCATGGCATACGAATCATCCATTCCTTTCGCGGATATCAGGGATTTCCGCGAGGCCGAGATCAACGGCATCTCTGCTCTTTTCACTATGTGTCGCCTCGATTCCGAAACCCTTCCCGCCGATTTTCATTCGTGCGAGGTCATGGGCGGTCGGGGCAGCGATTTCCAGTGGCTCGTTCCGCTGGCTTTGGCAAACTTCTCCGGAACGTTCGTCTCCCGGCAGCCCCTGCTCCGGGAAGGACAGGCGTACGCTGAAATACGCCGGTACGGCATCTATGACGCGACGACAGTCGACGAATGGTCTGAAAACAACAACGATAACTCTTAAACACTATGCGACGAAAATTCAAACTGAAGGTCAGCTATACCTTCAACGGCTGTTTTACCCTGCGTGCGGCTTCCGGCAAGGAGGCCGCACGTCTTGTTTCCGAACAATGCGGAACGGTTCTGAGTGCGATTCAAACGACTCTCGGCGAAGAATCCGAGGTAGACTGGCATTTCGACAAACATCCCCGGCTTGCAGTTCGGGAAGTAATCGCTCTTCCGGAGACCCTCGACGGGGAGAAGCTGCCGCGCGTGCAGGTCTTTCACCCCGGGCAACGGGTCTTCTGGCGTGATCCTGCCGATGAAACGTCGGGATATTATACCGTATGTTCGGGTAATGACGACGTGGAGGAACCCTCTGACGATGACATCATCCGGATTTGTTCTTCGGCTTCGGAAGCCGAAGTTTTTCCGTGCGAACTACGTCCCGTATTCAAAAAACGTTAAAGACACATTCAAATGAAGATGCAGGAATCCGATTTCCGGCGTGCGCTGGAAATCATCACCCGGAACAACCGGATCACGGTGTCGTTCAACACACCAATCGCCGACAACTACTCCCAAGTCTATCCGCTTCTTATCCATGAGAGCAACGCTTCGGTACTGAAACAGCTCCATGAGGCGGGCTTCTCGATGAGCATGACGAAAAAAGGACTGGAAGTATCGAAGTATTAACCTCAAATAATCGCGCAATGAAACGCTATGAATTTTATCGGAATCAAAAAATTACTGTCATAGATTGCCGGTATTTCAGTTTTGAAGCCGAGAATCTCGAAACGGCTGTCCGGAAAATCAAGGACCTGTGTGCTGACGGCCAACTCGACGAACTGTCAAACGATCCGACCTATCAGGAAGATGCTGCTTATCAAATTCCCGGAACGGAATATCCACTGGACATAGAAAACAATAACGGAGATCCTACGGTTATGATTTACTCGGCCGCAGACGGAACTTGTATCACGGACAACCTTCCGATATCGACCGGAATAACTCAAACCAAGAACATTTTAATGAACGAAACCATGAATTTACACGAATATTACCGTAACCATAAGGACGCGATCAACGCGTCGATTATGGATATTGCCTGCGATCTGGCCGTCGGACGACTGCTGAATGCGCACGATGCACCTTTCGAAACATTTGTCGAAGCCGATGACCCTGACGATCCCGACAGCGGAACCCATTACAAGGAGGAATATCAAAAGGAATACGATACGTATTACGATAAGGAGTACGCCCGTGTCGCAAAGCTGATGAAATTCGACTATTGCCAAGACGACGGAGTCGCGGCTTCGCCTGAAGATACGAACACCTAAACCATATACTTATATGATCGATATTCCTTTGTCCCTGCGCGTTCCACCGCAGGGACGCTATAACCGCGGTATTTATACCTGTTATGAATGTGATTTCGAACCGCCGCACTATACGTAGTACCTTGCATGCTGGGCCTTGCCGAGACCTCTGCCGGTACGATGGTCGTCTGGGAACGTCCCCGGTGCGGTCAGAAATGGATGTTTCACTATCGGGCCCAAAATTCCCGTGAAGCTCACGATTACGCCGCCCAGCTCCTCGCTTACCGCACTGGCGATCCCGATTGGCGTATGACGCTGAATCCCGACTGGATTGCGGTGCCGCGGCAGAAAAAAGAGTAACCCTAAAACCTGATCCAATGAAAATCTTTGAAAGAATCACAAAACGCTATGCGCTTCAGAATTACTATCTGCGGCGCAATTTCTATTGGCCGGATACGCTGCCGGAGATTCTCGATTATTGGCAGCAGCACAATGACCTGCCATTCCTCTACGGCGGCGATAACTGGCCCTATGACGTAATGTGCGAAAGGCAGCGCCGCAAGGGCGTCTATGCTTCGCAATACCTGATCCCCGACCGTACGGCGCGCCAGATGGCGGCACTGGCCGTGCGATATTTCGACAATGACAGCCGTATCGTGGACGCCTGATGCGGCACGGGGCAACTTACGCGCGCCCTGCTCCTCGAGGGCGTGCATCCGTCGGCGCTCCTCGGCTTCGATGCCGATGCGGAGCTGGTTGATCTATACGAACGCCTCTATCCCGAAACTGCTGCGCTGCGGATGCAATTTCATGAGATCGACTTCCGCTGCGAGAACGTCATTGCCAATCCGCCGTTCGAGATTGTGGAGTGTGTCTACTTCCTGCAATGGCTCTCCCGCACGCAACGCTCGGGCGATCGTGCCGTGCTGCTTCTGCCGTACGGCTTTATCGACAAGCAGCGTCCCAAAGCCGTACAGGAGACGATGCGGCACTTTATCATCCACCACCGGACACCCATGCAGGAGCCGTTCGCACGCACTGCCTGCCGTGCGGAGATCGTCGTAGTGGAACGGGCGTAGTGCATTCCGACGCGGGGAGAACCCCGCGTCAATGTTAAAATTTTATGTCATGAAACGAACTGAAGTGGTAAACATTCGTTATGCAGCATGCGATGTTTACATCGGCCGTGCCGGCCGTGGTGAAGACGGTTATTTCAGGAATCCTTTTCGGCTGCTGCCAGGCATGAGCCGCGGTGCTACTTTGGACCGCTACCGCAGTTATTTTTACGGACGCCTGCGTACCGATCCTGAGTTTCGTCAGCGTATCCATGCTTTGAAAGGCAAACGCATGGGATGCTTCTGTAAGCCTTATCCATGTCATAGGGATATTATCAAAGAATATCTCAATACCTTGGACGATGAATAAATCGGTTAGGAAGGTCGTATGCCCGGCGGCATTGCTATTCCGGGATTTTTTCCGTAATTTTACTGGGTATTCAGTATCGTCCGTTTTATGAACGAACACCCGGCAACTCTTCTGCGCTGTGTCGTGGAACGTATCACCTATCAGAATCCCGAGAACGGATACTCGGTGCTGAAGGTCAAGGTGAAGGGCTATAACGACCTTGTCACGCTCGTGGGTAACCTGCTGGAGGTTCCCGTGGGCAGCGTCCTTCTGTGCCGCGGCGAATGGAAGGTGGACAAACGCTACGGCAGCCAGTTCGTCGCCGCGACATGGGAGGAGACGATGCCCGCCACGGTGTACGGTATCGAGAAATACCTCGGCAGCGGACTGGTCAAGGGCATCGGCCCGCGGTTCGCCCGTGCCATCGTCCAAAGGTTCGGAACGGAAACTATCGATATTATAGAAACCGATATCGAACGACTATATGAAGTGCCCAATATCGGACGTAAGCGTGTAGCGAAGATCCGCGAGGGCTGGGAGAAGCAGAAGGACATCAAAAATGTCATGCTGTTTCTGCAAAGTTACGGCGTGAGCACGGCGTATGCGGCCAAGATCTACCGGGAATACGGGAAAGAAAGTATCGACAAGGTAAAGGAGAATCCTTACCGCCTGGCCGATGATATTTGGGGTATCGGGTTCAAGACCGCCGACGGCATCGCCGGGAAAATGGGCTATGAGAAGGAAGACCAGCGGCGTTGTCGGAGCGGTATTCTTTATACGTTAGGACAACTTTCGGACGAAGGGCACGTTTACGCCGAAGAGGGGCAGTTGGTGAAGACCGCCGGGCAACTGCTCGAAGCCGGAGAGGCTCCCATCCGCGACGCGATGGATGAGATGATCCGTGCCGAAGAGTTGATTCTCGACAAAGAGGCGATTTACCTTCCACCGTTTTATCATGCCGAATGCGGCACGGCACGGCGTCTGCGGGATTTGTCGGAGCCTGCGGGAGGTTCGCTGTTCGGGACTTCGTTCGATCCGGCCTTGCTTGCCGAAGAGGTGGGAGTCGAATACGATGAAGTGCAGATCGCAGCGATCCGGCAGTCGGTGACTTCCAAGGCAATGGTGCTGACGGGCGGTCCCGGTACGGGTAAGACGACCACGACGCAGGGGATTATCGCCGCACTAAAAAAAGCGGGGCTGCGGGTTCTTCTGGCAGCTCCGACAGGACGTGCCGCCAAGCGTATGAGCGAGGCGACGGGCATGGAGGCCAAAACCATCCACCGGTTGTTGGAGTTCAATCCGCAGGACGGTTATAAGCGTAACGATGAGAATCCGCTCGAGGGCGACGCTCTGATCGTCGACGAATGTTCGATGATCGATATCCTTTTGATGAACAATCTGCTGAAAGCCGTTCCCTCCGGCATGCGGATAGTGCTCGTGGGCGACATCGACCAGTTGCCGAGCGTCGGGGCGGGAAACGTCCTGCGCGACATCATCGGCTCGGAACGCATTCCCGTGATTCGGTTGACTCGCATTTTCCGGCAGGCGCAGAAGAGCCGTATCGTAATGAGCGCCCACGCCATCAACCAAGGGAAATTCCCCGATACGAGCAATGGCCGCGACACCGACTTTTTCTTTATGAAGGAGGACGACCCCGAAAAGGCCGCAGCAACCATCGTCCGGCTGGTCAAAGAGCGTCTTCCCCGAGCCTATGGGGAACGCCCGGAACATATTCAGGTGCTTACTCCGATGCAGCGGGGCATCGTGGGAGCCGCCAATCTGAATCTCGCCTTGCAGGAGGCTCTGAATCCCTCGGGACCGGGTCTCAGTCGTGGCGGATATACCTACCGGCAGGGTGATCGCGTGATGCAGCTGCGCAATAATTACGACAAAGAGGTGTTCAACGGCGATTTGGGCTACATTCGGGAAGTGGATACGGAAGATAGGACACGCATGGTGGATTTCGACGGCAAGTCTGTTGAGTACGATGTTACGGAACTGGACGAATTGACGCTGGCCTATGCCACGACGATTCATAAAGCCCAGGGGTCGGAATACCCGATCGTAGTCATGCCGGTCCTGATGACCCACTTCGTGATGCTCCAGCGCAATCTTATTTATACGGGTATTACGCGCGCAAAAAAGATATGCGTTCTGATCGGTGCGGCGAAAGCCCTTGCCTGTGCCATCCGCAATATGGCTGTGCTGAAACGAAACACCATGTTGAAAGAACGGATCGCCGGCGATTTGCGGTAACGGTACTGATCGAAGCCTTTCAAGCGCATCTGTTTCTCAGGTGCTCGTTTTATAGATAACAAATAATAAATATATCCCTTGTCGGTTGCCGTCGGGAAAGATAATCCCGGGACGGTCCGCCTTGCGTCCCTCTCCGGCTCCGGGACGGAAAAATCATCCTCGCCGCAGCTGCGGTATTTTTCCGTCCCTGCACCTGCGCCTCGGGCTTATGAACCTTCCCGAGGCAACCGATCCATTCGGGATAAAAAGCCTCATAACATATTATTTATTGCTTGCGCAATTCAAATAAGATAAAGATTGTGCGGGCGTCAAAGACGTGAGACACACGGTAAAAACTGTTCGATGTTATGCAGACTATGAAATCGGATTCGAAATCGAAGAAGAGCGGCAAAGGTGCAGCTTCGGCGGCAATCGCTCCGGTCGCTGCTACTCCAAAAACGCAGGAGCAGGCATCCGCCGAAACTGCCGGAAAGCAGGATGCAGGTACCGAGATGCAGGCTTCGGTTGCTCCAACGGCACCTGCGAAACCGGAAGAACCGATGGTTCAGCTTCTGGACCTGAACAAGATCGTCAACAGCGACTATAATCCACGCAAGGATTTTCGTGAAGAGACCTTACAGGAACTCTCCGAGAGCATCCGGCAGTCGGGCGTGCTGCAACCGATCTGCGTGCGCCCCAAGGACGAGGGCTTCGAGATCGTCTACGGCGAACGCCGTTACTGGGCGGCCGCGATGGCGGGACTGAAATACATTCCGGCCCTTGTCCGGGAGCTTACGGACGCCGAGGCCGAGGACGCGGCCATCACGGAGAACCTGCAGCGCGAGGACGTGAAACCCCGCGAGGAGGCCGCGGCCTATAGCAAAGCCATCCAGTCGGGACGCCATACCATCGAGTCGCTGGTGGGTAAGTTCGGCAAGTCGGAAGCCTACATCCGCTCACGATTGAAACTGTGCGAACTGATCGACGCTCTGGCCGAGCAGCTCGACAAGGAGGAGATTTCGGTAGGCGTCGCCACCGAGATCGCCAAATACCCCGCGGAGGTCCAACAGCAGGTCTTCGACGAGCACTTCGCCGAAGGGTGTTATTCCTCGTGGAAAAACGCCCGTGTCAAGGAGATCGCCCGGCGGCTCTACGAGCGCTACATGACCAAGCTGGAAAGCTACAACTTCGATAAGGCAGAGTGCCTCGCGTGCCAGCACAACACGGCCAATCAGGTGCTGTTCCGGGACGAGTGTTCGGGCGGCTGCGCCGGTTGCCAGAACCGGGAGTGCATGATCCGCAAGAACGAGGAGTTCCTCGTACAGAAGGCGCTGAAGCTGTTGAAGGACGATCCCCGTACGACGCTTGCCACAGCCGGGGATACACCCGTGGCAGTCCTTGAAGCCCTTGAAAAGGAGGGCTACCACGTCGAGGAGCTGGAATATTACCTGAGCTATTACGATACGGCTCCTCAAATGCCCGACGCTCCGCAGGCTGAAAATTATGTGTCGGAAACGGATTTTGCCGAGGCTCAGGAGAGGTATGAAGCCCGGATGGCTCGCTTTGCGGAACAGACGCAGCAGCTGGAGTTCAACGTTTCGGAAGGCCGAGTCCGCAAATATGCCGTTATCCGCAGCCTCGACATCGAGTTCCGCTACGAGGAGATCGACGACGAAGAGCAGGAAGTGACGGTGGACGACGGGCAGGGCGGACATACGGTGCATGTGACGGTCGTGCCGCCCTCGCCGCTGGAGGCACTCATGCAGCAGGACCGGCGCAACCGCCAGCTCTGTTACGAGCATATTACGGCCGATCTGAAATATGCTTTCCGCGATGTGAAGGTCTCGAACAAGCCGCTGCAGAAAGAGGAGCAGCAGATGTTCTACTATGCCGTGATGCAGCGCGTGGGCAGTGATACGCGGCTTCGGCAGTGCGGCATCAGACCTAAAGAGGGCACTTGGCTGACCGATCAGGAGCAGTTGGCTGCCGCAGGACGCATCACGGCCAAGCAGCAGGCGGCGCTGATACGGCAGTTCCTGATGAACTTTTTCCAAAGCAGCGCTCCGGACTACAACTGCACGGACGATACGGTTACCACGAAACTCCTGTGCCGCTTTGCGGACCTGAACTTCACGGAGCAGAGCCAGAGCGTGCAGCAGGAGTACCTGAAGACTTACGAGAAGCGCAAGGCTCGCCTGCAGGAGCAGATCGACGATCTGACGGCGCAGGCAGAGGCTGCCGACATGGAAGCGAGCATTGCGGAAGCTCCGGACTTCGAGCCGGAGCCGCAGCCCGAAGAGCCGGAAGTACAGCCGGATGAGACGCCCGATGCAGCGCCGCAGCCGCTGATTATTCCGATGGATCCGGATATCGAACCCGATACCCGGATGCCCGAAGAGATGAAAGCGGCGGCATAGCGACTGATGTAGATATTAACCGACGGGATGGTAACCCATCCCGTCTTTTCATTTCCCTACTATGAAAATACGAATTGACCGCCTTATCTGGCATGGCTGCGAATACGGCAAGCGACAGTTCACTAAGCTGCAACGACGATTCTCGGATGGATGCAAGAACCCTTACCGCTGCGCGGAGTGCGGGTCGAGAGATATATTATGCCGGGCATGGCTGGACGGCAACACCTATGAGGCAGACTCGTTGCCCGACGACAGTGAGGATTTGTGGTGCGCAGCGTGTGCGGAACATACCGATCAGGTTCGGGAAAGCGAACTGATGAGAGGCACGATCGATCCGTGGTGGGAACATGGCACGACGGAGGAGGATCGGGCGATTATCACCGGCCTGAATCCGGAGAATTTCAGTTCAAAAGATGATTGCAAGGCTTTCCACGACGCCTGCGACATGTGGTGGCGCAGCAAGACGAACGACGAGAAGATCCGCATCTGGCATCAAGCGACCCGTTCAGAAGAGTGATTTATTCATTAAAGTCCTACGACTATGAATCAAACGATTATCGACACGATCGCTCCGCGGCTGACGGAGCTCGTGATAAAGAAAATAGAGACGCTCACGAGCGACTGGCAGAAGCCGTGGATCGCCGACATGACGCACGGCCTTCCGCGCAACCTGCGCGGCACGCCTTACCGCGCGGGCAACGTGCTTATGCTGTTGTTCCTCTCGGAGATCATGGGCTACCGTACACCCGTCTTTATGACCTTCCGGCAGGCCAAGGAAGAAGGACTGAATATCCGTAAGGGTTCCGATGCCTTTCCGGTCTATTTCTGGAAGATGTACGTCCGCCATAAGGAGACCCGGAAGAAAATCGAGTTGGCGGATTACTACCGCCTGCCGAAGGAGCAGCAGAAACACTACGACCTGATTCCCGTCATGCGCTACTACCCGGTCTTTAACCTCGACCAGACGGACATGCAGGAGCAGCAGCCGGAGCGCTATGCGCAGCTTACGACATCGACCGAACCGAAAGACTATTCGGACGGTCTGGCATGCGGCCCTATGGACCGGATGCTGGAGCGGCAGTCGTGGCTTTGCCCGATTTACCTCAAATATGGCAACCGTGCATCCTATTCACCCTCGCTCGATAGGATCATCTGCCCGCTGAAGGAGCAGTTCCCGGAAGGTGCGGCGTTCTATACGACACTATTGCACGAAATGAGCCACAGTACGGGACATCCGAACCGGCTCGGCAGACTCAAAGAAAGCAGTTACGGCGATGCGGATTATGCCCGCGAGGAGCTGGTCGCCGAACTTACGGCGGCTTTGTGCGGTGCGATGCTGGACTTCGCCACGACGCCCCGCGAGGAGAATGCCGCCTACCTGAACGGCTGGCTGGAGGAGCTGCAGAAAGAGCCGACCTACCTGTTCGACATCCTCACGGACGTGAACCGGGCCGTGCGGATGATCTCCGAGAGGCTGGAAGATGCAGCGCCTATGATCGAGGACGCAGCGTCTGCCGAAGCCGCCTGAGATACAACCATTGTCCAACCGTGCCCTGCGACCGAGAGGTTGCAGGGCGCTTTTGTTTTATCCGATTATGATACAGATTAAAAGTAAGCCTTATACCGTGGCGACGTTGCAGCCGCTGAACGCTGCATACGACGCCGAACACCACCTGACACAAGCGGATGTAGACCGTGTAAACGCCCTTGTGATGCACATCGGGAACACCCGTTCTGCGCAAGTTCCGAAAGCTGGGGATAAGATCCTCTATACATCCCGTGCCGGAGATTATTCGGAAGACGCCCGCATCGATCGTGTGAATGACGACGGCACACTGGCGGTGCATGTCGTGTCGTTCATTCCGTTCGTCGCCCCGACGGATGACGGCGTGTGGTGCGTGGCCGGCGGAGGGCCGCTCGTCGATATAGCACCTTCAGAGACCCGCTATGTCGGAACGGCGCGTGTGGAGTTCCAAATCTGGGGCCATGACGGGCCCTGCGGGAACGGAGCCGTCCGCTTCGAAGCAGGTGTGAGCGTATGGGAATACAAGGAGGCGAATCCGCTCTACGGAGATTTCACGACGAAGCATTGGCGCAAGCTCGACCTGTACCGATTCCCGGAGCGAACGGATAGCGACCTCTACCGCGGAGCGTGTATCTCGTTCGGCTCGGACGAGGAACTGGAGCAATTCGTGGCGGACTATGAGGGTAAGCTCTTCCGGGCGCCGGTGCCGAACCGGATCATTCTCTGGTGCTACCGGGACGAGCAGAAAGCCGTGACGCAGGCGGAGTGGGATGCACTCGATGCTCCCGTCTCGCAGCGGCGCATCTACAACGCTCCGCAGCCGGTAAAACTCGTCAAAGACCACGAGCGGCACACGACCATCTGCTACTATGTCCGTCCGGACTTTTCGCATAAATGACCAACATCTTAATTATCTATTTCTATGAGTCACATGATCATAAAACGTATTACGATAACACCCGATCAGCGGGTGATGGTATGCATGGCGGCGAACAACATCCGCCCGCTCAATTTCCGCTATGACGAGATCGAAGAGCTGACCCGGATGCTCCGCACAAAGGGCCGTCTGACGCTCGATCTGGAGCTCTTGTCGCTCTTCTTTTACAGAACATGGCAGGGCCATAATCGCTACTCGCGGGCTGTCGCCTATATGCTGCTCACCGACCATCTGGACAGCTACGAGGCATGGGCGCGCTGCCGTGAAGACAAAGCCTACGAGCATACGTTGCTGCTGCGCATGCGCGGCTTCCTGCATTACCGGCCTGTCCCATGCCGCTGCCACCTCGAATATCAAAGATGCCCCGTGCGGCGTATTTCCGCCGGACTCATCTGTTTATCGTGGCAGAAGCGCTGCATCTTCCAGAGCGTTCTCGAAGCGCAGGCCACGCTGGTCATCAAGGGATGGAATCCCGACAATTTCCGCATCGTCGAAGAAGACTCGAATAACCCGAAATCCGATGAAAACCTATCGTATTAACAAAAACGCAGAACGGTTTGCCCGAGAGGTGGCCGTTACACCCGAACTCGTCTATCGTATCTCGCTGGTGCAGTTCCAAGCCAAGAACTGTCGCTGCATTGCGGCATGGACGCCGGGAATGACTCGCCCCCGGTATGCCTATAAGGTGCATACTCCAGAGGAATACGACAAAGCTATGGAGCGTATCCGGCAGGAGGCCGAGCGCTTCCGCCGCCATGACGAGGCGCAGGAAAAGGCTGCCGCGGCGTTCCGCGAGTCGCTCCGTGCCGGCGAGATTCTCTACTCGTCGTGGGGCTGGGAGCAGACCAATATCGACTTCTATCAGGTCGTGGCGATCCGCGGCAGCGCGGTAGACCTGCGGCAGCTCGACCAGGGCAAGACCCATACGCACCGTCTGTCGAAAAATTACATCCGCATCGACTCCTGCCGCACCGCATGGAAATGGGACGGGCAGCCCCTACGATGCAGTTGGTACGGATAGCATTAAAATCGACATAAAATGAATAGGATCGAAAGAATCATTTCACGTTACCGCCTGCAGCGGGCCGAGTGCGACAGGCGTTGTGGAAGAATGCGAGTATAAGGCCGATCCATTGGACGGAAGGTTACGCCCCGTCTTGCAAGAAATCGCGCGGAAAACTCCATTTATCGGCTTTATGTGCTGAAACAACTATATTTATTATGGATACAAAACGAACCAACCAATCGATCGGGCCGATATCGGATCGACTCTGGGACTTCGTCGAGGCGAATGTCCCGAACTATCACGAGCGTGACGATGTGATGCGCCAGGCCCAACTCCAGCTTTTCATCGACGGCCACGAATCTCCGGTACAAGGTATCACCTGCGAGCAGGCACTTGCCGAGCGGGACGGGATTCTTCTCCGGTTATACCATGAGGCCATCGACCATTTCACCAGCAAGCTGCCGGTTTCAATCACTGGGGAAGATAACCTGCACAATTACGCCGAAGCTCTTGTAGACATCGCCTACGAAGCCGGGATGCGGGGGTTTCGTCCGACCGGCAACTCCCGCGATATGATCAGTACGATCATCGCCTGGGCGGGTGAGTTTACCCGCCAAAATCAGGGCACGGACTGGATCGACAAAGAGTATCTGGACGAGATCTACAACTTCATGGACAAGAAACTCAAATCCACACCCAGCGAAGACGACCCCGATCGGGAGTGCGATATCGCTTTTCTGGATCGCGCCACGCTCCGTCGCTACGGCTATTCGACGGACGGTCTGTCGGACGAAGGGCTGCTCCGGTTGGCCGGCCTTATGGGCAACAGCTACTGTAATAGCCAGCAATTCAGCCACGATCTGCACAGTGCCTGTCAGGAGTTCGGGCTGGAACAAACCTCTTAAAAACGACACGATATGTTACAGCAACTATTAGACGACTTACGGGGATATTTCGAAGCCAAATCCTCACTGACAGAGCAGGAACAAGAGCTACGAGATCGGCTCAAAGAAGACGTTTACCCGATCCTTTTCCTGCAAAGAGAGGACCTGGCGCGAAAGGGATTCGATTTTCGCCGTATTACGGACGAACAGATGCGGCAGCTCGCCCGGCAGATGGAAACGGATTACTGCAAAGAGGAATATTGGGACCATCTGGAAGATACGGCGGATGAACTTCAACTACCGCGCTATCCGAGATGTCCTGCTTGCGGGCATAACAGCGTCATATTGGACGAGACGAAAGATATGATGATTTGTGAAGTATGTGATCAGACCTGGCATGAAAACCTGTATGTGCTGGTCGAATTTCCCGACGACGCGACGTATTTCGAAGAGAACGACATTGGTTACCCCAGCTTCGAGAGCGAGGACAACGGCGCCCGCTATGTGCCGGAGTACGACTACATCCAGCACTTTGAGAAAGACCCGCCGGCCAACGCCTACTTCAAGCCCATACAGTGGCCCGAATCGCAGCCGCACCTGTTCCCCGACGAACCGAACGAATCGACCGACGCGCTCTGTGAGCCGATCAACGACGAGAAGGGCCGGGCGGACTTCGGAGAGCAGGCTGTATGGGTTCCGCTTTGCAACCTTAAAAACTGACGACTTATATTCTGGACATTCTCAAAATGAAAATATTGAACCCCATAGGTTCGGAAGAACAACTGCAGGACTGCTTCTTCGGCATACCTGCCCAGCGCAGGGCGGCGACAGATAAAAAGATCGCCTGTGTTTCCCGACATATCAATAAAGTGCGGCGTATCAATGGAAAAAAGATTTTCAAGCCTTATGTCGAGGGTGGTAACATCTACTACTATCTCAACAAATCTTCTGAAACAAAATATTACTATCCGATCCAATATGCCACGATAGAGATCGAAGAGTAACGACCACAAAACTTGACGATATGAAAATACAACGACTGATGACGCATTTTTTCGGCCATAAAGTCGAGGTGACACTGAACTTGCCGGACGAATGCGGCAAACGCTATAAGTCCGTTCCATTCTCCATCTCGGATGATTTCTCGGAACGGATCGAATGCGGCTCCCGAAGCGGCGAGTTCGAGAATCTGCCGGACGATGAGCAGAACACTGCTGATGAAGGTTTTGCACTCTCCGGCAGCTGGCGCATCGTGGAGATCGACTACGAGAAGATCCACCGGGTGCTGACATGGGACTACAATTTTGCACCTGACGAGGCTCTTGCCGAAGAGCTGTTTATCCGTCACTTCGGCGGCGACATGGGACCCCACTACTACGGGAAGTGGGCGCACGTCTACGACCACGACCTGCGGCAGATGCTGGCCTACTTCGGAAACGACCTCCGCGAGGGTCAGCGTTTCTGCGACATGATCGCCGAACAGGTTTGCAAATATGAAACACGGAAAAATGAATAAAAACACAATCATTCAGGAATTAAGCGCATGGCACGACGCTATGCTGCAAGCGCAGGCCCGACCGTTCCTCGATCCGCTCGGCCTCGACATGCGTTTCAACGCCGAAGCCTTCGACGAAGACGAACGGCAGAACAGCGACTGTATCGCGCTTTACAAAGGCGGCAGCGTCTTCGAAAAGGTGATCCGCTGCTGGATCAATTACGACGCGATGGCGGACTTTTTTATCCGCGAGGACGACTGCTCCCAGACCGCTTACAAAGAGCAGATGCACATCAACCTCTTCTATGTGATCGGAGCCGCTCTGCTGGAGATGTTCTCGGACTTGTACCATACGGACAGCGATCAATTCGACGAACTGGTCGACAGCCTGCCGGATAAACAACTGCGAACGCTGCTGCAAGGCCGTGTGAACCCGAAACAGGTGACGGCGCTCTGCGAAGCGTTCGCAGCCTCCCATCAGAGCGGCGATGAACGGGAAAACCCTCTATACCGATTCTGTTTGCAGTACCAGAAACATTGTATCATGTAAAACGTCTCATTTGGGGATCGTAACATTTTAAGTATTAACCCAAGGCGGGGAGCTTACGCTCTCCGTCTTTTTAATTCCATCACACGCATGAAGTCCAAAAAAGAGACCCTCGAAAAGCGGCTCGAACGGCTCGAAGAGAGCCGTATCCCGACATGCCGCAAGAGTTCTATCAAAAAGAGTTCGTATGCGGCAATAGCTCGATCACGCGTGGCGAACAGGAAGGACCGCCTTGCCCGTTTTGCACTGCAGCAGTGACCGATGCCCAGATGCAGGCCATCGTCAAAGAAACGGATGCAGAAACCAAACTCCGCTGGCGTCTGCCGACAGACGGTCCGATCGATTTCGATAACGACTGGTATAATGAAACATGGTGGGACGAATTGGAGAAGGCGGTGCTGAAACTCCGCGTTCCATACTATGACGTCATCATCGAAGCCTACCGCGGATAACGTTGCCGGATGGATTCGGGATGTCATAGGCGCATCGGAAGACACCACGGTCTACTTGGTGTCCGAAGAAAATCTCTCGTTAAAGAACTGAAATCAGATCTGGCAATAACAGAAATTTTGATCGCCTCCATTATGGCGATCCTTCGCAACAACAACTTCGATTTAGTACCTTGTCGGCTTCCGTTAAGGACGGAACGCCGTTACTGGAATATATTCGTAAACAACAGTTAAAACATCAGCAACCATGAAAATCATGTGTCAGGAGCACTACGATATGATGGTGCAATATGCCGAAAGCATCGGCGACAAGACGTTTCAGGAGTGTCTTGAAAAGCTCCGGCAATGGGAGAGGCATCCCTCGCACCCGTGTGAAATCGAATTGTACCGCGATTTTGCTCCCTATTCGTTCCTCTTCAAACAGCGTTATCCCGACGGGCGTCTGGGCGTTGTCGGCGGATTGGTCTATCACGGACAGCCCGACCGATCGCACTGTTTTATCCACGAGCCGTTTCACGGCTGGATGACTCATACCTGACAGGATGCCATATCCTGCTGTAAGAATCAAGATGGCATACGCCTGAATTTTCGTTTTTTCCACAAAACCGGAAATATGAAAATTCAGGCATATGATCGTGTTGTCATTTTCGTCAGCATCCTATTCCTGCTGTTTTTGCAGATATGCATCATACATATCGAGTATCCAGGCATCGTTCTCCTTAGCCTCCTTTTTATGCTCTTTCCCTTCAGGCCCCTTGAACCATTTTTTGCAGAAATCTTTCAACCCCGGATACTTTTTGTCCATCAGCACGGAGCTGACCAGCATATACGGATAGACGATCTTGTCGGGATCATTATGAAACCGGATACCGTACATGGTTTTCAGCACCCGGCGGTCTTGATTGCCTACTCGCTCCGTCGTCCATATTTTCCACCAGTAAGCCGTGGCGTTTTGGCCGGCCTTATTCAGGCACACCATGCGGCGAAATGTGCGGTTGCGATCCGAAAGGCCGGGTGAGGCGATGTCGAGTGCTTCCCAGCGGATACCGTCGGGATTGGCCTCGGTCTTTTCGACGTATTCGACGCTTTCCACATCATCGGCGGTGTATTTGACCTTCTCTTTGTCTTCGGGGGTCTTGGCAAGTTTGAACGAATAGTTCTCCTTTTTCATAAATGATGATTCGGCGTGCCAGCCGCGATGCAGGTAGCCGTCGATCTTCTCTCCCGATTTAAGGGTTACCACTACGCGGCGGAATTCCTGATCCTGGGGTTTCTTGGCTTCCGCCCGATCCGTCGTGCCTAACATGATGAACATGGTGGCAGCGAAAAGTAAAAACTGTTTCATGTGCTTTGATATTAGGGTTAATGTCTGGTCGGATTGTAGTCATGCAGCATAAGGATCGTTTTATCCCGATAGGCGTTGGATTGGCGTATGCGCTCGGCCAGCGTGGGATCGTCGTCTATGTAGCAGGCTATGCGTTTGCGGAATGTGTCCTTGGACCGTCGGTATGCACTGCCGACATTCCGGAATCCTCTGTCGCCTTGTTTTTGCAGGAAATAGGCTGCCCGCGAACGGCTGAACCATCTGCGTCGTTGCCAGACCTGTATACCGCCGTTGGTGTTGATGCCGTACCCTTTTTTCGAATATATGCAGGCTTTTATATATGGAGTCTCAACGTAAACCCACATCCATCCGGGTTTTGCCGCGAAGAGGAATTTGCGTGTGTGTTCCGGACTTTTGGCATGCCAGCAGATCACCGAATCTATATCTCCGGGCGACAATATCTCTTTGGCTTTAGTTTTCCGGAAAGCATCTCGAAATACTTTCAATTTGCCGTTTTTTTTGGGCATTTTCAACCTGTCGTTCCCCGTACATTCTACGACCGAGCCGTTTTTCATATAGATGCGTCCTTCAACGAGGGATGCTGCAAGTAAGGGCGCTGTTGCGACAAATAGAAACAGTGTCAGTAGAAAACGTTTCATGGTTGCTATGACATGGATTGATATCGGGATGCAATATAAGAATTTTTTCGTAGATCATTCATTTTATCATCTTGACAACAAAAACCACAACGCAATATGCAGTTGTTGGAACGGAATGTATATTGGATTGCAGCTTATCCTGAATTTGAATACATGATGTATGAATTGTTTATGGACAAGGTGTTGTAAGCATTGCGGATGTTTCTGGATGTCAGAAATGGAAGACGAGAACAAGCCTCCATAAAATGGTGCCGGAAGAGATAAATCTGTTTTTCAATACATATCGGCCGGACACAATAAATTCGGCGGGGATTTTGTTTTATTATTAAATATTGGTAATTTTGCGTAAAGACTGAACAACTATGAAAACGACATCGGTAGCCCTCGGGGTTTATTTCGAGGATTTCATCAAGGCAAAAATCGCACAGGGGCGTTATAACAACGCCAGCGAGGTTATCCGGGCCGGCTTGCGGCTTTTGGAGGAAAACGAAAGCCGTCTTGTGGAACTCAAGGCTGCAATTCAGGAAGGTATTGACAGCAGTGAAGCCGTTGGTTTTGACCCTGAACATCATCTGCAAACCCTGAAAGCGAAGCGGACGAATGGCTGAAATACGGTTTACCCGCAAAGCGGTCGAAGACCTCTCCGACATTTGGAACTATACGGCGGATATGTGGTCGGAGCGGCAGGCGGATACTTATTACAGGTTATTGATCGCCTCCTGCCGCAAGCTGGCAGGCAATCCCGTGTTGTTCGGCCGGGAATACAAGGAACTCGGATCAGATATTTTCGGATTCAAGGTCAACAAACACATCGTCTTTTATCGCATTGCGGGCGATAAAGGGATAGAGGTCGTGCGTATACTTCACGAACGGATGGACCTTAGCAACCGATTCGCAGATTAGAAAACATTAAAAAATAAGCATCTATGACAAAACAAGAGCTGATTAAACAAATCGCCCGGGAAACAGGCGTCGAGGCCACGACCGTATCAGCTGTCGTGGAGGGTTTCATGGAAGAGGTGCGCGCCGCGCAGATTCGTAAGGAAAATGTTTTCTTGCGCGGCTTCGGAACATTTCTTATCAAACACCGTAGGGAAAAGACGGCGCGTAATATCACAAAGAATACGACGCTCAAAATCCCGGCGCACGATATTCCGGCGTTCAAAGCATCGCCCGAATTTTTACGTCTGCTGAAATAAATATAGAGATATTTTTCGATAAGTTTCTTTAGCTGCCTGATAATCACGCATTCAGAAAAGTTTTCAAATAGCAGTACGAATAAAATGGGCTGTCTATGACTTATTAGACAGCCCTAAGTTTTATGTATTCTTGCCTAAAAATATTCCAGTCACCGAAGAGACATCCCCGTATCGGACCAACGCGTCGGCCAGTTGATTGAATCCGGTGCCTGTATTGCATATGTCGTCGAACAGAAATACACTACGTCCCCGAAACCGGTTGTAATGTATGCGCAGGTTTTCTATTTTACTTTTATAAAGTATTCCCCGCATGGAAGCTCTGGAATGGGTTATTTCGATTGCATCGAACCCGTTTTCCAAGCCAGTCGTTTCACACAGCAATCTGCAAAATGTCTGGAAACGACGTTGATTCTCCCAGAACGTGGAAGCGGGTATGACGGTCAAAATAGCATCGGTTAGCTTGTCGGCAAGATTTTGCTCCCGCCGCAGTGCCTGCTCCACCAGCCGTACCGTTTCCCACGGTCTTGCAAAGTGTTTACTGTCCTTGAAGCGATAGATAAATATATCGTAGTCGGTCATAGGATGGATTCCATGAGTGGCGGTGTAGTCATCCAGTGCGTAACAATCATAACAATCTATCTGAAACCGGTGTTTGAAGCGTACCGGTAACGGGACGACTGCCCGGTAGCAGCCGCTTTGCAGTTCGTTCTCTATGGCTTGCTTAAACCACTCCGCGCGGTCCGTGTTGCATATCCAGCAGTCCAGCTCCGTCCATGACGTCAGGCCGCAGAACATACGGATTCCCTCGGTTGCCGAGAGCAAAGGATTGTAAGATTCCGTTCGAACCCAATTCATTTCTTTGAGTACGGGACGGAGCCGGGTATAATTGTCGTGGGTCGCTGCAATGATAAATGCAGCATCCGAGATTCGGCATACGAACTCCGTTTCAGCGGATTGGAGTGAATCGCAGATCTGACGCAGTATATTCAGTCCTTCATCGTCGCTCCGATTATTCGGCAGATATTCTATATTCAGTTTCATGACGCTGAAATATGCAGATTTATAAATATAAGAAATATCCGGGATTTTATACGCGGTTAATGCCAATTTTCTGAGGTGACTTGTCATAACAGCAGTCCCTCCTTGCCCCATTTCAGTTCGAGGCCGTGCGTACGATGTCGAATTCATACGCTTCGGGCGACGGCCTTACCAAATCGGGATGACGGCAAGGTTTTCCCTCAGCGCGCGTGCAGGTTCCCTTTGGGCGATAAAAACAGTTTCCGACATAGGTGAACGCTCGTCCGTCGCACGCACGGTCCATTGTCCGTCGGCCGGTTTTCCGTGAAGCCCGGCCTCCATGCGCGTGGCGTTGATGTCGCAGTTCTGTCGGTAGGCCGTCGTGTCGTAGGCGATCTCGCCCAGTGTGTTGCGGCGGCGGCAGCGGATTTGTACCGGCCGGTGGCGTTGGTCCACTCGCCGTATACCGTTGCAGTTTTTCGGGCAATCGTGTCGCCTGCCCCCCCCCTGCGATAATGTTGTTGTCCGTATCTAGTCTTGTCCGGTTCACGCTGCTGCCCCCGTCACACGTCGTCTTATTGCATATTTCAAACACGGCTCCGGGTACTGTAAAAATCGCTTAATTTGCTGATAATAGCGAATTAAGCGATTTTTATTTTGTCTGTTTTTCCCGCATTTTCCCCACTCTGGCCACTCTCTCCCAAAAATAGCAACAACTCGAGAGTCAGAGATAAATCGTTGTATGGCAGACAACTTTTTACCAATCTCTAAAGACTCCGCTCTCGAATTGCTGCTATGAAAGAACGGCGGCGGGATTTAAATGCAGGAATGTTTGCAATGGTTCACCGCGATCAAAGGACCCGCCGCCGATTGACTATTTGTAAATCGAAATGAGTTTTCGAAATTCAGAACGCTTGAATTGCCTGTTATTTCGGTCTTTATCGCCTTGTGTGTATTTCCTCTTTGAGCAAATGCAGGTCTTCAACCCCCATTATTTCGGTCGAACATTCCCCAAGCCAACCGTTCTCCTGGTTGACTCCGGTGTATATTTTTATATAATCGACTCCCGGCAGGTTGACTCTGTTTCCGCTCGCATCGACAGCCCAACTTATATCTATCGACGAATCGTCATAGCTGTTGATTTCATTGTCCGCATAGCCGTAGCGGAATTTGTAAAGAACGAAATAGGTTCCCGAACCGCTCTCGTCAACGGCATTCTGAGGCAGGCATGTGCCTGTAAATGACAGCGTATTTCCGGCCCAAAGCGGATAATACGGTTGTGAGTGGTACTGGTTTTTCACTTTGTAGCCGGAATTTCCCTGATTATCCTCCCATTTTATATAAGTATCCCATTCGTCTCTCGATGCCGGTTCACTGTCGGGGCGGTAATAGGTTATCCGGTAATCGAAGTAAATGTTTACATCGTTGCCATTGACCTTCGCCATTTCATACCACGGTTCCTTGGTAGGATCTGTGTGGGCGCTGCCCTGTATTTCATACCATTGTACGTTGTCCGGCCCGAGATTGTCGGGATCATAGGCCACCATGATTACCCCGGGCTCACAGCTTCCGCCCTCTGGAGCATCCGGATTGGGATTGGCATTTGCATAAAAGGCATTGCCTAAAACCCGGAAGTCTCGCAATCCTTCGACATTCTGGATTGTATGGTCGAAACCGACCGTCACATAGCCGCCGAATCCGCCGAGGGTGATCATTCCGCGTTTGTTATTGCCGATGGCGTCCAATACTTTCTGATTCATTGTCTCCTGCGTATCCCCCTCCTCGTACAGCGGTAGCGTATTGGTAAATTGTCCGACTGCCGGCATGTAGTCGAAGACCTTGGTGATGTAGGGATTCGACCCTTCCGCAGGCGGGTTGATAGGAGCGTATTCGACAAAAACAGTGAAATAATAATTAAAGGTGATATCCCCTTGCGATACTGTTAATGTCAAACCGATAGCGCCGCCATGTGAAAACATGTGCTCGAGATTCTTGGTTTGTGCGACAGGCTCCTCATCCTCGAACCATAAGTAAGAAACACCGTCGTCGGACACGCTGCTTACTTCTATCCGAAACAGTTGGTCGACCTTGGCCCTGAATCCGCCTTCCGGCTCTTCGACGGTTATATCTTCCTGTTTGAGTAGATAATCGGTGGTTACTATGACCTCGAAATCATAGTCGAAGACGGTCGTTCCCTGGCTGGCATGCAGCGTCAGGGTGAATGTTCCCAACGAAGTGAAGGTGTATTCCAGATTCTTCGAATCGGCTATTTTCGAATCGCCGAGAGACCATTCGTAGGAAACGCCCTCGTCCGAGACGCTTTTCACTTCGATCCGGAAAGGCTGGTTGACCAAAGCCTCAAATCCCCCGTCGGGCCGGTTTACGGAGATATCTTCCTTTTTAAGGAGATAACCGCCGTCTCCGTTATCGGCGTCGCTGCACCCGGCAAGAAATCCGACCGGAAGTAACGCCGACAGAAGCAGTAAAACGATTCGCGCGTAATTTTTTTTCATATTCAAGTGTGTTAAGTTACTCTTCCAGCGGTTGTAATTTTTTACGGGTGAATACGATATGTGCCGGGATGTTCCCGGTGCTTATCGACCATTTTCGTATGCCGTCCGGCCCGAAGCAGTGCAGGGTTCCGGCTCGGACGTAGTCTTTGGCGTCGGTAACCAGAAACTCTCCGGTATTCGGGTTGACGGCAATTCCATAAGGTGTCTGGATCCGCTTTTCTGTGCCGTCTTTGATAAAGTTGCGCGTAACGATCTCCCGTGTGCGCGTGTTTACGATGGCGTAGGATACCGTCCAATCGTTCGTTATATAACTCCATTCGGTACTGTATAGGAACAGCGAATCCCGACATAGGGTCATATGTGTGTTGGGCAGGTCTTCGAACTCGTATGCAACCTCGTCCGTCGAGGTGTCGATTATGAATGTTTTGGAAGGGATTTCATAATAGTCTCCGCGGGAAGAAACATACAGGTTGCCGTAATTGTCCGGCTGTATCCGGTGAAGGTTGATAGCGACGTCTATTTTTTTCTTTTCCGTAAAAGTTTTCAGGTCGATAACCGACACGGTACGGTCGTAATTCGGGACACGGTAACCGCCGGAATTGGCGACATAGAGTTTATCGCCCACAATGGCCATCTCTTCGGGCTGATAACCTACGATGCACTCATCGACGACCTGAAGACTTACCGTATCGATTTTTGCTACATACCCGATCCGGGCGTCCGGGGCTATCTGCACGGGACCTGCGTAGGCGCTCACATAGGCGTATTTGCCTTTGAATGCGAGGTAACGGCAATTAGGGATCGCTATTTTGGTGATATGTTTGACCGTATTGACATCCATCACCTCGACATAGTTGGAACAATTTATAACCGCCCAGAGTTTGTCGCCGTAGATTTGAATGTCGTTTCCCACGTCGCCGAGGTCTTTTACTTCATACGGGTTGCGTTCGCCGTAAATATTTCGCGTGTAGACGCCTGTTTCGTAGTCATAATAGTCGAGCGACGCCTGATTCGTTCCCATATTGCCTTCGTTGAGCAGAAAAAATCCGTATATATCGCCAGTAACCTGTTCCCACGGATTTACCAAGGTCGGTTCGGAGGGCAACACCGGATCATCTTTGCGGCAGGAAGCCGCAAGTGTGAGAACGCCGATGGAGACTGCAAGCCATTTTAAATAAAACCCCTTCATCATAATGTAAGACTTAGAATAATCTTGAAATTGGTTCCCGGCATGGGATACCATTTAACCACTTCGTATTGCTGGTTGAAAATGTTATTCACCTCCGCGGTGATACGAAGTTGAGCGTGTTTGAATGGAAAATTCCGCGACAGCGACATGTCGTGCGTGTACCACGGCTGGATGTAATTGGCCGGAGTATTGTTCCCGAGCATATACCGCTCGCCCGTGTAGATAAAACTGTAATTGAAATCCCACTTCCGGTAGGAGGCGTTGAGAATCGCGGAGCCGCTGTGCCACGGAATGTAGGGTATCTGGTCGCCGTATCCGTCCATAACGGTTTCCTCCCAACCTTCATCTTTCTCCTTGGTGAAGTCCTGCGCCTTCTGATAGGTATAACTCAACCGGGCGTCCAATGCAATGCCTCCTATCTTGAAATTGGGGTTGAGCGTCACATCCACGCCGCGTATCTCCACATACCCGAGGTTGACCATCGTCCAGACGAGCTGGTTGGAGGTCGGGGTGGCGATTATCTTGTCTTTTACCTCGTTGTAATAGGCATCCACCGTAAGATTGAGCGACGACAGCACTCCTTTGCCGAATTGTTTGGAGTAGGCAACCCCCACATTGTATTGGGTGGCGTATTCCGGTTTCAGAAGCCGGTTGCCCAATTGCACATAATAGAGGTCGTTGAAAGTTGGCATCCGGAATATCTCTTTATAAAAGGCTCTTATATCGAGACCGATCTTTTCAAACGGACGGTACGATGCGACTACCGTGGGAGAGAATATGTTTTTATCAGGCGCGGTTTCCATCCTCCGTGCACTCCGGTCATGCACATATGTGTAAAGCAGGCTGGCTTGCACGCTGAAGCGTTTGAGGTTGACCGATGTGGCTATGGCTCCCAGCAACGTATAGCGCCTCGGTTCGATGAAATGCGCATTGAACATATCGGTGCCGTCCGCATCGAGTTTGTTCCATTGGAAATCCGTAGACAAATTCGCTGTCCACCACGGGGTGAAAGCGAACAGATTGGCTGCCGTAACATAGACCTCCTGCTGCCAATAGTGATTATCCATCGGTTGTACGGTACTTTCAGGCGGCATGACGTAATTCATATAGTCGTTGGCGTATTTGGCTTGGATTTTATAGCTGTATAAATCCGTCACCTCTTGCCTCAAGGAGCCCTGAAAGAAAAAATTACGGTCTTTCTGCCGGTCTTCGTTCAGCAATGAAATACCGTAATCCTTTTTTACGGCTGCACCGGGATAGCCCCGCTCGGAGTTGTAGAAATATCCTTTCGCCTGCCATTCTCCGCGCTTTACCTTGCCGAAAAGAGCAGCCTCGGCGCGAAAAAACCAGACATCCCCGTTGCGCCTGACTTCGGTGGTGTCATAGCCGCCGTCCTTATGGTAGCGAAATTTGTATTTGCCCGATGTGTTCAGGTATTCGATATTGGCCGACGACGAAAGGTTTTCGCTGATCCAATGCTCCCAAAGGGCGGAAGCGTTGATAAGGTCGAAGGAACCGCCTTTGAGTTTCACATTGAAACGGTTTTTGCGTCCGCTCTCGAAAACGGGTCTGCGCGTCACCATATATACCGCACTTGCCGAGGCGAAGTCGCGTGCGGACTGGAATATGTCGCTTTTCTGGCCGTTATAAACGGATACCAATTCCATGTTGTCGAGCGAAAATTTACCGAGGTCCACCGTCCCGTTCTGGGCATTGCCGATCTGTATGCCGTCGTAGAATACCCCCACATGCTGGCTGCCCATACTACGGATGTTGACGGTTTTCAACCCCCCGATACCTCCATAGTCCTTTATCTGCACACCGGAAAAATAGCGCAACGCATCCGATACGGAGTGTGAGTTGAGCCTTTGCAGCTTCTCGCCGGAGAGGATCTGTGCCGGGACAATAGCCTTGTTCTGCTTTCCGAGCACCGTCACCTCGTCAATGGCCAAAACCCGGACCGAATCCGGGATTTGACCTTTTTTGGCCTCTTGGGCATTGGTAGTGCCGAAGGCGAGAAAGATGTACAGTACTGAAATTACCGATATTCTTTTCACTTCTTGATAGCGCTTGTTTATTAACGGAGTGCCGGGATAAGAAAATCCCGGCACTCCGGGTGTTGTCGCAAATAAGGGCCGGTTATTCGAACCTCACCGCCAGGTCGTCCCACGCAAAATAGGCAGGTTGGCTGAACCCATAGCCGTTATCGCTGTCGCCTGAGACGTTGAATTCGATGCGGCTGACTTTTCCGAGTTCGGAAAGATTCCATTTCTGCCAGTCGATGACGCAGCAGCGACGCTACCACTCGACGGTAATGTCATCCACTGCATAATACGCAGGCAGCGAGTAACCGTAACCGTTATCGGCGCCGCCAGCCTGGTTCAGCCGAAGCGAAACGATCGGCCCCAGTTCGGAAAGATCCCATTTCGTCCATGTTTTCGTGATGGCCTCGGGCGTAGCGAAAATCATCGTAATGGTTTTGATTTCTTTGCCGTCGGCATCGAACCCCGTAGCGTAGAAGGTTACGTCTTTGGTCAGTTCGGGCGACAGTCCGTTGCCGGAGGTGGCAACCGAGTAGAAATAGCAGGTCGAATTGACGTACAGGCTTCGGATCGTCCGTGCTTTGTTGTCGGCAAATTCGAGAATGGGACGTCCATCACCGTAAGGAAAGTCAAAATCCAAATAGCCGAATGTCGTCAGGAAATTATCGGAACCATTGCGGCCTCCGCCTGTCATACTATCCTCTACTCCGTCGGGATTGTACACATACAGATCGTATAAATAATTGCCATATTTACTCTGATCCAGCGAATTGGAATTATAGGAGCATACGAACCAAGGATAGCCCCATCCGTTCATGAAGCCGGTAGGACGGCCAGTAGTGAGCTGCGTGGTTTCATCGACCCAGGCATAATCGTCTGGACTCCCTAATTGTGTCGTTGAATATTTTCCGGGGTTATAGTTGCAGGCGACCCATTTGGCCCAGTCGCTACCCTCGAAGGTAATTGTATAGCTATGCGTATCCGCCGCACTTACTGTCAGTTCTGCCATGCACGAGAAATTCCCGGCCATTCCGATCAAGGCGATCACACCCTCCGTTTCTGCATAGCTGTTCGCTTTGGCCGGCGCTACAACCGTCAGTACATTGCCTTCGACCGAAACTTTCCATCCGTCGGGTTTAGTCCATGTCATCCGTTCGACACCCTTGCTCTCGATCGTAAAGGTCTGCGTCTCATCGTAAACGAATATGCCTCTCTTTGCGGAAATCGCGAGATTCAACGCACCTTGCATGGGAATTTCGAGTTTTCCGCCGTCGGCAAGCGTAAAGACAGCCATACCGGGGTTCGAGACCGTATCCACCGACTCGAACATCGAATCGCCATCCGTTCCTTCAGCCCTGACACCCATCGAAGTCCATGTAGTACCATTGTCGATCGACATTTCCCACTCCTTGGTTTCGGTATTGATACGCAATTTCGGGGACACGGCATTCTGTCCGGGGGCGCCGTCCTCACCCTGCGCCTTGATCTTTTCGCCGTCGACCAGTATGAAATCGCCATCGAGCGTCCAGTAATAAAGGCCGTCGCCATCTTTTTTCACCGAGACAGCGGGAGCATCAATTCCATTTTTTCCGTTGGTGATCGTGGCGGTTTCACCATTGGAGAATGTAATTGTGTATCCGTCATTATTTTTGATGACGGAGGTTACAGTTACATTCTTTTGTAAAGCATCGACCAGTTTTTGGAGTGCATCGATATCGGTGTTAGCACTCTTCATGGCCTGCTCCATAGCTTCCATGCGCGAATCGAGGTCATCGACCGCCTTCCACAAATCGTCGTCGTCATACGAGCAGCTCCACATCGCAACGCCGAACAGGGCGATTGCCAAAAGGGTAAATAGTTTTTTCATTCCTGTTGTATTTTAAGTTTGACAAATAAAAAATCAACCGTATCCTTTCGGGATACGGCACAACAGAAATTCAAAACGGATTTACACCTTGGCAAGGCTGTCGGAAGCCTCGTATTAGACCGGAATGCCGGATGCAGGGGAAATCGCAGTTTTGATTTTCACCCGTACACCCGCAGGTTGCAAATCTTATAAAGGCATCGGCAGGTCTTCTGACTTGTTCCGGTTTTACGCCTTCCCAGCCTTGCGGCCAGTGGCAAAGATTGTAAAACCTTTTGCGCCCCATGTCCGGGGCAGGAACTCACAGCAACGGGTATTGTCGCAGATTCTCACTGCATTCCCTTTTCATTCCTCATCGCGCAATCGGCGATTCGGAAACCTTTGCGACGGCAAATATACGAATATTTTTTAATTCGGTATCCTCGATACAAAAAAATGCAGTCCTGTATTTTGGGCATTTTACAGTTATGAATCATACTTATCCGATTTGAGATTTTTAAGAATAATTACTTTTTTCTCAATTGCCCTGCATTTTGGAGTAGCTCATACGCTTTGCGCTCCTTGATAGTCGCCTGCTCCAACTGATCGGCTCGAAGTTTCACGCCTGTTTCATACCGTTCGACCCGATTACGAATCGTATCGCGGATGGCCTTGCGCTTGTCTTCGCGGAATATTGCTTCCAATTCCGTCAGTTTCTTTTCTCCGATTTCCCCCCCCCGCACATCTTTACATAACGGTATTTCAGGTCGTTCACGGCCAACAGCCGATTGTTTTCTGAAATTCGGTAGATGAATGCGCCTTGCAGGAAAATACATTACCCGTGCAGGAGCATCGACACACCTACACGCTCGACATTAAATCCTCGAAAACCTTACTGACAATGTTTGTCAGATCTTCGAACCGGAGAACTCGAAGCCGTTTTTCGAGAACAGAACACCTTGTTTCAGGTCAGTATTTCCGCAATATTTATAGCGGATGCCGATACCCTGTTCCCATAATTTGCCGTCCAGTTTGATCGCATCGTAGATTGCGTATCTGGCTTTGTCCGGTTCGCATAGCCGCTCCCTCCGCACGTCGTCTTTCCCGGCGCTGGATACAGCCCGTATTTCCCGGTCAGCTCCCGGCAGACCTCGGCGTTGCGGAGCTTGATATTCTTGTCCGAAATGGTCTGTCCGTCATTTCCGACCTTGTTGTAGACCAGGTGGCAGTGCGGATGAGGCCGGTCGAGGTGGCGCACCAATAAATACTGTGTATCGGTGATACCCATCTTCTGCATATACTCCTTCGCGATCTGCGTCATCAGGGCGTCGGTCATGCGCGGAGCACCCTTGGGTGAAAAAGAGAGGAGGATATGACCGACGGTGTTTTTCAGCCGCGGGTTGAGAAAGATATGGTATTTGAAGTCCTGCACCATGTTCTTCACTTCCGGGGACATGACGCCCTCGGCGTCCAGTATCCGGGATTTCGGACTACGTTTGCCGATGCAACAAAGGCACGATATTTTCGTTTGTATTGCGAACGAACTCCGCAGGGAGTACCGAGGAAACGACACGCAATTTCACACTACACAGCTGGCAGAGCCGGCAAAAGCCCCGCTTAACTATTTGTCGAAACGACGACACGATGCCCGACTGCATTGCGTGCCGACACCCTCGTATGCCCCTGCGCCTTAATCATGTCCGATGAATACGCATTTCGATATATACGGTCTTATAACGACGACCGTCAAATCACTGCCCTACGTCAGCGAGGGCATTCCGGCGGGATTCCCGTCGCCGGCCGCGGACTATATCGGCGACCGCATCGACCTGAACGAAGTCCTCATACTGAGTCCGGGTGCGACATACTATGCCCGCGTTCGGGATTACTATCTGGTCGAGGAGGAGCTGGAGCAGGGCGACGGCATCCTTTTCGACACGCGGCTTGCACCGCGCACCGGGGACCTCGCGTTCTGCGAGGTCTGCGGCGAGCGGGTGCTGAAATATATCCGTAAACAGGGGCGCGAGCTATGGCTTCTCGGCGGCGGAACAGACGACACGCTTTCGGTCGACGGCGACACCGAAGCGCGGGTGCTGGGCGTCGTTACGGTCGTCATCAAAGTCCGGAGGTTCAAGCGACGGCGCACACGGTTTATCGACCGCCTGCCGCAGAAAGAACAGCCCGCGTTGTTCGAGCGGCGGGCCATCAGAGCCTCGTATTTTCCGGAGAGCAACGTTCCGGTCGAAGGGCTCGTCGACCTGAACGAGGAACTGATTCCCAACCCGGTCAGCACCTTCTTTGGGAAGGTGCGGGGCATCTCTCTGATTGACGACGACATCGACGACAGCGACTCGGTGATCGTGGACCGGATGCTCGAACCCCTGTGGGGCGATCTGGCCGTATGCGTCACGTCCGAAGGCTTCACCATGAAATACGTCGAGGTGCACGACGACGGGGCGGTCTGGCTGATGCCCGGCAACAAGGACTATGCCCCGATCCGGATTACCGGCGAGAACGAACGGTTGATATGGGGTATCGTCACCCACTCCATCCGGCAGCTGAGGACGAAGAAGGGAGGTGTGGGATGAGCCGGAAACTGTTGCCCCTGAATCCCCGTCAGATGGTGGGCCTTGCCGACGGGAATTCATTCTATTGTTCCTGCGAGGAATCCATGCAACCGTGGCTGCACGGAAAGCCCATTATTGTGGCTTCGAACAACGACGGCTGCGCCATCGCCATGAACCGGCCGGCGAAGCGATATGTCAAAATGGGCGACGCGCTGTTCCAGTTGACGGACACCATCCGGGAACACGGCATCGTCACGTTCTCCTCGAACTACGAGCTCTACGGCGACATGAGCAATCGCATGCACAGCATTTGGGCCTCCTTCGTCCCCAACCTCGAAATATACAGCATCGACGAAGCCTTCCTCGACTTCACGGGAATGGAGGGCTTCGATTTCGAGAAGCTGGGGCGCGAGATCATCCGCACCACCCGGCGTGGAATCGGCATCCCGATCTGTCTGGGCATCGCCCCGACGAAAGTGCTGGCCAAGGCTGCCAACAAGCTTGCCAAGACGGACGACGCCCGGCGAGGGCTCTATATCATCGACACGGAGGAGAAGCGCACGGAGGCATTGAAAAAACTGCCGATAGGCGATGTGTGGGGCATCGGGCGGCGTTATGAGAAGCGCCTGACGGCGATGGGCGTCCGCACGGCCTACGATTTCTCCGTTCTGCCGCGCGAGTGGGTGCGCAGGAACATGACCGTCGTCGGCGACCGCCTCTGGCGCGAGATGAACGGGACGCCCTGCATCAGTCTGGAACTGGCGCCGCCCGACAAACAGGAGATATGCACGTCGCGGGCATTCGGGAAAACGACCTCCGACTTCAACGAGGTGAAGGCCGCCGTGGTCCGTTACCTCAGCTCCTCGGCCCGTAAACTCCGCGACCAACACTCTTATGCCCGGCGCCTCTACGTCGGCATCGAGACCAACCCCTTCAACGAGTACCAGCGCCAGACCTTCCGGGGGCTGCAAATCGAATTCTCCGTGCCGACGGACAATACCTTCGAGATGGTGCCTTATGCCATGACGCTGCTCCGGGCGATTTGGCCGGCCTACGTCCCCGGCGAACGTCCGTTTCTGTTCAAACGGGCGACCGTCACGCTTTCCGACCTTATTCCTGCCGAAGCCTTTCAGCTCGACATGTTTCATCATCGGCCCGACATCGGGCAGCTGCGGCGCCTGCAAGCCGCAGTGGATCAGGTCAACGGCCCGCTGAACCTCGACAGCCGCCTCGTGGTGCTGGGTGCGGAATTGACCGGGCGGAATAATACCCGGCTGCGGCGCGAGATGCTTTCGAAATGTCCTACGACCAAGTGGAGCGACCGCATCGATATCGTTTTATAGCCGGGGCGGCACCTGAAATCCAGTTCCAGCCCCGATTCGTACTGAATCTCCCGGCCGCATTTTTCGGAGTGGAAAACACCGCTTCGGTATTGCGGTTTGTGGGACACCTGCCTGCAGGGATGCAGTATCCCGAAGTAGTCGATGCCGAACCGGTTCCGGTCGGGAAGAGGGCATGGAGTTTGCCGCCGGTATTGGAAAACAAGGACATGTGCTTTTTCACTTCGCTTGCGGCCAATGCGGCCGCCGTCGCCGAGAAATACGGCAAACAGTTGGATATCGTCGAAGCCGCGCGGCAGATTCTCGCTGAGCAGGAACGGGATGCAAGAGCCCGCCAGGATATCAGACCAGGACGACGGATGAGTGTTTATGACGTTCGGCTGGCCGAGGATATCTATGTCATCCCCGCCTATGCCGAGCCGCACTGCGTCATCGTTTCGGGTTCGGAGGAACTTCAGGTCATGCAGTGGGGGCTGATTCCGCGGACGGCGAAGCCCGAAAATGCGATGACGGCATGGCCCGTGCGGCTGAAGTTCAATTACGGAGCCCTTTGCGACGAAGACATCATGGAGCTGGTCGCGGAAATGCAGACGCCCGGACTCTGAAGGCAAAGCTGCATGACATCATACAAAAAGAGAGGAGCCCGCTATCGGGCTCCCCTCCGGCAATGAGTCGCGTCACTCTGTTAATATATGGATTCTGTCAGTGCATCGACGAGCAGTTTGAGGAGCTGCTCGGCGGTCAGAGGGTAGGAGGATTTTCTGAAAATGGGATCCATCTTCGTCCGGATCAGTTCGAAGAAACGGTTGGCTTCGTGAGGCGGCATTTTCTTGACGGTCATCACCATCAACCAGAGCGGAACTTCGATATAGGGCGGCTGGATGAAGAGCTCGAGCAGTTCGTCGGAGTGGTGCCTGTAATCCAGATAACTGTTTTCACAGACACCGTACAGCGGCAGAATGATTAACTCGTAGACGTTATGATGCGTTCTGCGCATATCGCCTTCTTCATAAAACCATACGTCTATCTTCTTGGCCCCGACTATCCGGTACGGATTATAATTGTCCCTGCTCATTTCATGAAAATCTCTTTATTTCCGAGCCAATGCTGTTGACCATGTAATCGCGTAATTCGCCGCGGGTCGAGAGCCGGCAGAACCGGTATTGCGCGGGCAAACGGCGGCCCATCGAGAAGTTCTTCAGGTCCGTCGAGCACGATTCCAGTCGGATCGACCTCCCGTCGTGTCTGTCGTAAAGGCCCCATAAGGATTCCGCATCCGGACATCGGGGATCTCCGGTATGGAAACGATATACCTCCCCGACTTTGAAATTGCAATGTTTCACCGTCATTCGTTTGGGCTGTTTTATAGTTTGTGCGGCAAAGATGGATGAAACGTCAAGCCTGCACAAGCACAAGTGGAACCGTTCCAGTTGTTTTATTTTAGCGGATGCTCCGAGTTGCTAATAAAAACGCGACTCGTGGATGTCTGTACGACTTTATCGGGCTCTGATCTTTAGGGGCGGGCGCCGGCCTTAGGTTCCAAACTTCGGGACAATACGGAAAATCTCGAATATTGGGAATTATGTGAATTTAAGACAAGGATAATGTCATCCGGCTTAAAACTTTACAGTTATGAAAAAGGATAACGAGCATCCCTATCGCCTCTATCGTGTGGTAAGCGTCAAAAAGATCGACCGCTGGTTTTTCGAGAAGCACGACCATCGCAGAACCCATGCGAAAATCTATCATTCAATCATTCGGCCCAAGTTCGGGATTTGCGAAAACACGTTTCTCGACTACCGCCACGAGTCCGACGAAGTGCTGGAACTGTTCCGGCTGTCGGTCAACATCGAATTCTCGATGTGGCTTCCGACCATGGAGGTCAAATACATGGGACCGGTCGAAGCCGACCGGTTCAGTCTGATACTTTGGGATGCGTTCGACACGGCTTTTAAGCGTATACTCAAAGAGGACCCGGCTTGCCGGATAGGTGCTGAAAAGCTATTGAAGTATCTGTTAATCTGTTTAGGCGAGAAATCATCCGTTCTGGTGGGGTGATGCAGCGCGCTTATGAAAGGAGGGGGCTGCCCGAATTATTCGGGCAGCCCCTCCTTTCATAGATCGATCTAATCTATAGCATCTTGGCATTTTTGATAATGCCCATTTCTATTTTATTAAATACATTTATTCCACTTTTCAACTTTTGTAATCGTTTGATCTACATTTGCTAATAAAGCCATAGTAAATTCCTTCGTTCGTTCCGGCCCGTTAGAAAGTCTACTTTTAGACTTTTGTTCTTCCAAAGTTTTGTCTATATGATGTATGGAGGCTTGCAATACAATATCCAAATTTTTCTCATCATTCACAATCTTCAAAATAGAGGTACAAAATCTATTCATATCTTTGGAAGTAGGTGCAGGAACAAACTTTATCCCATTTATTTTGCGAAGAAAGGTTTGAATTAGAAGCAGAATATGATAACGATAATAACGCCATTTCATATCAATACTTCCATTATTGAGAGCCTTTTCAACACACTGAAGAGTTTTTGCAGATGTATAATATGCAATCAATTGATGACCATTTTGAAAAAGCCTATTCTTATTCGCTCTTAACAATTCACCATAGTAACGGTGCATACTGTGAGGTTCCTCCAAAAACATACTCATGAATGCCTGTAATTGCACTGGTAATGTAATTACGTTATATCTTCTAAGTCGTTTTTCTTCATCGAACTCATGCGAACGTCTCTCATAGTATAAACGGTCTTCCCCGCTATATGTTTCGTAATATTCTTGAAGTTGTTTATGGAATTCTTTCAATGATTCAAAAGCCTCATCGAGTACTTGAGTTTGACGATTTGTAGAGCGAATTACATTATTTACCAGCTCTGGCGATATAGTATTGACAATTTTTATAGGAATCATCATATCAGTATTAATCCTATCTCGGCATTTGTATAGGACATGTGAGGTCTGACAACCATTAACAATTTGATAATCTGTTAGCTTAAATTTGTCTCCAGAACTATTCATGGTTTTTGTTACAATGGTTATACCATTGTTTAGTATAGGAAACTGTACATATTTTTCTGTATTCTCAACAGTGGCAATAATTTCTTTATTTACGGGATTTTCTCCTAAATATCCTCTTACATTATCATAAAATATACCCTGCAAGAGACCTTCTGAATCATCAGTAATAAGTTTTATGTATTCACCAAACGGAATTAACCCAAGGTAAGCTTGAACAACTCCATCGATTTCCGGAAAAGCTACAATCTTTGGAATGACAACCTGACGTGTAATTGAGTTATTTATTTCCTTATATATTGTCTGCAAATGCAAAGCATCTATAGGAGTATATTTAACATCGGAAAAATAATTAAGCAATTCAATATTCTTTCGTTCCTCTTCTATCAGTTTTATTAAAAACTCATCTTTTGTCCACTTACCTGTAGTAACATAATATATAGAGCAGGTAGGGTTTTCTACAAAGTTCACACTGTTTTCAAACACATAATCAGCAATCAGTTTGAATTCTTTTACTTCTTGATTTGCGCAAATATCCTTATCTGTAAAAAATTTTTTAATCCCATAACCGACTTTTAACATTTCGCCGCTATCAAAGGTCGCACTTGTTTTAGCTTGTACAAAAAGGAAGTTTGCAGTAAATCTCTTTTGAGCAGAAATTAGCTCTTTAGCCTGGGTCAATGTAGTTACAGGCGTATCGTTGATAATAATAAGAATACCATCCACTGCAAAATCACCACCTTTACCAGTGTGTACTGCTTGATAAAACATGCCATCTGTAATGTAGGCCTCTGGATATTTATGGGAGAATATACAATAATTACAGAAATGCTCAAAGGCTACAGACAGATTTTTTTCTTTAATGCCATAACTATCCAAAAAGTCTAATAACTGATTCTGAAGAATTCTGTTTTCAAGTTCTTGTTTCTGATTATTCATAATGATGGAATTAGAATTTTTAAATTTTATTCATCAATTCAATTTATGTAAAATTAACATTCTGTACTTGGCTGTGCAATATTTAATTATGATAGTCATATAAAACAATGTAAAAATAGTACTTTTTTGTTAATAGATATTTTATTCAATAAATTTGGTTGGTTCTTTTGGAGTATTAAAATGATATAAGCTACAATGATAGAGAGATGATAGGTTTGTCTGATTTATTTGTCCATGCCAAATAGTGTGTATCTACTCAAGGATGTGTTAAAATTTGTCTAATGATTAAACCTTAAATAATTTTTTAATGAAGATGAGCACTGACTCGATTTTGGATAGTGTTAGATGCAAGTCAACAGATTAAGTCTGCAGAACAAAGACACGAACAGCCTGTTTGTTTTTATCCGTTCGGGCGGGATTTTCATTTCGGATATTCCGGGAACAGTATCAGCCATGATAATCCGACGGCTGCCAGCAGCGATAAAATTCCCGTCGTCAGGAGCCACGCTTTCAGAAATGTTTCCATACGGGTGACGCTTAAAAGACGACGACCATGCTGGGAAACGGCGCCGGCGCCGTTCCGTCGCCGAAGCGCAGGCGTCCGCGTATAAACCGGATTTCACGGGCCCTGTGGTAGATGAACTCGTGAAAATAGCGGGTGTCGGTCCGGGCGGGAATAAGCAGTACGACCGTCGTTCCGGGTTTTCGGGACTCACGCCAGCATTTGAATACCCAATCATAAATCGCCCTTCCGTAAGGCGGATTGCAGAAAACCGTCTCTTCGGCCCAGTCCTGCTCCAACCCGTTGTCCGCTATGGTCGTACATTTGCCATAAGTTAAACAATTGAATTATTTTTACACCCTTAAGCATGGAATAAGACAGACGCTATGTTGGTTTTAGAAACCGTTTTACACGTTCCGTCCCCATGCTTTACATCTTAAAACCGGACAGTTCGTTAGGCCAAGCAGAGCCCGTGTTCGCGACGATGGTTTACAAGATGTAGTTATCACTTAAATTCTTTCAGTTATGGTTTACATCGGTATCGACAT
>OMBK01000232.1_pt1 | contig 35938 bp, 32 predicted proteins | sample 1644881 | NCBI WGS metagenome assembly OMBK01 (sample SAMEA103958132, study PRJEB25191) | human gut metagenome | biome: human-associated habitat [ENVO:00009003]; feature: intestine environment [ENVO:2100002]; material: feces | place: Germany | collected 2013/2015
ACCTGTGACCCTCTGCTTGTAAGGCAGATGCTCTCCCAGCTGAGCTATGCTCCCATCCATTGTGCCGCTCTTCAAGCGACTTCCATATTATACTCAATTGGGTCTCATTTGTCAACCCCTTTTTTAAATTATTTTTAACTATATATAACACTCTGTTTTTTCAGCATATACATGCAAATTCGAACGGTTTCATCCGATTATTACGCGTACGGTGTTGAAAAATTTTCCGTTCGGCATTATCATATATCTGTATTCGCTCCGTTCAAAGCATATTCGGAGTGGGTCCGATACCGCTTCGGCCGAAGGCCGCTCAAGGGTTGAAGCATTTTGCGGAAATGCCTTTTGGCTTGACCTTTTTCCGAACAAGGAGGCAAATCATATTGAAACATGCTGATTTAAGAATCTTAAGACGCATTGCGGCGTTTTTGCTTGTAGTTTTGAGCATTGCGGGCATTGCAGCCTGCACCGTACCCGAAGAGGTTTTCCTGCCCGATACCCCGACAGCTGCAATATCGGATGTATTGCACACAACCGAACCCACGGAAATCGGAACAGCCGCCGAAATTGAGCTCTCCGCAAAGCCGACTGCACCTCCGCAGGAACCGACTTCATCGCCGGTGAAAGAAAGCGGCGAATACAGTTCCCGCGATGAAGTTGCTCTGTACATCCACCTTTTCGGACATCTCCCCGCAAATTTCATAACAAAGAAACAGGCGCGGGAACTCGGCTGGCAGGGCGGCGGGCTTCAGGATTTTGCGCCCGGCTGCTCCATCGGAGGGGACAGGTTCGGCAACTACGAGGGGCTTTTGCCGCAAGCGGAAGGAAGGTTTTATACCGAATGCGATATCGACACCTGCGGAGCACCCTCACGCGGGGCAAAACGCATAGTTTTTTCGAATGACGGATTGATTTTTTATACCGATGACCATTATCAAAGCTTTATTAAGCTTTACGATGCGGACAATTAAACTGCGGGTTTTTGAGAATTTTTAGGGATAATTGAGGATAATTGACCATGACCATATCGGATAACAATTTCACACACAACTCCGGTTCCGAACAAAGCGGCGGCATTAAGAATATCCACATTGACTTTACGGCGATTGCGGGAATTACCGATGCGCATCTGCGCATTGCCGAGGCATTGCAGTTTCCGGATCATTACGGAAAAAACCTTGATGCACTCTTTGACTGCCTTGCGGAAATATGCAAACCCGTTGCAGTGACTCTCTTCGGAACGAACGAGCTGACTGCCGCCCTCGGCAGCTACGGGAGCATGATGCTGCGCGTGTTTTCGGACGCGGCAGCCGAAAACCCGAATCTTTCCGTTGAAATTGCCGATTAGTTTTATCGCATTCGATTTGTTAAAGTTTCAATGTTTTGGTTTTAGGACAAAAGCGGCAGACAGGATTTTTCCCGTCTGCCTTTTGCTGAATATACGAAACTGAGTGTTGTTTAATTGCTTTTTATGCCGTTCCGAGTGCTGCTTTGCTGCTTGTTTTCAAAGACCGGAACCAATCCTCAGCCTTTGTAAATTATTCGGCTGCCTGCTTCGGCACTGCCCTTAATTGTTTTGCAGTCAATACTGCCGCGAGCCTCCGCATGTCCTGCGATATCGCCGCAGCTTATATTGCCTCCGCAGTCAACGTTTCCGTCAACATTTCCGCAATTCATGCTCCCGCTTGTCTTCGCATGTCCGAGTATATCACCGCAGTTCACATCTTTGCCCGCATTGACATCGCCGCCGATACTGCCGCATTCAATGCTTCCGCCCGCTGAAATGTCTCCGCCGATATCACCGCAGTTCACATTGCCGCCCGCGCCGACATCACCGTCGATTTCACCGCAGTTCACATTTCCGCCCGCATATACATCACCGTTAACACTGCCGTTGATGTCGGCATTGCCCCAAATTTCAACATTTAGCGAGCAATCGGTACATCCGCCTTTCCTGCCGAACATACCCGCAATTCCGTTCTCTCTTTCATATTTCAGTTCAACGGGAATGCAAACCGCAGGATCGTATTCCTGACTTGACACGATCTGTTTTCCGCGCATCAGCACAACGCGCAGGGTGTTGTCATCCGGCATTTCGTCAATCATGATATTGCTCCATTCGAAACGATTTCCGTAATTACGGGTTGAAGAACGCGAATGTTTTTTTGCGTTTTTTTCAAATGCGCAGCCCGCTTTTTCAGCTTTTTTCTTTGCCATTCTCTCGATTTTTCTGCCGAATTCCTCTATGGCATCCGTGTTGACGCTTACAATGCCGTTTCTGCCCTTTTTCACAAGGATGCAGCTGCCGTCATCATCTTCTTCATCGTCATCGTCTTCTTCATCGTCCTCGGCATTTTCATCGTCGTTTTCGTCCTCGTATTCGACTTCAACCGATTCCGGGTTGCAGGCAGCATCGCATTGCTGTTCGGCATCGGTATGAATTTCTTCACCCGCATCAATGTTTTTCTCGTTCTTAACATCGCGCAGCAGCTCATCCAGCGAAACGCCGAAAAGATCCGCAATTCGCGGCATCAACTCAATATCGGGATAGGAAGCCGCCGTTTCCCATTTGCTGACGGCCTGAACGGACACTCCGAATTCGGCAGCAAGCTGTTCCTGTGTCATTCCGCTTGCCTTACGCAGCTCGCGCAGTTTGATTGCAAAGTTTTCTTTCATGGTATTTTCCCTCTTTCTGATTTTCGTGAGTCGCCGCACCGCATATCTGTTACGTTTGGAAAACGTTTTTGTGTTGCGCCAACTCTTAATTTCGCGCTCATTTTAGCAACGCAAGCTTTTCATGACAATAAAGCGGTGGTTGAAAACCCCAAAAAATCTGCTCAACCGTTGGTTGAATCCCGTGCCGCCGCAAATTATTTATTCCTTTCGGTTTGTTTTGCGTGTTTCTTTAAAATTATTTCTGATTGAAATCTATTTTTCACAGATATGTCTGCATTTATCAGCAAATCAACCAAAGGTTGAATCGCATATCATTGCGAAACTCTCTTTGGTGTTTGCGCAAGAAGCTGTTTTATCGCCGCATTTCGCGCCCGCTGCGCTGTGAATTCACGGAAAAAGAACTTGCGATGCAGCGGAACATTCGTTCCGAAGCAAGGCGCAGACGCGTCTCAGCATCACAGTCTCCGTCCGCATTCGGCTGTTCATCCGTAACAATTGTTGAAAAAACTCCCGCATTCGCAAGCTCGTAAATATGTTCATAACCCATTCCGAGCCTTCCCGCAACAATAAAGACGGGCACGGCACCGCCGGAATTTGCGGCGCAGCGTTTCACAACCTCGCCGACGGCCTTCCCGTTGTCCGCACTTGATGCATCAAGCTGCCCTTCTCCGGTTATGACAAGATCGGTGTCCCCAAGCAATGCATCAAAGCCGACCGCATTGAGCACCGCCGCCGAGCCGTGAGTCAATTCCGCGCCCAAAAGAGCCGACAGCATTGCACCCATGCCTCCCGCCGCGCCTGCACCGCATTCGGCGGACACTTTTCTCCCTGCCGCAGCGTCATACAAGGCCGCAATGTTTTTCATCCCGTCTTCAAGAGTGTTTAATGCTTCGGCGTCCGCGCCTTTTTGCGGCCCGTAGGTGTACGTCGCGCCGTTTTTGCCTGTAAGAGGATTATCAACATCACACATAACGGTTATCTTTGCCTCGAAAACATCGCTGCGCAAGCCCGACAAATCAATTTTACGCACCAAGGCAAGCTCTCGGCCGCAGCCCGAAAGCTCATTGCCGTCCGCATCCAGAAACTTAACGCCGAGAGCCGCTGCCGCGCCCATTCCGCCGTCGTTGGTTGCGGAACCGCCTATACCGATCAAAATATTCCTTATCCCCTCGTTCAATGCTGAAGCGATAAGTTCGCCCGTCCCCCTGCTCGTTGCAGCAAGCGGATCCAATGCATTTTCATCCATCAATGCAAGCCCCGATGCCTTTGCCATTTCAATAACCGCCGTGGCGCCCGCCGTTTTTTCACCGAATGAGGTCAGAACACCGTATTCGGCAGCAATTTTCCTGCCGTCCGGCGCAGTCACATTCACCGAACGCATATTCCCGTTAAAGGCACGAGTAAGCGTTTCGGCCGTGCCGTCCCCTCCGTCCGCAATCGGAAGCGTTCTCACACTGCATCCGGGAAGGTATTGCCGCGCTGCATTTTTGATAATCGTGCAAACTCTCTGTGCATCCATGCTGCCCTTGAACTTGTCCGGAGCAATAAGCATCCGAATACCTGCGCCGACAGGGTCAATACGCCTTCCGCCGTATTCTTCAAAAGGGTTCACGGCAGGCTTTTCTGTTTTTTTGCAGCCGCACTCCGTCAAGTCCTTTTCATTAAAGACAAGGGTTCCGTTTTCGTCAAATCTGCCGTAAAAAGCCAGCTTTTCCGCCCGTCTGAGCGCATTCGTCTGAACAACGGGCCTGTATTCCGCAAGCGCACCCGAAACGAGCGGATTGTCGTTCAGCTTTTCAAACAGACTGCGTGTTTGTTTTATGCCGCCGCCTGCAAATGCAACCGTGAATATGTTTTTATCGTCGCTTTCATCAACCGGAAAATGTCCCGCAAACAATTGAAGTCCACGAACGTCCGCCCTTTCAATTGCCGAAAAAATAAGGTTGAACGCATGTTCGCGTTCATCTCCGTTTTCAACAGAATCGAATCTGAATCCGATACCGAAGCGTGAAATATTCATAGTTCTGTGACCTCAACTTTCTTTTGTATTGTGCGGAACAATGCAAAGCCCCGTCCCGCCGTTTTCAACCTCTACCGTGCAGTCGTTGCAGCAGTATGCATCCTCAAGCAGCTTTTCGCTGATAAAATCCTCGCATTCGTTCGAAACGCAGCGTGCAACAGCCCATGCACCGTTTTTTTCGAGTTCGGCTTCATCGATTTTGCTTGCAATGTAATTTGCGGCGGAAGCGCCGAAACGAACCGTTCTGCCCGTTTTTTTGAGTTTATCGGACAGATCATCCAGCATCAGTTTTGCAATCTCGGGAACAGCGGCTTGAGCCGCAGGCAGAAGCGCGGCAACGCAATCCGCATCGGAAGCGATTTCCGGCGGAAGTATCTGCCTTGCGTCCCGTTCATCGCGGCTGCCGTTCAACGCATTTGCCTCATCCGAAAAGCCCGCCCTGCGCTGTTTAAAGCTGTCGCCTTCACCGCAGGTGACGAATACAATCGCATTGCGGAAGCTTACATTTTTACCTTTTGCATCGGTCAAAACGCCGCACCGCATGATGCTTTGAACAAGCGAACGCACGGCAGCGTTTGCGTATTGAATGTCGTCAAACAGCACCACTGCAAAAGGCTTCCGCCGCACGGCTTCGGTCAGTCTTCCGCCGGAGACAGAACCCGCAGGTGAACCCGTCAACGTGTTAACCGCCGAATAGTCGGAATACTCGCGCATGTCAAACCGCAAAAGTGCATTTTCGCCCGGATACAATGTCTCTGCAAGCACTGCTGCAAGCTTGGTTTTTCCCGAACCTGCCGCTCCGGTTACGGCAATTGCAGCGCGGGGACGGTCGGGATCGTTCCGCCATGTGAAAGCGGAACGAAGAGCTTTGCACACGGAAGCAACTGCGGTCTCCTGACCGATAATGTGCGCATTGATCAACGAATCCAGTTTCGAGAGCCGTGAACGGACGGTGCCGTCAAGACTGCTTACGGGAATCCCCGTCAGTTCGTGAACAGTCTGTGCAACATCGCCGGCAGTGACGATCGGACGACAGCTCTTTTTTAAAGAAGCCGCAGTGAATGCCGAATTCTCCGCTCCCGTATGAAGTGCATCCGCTGTTCTCGGCCCGCCGAGCTGCTTTTCCTGTTTTCTTAATTCAGCCGCAAGTGTAAAATCCCGCTCATTCAATGCATCCTCAATACGCATTCGGAGGCTGACCCTTTCCTGCCGCAGTTCCGCTGTATTCTGCGGAGCAAGCCGCCGGCGGGAAGCTGTTTCATCCATTATATCTATCGCCTTATCCGGAAGAAATCGCTCCGGAATGCAGCGAACAGACATATCAACACAGGCTTCCGCTGCCTCGTCCGTAATCGAAACGCCGTGATGCGCCTCGTATTTCGGACGCAAACCGCGAAGGATTGCGATCGCTTCCTCCCGCGTAGGTTCTTTTACGACTATCGGTGAAAAACGTCGTTCCAGCGCGGCATCTTTTTCGATATAGAGCCTGTATTCATCAAGCGTTGTTGCGCCGATCAGCTTCAACCCGCCGCGAGCAAGCGCGGGTTTCAGGATATTGGCAGCATCGAGACTGCCCTCGCCCGCACCTGCGCCGATTATCGTATGTATTTCGTCAATAAAAAGAATTGTTTCGGGAGTTGTTTCGTCAAGAAGTGCTTTCAGTCTCTCCTCAAATTCGCCCCTGTATTTCGTTCCCGCAACGAGTGCGCCCAAATCAAGCCGCAGCACCCGCGACGAACGCAGCTCGACAGGAACATCACCCGAAACTATCCTTTGAGCAAATCCCTCAACGACAGCCGATTTTCCGACGCCGGGACTTCCCGTAAGCACAGGGTTATTCTTGCTCCGCCTAAGCAGTGTCTGAATCAACCTGTTCAGCTGCGCTTCACAGCCTGTCAACGGATCAAGCTCCCCCCGCGCCGCCCTTGCGGTAAGGTCATCGGTATAGCTTTCCAACATCGGCGAACTCTGTCCGCCCCGAGGCTTATTTTTCCCGCGGGATACGTTTTCATCATGCGGCTGTCTTTCGGCCGAATCACTTTTTAAAGAATCATTCGCACTGCCTTTTGTTTTTTCGGCTGCGCTTTCATCATGGAGCAGCTCCGACTTTCGGCTTTCGCGCCCGTTCGAACCGAGTTCCCGCGAGTCATCGTTCAAAAGCTTTTTCAGCATCTGCCTGTCCAGCCCGATGGAATCGAGAATGCGTGATGCAAAACAGTCCGTCTCGCGCAAAACGGCAAGAAGGATATGTTTCGTGCAGATTGTGCGGCTTGCATATGCTTTTGCTTCATACAGCGCAAGCTCCAATACGCGTTTTGCAGGCGGTGCGAACCCCCTGCTGTCCGTGAAAATATGTCTTCCACCGCCGACAAGGGTGTCCGCATACGGAAACACCATGCTTTCATCCGCACCGCATTTGCGAAGGCACTCCCCCGCCGTGCCCGGCGCACGGAGCAGACCTATCAAAATGTGCTCCGTGCCGATGAAGCCGTGATGCAGCTCCTCCGCCGCAGCCTGTGCCGCATCAAGAGCTGCGGATGCATTTTCGCTGTAACCTTCCCAATTCATTTTTTCACCGTTAATTCGTATGGCCGTTAACTCATATGGATTCAAATCCGATTAATCTCTCAAGCAAATCGAGCGATTGAGCGGACACTTCGAATACCGCCCCGCAAAACATGCTTTTCTGTTTTTTAAACAACGACCGTCTTGCCGTTTTCGCGTATTTTGTCATGCTTCCGTTTTCGTTTCATCGGACGACGCATATAGACGTTCAGAACAATACCCACACCTATCATGTTTGTGAGCATATTCGACCCGCCGTAGCTTATAAACGGCAGCGGAATTCCCGTAACGGGCATTATTCCCATCGTCATGCCGATATTTTCGAAAATATGTGCCGCAAGCATTGCGCTGACACCCGTAACAAGGCAGGTGCCGAAATTATCCCGCGCTTTTATTGCAATATACATCCAGCGGAAAAGCAGTGCAAAGAAAACAATAATCAGTATCGTACTGCCGATGAATCCGACCGCCTCCGTTATGCCGCTGAATATGAAATCCGTGTGCCTTGCCGGAACATAGCGAAGCTGTGCCAGCGTCTGCTCACCGAAAAAGCCCTTGCCCGTGAGCCGGCCGGAACCTATTGCCATCTGCGACTGTCCGACATGGTACTTTGCATCGTCGCTTGCGGCGGACGGATTCAGAAAAACATCGATTCTGTCGCGCTGCTTCGGGGTCAAAACAAAAAAGTACATCAGCGGAAGCCCCACCCCGGCTCCGACAGCGGCAAGGATTATATAAATCCACTTTATCTGCGCAACGAAGAATGTCACAACCATGATAACAAGCAATACAATCGCCGTTCCGTAATCAGGTTGGAGAACTATCAGCATGAACGGAACGAATGTTATGCCGAGAGCAATCATAACGTCCTTGAATTTCAGCAATCGCCCGTCCCTGTCCATTGCGGCAGAGACGTATTTTGAAAGCATCACGATCAATGCGATCTTGCTCAGCTCGCCCGGCTGTATTGCCCTTTCAAGCGTGTCGAAAACAAACCAGCCCTGTGCACCGCCGCGCACCTTGCCGAAAATGAAAAGCAGCATCAGCAAGCCTATTATGCCGATGTATGCCCACATTGCAAAAGTTTTGAATATGCTGTAATCAAAAACAAGAAATATTATCATTGCAGCAAGTCCGACAAGGAAGTTTGTTATATGCTTCTGCAGGTATTCCATGTTGAGCTTGTCCATATAATCCGCAATGCCGTGTTCCGTGCCGTCAAAAGGCTTTGCCTGAACGGAGGCAAGCGCGATCGTGCCGAACACAACGAGCGCAAGCACGATTCCGACCGTTACCCAGTCTATTCTTTTCAGGTATTTCTTATCAAAAAGGCTCATTCAAAAGCCGCGCCGCGCCCGCAAGTGGCTTCGGCAATCCTTTCGTGTTTATGTGTTTACAAGATCTGCGGTGCGATACGAAAAGCCGTTTCCCCGCACCGCACTTTTTGTCCGCCGCATCAAACGATGAGTTTTTTCTTTGCCTCTTCGGCTTTTTTTAATTCGTCGAGTTTGGCTTCGTATCCGGGTTTTCCGAGCAGGGCATAAGTTGCATTTTTTCCCTCCTCGACTCCGGGCTGATCGAATGCATCGATGCCCAGCAGTTCTCCTGCGAATGCCGTCTGCATTTCAAACAGCATTATAAGCTGCCCGAGAGTGAATTCGTTGACTTTGGGCATGATGATGTTTTTGTTCATATGTCCGCTGACGGTTACGGCGTGTTCGGTTGCACGGAATTCGGCGGAAATCAGCTCACCCAAGCTGTGTCCCGATAAAAACGCAATCCCCGGAATGTCGTCAAAAACATGCGGAACAGCAACATCACTGCGGTATTTTTCAACCGAGATGAAAGTTATTGTTTTGTCAAAAGGTCCGTCGGTGTAAAGCTGAACCTGCGAATGCTGATCCGTAACGCCGAGAGATTTTACCGGAGTCTGTCCGAATCGCAAAACCTTTCCGTCCTTCACGAGCTTTTTGCCCAGCGATTCCGCCCAAAGCTGCGCATACCAATCCGCCATGAATTTCAGCGAATCCGCATAGGGCATCAGCACGCCGATGTTTGCGCCGTGCTTTTCCGCCGCAATGATTTCAAGCAGGGCAAGCATCAATCCGGGGTTTTTTTTCACATCGGCGTTTGAGCAAAGCTCATCCATGTATCCCGCGCCCGCAAGCAGTGCGCGAACATCCGCTCCGCCGACGGCAGCCGCAACAAGCCCGACAGGACAGAGTTCGGAAAATCTTCCCCCTACGCCGTCCGGAATAATAAAAGTGCGCAGGTTGTATTTTTTTGCAATGCCTATCAGGTTGCCCTTTTGTTTGTCGGTTGTTGCAATCAAGTGATCGCGCAGCCCTTCTTCGCCGTAACGGTCAATAAGCATTCGCGTTATAATAAGCAGCTGCGCCATGGTTTCGCTTGTGCTGCCCGATTTTGTGATAACGTTGAACACGGTTCGGTCAGTATCAATCACATCGAGCAATGCAGCCATGCGCTCGGGATCAACATTGTCTTCCACAAAAAGGCGCGGAGATTTTCGTTTTTCGGAAGGAAGATCGTTATGATAGAGATGATTCAGCGCACGATGCACCGCAATCGGACCCAGTGCGCTTCCGCCGATGCCCAGAATCACGAAATTATCCGCTTTTGACCTGACGAATTCCGCTGCCTCTTCAACGGCGGGAAGGATTTCAAGCTGAGTTTCGGGCAGAAGCCGCCAGCGCATTTCACCGCGCTTTTTTTCAACACCCGCAAATGCACCCTCTGCACGCGGCAGCATTTCCGATATTTCCTCCGCCGTGATGCCGTGTTTGCCGACAGCCTCGGCGAGCATATTGCCGCAATCGATGCGAACACGCATTTTTTCACAGTATTCTTTTGAAAACACGCTCATTTATTTTTCCGTTCCTTTCTGTCCCGCAGAGGGATTTGTTCGGCCGAATTCCGCCGCCGCAAAGTCGTGTTCAATTCACTGACAGCGGTATATTCAGCCAATCATATTATACCACATGTTCACGCCGTTTGCTCATGTTTTTTTCGGAACGAAATTGCGGAAATCCGTGCATATCCGAATGCCGCCTGCCGTCCGCTCCGTTTGAAACATATTATATCCGTTAAATCAAATCAAAATATTCTTTGATAACGTTCACAAGCACATCGGCTTCCGCAGGGGAATAGCGCGGCGAAACGGCAAGCGAAGCAAAATCATATTCCGCCGATGCCGAAAACTCGGTGTAGTCATCAAAAACTTTGAAGTCCACTCTCGGTTCAATGCCGTTTTTTGCTTCAAAAAGTTTCGAAACAAAGCTTGAAAGCCGAATGAATTCATATTTTCCGCAGCCGCGCTGATTTTCCTGTTCACATCGGAATGCAAATTGCGGAATGTCCGGACGAGACTTCGGGTTTCGAACATTTTCAAGGCGTGAAATCCACCGAAATGCAAGTGCAAACAAAAGATAATTTGCTTCATCGAGCTGTTTCATTTCATAGTAGCGTTTGATGTCCGCTCTTTCCGCAGGGCTGAGGGGCAGCACGGAATTCAGCACAAAGCCGGGTCCGGGTCTGCCTATGCCGAGATCGCTGTGTGCATCGATATGCGTAACCTCAAACGGCACGGAAAGCTGCCCGGCCGCAATCAATTCCTGCCAGAATTGCAGCGCACCGTCATGCGTTTCAAAAACCCTTCCCGGAATCTTTCTTTCCGTGTTCAGTCCGCAGTTTTTTTCCAAAAACTCCCTTACTTTCTCCGCCTGCCACGGTTCATGCCCGGCAGCATCGGGCCGCGCGCCGGCCGGTGCCGGTTCGCAGCAGTCCGCAAGGAAAAAATCAAGATCAATGTCAAGCACTCTCATTCGTTTATCTCCCGGTTTCGTTATCGCTCAAAGCTGTATGTTTTTGCGCATTCGGCCTCGGCACCGTGCTGCGTTCAATGCGCAAACCCCCGCCGTTAACGCATACAGGCAGGGTTTACGCATACTTATTTACTCAGTTGACTGCTGTGTCGTTCGCCTCAGCTTCCTTCATTTGCCTTGGTTTACCCCTATTTCCCTTTCACAACGGCCTCGGCAAACGAGTTGTCAACGAGTTCGCCGAACTCAACTCTCGCCTTCAATTCACCGTTGATGTCAATAATATCCTGCAAACGTGTGAATGCCTCCTCCGTCATGATCGGGTCAGCCATCCATGAATCCGTCTTTCGATAACTGTTTGCAACGATTTTCAGCGTTTCAACATCCGCATCGGGGAAAAATTCCAGCATCGCTTCCGCCGCTTCGGCATCAGTCGCGTCCTTAAGCCAAAGCTGAGCCTTATAAACAGCGCGAATGAAGGATTCAACGAGTTTCGGTTCCTTTTTAATCGTATCCGGCATGGTCATGAAAGTTGTGTACGGCACCTCGCCCGATTCGAGTCCGACATTTGCAACGATGTGCCCGCTTCCGCTGCGTTCAAAAAGCGTTGCTGTCGGTTCAAAAAGCGTAACATAGTCGCCCGTGCCGCCTTCGAATGCTCCGCCCATCAGGTTGAACTGAATGTTGTTGATAACCTCAACATCCTCCCCGGGCTTCAATCCGTTTTTCAGCAGAACATAGATAAAAGTCATATACGGCATTCCGCCGGCACGCCCCGCAATGACGGATTTTCCGCGCAAATCCTCCCACGAGAAATCATCCGTTTTTTCCCTTGAAAGAAGGAACGAACCGTCGCGCTTTGTGAGCTGCCCGATAATCATCGGGTGGTTTGCGCTGCCCTCGTTCACAACATAAACACCCGTTTCCGGCCCCATCAATGCAAAATCCGCATCGCCCGATATAAGCGCGGTCATGCTTTTGTCGCTTCCCCCGCCGGTCACAATTTCAAGATCAATGCCCTCCTCCGCAAAATAACCGCGGCTGACCGCGATATAAAGCGGCGCATAGAACACGGAGCGAGTGACCTCGTTCAGCGTGATATGCCGCAGTTCGCCCGAACCGCCGCATGCCGCCGCAATCGGAACAAGCAGCAAAAGAACAAGAAAAAGAGCAAGAAATTTCTTCATTTCAATACCTCCAAAGAAAAGCCTTGCTCCATTGATATGCCGCAAACGGGTATGCGGTGCCTTTCGGCGATTATTTTTTCTTTCTGTTTCTTATAAAGGTATTTATCCCGTAATGGAAGAAAGAGATCAACGCTGCCGCTATGGCTGCAAAATATGCATAAAGATAAAACGGACATATGCCGAATTCAAGCTGCAGAAATGTGAGCGTTATTGCGCCGACAAACAGCCCCGTTGCAATCTTTCCGAACCAATCGGCATAAACAACAACATGTTTTGAATAAAGGATTCCGCCGACAATTATCATTATCGCATCCTTAGCAAGGATTATCAGCATCATATAAAGCGGAATGACCCCTTTGAACCAGAAACATGCGAGAACGGCAATCAGCATCAGCTTGTCCGCCAGCGGATCGAGAACTTTGCCGACGTTTGTGATCCAATTGTTGCGCCGCGCAAGCCAACCGTCCAGAATATCCGTTCCGAACGCGAAAATATAAACAAAAAAGCTCAAAAGATAACGTTCGTTTTTAAACAGCGCGATAAAAACCCCGATTAGAATCAACCGAAAAACCGAGAGCATGTTCGGAATCTGTTTTTTAAATTTCATATTCGTATCACCTTTCTGCCGCCCTGCCGCTGACTGAGCCGCCTGTTCCGTCGGCAGGCTGAATTAAAGAACCGCCGCTTCGGCTGTCGGCCTGATTGAACCCGAACCGAACGATGCAGGTTTGGCATTCCAACCGTATGCAAACAGTATAGCACATGTTTCAAATCAACTCAATAGCAATATCCCGTCATTGCGGCGGCGAAAGACAGGCTGTTTTCTGCTTCGAATACGCTTTTTTATCCGGCGTGCGCGGATTCGACCTTTTTTTCGAAAAAAAATGCGTTTAACCGGTTGCAATAAACGCCGAAATGGGGTACAATGCATGGGGTACAATTAAATTAAGCCCAAAGGAGATATTACCATGAACGAAGAGAGAGATTTTGTAGTATTCACCGATGACGACGGCAACGATTTCGAGCTTGACGTTATCGACTATTTCGATTATAACGACAAAGAGTACGCTGTCCTCGTTGACACCAACGATGAATGTGACTGCGAAGACGAGGAGTGCGACTGCGAAACCAACGTCTACATCATGCAGGTTGTTGTGAATGAAGCAGAGGACACCGAAGAATTCGTCTCCCCCGCCGAAGAGGATATGGACGCACTGATCCAGATCGTTCAGTCAAGGCTTGAAGAAGGCGACTGCTGCTGTGACGAGTGCACCGATGACTGCACCTGCGATGACAGCTGCGCGGGCGACAACGCTTCCGCAAAATGCGGCACCTGCTGCAAAACCGAGGAATAAAATTCACTCAGTGTAAATCAACAAACGCAAACAAAAGGCCTCCGCCGAACATCATAATATTCGGCGGAGGTTTCGATTTTGCTGTTAACACGAAAAGCAAACATCGACTTTCACCCTTGAACGATCTATCACCGAATGAGGAGGAATTTTAATTGTGAATATTGAACTTGTTCGGCTCACGCCGCAATACCGCGAACAGTTGTTTGAAATGCTGACCGAATGGAAAGCGGATATTGAAAACAACCGCACAAATCCTTCCCCCTATGCAATATTCCGCAATGATTTTCACGATTTTGATTATTATCTTCAAAACCTTGAAATAAAGGAAGGGAATGCGGACGGATACGTTCCGGACACAACGCTGTTTTGCCTTGACAAAGACCGAAATATCTTTGTCGGCGCTGTCAATATTCGACATTATCTGAATGAAACGCTGCTGAAAACAGGCGGCCATATCGGCGACGGTATCCGCCCGAGTGAGCGCCGCAAAGGTTATGCAACGGCAATGATCTCACTTGCGCTGCAGGAATGCAGAAAGCTCGGCATAAGCAGGGTTTTGATGTGCTGCGACAGGAACAATATCGGCTCGGCAAAATCCATCATCCGCAACGGCGGCGTGCTTGAAAACGAAGTTGTCGAGGATGGGGTTCCCGTGCAAAGGTATTGGATTAAGCTTTGATGTTTTGAAGTGAATTAAGTCTGAAAAGTACCGAAGCAATGCCGGCATCATCCGCCTCTTAGTGAAACAGCCGTATGCCCGAGCTTAAACTCAGCCGGTGAGCTTGATATTTCGACCCTCGGCTTTTTGCCGCCGCTGCAATGCGGCAGCATGCTTCGCCGCATTAAATTTCAGCCTTCCGCTTCATTTCCCGTTTATATGAGCTGCGGAAACGAAACGGAAGGCTCTGCATTTTTACTTCTCCGGTTCAGTCCTTCCAACCGAGATAGTTTTTATAAATAACATGGTGCGGAATGGAGTCGCCAAGCTGCGGGCTCTGCGAGCTGCATATGCTGAGAACAATTTCGTCCCAAGTTACCGTCGGATCGTTGACAAGAACATAGTTGTCATATTGTGTATACCTTGCTGCTTCCGACGGCGCATCACCCGTGAAATGCAGCAGATATTTATAGGTATCCCTGTTGCCTATGTATTCCGCCGTGCTTTCATGCCACCTCAGCACAAAAGTCTCGCCGTCGTATTCCAGCAAATTGAAGACCAACTGCGGGTACTTATCCTTATGCTGCTCGTACAGTTCGTCGCTTATGCCTTCTCTGCTCAGTGTGTAGTAATTTGCACACAGAACGATTGCGGGAGCGCCCTTGCTGACCTTTTCATAGAACGCATCCCATGTTTCTTTTCCGAAAACACAACCCTTGGTTTCGAAAACAACGGCATTCGATTTTTTCGCAAGTTCCAGAGCTTCATCCGCGGAGCAGACTGTTTCCAAAACCTGTTGGAGCCGCTGCTTTTCGCCGCTGTCAACGGCGGGAGCTTCCGTCTGATTTTCCGCTTGTTTTTCCGTCTGTTCCGGCTTGCCGATGCACGCCGCAAACATTACAACCGACAAAACAGCCAGCAGTAAACACACGATTTTTTTCATTTTATTCTCCTTTCATTAACCTGCATTTGTGAGCAGGGTATATATGATGATAATTATCAGCAGCCCGAACCCGACTGCGGAAAACGCTGTCATTTTCTTATACGAAAGAATGCTTTCAATTCTCGTTCGCACTTTTGCTCCTCCAAATGCCGAAACAAACAGGCTTTTGCTTTGAACGCAGTTCAAAAGGTCAAGTGCGTACTCCCTGCGCTCATCTTCACTGTACTTTGCTGTTGCGGCCTCATCGCACGCAAGTTCAAGATCCGAGAGGAACGCTTTTAAAAAAATCCATGAAAGAGGGTTGAACCAATGAACTGCCGCCGTCAGAAAGCCTGCCAATCGCCAGAGATTATCCAGTCTGCGAATATGTGTTTTTTCATGTTGCAGGATATGTTTGAGTTCCGCTGCCGCAAACGACGTCGGCAAAACGATGCGCGGCCTGATAATGCCGTATACTGCGGGGCTTTCCACTTTCGGAGACAGAAAAACATTCCCCTTGAGGTGAACGGCATCCCGAATTTCATGCTTTGTTGTTGAATAAAGTATTGTCAACGCAAGAATCAAAGCCAATGCCGAAATTATCCAAACCAATGATGAGATTTCGAACACCTTGCTCAGAATATTGACCTTATACGCAATGGGGAAATAGCTGTCTGCAAGCATGAGTGTGTTTGTTACGGAAAAGGCGATATCATCCGCGGGCTGATAAATCGTTACGGTTTTTGTTGTCAGTTGCGAAATCAGCGTCATCAGGCTGTATCGGCTGTTCAGGCCGAAAGGCACCCACATGCGCACAAACGGAATTATCCACAGGAATACGGAAAATCTGCGCGGGACGGCTTTAATCTTTCTTGCAGCCATAACGATAAGCCCCGTAACGGAAGCCGTTATGCTCATATTAACTATCCAATAGCAAAACTCTCCGAGCATGGTCGTCACCTTTTTTCAATCAATCGTCGAAGTTCGTCTGTTTCGCTCTCCGTAAGCTTTTCATCCTCCAACAAAGCTGAAAACAGTGCTTTGCGCGAACCGCCGAAAACCTTGTTGAGCAGTGATACCGCCTCCTTTTTTTGCATTTCCGCCCGAGTAACCGTCGGAGTGCAGATGAATCCGGGTTCGTCACGGCGAATAAAACCTTTCGTTTCAAGTTTTTTTATTACAGTATAGGTTGTGTTCTTGTTCCACCCGATGGTGTCGGCAGCAATCAAACTGATCTCCTTTGCGGAAATCGCACCCCTTGCCCAAATTATTTCCATAACCTTCGCTTCACTGTCAAACAATTTTTCTCTCATTCTTTCGCCTCCGGACTATCTCTGTAGTCTATACTATCGCAATAGTCTGCAATTGTCAAGTTCTTTTTTCAAAAAGGCCGAGCGCTTCCGACACCTTTTTGAATTTTTCATCAATTTCGGCTTCACCGTCCAAATGCAGAACCCTGCACGAAAGCTTTTTCTGCCACTGATCATGTCTTGCCTTGCTCCTGATTTCCGCACCGCCGCTGTCGTAGGATTTTGCCCATTCAAAGAACTCGACATGCTGTCGATACATATCCCCTCCCGGTTCAATGCGCGAACCGTAAATCGCCTGCTCTCTCTTCAGCAATCTTTCCATGCGCACACTCTGTTTCATTTCGATTCTTACAGCCAAAGTGAAACACGGAATCAACTCATCTCCCCAATCTGCAAGTGAACCGGATATAACGACATTTGCTGATTTATTGATATCATTTTTCATCAGTTCTATCCGCTCGTTCGCCGGACGTTTAAGCTTGAACGGAGGCTCCGTCGGAATCCAATAATAAGCGTCGATATCCATTAATGTATAACCCAATTCCGAACATATTTTTTTGCCAAGCGTTGTTGTGCCCGAACCGGAAGCTCCGAAAACATGAATTACGTTCTTCATTTTTAGTTTCTCCGTCAGTAATACTTGTTGTGACTTTCTATATGACAGCACAGCTTTTGAAACGTTTCAACACTTGTACAGCAAAAACCGCCGCATCAAAACTGTCCGATGCGGCGGTGTATTCTTCTAATAAGTGAACCCGTGTCAACAGAGCCCGCAGGAATCATGGGGTTATTCCCACTCAAGTCTTGGGCTTTGATTTAGGGTTATAAAATGCACTCTCGATACGCATTTTGTCCAAATAATCCACGTATTTCGGGCTGTACATAGGTTCCTTACGAATTTTGTAGCCGTTTTGTAGCCAGCTATTTTATACGTACTAACCGTTCGCAACGACTTATTTTGAATGATTTGCAGCGGGTTTCGGTATGATTCCCGCCAATAATCACCCGGAATTGACCGCCTGACTCACCTCAACATCTCAGGGAAATCTACGCCGTAAGATAGCAATTCGGATGTCTTTCTCAATCAAAATAGTTCTTATATTTTAGAAATGCCGGATCATCCAGTACATCAAGCGCATTGTTTGTCTGCTGTTTTATTAAGTTTCGACAAATCTCAAGCCTATGAAGCATAGGAGATACGATCATGTGGGTTTGATTAAAATAGGTGGTGATGTCTTCCACGGAAATGGGGATTTTGTACCCATGAGCACAACTAGCCAATATTACGCCGGCATCTCTCAATGGAGCAATCACACGACGATACAGATAATTAGGACGAACTTTTTTATCAGCATATTCATCGAGAACGGACAAAAGCTGATGTGATGAAATATACTTGTGGGCATCAACATTATGTACCTGAAACAAAAGATATCTCAAAAGAGCGGTTTGTAATCGCTTTTCAAAATCATCATCATGCTCATGCGATGCAATGAAGTCCCTCGCCCGATGAACTGACAAGTTAAACACATCTTCATCGTATTTTCTGTCTTTCTCGGATGCTGCTCCAAAATATGGTGTTGTGTCATTGGGAAAGCGCTCAATACAGATGATTTTCCCTTTCAGCATTTCAAGATAATTAGGAGCTGAATCATCGGTATAGGTCTTGCCTATCGTGCCCCCGACAAAATCTGCTAACTGCACAAGAATGGAGTCGCGGCTGTCCGTGTAATCAAACTCATATTCCCCTAAGAGGTTTATTGGTCGATGTTCTCTCACGTATTTCTTAAATGAAGTCTGAAACTCGCTTGTACCAATCTGATCCTCAATTATCTGGAGCTTTGGAAACGCACCATAGAGAACATTATATAGGCGCTGATGCAGGAATTTGATGAACGAATGCCGATATGTTGTTAGCGGGCTATCCTTTATGAATGCTTGTTTGTCAGCCACGAATAAAATTATACGAAAGTTAATAGGAAGGAGCTCGGCGAGAATTTTGCTCCTTCGCTTATAATTGTTTCCTATCGCGCTAGACTTTATTTCAGTATCCTTAAAGCCATTATTCTCTTTGACTTTTAATACAGCATTATGCAACTGTGATAGCTCTGAGTTTTTGACAATTACCGCACAGAGGATATAGTATTTTGAGACACCTTCACTATCAAAATCAAATCCAAAATTGCCGCATTCATCAATGAACGCAATTCTTCCCGGTAATTTTGATAGTTCGTGCTCTCGTATTAAATCATCAAACGAAATCTGATCCATTTATTTTCCTCCGCAGGTCTATTCTCTTACCAAGCAGGAACGCAGTGTAAGATTGTTTAGAATGAGCAAAACCTTTATTTGACTTCATTTGGTACCTGCCATCCTGATTCTGTATAGTTGTATCCCTCTGTTATCGTCAAGCAAACAGTAGGGACGTCAATAGCGGTAGCCTAACATAGATTATAGGGTTGTAACCCTCTATCAAATCGAATTCATTCGACTCCATCCCCGCAACCTTAAACCCTCGGACCCAAAAACTTATCTCCGTTCAAATGGATCATGTGATCTGGCATATCGGCAATCCAGACCTCTGTTTCCCACGCAAGAGATTCTGAGAATTTTTTGAATGTCTTAAAGTCCAGAAATGCCGTAACGTATATCTTCCCGGCCATAACGCCAGTTGTCATTTCCTCGATTTCTTTGATACGCTTAGGCTCCATCGGTCCAACGGATGTAACCGATTCGATAAAGTACAGCCAATCCTTGTCTTCAGAGTAGAGGACAACATCGGGCATCTTGTCGTGCAAGGTTATTTCAAAGCCCAAAGCGCGGAGCTTGTCCACATTCTTAACCAAGTCTTTCTCTGTGGTATCCCCAACGTACAGGCACTCGGAGTTGGGCGCGAAACGGGGCGCAAATTCCTCGATAATTGCTTTTTGCAGTTGATTGTGCTTGCCCGGCGAGAATGTGAAGTCTTCGCCATTGATTTTTACAGGCATTTTTCTCATTGTCCGTTTAGAGGCATAGAGATCAACAAGTGAGTCGTGATTTTCCATAAAACGCGCCAAACTTCTCTCCCAGTCCGCAGTACCGAAGCTCTGAATCAAGTGAAGCATCTCATCCGTTAAGCGATACCGATAGTTGGGGCTGTTGGTTGCCTTTCCGTTATCCTCAATGAACGCTGCATTTCTAAAGTGATGCATGGCCTGTTTGCGGAAGGTTTCGCGGCTATTTTCTGCATAGGTCGTTCCGTAATTGCTGTTTGCGAACGCAATGACATCGTGAATCCGAATCCAATTATTTGCGGCAGAACCCCATGCCTGTTCTTCTGTTAGGTTAGCCATTGCAAGCAATACACAGCAGCACATACCGTTTTGCTGTTTTGCTGGAACTTTCAACGAACTCAGGATTTCTTTTGCTTCTTCTAATTTACTCATATATAGCTCCTCAAAATACTGTCACAAGTTGCTTCCGACATATCCCTAACACGGATCAATTCTTTTCCCATCTCTTCAATTGTATTCATAGGGGGGACTGGCATGGAATTGATCTCGGTGGAGTTCACCTGTGTAGATCCGTTCAAGATGCGATAGTAGCTGTCATACAGCGTAGAATTGAATAGCACATAGAGTCCATAGACAACACACTCTGACAGCTCACGGAGTCCACTGATAAAATTGATTTTATTCTGCGTACTGATTTCCGTATATTCAGGATACTTTCTAGCTAAGTACACACCACACTGCAGGCGGCGGTGTTCCTCTTTTGCTGTAAAACGCTTCACGAACAAGTAGTTGGTGTTCTCCTGCAGAAGCCCGCGCTGTTCAGTAACGATGTACTCATGTTCCTTTCCAGCAGGAAATACTACATTTCCATCCTGAATGTGCTGCGAATAAAACAGTGGAACTGCATCGTCTTCTGCTGAATCACGTAAGGCTTCACGGTTCCGGAAATCAACCGTTAACCCTGTTTTCATTTTTAACCCAATGTCAGGAAGGGTATCTGTCCATCGGTTCAGTTCATTCAGAGTTTGAACTTCCGCCGTGTTCGTCACCAGATAGACATAGGACTCATCACCATTTACTACTGTCGAATAAGGGGCATCAAATACAGTCCGATTAGAGAAGTCAGCATTACTCTGTGTAGTTGTAATAGTAATCGTATTTGGCTTGCTCTGCGTCTTTTTTGCTTTAATGATGATAGTTTCTTGTAAAACACTTTCTTTCTCAAATACTTTATCCCTGCTGACAAATAGATGGATATGCTCTAATGCACTTTCCTCAAAGAAACGTTTGCGGAATTGCTTAAAGTACGCACCGGATGTCCATGAGCGAGGGATGATATACACCATCTCTCCGCCCGCTTTGAGATCGAACATGCTCATAGCCGCAAACAAAAAGTATAGGTTAGGTGCACCGTAACATACATCTGGCATTGCGGTTGCTTCTGGCGCATTTTTGGCAATTTTCATATAAGGCGGATTGCCAATAACCATATCAAACTTATCTGCATCCGGACTTGCACCTAGCATACCATTGTACTCAAGCATTTGACTGAGAATGTAATTATCAGTTACAATTCTGAAAGAAACATCTTTCGTTGTATGGCTGCATGCCCACTCCAAATTTGAATACAACAAGTCTACAATGTTGGCATCATTTTCATAGCAAACCAGCTCAATGGAATCAATCTCGGCGTTTGACTCCAATCGTTCAAGGAGTGCAACCGAAAGAATTCCTGAACCAGCACCTGGATCGAGGATGCTGAGAGAAGTGCGACCTTCGGGAATCGAAAAAAGCCCTGCCATAAATACGGCAGTTTCTTTGCTTGTGAAAAACTGCCCATATTTCTTTCTTTTGTCCTTTGGCATGCGGTCGATGTACTCGACTGTGGCTGCACAAACATGGTCAATCATTTTCATCACTTATAAACTCCACTATGTCGCCAATGCCGCAATCTAATGCCGCGCAAATCTTATACAAACTCTCCATTGATATAGCTTCGTTTTTTCCCATCTTGGCAAGCTCATTGAAGCTGATACCGGATGCGTCCTTCAAATCCGTGCGGTCCATTTTTTTATTAATCAGCAGCTTCCAAAGCTTGTCATAGGAAATAGGCATTGCAATTCTCCGTTCCAAATTTAGACTGATTGTATTATAGCACAAAGCGACAATGTTCGCAAGATAATCTCATAAGAACGTGAGATGTTATCTACAAAGAAAAGGAGGCTGTCGCATTAAGCCCCCTTATTCTTAGATAATCTTAAAATGTTGTCGCTGGGCAATTCTGTAACACAAAAGTCCAACATTTTCAAGGCTTTTCAGCCTTTCGGGGATTATTCCCACTCAATCGTTCCCGGGGGTTTATCCGTAATATCGAACATTACGCGGTTAACGTGGGGCGTTTCGGCAATAATTCTGTTGCTGATTGTGCGGAGCAGGTCATAGGGGAGCTCTGCAAACTCGACCGTCATTGCATCGGTCGAAGTTACCGCGCGAACGCCGATTGCGTAGTCATAGGTGCGCTGATCGCCCATAACACCGACTGAGCGTATTCCCGTAAATACCGTGAAATATTGCCAAATCGAACGGTCAAGACCTGCTTTCGCAATTTCATCGCGGAGGATAAAGTCGGACTTTCTCAGGATGTCGAGCTTTTCGTCGGTAATGTCGCCGAGGATGCGTATCGCAAGCCCGGGACCCGGGAAGGGCTGCCTCCATACAAGGGGAGCGGGCATGTTCAAACTTTCGCCGAGGAGGCGAACCTCATCCTTGAAGAGGATGCGGAGCGGTTCTATAAGGCCTTTGAATGCGATATCTTCGGGCAGGCCGCCGACATTATGATGGCTTTTAATCACGGATGCTCCGCCTGCGCCGCTTTCGATAACATCGGGATAAATCGTGCCCTGAAGCAGGTAGTCCGCGCCGATTTTCTTTGCTTCATCTTCAAAAACGCGAATGAATTCTTCGCCTATTATCTTGCGCTTGCGCTCGGGTTCCGTAACGCCTGCAAGTTTTGAAAGGAAGCGATCTTTTGCATTGACTTCGATAACATTCAGGCCGATTTCGTTGCGATAGAAGCCCATTACTTCCTCCGCCTCGTTCAAGCGAAGAAGGCCGTGATCAACGAATATGCAGGTCAGCCTGTCGCCGATCGCCTTATGTACAAGGGTTGCGGCAACGGAAGAATCAACGCCGCCCGAAAGGCCCGCAACCACTCTGCCGTTTCCGACCTTTGCGCGCACTTCTTCAATGAGCTGATTTGCAAGGTTTGCCATTGACCAGCCGCCCTTGCAGCCGCAGATCTCATACACGAAATTATGGAAAAACTGCTTGCAGTATTCGGTGTGGTTAACCTCGGGGTGGAACTGGACGCCGTACAGCCTGCGCTCTTCGTTTGCGAACGCGCAGATTTCACAATTATCGCTGCTTGCAATAATTTCAAAACCGGGAGGGCAAACAAGGCAAGAGTCGTTATGGCTCATCCATGTTATTGAATCGGGCATGTCCTTAAACAGTGGGCTGCGTTTGAAATGCATGGGTGTTTTGCCGTATTCACGCGTCGGAGCGGGGCCGACTTTGCCGCCGAGTTTTTGGCACATAAGCTGCATTCCGTAGCAAATGCCAAGCACGGGCACGCCGAGGTTGAACAGCTCGTCGGAGCAGGTTCGTGAGCCTTCAAGATATGCACTGTCCGGCCCGCCGGACAGAATAATACCGCACAGACCGTCGCCTTTGATCTTTTCGATCGGGGAATCCGGCGGCAGGAGCTCGCTGTAAACCCCTGCTTCACGCACTCTGCGTGCAATGAGCTGGTTATACTGCGCTCCGAAATTGATGATTACAATTCTCTCCATATAGTATTCCTTATATAAACCATTTTGTTGTAAACAAGATGTTGTTTCCGCAAATTTACTGTTCACGGAAACGGATTCCGTCGGGCGTTGCCTCTTCGATTATTGCAAGCGAATATAAATCAATACCTCTTGCGCGCAGCGCATCGCCGCCGCCTTGAAAGCCTTTTTCAACCGCAATACCGATGCCGACAAGTTCCGCACCGGCCTGTTCAATGATTGCAACAAGCCCGCGCATTGCTTCGCCGCGCGCCATAAAATCATCGATGATCAGGATTCTGTCTCCCGGATGCAGCCACTCTGCGGAAACAATGAGTGTAACTTTTTTTTTGTAAGTATAACTCATGATTTCGCTTTTAAAAAGTCCGCCTTCAATATTGTCGCTCTTTGCTTTTTTTGCAAATATCATCGGCACACCCATCTTTTCGGCGCAAACCGTTGCAAGCGGAATGCCGGACGCTTCGACAGTCATAACCGCCGTCAGTCCGTTTATGTCAAAATGAGCAATGAATTCATCCGCCAGCTTGCCCAAAAAAGCAGCGTCAACGCGGTGGTTCAAAAATCCGTCAACCTTTACAACATTGCCGGGAAGAACCTTTCCCTCGCGCGCAATGCGCTCCTCCAAAAGTTTCATGCCGAACGCCCTCCGTGTTTTCGGGTCGTGCGCAGCAAAAGTGCCGATTTTTCAAAAAAAGCTTGCAAATCAAAGCCTTTTTGGGCTTGCAGCAGATCCGCACCGCATTTCCCTAATAAATATTTGAATTTTACTATAAATCCACAGGTTTCGCAAGGGAAAACTTCAGTTATATTATACACGATTGCAGGTATACATCAACGATTTAAATCTCCCCCCGCAGCGTACCGCGGGGGGAGTGTTTTGTTCTTTTTTTACATGTCTGCAACTGCATTAAGCATATTCATATAGGCTTTAATTGCGCCTATCTGCAAATTTTTCAGCAATCCGCTCAGTTCAACGCGATTTTGCGTTTCTGCCGAATTGAAGGCTGTTACCAGTGCGGTGAGCTGCATATAGTACTCATCCAGCGCATCCATGACACCTCTGCCGTCGTGCACGCCGTTCAATGCGGAACGCAGGCTTCGGATGTTTTCAAGCAATTCGCTCCCGATGGCCTTTCCGTATTCAATGCCGCGTTCGGCTGTGTCGTAATTTATCACTTCGTTGTTTAAATCATTAATTATTCCGAACGAAAACCCGACCGCTTCCGCAATTCCGTCCAAGCGCTCCGCTTCTGCCGTGACCTCAATTTCGACGGGTTCGCATGCAAAGGGCACGATTTCCGCCTTGTACCCCTGTTCAACAAGGCGTTTTCGAACGCTTTCGGCACCCGCTTCCGTTGTGTATGCCGAGGCAAAAACCGAAACGCTTCCGTCCCCGTTGTCGATAATGCAGCCTGCCGCTCCGAGTGCACGCACGGAGGCACTGAGCGCACTTGCTTCGGCATCGGATTCAAAACTGCCGAGCCGCAGCGCATACATGTCCAGCCCCGAAAAATGCATTTTTTGCGTTTGCGGGTTCGAAAAACTCAGGCTCGGTGTTGCCGCCGCGGGTTCGGTAACCGCGGGCGTATTCCCGCCGTGTTTTCGGCCGAAAACATTTTCCGTAAGCCATGAGCCGACCGAAGTTGCAAATAAAACATAAATAATACCGCCCATCAGCAGCAGGAGTATCAGCAACCCGAATCCTCCCCCGCTCTCTCCGCGTCCGCCGGCGGCGGAATATGCCTGATATCCCCCGCGCCTGCGCCTTGTGTTCTTTCGTCTGCGTCTGTATTCCATGTTTGCCTTCCTTTCGCGTTTTGCGCCCGTTTTTGGATTTCCCGTTAACGGTTTATGCAGAAGGGAGGCACGGTATGAATATAAGGTGTGCCGTGAACACCTGCTGCGTTCGGTTAACGGGCACGCAGACTTCGGTTTTGGTTTATTTTTCATCCCCATCAGGCCGCCAGAGATATTTTTCCATATTCACATGCCCGTCAACAAACTCAACCCCGTCTGCGGAAAGCAGCTGAATCTGCATGTTTTCACCGCCGAAAGCAAATGCGGCAGAAGCTTTGCCCTGCCTGTTCACAACGCGATAGCATGGAATTTCGGAGGGATCCGGATTTACATGCAGGGCATAGCCTACAACACGTGCCCAGCGCGGATTGCCCGCAAGAGCAGCGATCTGCCCGTAGGTTGCAACTTTGCCTCGCGGAATTTTGCAAACTACTTTATAAATTTTTTCAAACACCGTATCTTCCACAGTTTTTTCTCCGTTCTTTTTTGTTCAGCATCTGCCTTTGCCGCTGCATGTATTCAACATTTTTAAAATAATCATTTTTCGATATGTTACCATGCAAATGCAAGCAAAGTTTCATTAATCGCGGAAACGCCTTTTTGAAGAGCATTCAGCTCATTTAAGCAGCCGTCAACTGCAATTTCAATGAATTCATCCGCCATTTCGCCCGTAAAAAAGAATGCGGGGGACTCCTTCGTTAAATCTCCGGAGTTTTGTTTATAATCCGAATACATTTCCGCAAGGAACTCCCGCGGTTTAAATTCCGCAATATGACTCAGCTCTTCTGCGTTCAAATTCTCCGGCAAAACAATATTGAAAGTCAAACCATGTCTTTTTGACAGGTATGTATTTGTTTTTCGATAATCATCGTGAAGCCTGCCTATGTTTCCGTCGGTGTGCGGATCCCAATTATATTTCCCGTAAATAAAGCCGCGAAAAAGCAGGTCCTGAACAAGATGCAGGTAATAGCCCAAATAAAGGTCATCTGTCATCACCTTCCGTCCGAATCTGCTGCGGAATGTGGTTAGATCGTAGGTCTTTTTTGTTCCGCTGCAAATTAACTTCAAAAAATGCGCCTTTTTGCTCTCTTCCGAAGACCATCCTGCCGAGTCGGGCATTATTATGCCAAAGCGAAATCTGTCGGGGTTTTTAAATTCAACGCATTTCAATAACCGTTCCGCTGCCGCGTGATGCACTATTCTTGCCGCCATGTTTTCCCTTCCTTCTGTTCAAAATTTTAATCCTTTGAAAGAATGATACCATAAAACGAGGCGACAGGTAAAGCTGCTTTTTTTCAAAACACGCCTGCATTGCCAAAAGCTTGCAGTATCCGTGCCGATTTGATATAATGTTGCTTAACAGGCGGGCAATGCTCGTGCATTTGCCCGGAAAAACCCAAAACGGCTGAACGGTCGAGATGCAAAGGTATTCGGAGATACGGGTTCGGAATGAGAGAAACTTTTTACAGAACGGCAATGCTGCTTGGTGAGGATGCAGAAAACATCCTGCTCGAATCCAAGGCGGCGGTTTTCGGAGTCGGCGGAGTCGGCGGGCACTGCGTTGATGCATTGGTTCGCTGCGGCCTCGGCCGAATTGCAATTTTTGACTCAGCCAAGGTCAAGCCGAGCAATCTGAACAGGCAGATTTGTGCAAAAAAATCCACCGTAGGCATGAAAAAAGTTGAAGCGATGAGTCTTCATATTGCGGATGTTTCGGACTGCATCACCGAAGCATTTGACTGTTTTGTGACGCGTGAAAATGCGGAAGAGCTGATTCCCGCAGACGCCGATATAATCATCGACGCCGTGGATAATGTCACGGCAAAGATCGCACTCATTGAGGCAGCGTCACGATGCGGCATTCCGATTCTTTCCAGCATGGGTGCTGGCAACAGACTTGAGCCGGACAAAATTCGCATTGCGGATATCTTTGAAACAAGCATCGACCCGCTTTCCCGCGTTATGCGCAGAGAATTGCGCAAGCGCGGTATAAAAAAACTCAAAGTTGTTTATTCCGTTGAAGAGCCGAAAACACCCGTCATTCCCGTTCCGGATCCGGATATGAAGCCGAACGCACCCGCAAGCGTACCCTTTGTTCCCGGAGCGTTCGGGCTTGCTCTTGCTTCGGAGGCCGTTCGCACAATTCTTGAACGAAAAAGGAGGATAAGTTTTAATGAATAACAAAAAAACACGACTGCAAAGGTTTATTTCATCGTCGATCGCCGTGCTTCTTTTTGCCGCGATCGCACTCGGCGCGGCACTGCCTGCGGCAGCATCGACAGCCGCGAGCTTTACGGCGGACTTTGCCAAAACCCAAACCGGCAGAGCAGCCGATAATCTCCGTTCGAACGATGAACGGGAATCTTCAAGCGGCATTCCTATGGATGCCAACGGCATTCCTATGACTGCCGACGGTGTTCCGAAACTGAAGCGCGATGTGCGAAGAAGTGTAAATTCTGATTTTTCGTTTATAAATGTCAAGCTGTCCGTCGGAGAAACGGCAAGTGTTCGCCTTGAGCTTTGCGGCGCATATTATGTTGCGGAAAATATGCGTGCTGTTGTCGGCAGCGAAAGCTCCCCCCGCACAGCTGCCGTCACCGTTGAAGACGGTAAAATTACGCTCAGCTCGGGCGGTTCAACCGTTTATCGGTTCCGAAATAACGCTTATGCGCGTGAATTACAACGAATCCGCCGGTTGGCTCCAGCTCTTTTGCAGCGGAAACGCAAACGAAAGAAAATACTTGGGCAACCTTGTTTTCCGCATCAATGATGACGGAACGCTCCGAGTCATCAACAATATTCCGACGGCGCATTATCTCTATGGCATCGTGCCTTACGAAATGAGCGAGTCCTGCCCCATCGAATCACTCAAATGCCAGGCGGTCGCCTCAAGAACCTATGCATTCGGCTTTACCATGCCCGGTGATGATTATGATATAACCGATTCGTTTAACTATCAGGGTTATCGCGGCTATAAACCCGGCTACGAAAAATGTATGCGTGCCTGCGTTGAAACAACGGGCGTCATTCTGTCCGTCGATAACGAAATCCCGCTTGCATTTTACGGTGCAACAAACGGCGGAGAGACCGCTTTGCCGTCGCACCTTTTCGGATATGATTCGCTTGACCCGCTGTATGAAATCCGTCTTGATGACATTGACTTTTACGAATCCAACCCTATTTGCAGGCAGAATCTTGAAATTACATACGGAGAAATATCCGACAACGAAGCATTTAACGCCCTCCTTTGCAGGGAGGCGAAAAAAATTGTCGGTTCTTCCGTTCGGCTCATTTCAATTCTTGAAACGGATGTGAACACACCGAAATTCGAAAACTGCGAACGCAACATGGCGAATGTTGATGTGCGTATTCTTGTTGGCACCGGCAGCGGCGAGCAGGAAGTTTCCTTCGGGTTTTCAGCCGACAGGTTGAAAGCTGAAGGTGTTTTTACAAAAAATTATAAGATGTACTGGGGAGAACCGACGAGCACCGGTTACAACATCTATTTCTGCCGCTACGGGCATGGCCTCGGAATGTCGCAATACGGTGCTCAGGCGCGGGCGCGTGAGGGGCAGACGTATCAGCAGGTGCTTAAATTTTACTATGGGAAAATGAAGCTTACCGATGTTTGCGAGCTGAATCCCGAGCGTCCTTTTGCATACAGCCTTAACATTAAGGCATACGGCGAGTTCAACACGACCAATGTCAACCTTCGTTCCGGTCCCTCCGCATCATTCACAAGTTTGGGCAAGTTCAGCACGGGCACGCATGTTGACGTTATCAATGCCGTTAACGGTTGGATTTGCTGCATTGCGGACGGCAAACTCGGCTATGTTCGCGGCGATTATATCGATGTTAAGCTTTTCCCGTCGCCCATTGCTGCGCAGCAAAGAGTCTGCGAGGCAAAAACAACCGAAGCGGCCGCCCTTCGTACCTCCCCTTCTCAATATGCAGCCGAAATCGTGTCACTCAGTGAAGGTGCACAGATTCGCGTTTGGTTTGAAATCGGGGACTGGTACTATGTTCGAATCGGACACCGTTCCGGCTTTGTTGAAAAGAGCAAAATAATTATCGGAGATTGGTTCATCATAGACCTTCATGCGATCGTTTCATCGCAAATAGGTGACGGAATCCTCCCGCGGCCGTGAGTTTGCAGCGAAACGGTGCGGGGTGAGTATCCAGACATTCACCGTATTGTTCCAATCAACTGTACAGTACGCAAAGTATGCATAAACAGCCCTTCCGAATGCATCGACATCGGAAAGGGCTGTTTGTTTTTGTGACATTTAAACGACTTTTTTAAGAGCCGTGCTGCGCGGCGGTTTTAAGCAGAAGCATGAACCCCGTCAGCAATATGAGAAAAGAAAAATTAAACAGGGAAAACTCTTTTACATATGCTCCTGATTTTCCGGGATTATGCTTTACATATTCACGGAAAGTGATGAGGCTTGCAAGCGATGCGATGAGTGTGCCGACGCCGCCGATATTTACTCCGACAAGCAGATCCGCATAGTTTTCCGTGAACTGTGAAAGCAGAATTGCGGACGGAACATTGCTTATGAACTGGCACGAAAGAACACTGAACACAAGCGTGTTCCGCTCCAAAAGCCCCGACAGAAACTGCCGAACGATGCCTATTCTGCTCATATTTCCCGCAAAAATAAAGAAGAATACAAATGTCAGCAGCAGCGGCCAATCAACTGCGAGCAATGCCTTTCTGTCCGCCGCAAGCAAAACAGCCGGTATTATAACCAAGCCTATCCAATACGGAATTCCTCTGAAAACTATCGCAATTGCCAACGCAAAAAGCGCAAGGTAAACCGCAAGACGCACCGGCGGAAGCCGAAACTTTTCATCGCTCAGCTCCAGCGGTTCCGGCTTTACAAATACCAGACAGCAAAACGTGATAAGAGCGACCGAAAAAAAGAAAGGCGGTGCCATGATACGCATAAACTCAAGGTTCGGGATTTCAAACTTTGTGTAAAGATACAGGTTCTGCGGATTTCCGAACGGAGTCAGCATTCCGCCGAGATTTGCGGCTATATTCTGCATTATGAAAGTGAATGCCATGTATTTTTCTTTGTGCGTTGTTGTGAGCACAAAAAATCCCAGCGGCAAAAACGTCAGCAGAGCCATGTCGTTTGCTATCAGCATGGAACCGATAAAAGTTATGTACACAAGGGCAAGCACGCTCATGCGGGCGTTTTTAAAAAGCCGAACTATTTTGCGTGCCAGCATGTAAAAAAAGTTAATGTTCTTCAGCGCACACACAACCGCAAGCACGCAGAACAGGCATGTCAGAGTTTTGAAATCGAAATACCCCGAATAAAGCTTATCCGGAGGCACAAAAAACATGGTTATGACCGCAGCCGAAAGCGCAATAACCATTACGGTATTTTTCTTTACAAACTGTTCAATCGCTGACAGAATGCATACCTTATTCATTCTCTTTGCGCTGCTGCTTTTTCTTTCGTTCATTTTTTCACCCTTTGCATTTTTTTGCTGAAAGAGCAACGGAATTCATTTTGCAAAACAAAAGGAAGCAATCGAACGAATGCTTCCTTTGTTTGGTAGCGGCAATCTGATTCGAACAGATGACACTCCGGGTATGAACCGAATGCTCTAGCCAGCTGAGCTATGCCGCCGTATTCGTGCGGAGGGGCTGATGCACGACCGCAATTGAAATGGTTGCGGGGGAGGGACTTGAACCCCCGACCTTCGGATTATGAGCCCGACGAGCTACCGACTGCTCCACCCCGCGATGGTCATTGCCTTTGGAACTCTCGCTCCACAATGCAGGAGCTATGATACCACGCACGGAAGCGGTTGTCAAGCATTATTTTTAAAAAAGTTATATATATTTTCTTTACCTGTTTGTGTTTGCGTTTTATATTGTTAATTTGGATTGACATTGCCAAAAATAAGTGTTAGAATTTTCATCAAATTAAATTTGGCTTTGATGGAGAAAAGAGCGGCGGTTGCCCAAGAGAGGTTCGCATTTGCTGGGAGCGAGCTGCAATTAAAAGCTCATAAAGTTCGCTCCGGAGCCGCAGCGGTGAAGTTTTGCTTTCCAAATCTGAGATTTGTGCTATGTCTGTCGGTACTCTTCGGGTTCATTCACGGACAAAAGCGGGTTTGGACCGGGGCAAATGTGTAGTCGCTGCCGCGTCAGACCCGATAAAGTCTTTTTGAGGCAACCTTAGACTGTTGCTGTTTGTGAACGCAATTTCGCGGATGCATTCGGCACGTTTCGGGCTGTGAAACAGGGTGGTACCACGAGAAAAGCGCACTCGTCCCTCAGGGACGGATGCGCTTGATTTATTTTGCGGAACAAATTTCTTTGATTTGAAAAAATAAAGGAGAAAAACAAAATGCTTGACGAACTTGCAAAAATCCGTGAGGACGCGCTTAAGCGGCTTGAGAACATCAAAAGCGAAGAAGAGCTGTCCGAACTGAACACCTCCGTTTTGGGCAGAAACGGCGCATTGACGGCTATTCTGCGCACAATGGGCAAACTCTCTGCCGAAAGGCGCGCGCAGCTCGGCAAAGCGGCCAATGAGGTTAAACAGTCCATTGCCGAAGCACTTGAAGCACGAAAAGCAATGCTTGACGCATTTGCAGAGCAAAAGCGCATTGAAGACGAAACCGTTGACGTTACCCTTCCGGGCGTTATCGAGCTGCCGTCCGGCAAGCTCAACCCGCTTACCAAGGTATATCGCGAAATCCGCGATGCGCTTGTTGGATTGGGCTTCACAACCTTTGAAGGGCCTGAAATCGAATATGACGATTTTAACTTCACAAAGCTGAACCTTCCGCCGGATCACCCCGCAAGGGATATGCAGGATACCTTCTACATCAACGACAGGGTTCTGCTGCGCACGCACACATCCCCCTGCGAAGCGCGCGCGCTTATGGCGCTTAAGCCCCCGTTCCGCCTTGTTATTCCGGGAAGAGTTTTCCGCGTTGACGAGCCCGATGCAAGCCACAGCCCTGTTTTCATGCAGATTGAAGGGCTTGTTGTTGACAAAAACCTGACATTTGCCGATTTGAAAGGCACTATCGACACTTTTGTTAAGGCCGTTTTCGGCGAGAACGTCCGCTCGCGCCTCCGCCCGAGTTATTTCCCGTTCACGGAGCCTTCTGCCGAGGTTGATATTTCCTGCACGATCTGCGGCGGAAAGGGATGCAGCTCCTGCAAGGGCACGGGCTGGATGGAGATTATGGGCTGCGGCATCACAAACCCGCATGAACTTCAAAACTGCGGACTCGATCCCAACGAATGGTCCGCGCTTGCATTCGGCGTCGGAGTTGACCGCGTTGCGTGCCTGAAATACGGCATCAGCGACATTCGCCTGCTTTACGAAGGTGATGCGCGTTTCCTCAGGCAGCTGTAATTAAGGAGGGCAAAATAATGAAACTACCGCTTAAATGGCTGAAAGATTATGTTGACTATAACGTAACGCACAAAGAGTTTGCTTCAAAAATGCTCCTGCGCGGATTCGAGGTTGCGGATATCATTCCCGAAATGAAGGTCAGCAACGTTGTTGTCTGCACAATAACGCATATTGAGCAGCACCCGAATGCGGAAAGGCTGCGCGTTTGCAATATCGATATCGGCGCGGAAAACGAACTTGTTATCGTTACCAATGCGGCTAATGTGTATGAAGGCTGTCAGGTTCCCGTTGCGCTGGACGGCGCGATCCTTGCGGACGGCACGGAAATAAAGCCCACAAAGATGCGCGGTGTGCTGAGCAGCGGAATGTTCTGCGGCGGTGCGGAACTCGGCATCAACGATGTTGAATACGAGGGCGCGGGTGCGGACAGCGTTCTGATTCTGAACGACGGCACAAAATACACAAACGGTATGCGCATTCAGGAAGCACTCGGGCTTGACGATGTCATTTTCGATATTGAACTCACGCCCAACCGCCCCGATTGTCAAAGCATTATCGGCCTCTGCCGCGAGGCTGCGAGTGCTCTCGGTCAGAAATTCCACGAACCTGTCATCAAACCCGTTGCCGGCAGCGGCAGTGCGGCGGATTATGCAAAGGTCACCGTGCTCAATCCCAACCTTTGCCCGCGCTATTGCGCAAGGGTTGTGACCGATTTGAAAATCGAGCCCTCACCGAAATGGATGCAGCTGCGTCTGAAGCTTTCGGGAATCCGTCCGATAAACAATATTGTTGATATTACAAATTATGTTCTGTTCGAATACGGTCATCCGATGCATGCATTCGACCTTGCCTGCATTGAAGATGCGCATATTGTTGTTCGCAATGCCATTGAGGGCGAGGTTGTGACAACGCTTGACGGCAAAGAACGCGCCGTAACACCGGATATGCTGCTCATTGCCGACCCGCATAAGGGCGTCGGCATCGCAGGCGTCATGGGCGGACTGAATTCCGAAATCACCGGAAATACAAAGGTCACGCTGTTCGAAAGTGCGGTGTTCAACGCTGCAAACATCCGCCGCACAACGCAGAAGCTGCATCATTCAACCGACTCCTCCGCAAGGTTCACAAAGGGCGTTGAAGCCGTGAATGCGGAGCTTGCGGTCAACCGCGCGATTGAGCTTGTTGACATTCTCGGAGCCGGCAGGGTCATCGGCAGCATGATCGACGTTTGCAATGCGGATATATCCGAAAAAGTCGTGAATGCGGATGTTTGTCATATTAACCGTATTCTTAACACGAAACTCAGCGGAGAATCCATGGCGGAGCTGCTTTCGAGCATCAGCATTCCCGCTGAGGTTTGTGAAAACAAGCTGCGTATCAAGGTCCCTCACTTCCGCACGGATATTGAAGACGGAATCGAAACCGACTGGGATATTGCGGAAGAAATCGGGCGGCTTTACGGCTACGATAACATTGAGCCTACGCTTATGCACGGCGATTCCTTCCAAGGCAGGCTTTCCCGCTCCGTCATAATTGAAGACAGGGTGAAGGATACAATGGCTGCAATGGGCTTCATGGAGCTTTATAATTACAATTTCACATCTCCGCAGGAATATGATCTGCTGCTTATTCCGGAGAATGACGAAAAGCGCAACACCGTTCGCCTGCAAAACCCCTTCGGCGAGGATCAAAGCCTTATGCGCACAACGCTCATCGGCGGCCTGCTCCGCACGATGCGCACAAACTGCAACAAAAAGAGCGGCCACGGCAGGTTCTTCGAAATCGGCAATGTTCACTTCAACAACCCCGATCTGCCCGAGGAACGCAAGATGCTCGGCATTATCGCATACGGCGGTGCAGGAAATGTCCGCAATGCCGAAAACTTTTTCACGCTTAAAGGTATAATTGAAAAGCTGTTCGAAATACTCGGCATTGAGAACGCAAGGTTTGAGCGCGGAGGCGGAGCGTATCTGCACCCCGGCCAGAAAGCCGTTGTTTCAATTGACGGCGAAGTCATCGGTGAAATGGGCTGCACTCACCCCCGCGTTGAAAAGAATTTCGGCCTGAGCTGCAACGCATACCTTGCCGAAATCGATTTCAACAAGCTTGCGGCGCACACAAACAATTCACGCAAATACAGACCTTTGCCCAAATTCCCGATCGTGCCGCGTGATATTGCGGTTGTTGTTGACAGGAACATTGAAGCACAGACTGTCATTGACATCATCAACACAGCCAAGACACAGGTTATTGTTGAAAACGCAAAGGTATTCGATGTCTACTATCCCAAAGAAGCGGGCGACAAGGGCATCCCCGAAGGCAAGAAGAGCATGGCATTCAGCTTCGAACTCCGTTCCGATGAACGCACGCTTACTGATGAAGACATCAACCGTGCAGTGAATACCATTTTGAAGGCTCTCAAATTCCGTCTTGATGCGGTTCTGAGGTCATAACTGTTTTCCGTTTCTGCCGATTTTAAGCCGATTCCGCTTATTTCGGACTGTTTTCGGGAGGCGTTCCGTATTTGCTTATTCGGACCGTTTCCCGCATCGGCCGCCGCTCCCGTTCCGCATCTTCGGTGCCGCGCGGGAGCGACCGCACCGACCGAGAAAGTTTTAATTAAATCAACGAAACACCGCCTAAAGGAGGTTTCCGCAAAAAATGCTTGCTCGTTTTTTCTCGGCTCCTTTTCAAAAAGTTTCGCTATGTTTTGCAGGGATTTACACAAATCGCCTGATTAACGAGTATGTTTAACATTGTTTTGGTTCAGCCGGAAATACCGCAAAACACCGGCAATATATCCCGAACCTGTGCCGTTACCGGCTGCAGGCTGCACCTTGTCCGTCCCCTCGGTTTTTCCGTTGATGACAGGTATTTGAAGCGCGCCGGTTTGGACTACTGGAACGAGCTTGAGATTTACTATTACGACAGTTTTGAAGAACTTGAAGCGGCTCATCCCGATGCACGGTTCCATCTGCTTTCCACCCATGCGGAAGCAAGCTTTTCCGAAGCGCAATTCCTGCCCGGCGATTTTCTTGTTTTCGGAAAGGAAACGGCGGGACTCGGACAGGAGCTGCTCTCAAGGCGCAGCTCTGATGCAATTCGCATTCCCATGCGAAAAGGTCTGCGGTCACTCAACCTTTCAAACTCCGTGGCAATCGTCGTTTACGAAGGCTTGCGCCAAAACGGATATGCCGGGCTTGTGTGACGCCGTTTCAATCCCGTTCCGTTATAAATAACTTTTTGTTAAATTCGGGCGTATCTGCCCATATGATAAAAGAGGTTGCAGCAATGGCAAAAATCGAATCACACAACACGCTTGAAAAAATACTTGAAAACGGCATCATTGCAATATCCCGCGGCAATTACGGCGA
>OMBK01000236.1_pt1 | contig 35331 bp, 27 predicted proteins | sample 1644881 | NCBI WGS metagenome assembly OMBK01 (sample SAMEA103958132, study PRJEB25191) | human gut metagenome | biome: human-associated habitat [ENVO:00009003]; feature: intestine environment [ENVO:2100002]; material: feces | place: Germany | collected 2013/2015
AAAAAAGCGAGTGTCCTCACAGCTTTTCAAATGCTGTAAGAACACTCGCCATGGTGCGGTTGATGGGACTTGAACCCATACGGTCTCCCATACGCCCCTCAAACGTACGCGTCTGCCTGTTCCGCCACAACCGCATTTTTCACTGCGAGAGATATTATAACGCTTTCCGATGCCTTTGTCAACACAAATTATGTCCGAAAGTCAATATATTTTTAAAGCTGTGCAAATTTCCGCCTTTTGCCCTTTTGCAGGGTGCAAAACGTGCTGCGTTTATGTTATAATATAGGCACAGCAAACCCTTGTTTCAGGGTCGTTTTACGAATAATATCGGGAGGTTGGGGCGATTTTCGGCTTTTACTGCGCAATTCCGTCCGAACCGGAAAGGGAACAGAACATGCAAAAAGATAAAGCACTTGAAATGGCACTCGGTCAAATCGAAAAGCAATACGGCAAGGGTGCAATTATGCTGATGGGAGATGCCGCCTCAAGGATTCAGGTTTCCGTCATTCCGACGGGCTGCATTGAGCTTGACGCAGCTCTCGGCGTCGGCGGCGTTCCGCGCGGACGGATCGTTGAAATATACGGGCCGGAATCCTCCGGCAAAACCACCATTGCGCTGCATATCATTGCCGAAGCGCAAAAAATGGGAGGTATGTGCGTTTTTATCGATGCCGAACATGCGCTTGACCCCGTTTATGCCGAAAAGCTTGGCATCAGCATGGACAAACTCTATGTTTCCCAGCCGGACAACGGCGAACAGGCACTTGACATTGCGGATGCACTCGTTCGCAGCGGCGCGATCGACGTTATCGTTGTTGACTCCGTTGCGGCTCTCGTTCCCAAAGCCGAGCTTGAAGGCGACATGGGTGATTCTCACGTCGGCCTGCAGGCACGACTCATGAGCCAGGCATTGCGCAAGCTTGCCGGCGTTGTCGGAAAATCCCGCACCTGCGTTATTTTTATCAATCAGCTCCGCGAAAAAGTCGGCGTTATGTTCGGCAATCCCGAAACCACCACCGGCGGCAAGGCGCTGAAGTTCTTTGCCTCCATCCGTTTGGACGTCCGCAAAATCGACACGCTGAAACAGGGCAATTCGCCCGTCGGCAACCGCACACGCATCAAAGTCGTTAAAAACAAGGTTGCGCCGCCTTTCCGCGTTGCCGAGTTCGACATTATCTACGGTGAAGGTGTTTCTAAGGAAGGTTCCATTCTCGATATGGGCGTTGCAAACAAAATCATCACAAAAACCGGCGCATGGTTCTCCTACGGCGATATCCGCATCGGACAGGGCAGGGAAAACGCACGCAATTTCCTGCGCGACAACCCCGAGCTTTGCAAAGAAATCGAAAAGAAGCTCCGCGACCTTATCGAAACAGCCCATGACGAAACCGCTCCCGTCAGCGAGGACGAGCCCTATTCCGAGGATGAATAATTCAAAAGCAACCCGCGCTTTATGCCGTGCATACCGAAAACATGCCGGTTGACGCCCCGGTTAACGTTCCGCAGTTAAATTTTCAATTACAAAAAGCTCCGCAGCAGATATTTCGGCCGTGCGGAGCTTTTTCGCATTTTATCCGTTTTATTCAAATTCGAATTCTCAGCCCAATCCGAGTGCGGCACGGAGTATCAGCACGGCGTCCGAAAGCGTGACGTTTCCGTCCTCGTCCGCATCGCAGAGCGCGGCAGTTTCGGGCGAAAGCTCTGCCGTTCCGAGTGCGCACCGCATCACGAGCAGCGCATCCGCCGCCGTCACAACGCCGTCCCCGTCCGCATCGCCGGGAACACCCGATTCTCCGCCGTTAACAAAGATCCATCCGCTTTGTGTCTGCGTCGGCACGGGATATTGATCGTCGTCGGTCATCATATAATTAAATTTCTTAACTTCAACACGGATTTCGGAATCCTCCGCAGTGCCTGCAAGCACGGTAAAATTCATTGTGTGAATAATGCCGTTGTTTGCCTGCGTCATGCCTTCGTTTCCCGGATACAGCACGCCGAGGCTGATCCTGCCGGGCAAGGATGTGTCCAAATGGTTAAGCGTGTTTTCCCAATCTATCGCGCTGCCGCGGGTCACGGAATTCAACTCCAACGCCTCCGGATCATACCAAACCGTTACTGCAAGCGCATGTGCAAGATAGTCTTCGCCTTCAATGCAAAGATTGATGTCTGCCGATTCGCCCGCCGCCGCCGCTGCCGTGTCCGCATAAAAAAGCACCGTCTCCGTGTTTATCCTGAGTGCCTCGGCACTCGCCGCCGCAGGCCGAACAAAGCTGCACAGAACCGCTGCGGCAAGAATGATTGCAGCAGCAAGAAGTTCGATAAATCCGCGTTTTGCTTTCTGTATTTTTCCGTTTGTCATCTGATTTTGAACCCTCCCCCATGACTTTGCACTTATTCTATCTTTTTTTTGCATGATTTGCAACACCCTTCAACAAAAACCTCGCCCCCGCGGTTGCCCGCAGGGACGAGGCCAGGAAGAAATCCCGCTGTTCTGTTGATGGGGGAGGGGAATCATGCATCAGGGTGATCGACCCTCCCCGTCGAAGTTGTTATTGCTCGATATGCATTGCGAAACGAAGTGCCAGCAGCGCATCCATGGAGGTTATGAACCCATCGCCGTCAACATCCGCAATCTGCTGATTTTCAACGGGCAAAATGTCCATTGCCATGCGCAGGATCGTCAGCGCATCCGCCATGGAAACATTGCCGTCACCGTCAACATCGCCAAGCATTTCATACTGTGCCGTGACAACAAGGTCTGCCATGATGTTTGTGAATGCCTTGTCCCAGCCGGTGAAGGTGTAGCCCGTGCGAGTCGGTTCGGCGGGTGCTTCTGCATCGCCGCCGTACTGCACTTCCTGAGTCTTAAGCACTGTTCCGTCCCAGTCCTTGAAGGTTACGGTGTAGGTATTGATTTCATACTGTGCCGTGACAACAAGGTCTGCCGTGATGTTTGTGAATTCCTTGTCCCAGCCGGTGAAGGTGTACCCAACGCGAGTCGGGTCGGCGGGTGCTTCTGCGTCGCCGCCGTGCTGCACTTCCTGAGTCTTAAGCACCGTTCCGTCCCAGTCCTTGAAAGTTACGGTGTGCATTTCGGGCTGTGCGGCCGCAACAGTGACAGCGCCATTTTGGACAGCAAACTCTATGGGTTCACCATCATAGTTGTAAATGTCATAGTTCTCATAATCGTAGGTTACGGTTATGCTGTACGTGCCGGGAGCCGCATCATCTGCAACCTTAAACTCAAGGTAGATTATTACACCGTTTTCAGTGCAGTTTCCAGATGTGGTATTTCCCCAAAACAGGGGTTGCGGATTCTCGATTACCGTACTGTGCAGCTGTCCGGGAAGTAATCCAGTGTCCTCAAAACCGAGCAAGGTAAGGTTTTCATCATAACCAACCATAATTCCCATGACAACCACACCGGGGTTATTGGCAAGTTCAATGGGGATACGAACGGTTTCTCCCGGGGCAGCTTCAGCATTACCCACAACTATTGTAGGTTCGTTCTCAAACGTGGTATTGTCCGGTCGGACCGCAACGATACCTTTCTGACTGCTGTACGGCAAAGTGGCGTATGCCGGCCACTTTGCAAGGTGACGCATAAGAATCATGCCATCGAGGTTATTTATCCTGCCATCGGCATTTACATCAGCACCGGGTGAAATCATCGAAGCCGGGTAGGAAGGCCACTTTGCAAGGTGACGCATGAGTACCATGCCGTCAAGATTATTCACTCTCCCATCCCCGTTTACATCGCCGTAAACTACATCAGTTACAGTCAATGTACCGTTTACAGTTGCGAATTGAACCGCTTCTCCTGACTGGTTGTAGATATCATAGTTATCGTAATCATAACTTACTCTGATATGGTACTCACCCTCCTCAGCGTTATCGGCAACCTTAAAGGTCAGAGTTGCAATCTTGCCGTTAACCGTACAATCAGCCGTCGCTGTCGGATTTGCCCAATACAACGGTTGAGGATTCTCAATCTCTGTGCTGAACATTTGTCCCGGAACCAATCCTGTATCGCTAACACTGAGCAGCGTTAGATTCGAATCATATGCAACCTGAATTCCCATGGTTACAAACCCCGGGTTATTCGCAATGCTGATATTAACCGCAACGGTTGAGCCTGCGGAAGTTGTTTTGCTTTCAACAACAATCTGCGGAGCATCGGACGGCACGGGTGTTGAAACCGGTTCGTTCTGCACATACTGTGCCGTAACAACGAGGTTTGCGGTAACATTGGTGAATTCCTTGTCCCAACCGGTGAAGGTATAGCCCGTGCGGGTCGGGTTCGCGGGGGCTGTTGCCGCGCCGCCGTACTGTACCTGCTGAGTCTTAAGCACCGTTCCGTTCCAGTCCTTGAAGGTTACGGTGTAGGTGTTTGCGCTGTACTGTGCTGTAACAACGAGGTCAGCGGTAACGTTGTTAAACGCCTTGTCCCAGCCTGTGAAGGTGTAGCCAGTACGTGTCGGATTTGCGGGTGCTGTTGCTGCGCCGCCATGGAAGACCGACTGCGTTTTCAATACGCTGCCGTTCCAATCTTTGAATGTTACGGTATGCTTAGTTACCGTAACGCTCTTTGATGCAACACTACTGTTGAACCTGCAATTCTGCATTGCAATAGCTTTTACCGTTGCCGAATTGCTGAGAACGAACGCACCATTGTATTTGTTACTGCTCTCCGTGGGATTTGAGCCGTTTGTTGTGTAAAAAATCGTTGCTCCGCTGCTTCCGGAAATTGTAACCTTCGTTCCGTTTGAAACGCTTGAAGAAGATATGCTCGGAGTTGAGACCGTCAAAACGGAGATAATCTTCGTTCTGCATTCCGGACCGAAACCACCGTCAACAGTAAGACCGTATTTACGTTGAAAACTCTTAAGTGCTTCGGCCGTGCCGTATCCGAACTGTCCGTCAACATCGCAGCTGTAGCCGCACTGATTCAGACAGGCCTGAAGCCAACGTACATAAGTGCCGCTGTCACCGACGTTGAGATAAGTGCCGGAAGGAGGAGTTGAATACTTGTTAGGATTCTTCGGGTTTGTCAAATCCTGAACGGAACCGCTCGGAGTAGGAGTGGGGGTCGGAGTAGGTGTTGGAGTAGGATTTGATGTAACGAGTTCGCAATAATCCAAACAGCCCCAGCCTGTTGTCCCGTTATACGTCATTTTGCCCCAGTTTGTTGAAGTTCTCTGCGTTACGGTAACAATGGTGCCTTTCGGTATCGCAGTCAAAACCGGATAATCCGTGCTCGGTCCGCTTCTTACATTAAGTCCTGCCGAACCGGTTACTCTGTACTGCCAGTTTCCGTTTTCAACATCCGGCGGAGTTGTGGGATCCGGACTGATTGACGGAGCGTTGGTGCTGCGGTTAATGGTCGCAGTATAGTAACTCGAGTACGGAATATAATGTTTAGAAACACGACACTGACCATAGCTGCTCCATGCCCAGTTGCTGTCCAAAACATAGATGCCGTTGGATGAATCGGCTGAGATGAAAATTGCATAATGCGTATCAAAGCTGATCAAATCGCCCGGCTGTGCATACCTGCTCATGTTTGAGTAGTTGAACGAGTAGCTGCCGATTTTGTTCACGTTAACGCTGCTCGAATTTGAGCTTTTGAAGATGTACCACTCTGCAAAGTTTGCAAAGCCATAACATGACCATCCCGCACTCCAGCAGGAGCCGTCGGAATCGTACACTTCCGGGAAGTTATTCACGGAAACGCTTCCGAAAAGGTTTCTGAACCATGAGCTTGCCACAACATTCGTATTCAAGCATTTGTCGCAATGATGGCCGCTTTCATATGTTCCGCACGCCGCACCTGTAGTCGTAAAGTACGATATTTTGCTGTCCAAGTAATCAATTTTCTGATTGATCACTTCTGTGTTAGAGAGCGTCCCACCGTCAGGCTCCCCATTCACGTATTTGGGCAAACCGTAGCACTGGATTTCCGCGTCTGTAAGCGGATAAGACCCACTAATAACAGCGTTGGATGCATTGCCTTCGATCGTGTAAACCTGTCCGTTGGAAACCCCGATAACGATACCGACATGATCCCATTCACCGGCTTGCGATGCCTTATCAAAGAAGATCAAATCACCCTCCTGCGGAGTGTATTCGGTCGGAGATTTGTAATCAACGTGGAAATAAGAGTATCCTCCGGAGCTGTTAGATCCGTCTGCATGTGCGTAAGCCGCATTGCTTATCACACTTGTGGGAATACCGGCCTGTCTGGCACACCAAGAGACAAACATTGCACACCACGCATAGTAATGGCCATACGTATTGCCTTTAACTTGAGTTCCGAACCAATAACCGTATTCCGAATAGTTGCCGGAACCTGAGCCGGTACCATTCAGGTCTTCAATTGAATCCCCCTCATGATACCCAAGCTGGCTGCGCGCAACATTCACAAGGTCGGTGCGCTGGTTGCCCGTAAGCGAAACATTGCAGAGCTGAGTATAATACTTGCCGCTGCGATAGTACGCCGACGGAGTGTAAGAAGGGGTAAGCATGGGCTTTACCGAAAGTGCGGCTTCGGCGGTGTTTTCCGCCTCCGCACGGGTCGCAGTCCCGCTCTGTCCGATTTCGGCAGCAGCCTGCAAGGGCAGCACCGAAACAAGCACCATAAGTGCAAGCAGCAAAGCGGTAAACACTCTGAACTTTGTCTTCATTTGTCATGTTCCTCCTGACTGATATGGACTTGGTAGTTTTTGCTCCTTCTCAAGAGCATATAACACCCGAGCGGACATTTGCCGCGGGCGGTTATATCGAAAAAATGTTAAGGAAGTAGGTTGCCAACAAATCAGCTTGCTTTCCGCAAGCAAACGAATAAATAAACTCCTAAGTGTTGCTCGCAAGAAGCAACGATCCTTTTAATTGTGTTCGATGGTGGGGCTTCTCTGCAAAATCAAAATTTAACTGAAATTGTTTTAGCTATCATCGATAAGTTCTTAAATCTTCTTTGCAAAAGCAATTATACTCTCTGAAAAGATGTATGTCAAGTGCATTTGCACCCAGTCCTCCATTTTTTTCAAATATATTTTATTGTCTCGCGCTTTTTTTGCATCGCGTTGGCGCGTATCGAGCAGCGGCATGTCAAGCACAACAATATCCACACCCTTTTCGGAAGTCAGGTATTGCCACTGTTCAATTATCTCCCGATAGTTTCTGCCGAGCCTGTCGATGGACTGCACAAAGAGCGTGTCCCCGCGGCGAAGCCTGCGCAGCAGCTTTTTGTATTGCGGGCGTTCAAAATCCCTTCCGCTCTGCTTGTCCGCAAATATATATTCCGGTCGAAGCCCCGCATTGCACATTGCCGCAAGCTGCCGCGCTTCGTTCTGTTCCCTGCTTGAAACACGAACATAGCCGTATTGCCTCCCGCCGCGATATTCCGTTTTTCCGTTTTTATGCATTTTTATGTTCCTCCGATATTCTGCAAAGAATCACTTCCTTTATTATAGCGAAAGTGCGTAACTGCCGTTTGCGGAACGGATATACCGGATATTATTTCGTTTTTATGCTGTACGCGTTTTTGTACACTTGACATCGGTTTAATGCACTTGTATAATAGGATGGAGTGTCTATATGCTGCCGTATTCTCGGCACCGCTGCGACACATTAACATAAATCGGAGGTGAAATTCTGTGGCTTTTGATGCTTTATATATAATTCTTCCGGTCGCTGCTGCCATTTTCGGCGCAGGCGGCGGAGTATTCGTAAAAAATATATATGACAAGAACAGTGCAGAATCCAAGGTCGCCAAGGCGGACGAGATGGTCAAAAAAATGATCACCGACGCACAGAAGCGCGCCGAAACACTGAAAAAAGAGACCATTCTCGAAGCGAAAGAAGAAGTCTACCGCCTTAAGACCGAGAATGAGAGGGAAAGCAAAGAAAGGCGGAGCGAATTGCAGCGCGCGGAGCGCAGACTTCAGCAAAAGGAGGAAAGTTTCGACAAAAAGCAGGATACCCTTGAGCAGCGCGAGCAGCAGCTTGCAAAGCGCATCAAGGCGATCGATGCAAAAGAAGCTTCCGTCAGCAAGCTTTATGACGCACAGCAGCAGGAACTTGAGCGCGTTGCGGGCATGACGCAGGACGAGGCAAAGGACGTGCTTCTCAACAACGTTGAAAAAGAAGCAAGGCATGAGGCTGCGCTCATCATTCGCGACATTGAATCCAAAGCAAAGGCCGAAGCCGACAGGCGCGCCGTGAACATCATTTCAATGGCGATTCAGCGCTGCGCAGCGGATCATGTTGCGGAATCCACCGTTTCCGTTGTGGCTCTGCCCAACGACGAAATGAAAGGCCGCATCATCGGCAGGGAAGGACGCAATATCCGCACACTCGAAACCGCAACCGGCGTTGATCTCATCATTGACGACACGCCCGAAGCGGTCATCCTTTCCGGCTTTGACCCCATGCGCCGCGAAGTTGCGCGAATTGCACTCGAAAAGCTCATCCTTGACGGGCGCATTCATCCCGCACGGATCGAGGAAATGGTCGAAAAGGCACGCAAAGAGGTCGAAACCCAAATCCGCGAAGCGGGCGAACAGGCCGTTTTCGAATCCGGTGTTCACGGTTTGCATCATGAGCTTGTTCGTTTGCTCGGCAGATTGCGCTACCGCACCAGCTACGGTCAGAATGTTCTCAAGCATTCAATCGAAGTTTCGCACCTTGCCGGACTTATGGCAACGGAACTCGGCGTTAACGTTCAGCTTGCGAAGCGTGCAGGTCTGCTGCACGACATCGGCAAGGCGGTTGACCACGAGGTTGAAGGCACGCATAACCAAATCGGCGCGGATCTTGCAAAGAAATATCGCGAAAACAACCAAGTTGTTCACTGCATTCTTGCACACCACGGCGATGTTGAACCCGGAACGGTTGAAGCCGTTCTCGTTCAGGCGGCGGATGCAATTTCCGCAGCAAGGCCGGGCGCAAGGCGTGAAACCCTTGAAAATTACATCAAGCGTCTTGAAAAGCTTGAGGAAATTGCCAATTCCTTTGACGGCGTTGACAAGAGCTTTGCGATTCAGGCGGGCCGCGAAGTCCGCATCATGGTCAAGTCCGATACCGTTTCGGATACGGATATTGTTGTTATCGCAAAAGACATCGTCAAGCGCATTGAATCCGAGCTTGAATATCCCGGACAGATCAAGGTCAATGTTATTCGCGAAACCCGTGCAACGGAATATGCGAAATAATTGCGCCTGACGTTCCGAACAAATTTTTTCAACGCAAAAACCCGTTCCCGAGGTTAGCTGTCCCCGGGAGCGGGTTTATGTTTGTCCGTTTGTCGTTCGCGCTTCCGTCCGCATTTCGCTGCTCCGAACACAGCGGAACCAAACCGAAATCAATCTCTGTTTTCGTTCAGTTTTTCAATCGGACTTCCGCAAAGCAGTCTTCCCTTTGCCGCAAGGCTTATCAGCACGATAACGGCGGCGCAGGCAAAGCTCAGCCCGAGCATTGTCCAAACGGTTGCACCAAACCGCTGCAGTCCGTACAGTTTTGACGCAAGTGCGGAATTCAGGCTGTTATACGCTTCCGGGAATTGCTGCACGAGCCTCCGCGCCGAAAGCACTGCATAGCCCGCATACACGACCCAGCCCACCGCTGCGGCAATTAAGCCGTTTATTAATGCCGTGCCTGCAAATTTTCCGACTGCCTGCCTGCCCGACATGCCGATTGCGCGCAATATTCCGATGTTTCGCATTTGCTCCCTTGCCTCCAGCGTGAGCGCGTTCATAAGCAGCATCAGCATTATGACCGCAATGCATCCGCCGACGGACAGAATCAGCGTTATCTGCTGAATGCTTGTTTGCAGATTCGCCGCAAGCGACTCGCGGCGGTTGGACATTCGCACTCCGAGGTCCGCCGCCTTTTTCGCAAGCACATAGTCCGTTGCAGCGTATCCGGAGCGGATATCCGCATAGCAAAATGCGCCCGTGTAAGCAAAATCCCCGTTCATTACATAATTGCCGTCAACGATGTAATCTCGGAATTCATCCGTCAGCTCCGCAAAGGCATTTTTAATCAATGCGGTTGAAGCAGCAACGTTGAAAGTTCTTGCTCCGTAGGCCTCAATTTCGGTAACGGATGTTGAAGTATCGGAACAATAAACGATTCCGCCGACCGTATAGGAAAAAGTTTTGAGCGAATGTTCGCTTTCGTCCCCTATATAGTTTTTTTGCGCCGCTCCGTAAAACGAAAGTTCGATTTTGTCGCCCGGCTTTATTCCGATACTGTCAATATCCCCGTATGTTTCGCGCAGTTCATCGTCATACATTCCATAGTTAATCATGATATTTCCGTCCGAACCGCGCACCGCAAAAAGCAGAACCTGTTCCCCCCGCTCATAAGCCTGCCTGTCGAATGCCGAAAGATCAAGTTCAACATCATCGCGTGCAAGAAGCCTGTCCGTTATGAATTCGGGGTATGCATACAGATTTGAGTGTATGCCGTCATCATACGGCACATAATAGTATCCGTCGCGAAGCTCCGCTTTGTCCGACGCCCGCGAAGCGGCAAACGCAGGGGAGGATTCCGAACCCGCATAATTCAGCTCAACTTTCATAAGTATGTACGGATCGACCCGCACCATGCCTTGAATTGTGCGCATCTGCTCAACTGCCTTTTCGGGAATCAGGTGTTCATGCATCACATCGTTTTCGTAGTCAAAATCGCTGCTGCAATAGATTTGATATGCGGGGAACCGTTCCGTTTCATGTTTATTGCTCAAAGGCGATGCGGATTCCGCCGCCATGAAAAACACTGCCGCACAGAACAGGGAAGCGAGCGCAACGGTCAGCACACGCTTTGCCGCCGCAATGCGGCGCGCTTTTTTCCGTGCAACATGCAGCCTGCCCGTCAGCGGCTGATGCAGAGCGGTTTGAAAAACGATCAGCCGCATCAGAATGATTCCGAACAGCCAGCAAAGCACGGCGAGCCCCACTTGTTTGAAAGGGATATCAACAAGAATTTCCGCGCCGTTTTTGAACAGCGCCGTGCGAAGCAGCAGCCATGTGCCGCCCGCGCCGAGTAAAATGCCGAGGGCAACCGAAGGAATGCAGATGAACAGCATTTCAAAAATCTGCATTTGCCGGAGCTGCCGTTTTGTTACGCCGATGCTGCGGAAAAGCGCAATCTGTCTTATCTGTTTTTGCATCTGCATTATGTTGACGCAGACAACCGCAAGCAGCGTGACGGCAAAAATCAATGCCGTAAAGAAAATGTTGTATGTTTGAGTCTCCTGCTGCGCATACTTTGTTGCATTGAATGCAAGCGGCACGCTGCCCACGGTCTGATACACTCTTGCAATAAAGTTTGTTTTGTCCGTATCGAACCCGGTGCAGAAAAAATTGCTTGTCGGTGCATCGCAAAGTTTTATTCGCAGATCGGAACCCTGCTCCTTCTCTGCATTATTAAAGGCCTCCGCCTGCAATTGCGCCTGCCGCACAATTTCTGCACACGCATTTTCCGTCAGGAGTGCGCTGCAAAGGGTTGCGGAAATTCCGCTTTCGGCGCGTGAACTTGTGCTGTCAAGTTCGCAAACGGGCTTCGTTGCCCAAGTCCAAACATCCGTGTATTCTTTAATAATGCCGACAAGCTGATATGTTCCGACAACGTTGACGGGGTGCGACGTTCCCAATGCGGAGTTTTCCCGCGCCGCAATGCTGACGGAGAGCGTGACATCCTGTCCAAGGGTGTAATCGATGCCGAGTTTGCTCAAAAGATCCGCTTCCATCGCGATTTCGCCGTCACTTTCGGGAAATCTGCCTTCGTTAACCGTAATATGGCCGAGTTTTTTCAGCGTTTCGTCAACTGTGCCGATGCCGTCCTCCCCGATTGTTCCGTAAACATTCATGACGCCGAGTTCGTCCAGCCAGTCGCTGTTTGCGGCTGCACCCTTAAGCTTTGAATTGATGCCCGGCAGAATCAACTGCCACTCGCCGTAGGTCGTTTTTCTGAACACATCGTTTGTTTTTATCATGCTTCCCGAAACGGACAGCGTGATAACCGCAAATGCAAACGATATTGCCAGGATAACGCTCATAAGAACGCTGCTGCGCTTTTTTCCGCAAACGCTTTGCCACGCCAGCTTCAAACACTCCATTTTTGCCTCCGATCCGACAGCGGTTTTCCGCCCGCTGTCCGCTTTGCTGCTGATTATACCCCTTATTGTAAATTAAAAACCTTACGAACAGCTTTCAGCGTGCCTTACAATAACGTAAGACGGGCACGGCTGCACATATTATGTGTCGAAAATACGCCGCCGAAAAACAAAAAGCAGCCGAATAAGCGGCTGCCTTTTTTGGGGAGCTTTCCGCAGCAATCTTCTGCAATTCAAAACAGCCGAACGATCGCCGTTATCAGCAGAACCGATGCCGCAGCAATAACAATTCCGGAGAATACGCAGCGGCAGACAAAGTTTGTTTTCGGAGTTGTGCGCACATATTTTTCCGTGACCTTTCCCTGTTCGAAAAGTTTTTTTAAATCAGGGGAAATATAATTGCGCCTGCGGAAAGCGTTTGCCAATATTGAACCGCCGAAGATAAGAAAGAAAACCGCAGCGATGATCTCGGACAGTCTGCTCACCGTGTTCCAATCCGCTGATGCCGCTGCTCCGCTTGCGTTCACGGCAGCAGCACCGAATAATGCCAACAGCAAATATGCCGCCGCACCGATGCGCAGCCCGTAAACAAGCTTTTTAAGCTTCTTTTCGTTTTTTTCGGATGAAGTTTTTGTTTCGGCCGCATTCTGCCGTGAGTTTTTGTATGCCATTGTTTGCCCTCTCCGTTCCGTTTTTTCCGCCTGCCGTATGCCTGCGCCGCTGATATGGTACCACCCGCCCGCGGCCGTGTCAAGCATCGGGAGCGTTCACGATGTTTCGCTTTCCAAAAGGCTCGGCTCCGCCGTTTGCTTTGTCCGAATACCTTTTAATCGTTTTTTTAAAAAGTTAAGGCGTGAAAATGTTCCTTCACTTGCGTCTGCCCGTCTTAAATGATATAATAGACTTGCGATACAACATCGGTTTCGGAAATGCTCCGAATGATTTCCGCTTACTCCTGCTGTGCACCGCAGGCTTAAGTCGGCAATTCACTTCAGGCCGATTGATTTTTTGCAAACAAATTCACGGAGGAAGCACTCATGTTCAAAAAAACCGCCGCCGCTCTTCTTGCGCTCATTATGCTGCTGAGCTTTTTCGCCTGCGACACGCCCGGCGCAAACGGGGGAGAGGATTCGATCCCGTCGCAAAGTCCGACCCTGCTCCCGAGCGCGGCCGATACCGCACAGCCCACTCCGACGGATTCCGCGATCGAATACAAAAAGTTTTCGACCAAACCCTTTTCAAGGGCAGCGACCGTCAGCCGGGCGGTTCTTCACGATGATGATCGCATATCGATTTCGGCGAACGAATTGGTTTATATCGATGATTTTGCCGTGCTGAAGCTTACGGCGGAAAATAAATCGGCGGATGACTTGCTTGTTTCCGATGTTTCGATTTATGTGAACGACTGCCTTGTTGAAGTTGACTTCAGGCACAAATTTGCTGCGGGCAAAGCCGAAGATTTCAGTCTGTACATGCCGATTCTTGATATGATGCTGTACGGCATTCGGGAAATTTCCTCCATTGACATTGAATTCCGCATTGCAGCCGCTTCGGGCGAAAAATACTTTACAGAGCTTACCCACCTGTCCGCCGCTTCCGCACAGCCGCGGGAACCGGGCGCATATGATTACAGCGGCTATATTGCAGGCGATATTGCTAAGGCCATTCATTATGATAAGTTGAACGCTTTCAATGACTCTCCCGGTTTTGAATCCGACGGATTGAGCCTTGTTTCATCCGCGCTCATCACCGTCAACGAAAAATACCGTGTGCTGCTTGAATTTGAAAACGCCGCTGCCAAGCCCGCAGAGGTGAACATCGGTTATATCAAAATCAACAACCTTGTTGTTTTTAACGAATTTGATCATGCCGCCTTCCGTATTCATCCGCAAAAACATGCTGTTATCAGCATTCCGCTTTTCACGAAAGCACAGCTGCTTTTATACAGCATCGGCAGAATTGCGGATGTGCAGTTTGATATCACGCTGACAAACGAAAACGCCGAAATTCTTTCACGCGGTTCGGCTTCCGTTGCGATTCCCGGCAGAGTCGGAAACTTTGACTTTTCCAATCAGTATGCCAATTATGATGAAAACGGAGTTTGCATGTTGGTTGCCGGACCCATTGAGAACTTTGATCTTGCAAACAAAAATCCGCTTATCCTCGTTTACGTCAAAAACGAAAGCGGGAAGACGATAAGCATTTCAAGCTTTGAAAAATGTTTGTTTATCAACGGGCGGCCCGTCGAATGTGTGAGTTTTTCAAAAATTCTGCGAAGTGATGATCGTATGCTTTTTGAAATTGAAATTGATGCGGCTTCACTTGAAACCGAGCTTTCCGCAATTTGGGAAATTGCCGTATCATTCGAAATTTCGGATGAGAACGGTAATTTGATTTGCAAACCCGAAATAAAGCTTCAGGATCCTTCTCAGTCCCCTATAACAGCCGCATAGCTGCGGCACCGCATAATTGCGGCACCGCATAACTGCGGCACCGCATGATTGCAATGCTGCATAATTGCAATCATGCATAATTGCTGCGCTGCAATCGGCTTTCTTTATTCAAATTCAACGTTCGTAAGGCAGCCTTCATGCAGGGTTTGCGTGTCGGCTGCCTTTTCCGCATTCTTTTTCTGTTGAAACCGAACATCACAAGTGATATAATCAATTCGGAGGAATTTTTGCGATTTTTGTTTTATTCTGCGAGATATTTCCTCAAAACTAAATATACAAAGCAAGGATGAACCCCTGTCCCTGCCGGCAGCTTATGAGTCCCTTTCGGGATCGGCTGCCGCCGTTTGGCTGTCCGTTCCTTGCCTCACGAAATCCCGACCCGATTCGGATTGAGCTTAAACGGCTGCTTTCGGCAGAACCCGCTTCAAAGCTTTTTCCGTCGGCACGGGGCCTGTCGGTGTTTGCCCTGCGGCAGGCAAATAAAAAAACAAAAGCACCGCGGAAAATAAGATATCGCAAATGCGGTTTCCGTTCCCGGGTTTTCGCAGTATTAACACGGAGTCGGTCATAGAAATGAAACTGAAGTTTTTGGAACAGTACAAACACCTCGGAAAGGAGATATATATCCTTTTCTGGGGACGAATCGTAACAAGTATGGGCTCGCTTATCTGGCCGCTGCTGACTTTGATTCTTGAAAACAAGCTCGGCTATGATGCAACTCTTATTGCGGGCATTTCATTTGCAATGTCGATACTGCAATTTCCGATGCTTCTGCTCGGCGGCAGGCTTGCGGACAAGCGCAACCGCAAGAACGTCATTGTCATCTGCGATCTGGTGACGGTTGTTTGTTATATCATCTGCGGTCTGATTCCGCTTTCGGCATACAGCATCGGGCTGTTTTATGTTGCAAGCGTTTTTGCAACCATCGAGGGCCCGTCATACGATGCACTGATTGCCGATCTGAGTGACGGAGAGGACAGGGAAAAGGCATACAGCCTTCAGTATCTCGGAATGAACCTCGGGCTTGTGCTTGCGCCCACAATCGGCGGTTTTCTGTTCAAAGACTATCTGTGGCTTGCGTTCATTATCACGGGCATTGCAACGCTTTCTTCAACGTTGCCGATTCTTTTCTTTGTCAAAACGCTCAGCATACCGAAAAAGAACATCAGCGCATACGAACAAAAGCGTGAAGGTGTGAGTGTTTTTTCGCTTCTGCGCGAAAGGAAAACGATTCTTATATATCTGCTTGTTGCGGGAATCGGCGGGTTTGTGTATGCTCAATTCAACTACCTTCTTCCGCTTAACATGGGTGCGCTTTACGGCGCGGAAGGCGCGGAAATATTCGGCGTTATGACAAGCGTCAACGCCCTCGTTGTAATCCTTGCAACACCCGTTGTAACGACCTTTTTCGGGCGGATTCGTGATGTTCGAAAGATACTTCTGGGCGAAACGCTGATAGTTGTCGGGCTGTTCTGCTATCGGTTCGTTCAGGGAATCATCCCGCTGTATTTCGTTTTAATGACTGTTTTCACCATCGGCGAAGTATTCAACACCATCGGCGTACAGCCCTATGTGACGCGGCGCATTCCCTCAACGCATTGGGGAAGGATGAACTCGATAATATCCATTGCATCCGGTGCTTTTTCCGGAGTCGGCAACCTGCTTATCGGCAAGCTTGTGGACACCTCGGGCTTTGATTCCGCATGGCTCGTTATCGGCATTGCGGGAATTTTTCTCATACTCTGTGCCGCCGCAATGTGCATTACCGATAAAAAATATTTCCCCTTGCTTTATGAAAAAAGCACCCCCGGAGGCACTCCCGAAGCGTTTTCGGATTCGGAGCCGGAAAGCTCTGCGTCGGGATCCGACAAATAGCATTCGGCCTTTTCGGCTGCATTTCCGTACCCGTGCCTTTTGTCAAAAGTAAAAATTCAGTTTGCAAAGATGCGCGAATTGTGTTAAAATTGTGAACGGAGAAGCAGATATTTTCCGCTTCTCCGAGTATTATCCTTCGGATTTTTTCCGCAGCAAAAATTTTTTTGAAAGATAACGCAACCGAATCGGCGCGAATTGCGTTATATGAATGGAGACAAAAATTGTCCGACCGCAGTTTCGACAGCATATATAGTGATTATTCACGCCTTGTCTTCTGGGCGGCATATCGTGTTGTGCCGAACAGGGAGACGGCGGAAGATATTACGCAAATTGCTTTTGAACGTGTGCTTTCCAATCTCGGCAGGCTGGCCGGCCTTGACGACGGACAGTTGAAAAGCTGGCTTTACCGCGTGTCCACAAACATCGCGCTTGATCATCTGCGCCGTGCAAAACACGAAACGCCGGTTGATGCGCCGATAGGCGAGGATATCGAGGATTCAGCCCTCCCGCTCGATGAGGAAGTTGAAAGGCGCCGAAAAGCGGCAAAAGTTCGAAGTGCGATCGACAAACTTGACGAAACGAGCCGCAAAGTCATATTGCTGCACTATTACGCCGGTATGACCGTTCGCGAAATTTCGGCTTGCACGGGCATCAGCGAAGGAACGGTTAAATCGCGGCTTATGAAGGCAAGAAAGCGGCTTGCGGTTATGCTCGGAGAGGAGGCAGCGGATGAAAAAAAGCGGAAGAAAAAATGATTATTTCTGTTCGAATACGGTGAATCTCGAAGCAGCGGATTCCAATCATTCCGCCGACACATGCACGGAATTTGACAGTTCCCGCACAATTGACGAGCTTCTTCGTTGGGCTGCAAACGAAAGCACGGCCGAGATTGATTTCGAATCGATTCGTCTGCGCGCTGTTGAGAGCAGCCGAAAGTCCAAGATGCAGCGCATACGCCGAATCCGTGCGTTGACGGCAGCAGGCGCGGCCATTCTTTTGATCCTGTTTGTTTTTGCGCTCACCATCGGAAAAATCAACGATTGCGCAAAAGATCCGCAAGTCAGTGCAGGCCTCACGCCGAATGCAGGGGCAACACCCGAACCGTTTTCCGATCCGATGAACCTGCCGTCCGGATATGACAGTTTTCAAAACGCCGGAACCGTCGCCGATGAGGCGATAAAAAGCACAAACATGTTCCCGCAGAATCTTCCTTCCGAAATGCACAAAAAGGTTGATAACGATTCCCTGCGCATTTCTGCCGAAGGTTTTGATGCAAACGGCAACCGCCTTTATTATGATTGCGAAGTTGTTGACGTTGCGCCGTATCAGCTTTCTGTCGGCCAGGTCGGTTCGTTTTCCGACGGCGTGGATATTGTTTACTATTGGCAGATAACAAGCGGCACATGCTTGCGCGTTCGTTTCTTTGGGTTTAAGCAGGCAACCGCTGAAATGCTCTTTAACCAGCTTTCCGGACAGATAACGGGCACGAGCGGGAAAACCGCTGCTGTCGTGGCCGCACCTGCCCCATGGATACCTTCCGTTATCAGCTCGGGCGATTCCGAACCGTCCGAAGGCGGTACGCTGCCTGTCGTCAGTGTTCCTTACATCGACAATTCGCCTGTCGAAACCGCACCGGTTTATGCTGCTCCCATCGGAACAGCTCCGACAGTTGATATTCCTTTTGAGCAGATATCGGACTCCGGCTACGATGCAATCGGGGAAATCCCCGTCGTTGCCCTTAACTCCGAATCGGCGGAAATCGGCGGCACATCGGCAAAGGTCGGCGGAGGTTCGGTCTGTGAAAAATCCGACAGGGTCAGTTTGCCCCGCCCCGGAAGCAGCAAAGTTGACTGCGGAAACAACAGTTCAAACACCGGCAAAGACATTGCAGACGGGAATGACGGTACAAAAAACGTTGTCAGGACGCAGCTCAATGATACGAACGGTACGTTCGACAAAACTCCGGCTGACCGTCCCTGATTTTTGGGCAAACGCAGGACAAACCTGCATCAGGACACGGCTCTCATATTTTTTGTTCTCCGAATTGTTTTCGATACTCTTTAATAAACTTAACTCGGAAGGAATCCGCGCATAATGAGCAAAAGAAGAAGATGCAGAAACGTCGTAACAGTTGTTAATGTGCTGAAAGAGCAGGGTGTTTTAACAATTGATATTCAGGAGGCTTTCCGCCGCGGCAATGTTGACGCACTTATTTTTTCCAATAAAGATGCGGTGCTTATCAAGCACTCATGCGGAGCTTACATGCTTTGGGCTGCAACCGTTGAAGCCGGAAGGCTTGCCCTTCGCGAGGTTGCCGAAATGCAGGTTTGCGTTGTTCACGGGCAAGCTGCTTTTGAGGCAATTCGCTGCGAACGAAAAGGTTTTTCTGTCGAAAAACCCTGCAAGCAATTCTGCCGCTACTCCATGCAGCGGCACAAGGCGAAATCTCCTTTTCCGATTCGGGAACTGACGACGGACGATCTTCCCCAAGTTGCCGCGCACTATAAGCTTGAATCCAAGGAAGAAATAGCTGCAACGATTGAACACGGGCTGATGTTCGGTGCCGAGGTTGACGGAGAACTTGCCGGCTTCATCGGAATGCACACCGACGGCAGCGTCGGAATGCTTGAAGTATTTAAAAAATATCGCCGTTGCGGCGTCGGCAGTGCACTTGTGTCGCACATGAACAACTATCATGCCGACAGAGGATGGACCGTTTACGGACAGGTTTATTTCGATAATGATGTTTCCCTTGCGATGCAGCGCCGTCTCGGGCTTGCCGAATCGGAAGACTATATCCGTTGGATCAGCGGCAAGGATACGTTTTAAGTCGGTTTGCTCTGTGCATGTTTTTCGCTGCACACGCACGGATTCGGCATCAATAACCGTTCCGTCGTCTATCGCAGCTCAGTCAAAGAGTCTTTATAAAAAATAAAAAAGGGGCTGTTGCGAAATCAAGTCATATTTGCAGCAGCCACATAAACCTGATGTCGGTTTTGCACGCTTCTTCTATAGCTCTGCTCGAGAAATTTCCTCGCATGTTTGCATATACAACAATCGAAAACATAACCTCAGGATCAATCTTTCTCCACCGCCTGCGATAATCGGAATGCAGTTTTCTGTAATCTGATTTTTACGTAATCTCGGCCATTTTAAAAACCGGACAACCCTTCTTGAGTTGCCCGGTTTTGTTTTTGGGACTAATGCAACTGCCCCCTCTTAAGGAAGCCCTTATTTATTTTTCCTCGATTTTGCAACTTCAATCCATGCAGGGCCTTCCCAGTCCAACGGGGATTCCCAGCATCCACGCATCTTCTCTCGCACTCCATTCTGAACCTTCATATATGTATCATCATCAGGATATTTGCTCCACGCGAGCGTTTTATCGGAAGAATAATATGTCTCACCGCCATTTTCACCTTTTGCAGGGATCTTCATACATGGAGAGCCGACAAACTTCTTGGTATCCTTTTGTGCAATGTACTCCAGCATATAACTGTCCAGCGGTATGTGCATTTCCTTTTCGGGGAGCTTAGCTGCATATTCTGTGGAAAATCCCTTGTTTTCGATAAGTGTCGATAAAACGAAAATATATTTCATCGTCATATTGACCCACTTCTGCGCAATGCCGTAGGTAAACCCACAATCGGCAGTTGTGCTTCCGCTATATATCTTTTGCAAATTGTCGCACAGTGCATTGTGTGCCTTATCATAATCCTCAACCGGAAGCTTTCGCAGGAAGGTCACCAGTGCTTCACATCCGTCATTTCGCAGTCTGTCTTTTTCGTCATCACTGACGGAAAGCACAAGCACACGGCTTGCCGCATCCTGATATGCTCGGCTTGCCGCTGCTCTGAGCAATTCGTTCTCGTCGCTGTCGCTCGTTACTCCGAAGTAGCTATACAGAAGAAAATTCAGCGCATTTTTCTTTTCCATTTCTATTCCTCCATCAAGTATATTTTTCCAGTGCTTGTTGCAACTGGTTTTTTACATTTTTCAGCAGTTTTTTTGGCTCCGGCACCGTCACATCCGGGGCGAAATTCAGAGCAAACTGCTCCTTGGTCACCCGGAACACCGCCCGGACATTGTCACCGGCATACATATAGGGGTGCTCCTTCATATAGGTGGCCAGATCCGGCGTCCGGCCGTTGGCCCATTTCAGGTGCTCAAAGGGCTTGGCAGGCTCGTCCCAAATCTTCAGCTCCTTTGATTTTTGTTCAAAGCTTAATCCGAAAGCTGCCACTCGATTGTTCTCTGTCCCGAATCGGCAAGGATTTGGTTGCACTTTGAAAAATGTTTGCAGCCGAAAAATCCGTTGTAGGCCGAAAGCGGGCTCGGGTGCACCGTTTCAAGCTTTACATGAATCGGGTTTGTGATGACCTTTGCTTTTTGCCGCGCATTCGCTCCCCAAAGCAGAAAAACAACCGGCTCCGTCTTTTTGTTAAGCTCGGAAATTACCCTGTCCGTAAAAATCTCCCAGCCCATTCCCTTGTGGCTGTTCGGCTGATGTTCGCGCACCGTGAGAACCGAATTCAACATTAAAACGCCTTGCTTTGCCCACTCGGTAAGCTCTCCGTGATGCGGGGGAATGAACCCGACATCGTCGGAAAGTTCCCGAAAAATATTTTTCAGGGACGGAGGCGGGGCAATGCCTTTCAAAACGGAGAAGCAAAGCCCGTGCGCTTGGTGCGGCCCGTGATACGGATCCTGTCCAAGTATCACTGCCCGCGTGTTTTCAAACGATGTATATCGAAGCGCATTGAAAATATCATACATATTCGGATACACAACGCATTTTCTGTATTCATCGGCCAGGAACTTCCGCAAATTCCTGTAGTAGTCTTTCTGAAATTCGTCTTTAAGAATTTCGTCCCAATCGTTGCCGAGATTTACCATTTATCCTCCGTATTTTGCTGTGCTTTGCACAAAATCAACATACTATTTTGTTTTGCTCAAATGCCGAGCATTGCAGAAGCGATTGCAAAATAAATAAGCAGCGCAATCGCATCAACAATTGTTGTAATAATCGGACTTGCCATGACAGCGGGATCGAGTCCGATTTTTTTCACAAGCAAGGGCAGCGTGCAGCCGAAAAACTTTGCAACAACGACCGTTGCCAAGAGTGTCAGGCTTACCGTCAGCGAAACAAAAACCCCCAGTCTGTCGAACAGCATCAGTTTTCCGAAGTTTACAACAGCGAGCGTTGCGCCGCAAAGCAATGCAACGCGCATCTCCTTGAACATGATCCGAAAAATATCAGAAAACCGAATCTCCGCCAAAGAAAGGCTGCGTATAATCGTTACGGATGATTGGCTGCCGGAATTGCCGCCCGTGTCCATCAGCATCGGGATGAACGATGTCAAGATGATGTTTGCTGCAAGCGCAGCTTCGAATTTTCCGATTATCAGCTGTGTGAAAACCGCTGAAAGCATCAAAAGCAGCAGCCACGGTATGCGGCTTTTGTACAGATCCATCACGCTGAGCCGCGGATACGGTTTGTCCGACGGGGTGATAGCAGCCATCTTTTCAATGTCTTCAGTCGCTTCATCACGCATAACGTCGATCGCATCGTCAACCGTAACTATACCTACCAGCCTGTTTTCGCCGTCCACAACAGGCATGACTGTCAAGTCGTATTTTGCGAACATATCCGCAACAACTGCAATATCATCAAGTGTTCCGACGGAGATAACATTTTCATCCATCAGATCGGAAACAACGGCTCTCGCATTGGCAAGCACAAGCGTGCGCAAAGAAACAAGGCCGATAAGCCTGCGTTTTTCGATTACATAACAGATGTCAATCGTTTCCTTATCCACTCCGGTCAGCCGAATATGATCCAGTGCCTCCGCGGCGGTCATGGATGAATGCAAATCCGCAAATTCCGGAGTCATTATGCTTCCTGCGCTGTCCTCCGGATATTTCAGCAATTCGTTTATGTCACGTCGAACATCGGGCGAAGCCTGCTTCAATATGCGCTTAACAACGCTTGCGGGCATCTCCTCCACAAGATCCGCCGCGTCATCCGCATACATTTCATTCACAATATCAGCAAGCTCTTTGTCGGAAAAAGCATTTATCAGCTGCTCCTGCAGCACGGGTTCCATTTCAACGAAAACATCCGCCGCCGTTTCCTTTGGCAAAAGGCGAAAAAGCATGAGCAGCCGCTGCGCAGGCTGATCACGAAAAATCACGGCAATATCTGCCGGGTTAACGGTTGAAAGAATATCTTTCACGCTGTTATAATTCTTGCGCTCGAGCAGAACTTCCACCGTCTGCGATAAATCTGTTGAAAACACTGCCATTGTTCTTCTTTTGAAAGCCGCAGATCGAGAAACAAGGCAAAAGACCTGCGCTTGCAGCATGGTTTCGATTGAGAAAAGCTGCCGATGACTTATTGCGCGGATACGCAGCAAATTCCGAGTATACCCCGATTTCAAGCTGTTGTTCGCGCAATAATTTTTCGGAAGCTCCCTATGGTTTTTTTCTCAAATCTCGCTGCCCGGATGATTCAGCCGGAGGTTGAACGCAGAATTGCGGGTTCATGTGAAAGAACGCAAACAGGAACGGTTAATCTTCCGCTCCAAGCCTGCCGCAAAAGCCTGCCATATGAAATCACTTGTGTTTCAACAGCAAAATTTCAATTGCAAAACAGTATAACCGCAGGAGTCATACAGGGTTTGTTCGGCGCATTCAGTACATGTTTTTGTTTTCCGCGCATCATGTTCTCGTTTCGGTTGGGAACATCCGCACTTGTGCTGCTGTCAGCTTCCATAATAACTCCTTTGATTTTTTTCGGTCAGGGACTTTACCTTTTCCGTGTTTTAAGTGTAAAATAAACTTGTGCATTTGTCAATCCCCGCAAAGTAATTTTTGAACACCGTCCGTCCTTTGCCGCTTTGTTCCGCCGCGTGCGCCGACCTCGACTGTGTTTTCGCTGTTGACAAACGGACAGCACGGCACTATAATCAAGAAAAAAGTACGAAGAGGTGCGGATTCATGACGGAAGGCAAGATTTACAGCAAAATCAGTCTGTTTGCGCTGCCGATTTTTATCGGGCAGCTTTTTCAGCAATTTTACAATGTTGCAGATTCCCTCGTGGTCGGCCGTTATTTGGGCAAGCAGGCACTTGCGGCCGTCAGCTCGTCCGGCAGTTTGATTTTTCTTCTTGTCGGATTCATTAACGGCGTTTTTGTAGGCGCGGGAGTTGTTATCGGACGATATTACGGCGCACGCGAAAATGAAAAAGTTCATACCGCCGTTCATACCACAACCGCATTTGCAGTGCTGTCGGGCTTGTTCCTTACCGCCGCCGGAATGCTTCTCACGCCGGTTATTCTCCGCCTGATGAACACTCCCGCCGACGTTTTGCCCGAGTCCATACGATACTTCCGTTTATATTTTGCCGGCGCACTCGGCAATGTTCTTTATAATGCCTTCAACGGCATTTTTCAGGCGCGCGGCGACAGTCGGCATCCGCTTTACTATTTGATAATTTCATCAATAACCAACGTTGTTCTTGATATTCTGTTTGTAAAATATTTTAAATGGGGTGTCGGCGGGGCTGCAACAGCAACGGTTATATCGCAGTTCCTGAGCGCAATTATCTCATTCGTTAAACTCACCACTGTTGACGACGTCCACAAAATCGTCCCGCATGATGTTCGTATTGATTGGCCGATGCTTAGGGAAGTGCTTGCGACCGGATTGCCGACAGGCGTTCAGAATTCCGTGATCGGGCTTGCAAACGTAATCGTTCAATCCAACATCAACGATTTCGGCTCCGATGCGATGGCGGGCTGCGGTGCGTATTTCAAAATAGAGGGGTTTGCTTTTCTCCCGGTAACAAGTTTCAGTGTTGCACTTACAACTTTTACAAGTCAGAACCTCGGAGCGAAGCAATATGACAGAGTAAAAAAGGGCACTGCATTCGGGCTTGTCTCCGGCGTTGCACTTGCGGAACTCATCGGAATTGTTTTTGTGATTTTTGCACCGTCGCTTATTGCCATGTTTAACAGTTCGCCCGAAGTTGTCGCTTTCGGCGCAATGCAGGCACGAACGGAAGCACTTTTTTACTGTGTTTTGTCGCTTTCACACTGCATGGCCGGAATCATCCGGGGAGCGGGGAAAACGATGGTTCCGATGCTTATCATGCTGATTTGCTGGTGCGTTATCCGCGTTGCGTATATTACAATAACTGTGCATTTTATTCCCGATATCCGCGTAGTTTTCTGGGGATATCCGATAACATGGATGCTCAGCGCGGTCTGTTTCACGCTCTACTATTTCAAAGGCGACTGGATGCATAATTTCGAACGTCTGGACGCCCGCCGGAATGCGGCGGCAAACCGAAATTAATTTAAATTACTGATAAAATACGAAAGGAATTCAAAATGGAAGTAAACGCAAAAAGAGCATTTGAGCTGCTGAACAAGCTCTCCTTCGAACGCGTGTCCTGCACGGCGGAAGAAACCCGCACGGCAGAGGCACTGCTTGCCGAAATCGACTCATTTACATGGGCGCGTTCGGACATACAACGTGAAATTGAAGTTTTTAAGGCGTCAACCGGCACCGTTACCGCGGCAAGGTTGATCGTTACCGAGCCCTACGAGAAAGAATACCCGGTAACAGCCTATCTGCGTTCCGACAGCACACCTGATGACGGGTTGGAGCTTGAACTTGTTTACGTTGAAAACGCGCTCCCCGCAAATCTGCTCGGTGTTGAAGGTAAGGCCGTTCTTGTCAACGGACGATTCGGTTTTGAAGCTTACGGGCGCATTCAAAAGGCAAAACCTGCCGCAATAATCGGTTTTACCGGCAGCATCCTCGATAAAGATGACGAAACCGATCACGGTATCTGTAAAATTCGCGAAACCTACACCGCCGAATTCGGCGACAACATCCTCGTTAATTTGAAGGCGAAGGATGCGCTTGAAATTGTTTCAAAAGGTGCAAAAAAGGTTAAGCTGTTTGTCAGCAGTACTGCGACTGAGGGCGAATCACGCAACGTATGCGTTACACTGCGCGGAACGGATCTTGCAGATGAAATCGTGTCGTTCGGCGCGCACTACGACAGCGTTCTGTTTTCAACGGGCGCATATGATAACATGAGCGGCTCCGTGATCATCATGGAATTATTGCGCTATTTTGCGGCAAATCCTCCGCGCCGCACATTAAAATTCAATTGGTTCGGTTCAGAGGAACAGGGCCTTCTCGGTAGCAAAGCGTATGTTGCCGCACACGAGGCGGAGCTTGAAAAGCATCGTTTGATGGTCAACGTCGATATGGCCGGTCCCGTTCTCGGCTCTGAGCATATATTTATCATGGGGGATGCGCCCATGAAGAGTTATGTTGAAGGGATGATGAATGAACTCGGCGCCGCCGTTGTATATCATGAGGATGTTTATTCAAGCGACGGAACTCCGTTCTCCGACAAGGGCATACCTGCAATAAACTTCACGAGGGTAAATGCAAACGGAACCGGCTTTATTCACGATCGCCGCGATGCACTTGCAAACGGTTTCCTCTCGGCGGATGCACTCGGCATAACGCTTAACTTGGCTCTGGAGTTTTCGAAACGAGTCGTCAATGCTCCGATTTTCCCGATCGAGCGCAAAATTTCCGATTCCATGCGAGATAAAATCGACAAGTATTTGTTCAGAAAATGTAACAAATAACCCACTGCGCTTTTGACTCTCGGTCGGATGTGTCTGTTTTCACGCTGATTTGTTTACATGATTTCCCGGGAAATACTCTGTTTAAACGGACTGTTTCTCGGGAATTTTCTGTTTTTTGCATCTCGCCGCTCATTTCCCGGGAAATACTGCGCGGTTTTAACTCAAATTCATCTATTTTCGCGAAGCGAATATATTTATTAATATTTAATTTTTGTGTTTTCAAAAAATTACTTTGGTGCTATAATCAGGCTGAAAATAAGAAGAGCGGGCAATGCCCGAAGGGATGGTCTGATTTGAAGCTGCTGGATAAATTAAAGTCTTTCGGTCAACGTCGTGATGTTGATATGACGGAGGGCGGAATCGCACGTCATATTGTGTGTTTTGCAATTCCTTTACTGCTCGGGAATCTTTTTCAACAATTTTACAACACGGTTGACAGCTGGGTCGTCGGCAACTATGTCAGCGACACGGCTTTTTCGGCTGTCGGCACCGTCGGCCCGATCATTAATATGCTGATAAACACGTTCCTCGGGCTCAGCACCGGCGCAAGTGTTGTCATTTCGCAATTTTACGGTGCAAAACAGCATGAGCGCGTGCAGGACGCTGTTCACACGTCCGTGATGATGACGCTTATCTTGGGCGTTGTTTTCACCATTATCGGCATTGCAATGACGCCGCTGATGCTGAATCTGATGGAAACTCCGGACTCCGTACGTCCCGAGGCAACGCAGTACCTTATTATCTATTTTTCCGGAATAATCAGTCTTATGCTCTATAATATGGGTTCCGGCATTCTTCGCGCGATCGGCGATTCGCAGCGTCCTTTTTATTTTCTTGTTGTTTCAGCGCTGACAAATGTTGTGCTTGACCTTGTGTTTGTTCTTGTGTTCAAAATGGGAGTTTCCGGTGTTGCGATCGCAACTGTCGTTGCTCAGACGCTTTCGGCCGCACTTGTTCTCATCGTACTCCTCCGTGCAAAAAACTGCTGTCGGCTTTCGCTTAAGAAATTGCGCATTCATCGCTCCATGCTCGCAAAAATTCTGAAAGTCGGCATTCCCGCCGCTCTTCAAATGGCTGTTACGGCATTTTCGAATGTTTTCGTGCAATCATACATCAACAGTTTCGGCGAGGACTGCATGGGCGGCTGGACAGCCTATGTCAAAATCGATCAGTTCCTCTTCCTTCCGATGCAGAGCATTTCGCTCGCTGTGACAACATTTGTCGGGCAGAATCTGGGCATTAATCAGGTTGCGCGCGCAAAAAAGGGAATCCGCGCCGGAATGCTTATGGCCGTCGCCTGCACCGCGCTTTTAATGGTGCCGGTGCTGATTTTTGCTCCGCAGCTTGTTGAATTTTTTAATAAAAAACGTGAAATTGTGGATTACGGTTCAATGCTTCTCCGTCTGATTTCGCCCTTTTATGTTTTCTGCTGCATCAATCAGATTTTTGCAGGTGCGCTTCGCGGAGCGGGCAACAGTCGAACACCGATGTTCATAATGATAGGTTCATTTGTTGTATTTCGTCAGATTTATCTTTTTATCATGGCGAACTATATCAGCAACACAATTAAACCCATTGCGCTGAGCTATCCTGCCGGTTGGCTTTTGTGCAGTCTTATCACCGCATTATATTTCAAGTTTGCAAAGTGGGAAAAACATCGCGTTGTTGATATTGAGTAGAATTGCGGCATACAGTCGGATTTTGCGGACAAATTTGCGGCAGGGCTTGAAATCCGCGGATTAATATGTATAATTTAAGCACCGGGCGGCGCGAACCTGCTGTTTGTCCGCTGATTTTACGAACGGAGCCGCGCATGGGTTCATTCCGTGCGCAACTTATTGATGAGTTTTTTTCGATTAACCGATAAAACCGCCGGAACAAAACCGGCGGAAGAAGCGGGCAGCACGGGCTTTCGGCGCGCAGTTCGAATAATCAGAACTGTGCTCATATGTTTTGCCGCTGCATTGTATGTTTTTTATTTCATAACCAACTTGCGGGCAATGAGCATCGGCGGCGGAATACTTTCCGCCTCACTGCTTGCTCTTTTCACATTCGCGGCCTGTACTGCCGTTCCTCTCGTTTTGAAGACGCTCATCGGCGAACGGCTTTGCAGCTTTGTCCCCGTTACGAACGCCCGCAGGGATTTTTCTCGGATTATGCTTGCCGCGCTGGCGATTCACATTGTTACAACCATTCTCGGAATGGTGCTTTATCGGGTTTTCACCCCTGATTTCAGCGGCAATCTGTTTGAATTATGGGAGACTTCCTGGTCAAAGCACAACACCGATGTCCCTCATTATATTAATATTGCTGAAAACTGGTATGTAAACGATGGGAAAGATCGCCTTCTGATCGTTTTTTATCCGATGCTGCCTCTGCTTATGCGAATGCTCAATCCGATCTTTCACAACAGCTTTGTGTCAGCTCAAATTATCAACACAATTGCAACGTGCCTCGCCTCCGGAACGGCATATTTAACGCTGTACGGAATTCTCGGCAAAAAGCGTTCCGTGCATGCCGCACTGCTTTCGCTTCTCCTTCCGGGTGCAATTTTTCTTAATTCACCAATGACGGAACCGCTTTTCATGCTGTTCTGTTTCTGTGCGTTTTACTGTTTGCAAAAGCATAAATTTATACTTTCCGCTGTTTTTACCGCTTTAGCCGGTTTCACGCGGTCTCTCGGGGTCGTGCTTGCTGCTGCAATCTTCATTGAAGGAGTCGGCACGATCGTCCGAAACATTCGCGACGGCAAGAAATGCGGAAAGCAAATTATTGCGGTTGCTGCCGCGCTTGTTATATCAACACTCGGAACGGTGGCTTATCTGCTCATTAATTATAATGTTTCAGGCGATTTTTTCGTTTTCATGGAGTATGAAAAGCTGAACTGGGATCAACAGCTCGGTTTGTTTTTTGACACCATGCGATACATTTGGGACTGGTGCGTCAACGCAATTCCGAACGGGAACATCAGCGTGATTTATTCCCTTTGGATTCCGACAGTTCTTATTGCATTCGCATCACTTGCGCTGATTACCGATCGTATGCGGGAATTGCCTTCGGCCTATATTGTATTCTTCCTTGCTTACTACGTGCTTGCAATGGGCTGCACATGGCTGCTTTCCGCAGTTCGCTACCTTTGCGCAACGCTGCCGCTCACGGCATCCGTTGCCGCCCTGTGCACAACAAAAAAAGAAACGCAGGCGGTCTATGGGTGCACCTGCGTTTTATATGTCGCTTTCCTTTGCATGTATATGCTTAGATTGAGCATATTCTGACAACGGAATTGCCGCTTCATATGATGCCCGTCACCTTCGGGCATCAATTTTCCATGTTGTTGAAATCATAAATATCCTCGCCTTTTTCGCGCGGTCCGACCCTGCCCGCAAGGAGATAGCGCCGCTCAATGGGGTCATAGAATATATGTTTCACGATACGAAAATTTTGTACGCATCCCGTACTCGGCACATGCGTTCTCGGACCCGTGCAGGGGTGCAGCAGGTCGCCGATCATAATGTGCCCTTCGTCAACATATGAAATTGTCAAATCTTTTGCAATTGCATCAAGAACCTTGCTTTCCAGCTCGTCAAGATCAAGCTCGGGTTTCGGTTCGTCAAATGACAAAACAAAGCCGTGCTTAACATCGCTGTGTTTGCACCTGCATCCGTCATCACCGGGAAGGAAAATCTCGCAAAGATCTTCCGCCGTATGCGCCATCCTGCGATAATCGACCGATTTTGCAACGATATCGTAGATTTCATTAGGCAGCGGACCAAAAATCGTTGGGCGCGTTATGATTATTTCCTCACCCATGCCGATCAGAAGGTTTGCATTGGTCTTAAGAAACGGGTAAATCATGTCGAAATGCTCAACGATTACACGTTTGCCGCGTTGAACAGCGTTCAAAATTGCATCGGCAAGCACTCCCATCTGCGTGAATGCCGCCTCGAAGCGTATGTCAAGATGATAAGTGTGCGCAGTAAAAAAACCTTGCTGCTCAATGTCAAGAATCGGAAGCGGGCGAGTGTTCACTCCGTTATCATCGTTTGTCAGCTCGAGCCCGGGGAACATGCCTTTTATCAACATGCTCTTGCCCGAGCCTGCCTCGCCGATAATGCCGATAAGCTTATCAAACGGGCTGAGATACATCTGCGCAATATGCATTCCAAGATCATATATCCTGTCGCGTCCTCGGGGTGCGAAAAAGACGCTGTAATAGTGGCTGTTCTGCATTCTGCCTGAGTATGACATTAGAGAATCTCCTTTTTGTTTCATGCACGCGTCATCTGCGTTTTTTACCTGCAAAGCGGTGCTGCATTTTTCCTAATGATTATATAGCATTCCGTCTCCCAATGCAACAAGAATTTCCCGTTTAAAAATACTATATTGCATTTCGGCGGCAATAATGCTATACTTGCAGCAGACGCAGCGGGGAAGCGAAGGATCAAAAGCCGATTACCTCAATCGAGTTTTGTGAATTCCGTTTTCCTGCTGCAACGGTTAACTCCGCAAAACAACCCCGTAAACAAACAGAAAGGAAACTGTATTTATGAAAAAAATCTCAACCCTGCTGCTTTGCATTGTTCTTGCGTCGGCACTTGCGCTTGCTGCGACAGCTGTCGGCTGCAAAAGCAGCGGAACAGATAAACCAAACGAAAACCAAGGAGACAATGACATGAACAACGACAAAATCATCGCAACCATAGAAATGGAAAACGGTGGGGTCATGAAGCTTGAACTGTATCCCGAAATTGCACCTCAATCCGTTTACAATTTCGTTTCGCTTGCGCGTTCCGGCTTCTATGACGGCTTAACTTTCCACAGAATTATTCCCGGCTTTATGATTCAGGGCGGCGACCCCCTCGGCGAAGGCTACGGCGGCCCCGGCTATTCCATCAAGGGTGAATTTGCAAGCAACGGCTTCAACAACACGCTTAAGCATGAGCGCGGCGTGATTTCCTGGGCACGTTCGAACAATCCCGACAGCGCAGGCAGTCAGTTTTTCATCATGCACGCTGCCGCTCCGCACCTTGACGGCAGCTATGCCGCCTTCGGCAGAGTCATTGAGGGCATCGAAGTCGTTGATGAAATCGCTTCCGTCAAAACCGGTGCGAATGACCGCCCCATCACTCCCGTTGTGATAAAATCAATCACGATCAGCGGCCCCGAGCTGCCCGAACCCGATAAATTGCCCGGCAAATAATTCCTGATTTATACCGGATTCATAAGTGCATACTGCTGCATCAGCGACGCCCAAACCGGCAGTTTGAATACAAGCTCCGCACAACGGCTTCAACCTGCTTTTCAGCTTTAAATCGGCCTTTGTCAACGTACAGAGGTCGATTTTGCATTCATTGCGCATCATCAAACAGCACCTCATCAAACATTCTTAATAATGTGCATGTCAGGCTGCCGAGCTTTTTCTTGAAGGCTCATCGACAACTTCTCCGTTTCGATTCACCGTCTGATTCCTTTGTGCAGCACGTTCGCGCAAAGTGTATGTCGGTGCCGGCAGAAGCTCACCCCTTTTTGCATCATCGGGTACGCATACGTTGTGTGTTCTGAAATTCGATGTTGTTTCAGATTTTTTAAATTTATCGGTGCAAACACCGACTGCAATCAGTGCGCCAATGATCATTCCCGGAATAAGAAAGGAAAAAAACAACCCAAAGTAATTCATTGTAATACCTCCGCAATCAATCGGTTTTACGGTCGAACATCGCTGTTCACAGTTTCCGTTTCGGCAACAAATTCCGGAACAGTTTTTAAAAGCGCGTTTCCTTTTCGGAAATCGGCTGCTGTTTTTTGACCGCACGGCTATTATAGTATCTTTTTAGGATACTTGCAATACCTTTTTCCGTACTGCTGCCCGTTAAAATAAATATATTTTTATTTGTGCTTGCATTTTGTTTCCAATCGAGATACAATACAGACAGTAAATTACGGAGAACCGACGATGAACAGACTGAAACAACTGCGAAATTCACGCGGCATCACCCAAGATGAGCTGGGGCGTATGCTCGGAGTTCAAAAAGCAGCGATATGCAAATATGAAAACGGAAGAGTCAACATGCCGAACAGCGTTATCATGCGGCTTGTGGAAATTTTTCAAGTCAGCGCGGATTATCTTCTCGGCACGGATGAAGTCGTTCCGCTGCTGAAATCAAGTTCGGCAAAACTTTCTTCCTCTTCAATGCCGCATACGCCCGCAATCGGTGTTCCCTTGGTTGGGTTTGTTCACGCCGGTTTGCCGATGCTTGCGGATGAAAATATAACCGAGTACATACCCGTTTCCGCAAACGAAGTATCTTCCGGGGAATGTTTCTTCATGCAGGTTGAAGGCGACTGCATGACGGGGGATCACATCGTTGAAGGCTCGCTCGTTCTGGTGCGGAAATGTGTTGAGGCGGACAACAATTGCATCGGCGTTGTGCGTATCGGAGACGAGGTGCTTCTGCGGCATATTCAACGCTTCGGAAAGCAGCTTGCGCTCACCCCGTCCAATCCGGCATACAACACCATGATCGTTTCCGAGGGCGATGTTCAAATAATCGGTAAGGTTATTGAAACGCGGCTTAGATTCTGAAAACCCTCATCAGCGGCTTTTCGGCATAAACCCTGCCGCAATGCGCATAAAATGCAGCATGCCGAGCACATGTTGCTGTCGCTGTGTGCCGACGCGAAATTCTTCAGCGTTCGGTGCGCTCTTCGGCTGTGCGGCATTGCGAAAGGAGTATTTCGAATTGAAGAACAATCCGTTACTTTCAAAACCGTTTGGTCAGAGCAGAAACCAGGCACCGACAAAGGTCACGTTTTGCAGACCGCGCCGCAGAACTCTCGGATTCCGCCGTGTTTTCGGGTTTATGATGCTGATTATTTGCGCATCGGCTGCCTCTCTGCTGCTTGCGCTGCGCATTTCCGAAAGCGGCTCTCTTGTCAGCGGTGATACTGTTGACAGCGCTGCCGTGTTTTCCCCTCTGCGTTTTGCTTCAAACAATTCACCGGAGGATGCGGCAAAAGGCGATGACTCGCGTGCGACAGGCCGGCTTCAGCTTGTTCAGCTGCCTTCAATTTTAACCGTTTTTGCGCCGTCCGATAACCCGATACGCCCTGTGCAGTCAGACAGCGTGATCGTTGATAACGACAGCATGATTGCCAAGATTTATGCCGGAGAAGGCACTCCCGTTCTGTCCGCACTCGACGGAACGGTAAAAACCGTTTCATTTGACGAAGGCCTCGGCGGAAGCCTGACCGTTTTCAGTTCGGATGATATCGAGATTACCTACTATGGATTGCGGGATATCTGCGTTGAACGCGGGCAGCCTGTCGTTCAGCGCAGCATTCTCGGAAACATGCAGCGTGACTATATTTGTGTCAAAATCACCAAGGCAGGGCGGCCGATCGATCCGTTTGATTTTTTTGGCATCAAGGCGAATCTCGGGTAATTGAAAATTGCCGTTTTCGGCAGAACCGAACTTCGCTGTTCAATTTGCGTTCTGCTGCTTGTTCCTGCCGCAGCCGTGCTCGGTAAGCTGCCCGCCCTCATGCTTGCCCTTGTTTCGCTTGCGGTTCATGAACTGTCCCACGCATTTATGGCGGCAAGGCTGGGGCTTGTTGTCTCCTCGATTGAGGTGCAGCCCTTTGGTTTTATCGCTGAACTGCATACACCGCCGCGTACCCCGTCGGAATGCCTGTCGGTTGCGGCAGCGGGACCGTTTGCAAGCCTGCTCATCGCCCTCTGCGGCGCAGGTTTGGGCAAATACATCGGGCATACATCGGCAGCCTTCCAAGATTTTTGTTCTTTCAATTTATCGCTCGGATTAATGAATCTTCTCCCTTTTCTGCCTCTTGACGGCGGACGGCTTGCGCTTGCATTGATTGAGAAGCGAATCGGGCGGGCTCGTGCGCAAAGAACACTTTCTTTGTTCGGCATCATATTCGGCGTTCTGCTTTTTTGCGCAGGCATAATGCTTGTTTCAGCGGCTGACGCCGTATTCAACCCGACCCCGCTTGCGGCAGGTTTTTTCATCTTTATTTCGGCACTTTCGGAATTCCGCTGTTCCTGCGGCAGCAATATCAAAGCAAGTCTTGCGGGTTTATCACGGCTCCGTTCCGGTTCTGCGGTTCGCGTTGTGCCGATAGCACTGCGAAGCGACTGCACGGTGCGAAAAGCCCTTTCTTTTATAGGGGGCAGGGGATACGGCATCATTTTTGTTGTTGAGGCCGGAGCGACTGTCGGCATCCTTGATGAAAACATTGTTTTGAATGCCGCACTCCGCGGCGAAAGCGATGCGGAGCTGCGCGCGCTTTTGCCCAAGCACTCTGCATCGTCCGCACCGAATTTACCTGTATTCAAGCGATAAATTATGAACCTTCCCGTCGTCAACAAGTTCAACACATGCACCGTGCCGCTCCTTTGCATTCGAAGCGCTGCGGTGCATATCGACACTGTAAACGGTGTTTCCGAAACGGTATTCAAACGAAAATGCATCAAGCACGGTGCAGGGTTCAACAAAAAGTTTTGTTCCCCTCTTGCGGATTCCGAGAATGTTTTCGACGGCGGCGCGATACAGCCATGCTGCCGATCCCGTGTAAAGCGTCCAGCCTGCACGACCCGCAAGCCTTCCGACCGAATAAACGTCGCCCGCAACGGCATAGGGTTCCCCTTTATAGCGTTCGATTGAATTTGCGGATCCGTGTTCAATCGGGTTTATCATTTTAAACAAGCTGTCCGCTGTATCGGCCATACCGAGCCGACATGCGGCTATTATGCACCACGCCGCCGCATGCGTGTATTGTCCGCCGTTTTCGCGTACTCCGGGTAAGTAACCCTCTATATAGCCCACAGCGTTCCTCGTTTTTCCGTCAAACGGAGGGGTCAGCAGCCGAATCAGCCCGTTCACCGGGTCCGTCAAGGCCGCAAGCACAGTTTCAAACGCTTCGCGGGCGTGAACGGCGTTTGCGAAAACCGCAAAACATTCGCTTACGCAATCAACGGCACATTCCGAACAGTCCGCGCTTCCAAGGCTTGTTCCGTCGCCGAAAAAGGCGCGTATATATCTGTTTTTGTCCCACGCATTGCTTTCAATTGCAGCACGAAGCGCGGCGGATCCACGTTCGAAAAGCATTGCCCGTGCAGTGTCTCCCCGCTTTTTGCAAACAGGCAGCAGTGCCCTCGCCGCAAGCAGCAGCAGCCAGCCGACAACAACGC
>OMBK01000268.1_pt1 | contig 33158 bp, 26 predicted proteins | sample 1644881 | NCBI WGS metagenome assembly OMBK01 (sample SAMEA103958132, study PRJEB25191) | human gut metagenome | biome: human-associated habitat [ENVO:00009003]; feature: intestine environment [ENVO:2100002]; material: feces | place: Germany | collected 2013/2015
GGGCGGAGCAGAGCCCCGCCCCTACCAACTGCGTCTGTTTTTTGCCGTTTTTGCACAAAAACCCGCTGCACATTATGTGCAGCGGGCGGTTTTTTATCCGATGCCGAGCATTGCGGTCGCAAAAGCGAAATAGACAAGCAGGGACAGGAAGTCCACGATCGTCGTGATGATCGGCGAGGCCATCACAGCCGGGTCGAAGCCGAGCTTTTTAGCCAGCAGCGGCAGCGTTGAGCCGACGATCTTGGCAAGGCAGACCGTCACGGCCATCGTCGCGCAGACGACAAAGGCTACCAGATACGTCACGCTCTCGCTCTTTAACAGCAGCATATCGACCACGATGATCTTCGCGAAGCAGGCGATTGCCAGGCACACGCCACAGAGGACGGACACGCGGATCTCCTTCCAGACCACGCGTCCCAGGTCGCGGAATTCGATCTCATTCAGGCTGATGCCGCGGATGATGGACACGCAGGCCTGCGAGCCGGAGTTGCCGCCGGTGTCCATCAGCATGGGGATGAACGCCGTGAGGCACGGCAGGGCGGCCAGCGAGTTTTCAAATCTTGTGATGACGATGCCCGTCAGCGTCGCCGAAACCATCAGCAGCAGCAGCCACGGGATACGGTTTTTCCAGATCTCGACAGGGGTCGAACGCATATACGGGTGTTCGGACGGCAGCATAGCGGCCATCTTTTCCATGTCCTCCGTGGCCTCGTCTTCCATGACGTCCATGGCGTCGTCGAAGGTTACGATGCCGACCAGCCGGTTTTCTGTGTCAACGACCGGCAGAGCGAGGAAGTTGTACTTGCTGAACATCTGGGCGACCTGCTCTTTATCGTCGAGCGTGCCGACGGTGATGACGTGCTCCTGCATGATGGACTCGATGGTCGCATCGTCGTCCTCGCACAGAAGCAGGTCCTTGACGCTCGTAAGGCCGATGAGCTTGTGGCCGCGCGTCACGTAGCAGGTGTAGATCGTCTCCTTGTCGATGCCCGTGCGCCGGATGCGCAAAATCGCTTCCTCGACCGTCATATTCGGGCGCAGGGAGACATATTCGGTGGTCATGATCGAGCCGGCGGAATCCTCAGGGTAGCGCAGGATCTCGTTGATCTGCTTGCGCATATCCGGCTCGGCCTGGGTCAGGATGCGCTGCACGACGTTCGCGGGCATTTCCTCCACGATATCGACGGCGTCGTCGACGTAAAGCTCGTCGATGACCTCCTTCAGCTCGGAATCCGAGAAGCCCTGAATCAGAAGCTCCTGCGCCTCCGGCTCCATTTCGACGAACGTTTCGGCGGCCAGCTCCTTCGGCAGAAGCCGGAACAGAAGCGGCAGGCGCGCCTGATCGAGATCGTCAAAAATGGCGGCGATGTCGGCGGGATTCATGGTGCTGAGGATGTCGCGCAGAGAATGATACTTCTTCTCGTCGAGCAGCATGGTCAGGGTCTTTTGCAGGGAAAAATTGCTTTCTGCCATGTCTTGTTCCTCCTAAATGTAAAGAATAGGAAGGTAAAGACACAACGCAGGCACATCAATCGAAGAATGACAGGGGCTGCAAGCACCGGACGCACAAAGGCGGCTGGTGCTCGGGCCGACTTCGGCCTGCGGATGTGCCGCTACTACTTCCTGCGTCCATTTGTTCTTCCCCCTTTTTGTTTCAGAATATCGGGCGCTTTTGAAATCGCCCAACTTATATAATAGGTTGATTTCCCCGGTTTGTCAACCAAAATCCGAACGAATTCCAGTGGAATTTTGACGGATTGTGTGCTATGATAGTTAAAAATCTGACAAGAGGTGTCAAAATGGCAACAGAAAAGCTCTATTATCAGGACGCGCATCAGGCAGCGTTTGAAGCGCGCGTTGTATCCTGTCAGCCGGGAAAGCACGGCTATGACGTTGTGTTGGACAGAACCTGCTTTTATCCCGAGGGCGGCGGCCAGCCGGGCGACACCGGCGTTCTGTCCGGCATCCGCGTGACCGACACGCACGAGCGCGGCGGCGAGATCGTGCATTTTTGTGAACAGCCGCTTGCCGTGGGGCAGATTGTCGAGGGTCAAATCGATTATGGCCGCCGGTTCGAATTCATGCAGCTGCATTCCGGCGAGCACATTCTCTCCGGCGTCGTGCACCGCCGCTTCGGCTATGAAAACGTCGGCTTCCACATGGGCGCGGATTTTGTGACCATCGATTTTTCCGGTATGCTGACGCAGGAGGACCTGTCCGCCGTCGAGGCCGAGGCCAACGAGTGGGTCTGGAAAAACGTCCCGATCGAAATTACATACCCGGATGCCGAGGCGCTGAAGACCATCCCCTACCGCAGCAAGAAGGAGCTGACCGGTCAGGTGCGCATCGTGACCATCCCCGGCGCGGACATCTGCGCCTGTTGTGGGACGCACGTAAGCAGCACCGGGGAAATTGGGCTGATCAAAATTTTCTCCTGCGTGAAATTCCATGACGGCGTGCGGCTGGAAATTCTGTGCGGCAGACGTGCGCTTGCCTATTTGAGCGAAATTGCCGAGCAGAACCGGCGCGTGTCAGGCCTGCTGTCGGCGAAGCCGCTGGAGACGGCTGCCGCCGTGCGTCGGCTTCTGGACGCGGAGGCCGCGCAGAAGCAGCGCGCAGCCGGGCTGGAAGAGGCTGTGTTTGCGCAGAAGGCGCAGGCACTTGCCGGGGCAGGAAACGTCCTGCTGTTTGAGCCTGCGATGAACCCGGACAGCCTGCGGCGGCTGACTGATCTGGTCATGTCGGCCTGCGGGGGTCGTGCGGCTGTTTTTGCCGGCAGCGACGCGGACGGCTATAAATACGCCGTCGGCGAACAGGACGGCGATCTGCGGCAGCTGGTAAAGGAGCTGAACGCGCAGCTGCACGGACGCGGCGGCGGAAAGCCGTTTTTCGCGCAGGGCAGCGTACAGGCAGGCCGGGCGGAGATCGAAGTGTTCTTCGCCCGGCGCTGAGGAGGGAAAGCTATGCTTCAGGATCTGTATCCGCATATGTATCACAATGAAATGTCGTGGAAAGCACCGTCGCCGGATGATATTGCGCTGATTTTTGAGCCGGATCATACAGTTTACTGTAATTTGAGCGGCGAAACGCTCACACTGCCCCGGATGTGCGAGATCCCGGACGGCGGCGAGGCGCAGTACGCCTTTTCCATTGACGAAACGGCATATTATCTCGTCTCCGCCCACCCCGGCGAGACAGACACGTTCCGCTATGCTCCCTCTTCGTCGCTCCGCGCCATGACGGACGGGACGAGTCCGGCGCTGTTCGCCGCCGCTGCGGGCGAAAGCCTGTACCGCTGGTATGATTCCCAGAAATTCTGCGGCAGATGCGGCGCGCGCATGGAGAAAAGCACGGTCGAGCGCGCCATGGTCTGCCCGCATTGCAAAAACACGGTCTACCCGAAGATCTGCCCGGCTGTGATCGTCGCGGTGCACGACGGCGACCGGCTGCTGCTCACGCGCTATCGCGGTCGGCCGTTCAAAAAATATGCCCTCATCGCGGGCTTTAATGAGATCGGTGAGTCGATTGAGGACACGGTGCACCGCGAGGTCATGGAGGAGGCTGGCCTCCGGGTCAAAAACCTCCGCTTTTACAAATCCCAGCCGTGGGTGTTCACGGACACGCTCCTGATGGGCTTCGTCTGTGAGCTGGACGGCAGCGACAGGATCACCGTGCAGGAATCCGAGCTGGCCGAGGCGAGCTGGCACCTGCGCAGCGAGCTGCCGGAGGATCACTCCCACATCAGCCTGACCGGTGAAATGATCGAACAGTTCCGTCTGGGCCGGTTATAACGCGCAGCGTCCAAAAATAAAAAGCTTCCCCCAGCGGCAGTCCGTCGTGGACTGCGCCGCCGGGGGAATTTTTCAGCCCCTGCCGCCGAATTGGCGGCAGGGGCTGATTTGGATTATACCGGGGAATTGCGTCCGAAGAGGCTTACTCGTACAGCGACCAGTTGGGGTCGGAGGTCAGAGCCGTCCAGGTTTCGGAACCCTTGACCGTGTAGGAATGGCTGTTGGTAGCTTCCTGCACGTCGAGGTAGTACCACTTATCGGAGGTGTTGTCGATCCAGGTCTTCATGCCGGGCAGGAATGCGTCGGCGGACTTGGGGGCACGGCCGGTGGCACGGTTGATCATAGCCATGAGTTCAGCACGGGTCACGTTTTTGTCCGGACGGAAGGTGCCGTCGGGATAGCCGGTGATCCAGCCGAGCTTGGCGCAGATCGCGATGGCGTTGGCCGCCCAGTACTTGGCGGACACGTCATTGAAGTAGTTCGCAGCGCCGGTCGTCTCGGAGAACTTGGCGAGCATGGCGGCAAGCTCTGCACGGGTGATGGCTTCATTCGGGCGGAAGTAGCCGTTGGAGCTGTCGGTGATGACACCGGCGTTGTTCAGAGTCGCAACGTAGGTGTTGTACCAGCTGCCGGAGGCGACATCGCGGAAGCCGCTCTTGGTGGAGTAATAGGTCTTGCGGGACGCATCATCCATGAGACGGAAGAGGATCGCGGCCGTCTCAGCGCGGGTGATGTTGCCTGCGGGCTTCACAGTGCCGTCGGGATAACCCTGGACATACGCGAAGTGATCAGCGGTGTTGAGCTTCGGGGTGTTCTTCTTGACGGTGACGCCGGGCAGGACGATCAGGAACCACTTGGCATAGATCGTGATGTCCTCGGTCAGCGGGGTCGAGAAGTCGTAGCGATGTCTGAAGGTCTTGTCGGTGTACCAGCCGTCGAAGATGTAGCCGCCGTTGACGGGATCCTTGGGCTTCGCAACCGTCAGGCCATGGCGAACCGTTTCCGGAGCGATCTTGGAGCCGCCCATGGTGTCGAACGTCAGGGTATGGAAGTCCAGATCGTAGTAGACCGACAGGATGGTGTAGACAGGCTTGCCGTCCACGCCCATGTAGGGCTGGATAGCCGTGCCGGTCAGCTTGCTCAGCGTGCGGTTGACATTGACGTGATGCGTTGCTCTGTAATCCTTGATGACCGCGGTGACGGTGGTGTCCTTCAGGGCCCTCAGGTGCTCGACCTCAGCGTTGGCCAGATCATAGGTGCCGTCGGGCAGCTGCTTGATGTGGAGCACATCGTAGCGGACATAGATGTCGCCGATCGGGGTGGACGTCAGTTCAAACTTGGCGTAGACTGAAGTCTTCTTGGTGATGGGCGCGTCGAAGTTGAATTCGGTCTTGAATGCAGCATCTGCATACCAGCCGAGGAACTTCCAGCCTTCCTTCGTCGGGTCAGCGGGCTTCGCAGCGCAGTCGCCGTTCTTGATCAGCTGAGCGTCAACTGTCGTTGCACCTTCCGGCGTAACGAAGGTCACATCATAATAGGTCCACGCATAGCCCCAGATGTATGCGGTGTTGTTCGCTGCCTGCCAGTTTGCGCCATCCTGGCCGTAGGTCAGGATCGTCTCGTTGAAGAGGTTGGACGAGCCGGGGAAGCGGAGCTCCACATCGACCTTGGTCGGGTTGGGCTCATTGTCCTTGTCAGCTTCGAGTGCGCGGGCTTTCAGTGCGTCGAACATCGGCTGATAGTCGATGGTCTCTTCGTACTTGCCGCCGTAACGATGCGTCCAAGCATAGGTCTTGCCCTCGTCCTTGACCGCTTCGCCGCCGTTGACGCGGAGGTCGGAAGCAATGATGTAGTCCTTCTTCTCCCACTGGGCCTTCAGTTCGGTCTTGTGGGTGATTTCGGTATCGAAATCGAACGGGTTGCCGTCCTTGTCGAACCAGCCGAGGAAGTTATAACCCTTCATGGTGGGATCTTCCGGCTTTACGGCCTTTTCGCCGTACTTGACAATCTGCGTGTCAACAGCGCTGCCACCGTCGGAGTTGAAGATCACTTCATAAGAGGTCGTTGCATAGCCCCAGATGTAAGCGGTGTTCTTGACGCCGGGGTTCCAGCCGCCGCCCTCCTGGCCGTAGGTCAGAATGGTTTCGTTGAACAGCTTGTTCTTGTTGCCGGGGAAGCAAAGCTTGATCTCAGCATCATACGGCTCGTTCGCAGCGTCAACCGCGAGTGCGCGGGCTTTCAATGCGTCGAACATCGGCTGATAGTCGATGGTTTCGCCGTAGTTGCCGCCGTAGCGATGCGTCCAAGCATAGGTCTTGCCATCGGCCAAGTTGGCGGTATCGCCGTTGATGCGGAGGTCGGAAGCAATGATGTAGGTGTTCAGCTTCCACTGTGCAGTGAAGATCACGCCGCCTGCGGTGATGGTGTAGGTGTCGCCAGCCTTGAGGAGCGTTTCATCGGCCGCATCGTCTGCGCCGTCAGCGTCAAGGTGGTCGGCATCATTTTCATCCGGAATGACTTTAACGCTCCAGCCCTCGAAGCTATAACCTTCGCGGGTCGGGTCAGCGGGCAGGGTGAAGGTGTCGCCAGCGAAATAGAAGTCGTGGATCTCAAAGATGTCGTCGTAGGTGTAGTTGACAGTGGGCATGCCCGTAACGTTTTCGCCGTTGGCCTTGAACATCACAGTCGCGAGGTTCAGGTTGCCGGAGAGCTGGTAGCCGTTCTCATCGTCCGTCGGGTAGCCAGCTTCGGTCATGTAGTCGCTGTTGTCCGCTTTGAACAGATATGTCCAAGCGATCTTCTCAGCCACTTTTTTGGAAACGCCGGTTTCGAGCACGATGTTATCCGCCAGTTCTGCAACGACCGCGTCAAACTCTTCATCGCCGTAGTACGACATGAAGTCATCACCCATCAGAGGCAGCTTGTTGAAGCTGAACGTACCGATGGAGATGTAGTTGTTGGCGTTGTAGCTGCCGAGGCCGAGACGCGTCAGCGTTGCGTCATTCAGTTTGACGAACTCGCCGAACTCTACACTCGTCAGCGGAGCGAACGCGCTGTTCAGTCTTGCGAACGCGTAGATGTTGTGCGGGGTGACATGCCACTTCGCCGTCAGGGTGATGTTCTCTGTGACGGGGGTATCAAAGTCATACGCGGTGGCGTTCTGCTCGTCTTCGCCCAGATACCAGAACGCAAAGGTGTAGCCCTTGAGCGTCGGGTCGGCAGGCTTGGTCGCGGTGAGGCCGTATTCCACTTCCTGCGCGGGCGGAACGGGCGTGCCGCCGTAGGAATCAAAGGTGACGGTATATACCTCTGTCACAAGCACGCGGCCCTGCGTCTTGATCTGCCAGCTGCCCCCGGCCCAGATCAGCGTGACCGGAACGATCTTCTCATCGTTTTGGACATGTTTCAGGTTCTGGAACGTCGTGTTGAACTCGGCCACATAGCGTTCGGGGTAATAGCTGATGTCGCAAAGCCAGTCGTCCCCTTCCTGCCTCGGCTCGAAGACGAAGTAGTCTACATCGCACTCGCCGAGCAGACCGTAGGCGGCCGTATGCTGCTGCGAAGCATCTACGACGCACTTGACCTGAACAGCCATTTCAAGCTTTTTCAGCTCGTCAGCCGTCGGGGCTTTGGGCTTGCAGATGACTTCAACGACCGGCAGGTCACCCTGCTGCTTCCATTTCCTGTTCCCGTCAACAGTTGCTTCGGTGTCATAGCGGAAGGTGATGGTCAGCGTTGCGTCCTGCTCGTCAACGAGCCGATGCTCGACGCGGGTGGCCTTGTTATATGCCACCAGATTCGGCGCTACCGTGACCGTCGCGGTGACGTAGTAGCCCTGCTCGTCCTTCTGCACATCGCTGATCGTATACTGAGACGGGGTGGCAATATAATCCGCCTTGTAAGGATGTGTTGCTTTGTTGTTCTTGCAGACGATAGCAAAACCGCCGTCCAGCGCCGTGGGCTTGTCGGGCTTCACAGGCGTCTCGGCGCATTTGACTTTAATGTCAGCCGTGACGCCGTCGGGGCCATCAATCAGGTGCCACGCGCCATTCTCCCACCGCCAGTTGATGCGGGTTTCCTCGTTTGGCTCCGTATCGGTGTGGGGTCTGCCGATCTCCTGATCGAACTGCGCAATGTATTTCGCTCTGTTCAGTCTGATGGAATAGATGTATCCATATTCCGTCTGATCCCAACCGAGGTCTTCGTATGAACCGGGCAGGATGCGATAGTTCTGCTTGTACGGATTATGCTTGGACGGATACTCGATGCACTGCACACGAATCTTAGCGTTCGCTTCCTCGATGTTCGGCTTCTGGTCGCCGGGGATTTCGGGGGGCGGGGTCTTCGACTCCCAGACCGCGTAGAGGTTGGTAGTCTCTCTGGGTGTTGTAATCGTATTGCCAGGCATGACGGTAGGCTCCGTTGCGTCCGGTTTCCCATTCCAGCCGAGGAAGTTGTAGCCTTCTCTGGCAGGAATCGCGCTGGAAACGGTGAACGTTACCATGCCGGTGTTGGACTTTTCAGTCTGCGGGTTGGGTTCCGGCATATTGGTGACTGTGTCTGTCGTGTTTTTGTAGTAGTTCAGGGTGTAGGTCTTTTCGGATGTATCCCTTGTAATATTAAATTGTATTGGGGGATTTTCTAGATATTGCCATCCGTATGTATTGTGCCAAAACCAATGAAGGGTGGCTGTTGCATTACTGGTTCCGGCAAGTTTGTGTACACCATATCTTTCGCTGAAGTTGCTGTTATATAGCTCGATGAACGGAGCAGCATGAACTGTCACCACGCACATCCACGGGAACTGTTCCTTTGTTATCTTGCCTCCGTCGACGTTATAGTAAGTGCCCGGGTTCTCTACAACCTCGCCAACAGAATAACCGTTCTGCACCTTATTTAAACTACTAGCCGTAGCATCATGCCCCCGAGCACCCGCGTCTACACAGTGGAGCAGTACAGCTTTGCCTGCATCGGGGAAAGCGCCAATGTCACTCGCTGTCGGCGCATTCGGTTTTCCAGACGGGTCAGTGGAGCCACCATCGCCAACGGTGACGTTGTAGATAAGCAAGCCATTCGCTACCGCATTTTTGGAACAAGTACAGGTATAATCAACTGTAATCTTTGCGGTACCATTTCCAACGCCCAGAAAGTTGATCGTCAGCACACCGCCGCTCCAACTGCCGGTCGCTTTTACGACATTCTCGTTGGAACTTGTAACGGCGCAATAAACGCCGTCCTTACTTACCTGAACACCTTCGATCGCACTGTACGTCGAAAAAGTCAGTACGCCGGAATCGGTGACAGTTTCTCCAACAGGAACCTGTACACTGCCATTACTCGTCTCTGCCTGATTCCCAGAGTTTTCATAAATCCTTATTGGATTTTCTGCGCTGCCGCGCGCAGTAACTACGCTGCCAGCCGCCATCGCCGATACCGGCAGCATACCGAGCACCATAATCAGAACTAACAAAAAAGCAACTAATCTCTTCTTCATTACTTCAGATCTCCTCCTTTTTATTGTTTTATTGTTTGCTTCTTGTAGTGAAAACTATCTATGTTGAAAATGGCTGCGCCATTGGATTTTTTCGATGCTGCGCGCCGGGCAGGAGTTCTCTCCGTCCGGCATTCTGGGCACACATCTTCATTTTTTCTTTATTATAACACATCCTGCCGCAATGCGCAAGGAAAATCAGGAGAAGTTTTCCAAAAATTTATGGGCGCTTTACGCGCCGGACGTCACTGCAGCGCAGGCGCTGCCGGCAGCGCCGTCAGAACCGTGGTCACGCAGCAGAAAGCAAACTGCCGCGCGGAATGAGCAGTATTCTTCATCGTATCCCCCCCAATTGAGGTTCTTTTATTTATTTTACCCTGAATATGACAAAAAAGCAACTGCCTTCCCATCCGCAGCGGACGTTGACAGGAAAGATTTTGGTCATTATAATAGAAGTATCTATAAAGGAGGATACGCTATGAAACGAAGCGAGCAGGATATCCGGTTCCAGTGGGACCTGACGAAGATCTACCCGGACACCGCGGCGTGGGAAGCCGCAATGCAGGAGGCTGAGGCCGCGCTTGCGCCGCTGGCCGCAATTCCCGGCACACTCGGCACGTCCAAGGAAGCGTTCAAGAAGGGGCTTGACACCATCTACGCCTCTATGTTCAAAGTTGAGTTGCCTTATACCTATGCGTTTTTGAAGAAGACAGAGGACGGCTCTGTTGCGGAAAATCAGGAAATGGCCGCCCGCGGCGAGAGCCTGATCATCAAGTTCAACGCCGCAATAGCATTCCTGAGTCCCGAGATTCTTGCCATCCCGGCAGAAAAGCTGGACGAGTGGATGCAGGACGAGGCGCTGGCGACCTACCGGCACACGGTAGACGATATCGTCCGTATGCGCGCGCATACGCTCGACGCTGCGCGGGAGCAGATGCTGGCGCTGCTGGGCGACGCAGCAGGCACGCCGAAGACCGCGTTTGAGATGCTGACCAACGTTGACCTGCAGCTGCCGATGGTCAAAAACGAGGCGGGCGAGGAGGTACGCCTTACCGCCGGTACGTTCCCTGTCTTCCGCGAGAGCCGCGACCGCTCCGTGCGCGAGGGTGCGTTCCGCGCCATGTTCGGCACCTACCGGCAGTTCGGCGACGCCATTGCCACGCTCTATGGCGGCTCCGTCAAATTCGACACCTATTTCTCCAATCAGCGCGGCTACGCCTCCGCGTGCGAGGCGGCGCTGGACGGCGGCAATGTGCCCGTGTCCGTCTATGACAGCCTGATCGAGGCCGTGCACGAGAGCCTGCCCTCCATGCGCAAATATCTGGAGCTGCGCCGCCGCGCGCTCAAGCTCGACAAAATCGACGTGTTTGATCTGTATGTCCCCATCGTGGAGGACGTCGACTATCCCATCGCGTTTGAGGACGCGAAGGAGCTGGTCAAGAAGGCGACGCTGCCGCTGGGCGAGGAATACCAGAAGCTGCTGGACCGCGCGTTCGCCGAGCGCTGGGTCGATGTATATGAGAACGACGGCAAGCAGTCCGGCGCGTTCTCGTTGGGCGTGTTCGGCGTGCATCCGTATGTGCTGATGAACTACGCCGGTACGCTTAACGACGCGTTCACGCTGGCGCATGAGCTGGGCCACTCCATGCACTCCTGGTTCTCCGATACGACGCAGGATTATGTCAACCACGATTACCGCATCATGGTCGCCGAGGTCGCCTCGACGGTCAACGAGGTCCTGCTGACCAAGTATCTGCTGAAGACCGAGACGGACGAAAAGCGCCGCGCATACATCCTCAACCACTTCCTTGAGAGCTTCCGCACGACGCTCTACCGGCAGACGCTGTTCGCAGAGTTCGAGCGCAAGGCGCACGATCTCTACGCTGCGGGCCAGCCGCTGACGGCCACATCGCTCAACAAGGTCTACCACGATCTCGAAGCCACCTATTATGACGGCATCGGCATCGACGCGGACATCGACCCCGAATGGTCGTATGTCCCCCACTTCTACCGCGCGTTCTACGTCTATCAGTACGCGACCGGCTTCTCCTCCGCCGTGGCCATCGCCGAGCATATCCTGACGACCGGCGACGCAAGCGGCTATCTGAAGTTCCTCACGACCGGCGGCAGCGATTATCCGCTCGAAGAGCTCAAGATCGCAGGCGTCGACCTCACCAAGCCCGACACTGTCCGCAGCGCGCTGCGCGTGTTCGACGAGACGATCGACGAGCTGGCAAAGATCCTGCTGTAACCCGGCATTCCGCGACGTCCCCTGCCATACGCATGGCAGGGGACGTTTTTTGCGCAGCGGAGGCGCAGACCGAATCCGGCATTTACAGTCCCGCTTCCTGTGGTACGATGGTCAAAGCAGCGCGGCGCATGGCCGCGTAAGATTGGAGACGAATCGGATGAAGAGCAGAAAACAGGTGCTGAAAAAGCTGTTTCTTTCCACGCTGTATCTCAGCGCGTTTACATTCGGCAGCGGGTATGTGATCGTCACGCAGCACAGCTGGCTCAGTCTGCAGGAGTTCGCCGATCTTGTCGCCATCGCGGCGTTTTTTGCCGTCTGCCTTGTCCTGCTCCGCAAAACAAAGCTCAGCCCGATCCTCGTCATGCTTCTGGCCGGAGCCGTCAATCTGCTGCTGCCGGCATAGCCGGACGGATGCCCCGGCGGATGTGCGTCATTCCTCCTATATGGGCTTCAGCCCTTTTTCGGCGGCAGACGGCGCAGGAGCAGATATCCGATGAGTCCGAGCACCAGCACGATCCCGGCGGCGATCACGTCTGCCCAATCAAAAATCTGCGGCCCGGCGATGAAAATTTCCGTCGGCCCGTCCGCGCCGCCGATAACGCCGACGGACGCAAAGCCGCGCAGATTCGTGACGGTTTTCAGAAGCCCGGCCAGCAGCGCAAGCAGCGCCGCGCCAAGGCAGACGAACCGCAGCGGGCTTTTGCGGAACGCGTAGCCCGGCAGCTGCGCGGTAAGCTCTGCCGCGGCCTGCTTTGCCGGGCCAAGCGCGGCAAAGATCTCCGCATCCGTCTGCCCGGCCTCGCGCCGCTCATTGATCGAGCTGCGCAGGTCGTCCATCACCCGGTCCTTCATTTGCCCCGATAGCGGCAGCCGCCGCCGGACAGCGCGCAGATAGCGCGCAAGCTGTTTTTCATTCATGTCCTGCATCCTCCCCGCAAAAATGGTCCACTGCCGTCCGGAATCCGGCCCAGAGGCCGAGACGGCGTTCATTTTCTTCTCTGCCCTTTTCCGTCGCGGAATAGATCTTCCGCGGAGCCGCACGCCCTGTCTCCTGCTGCCAGACCGCTTCGATCAGTCCGTCGTCCTCCAGCCGGTATAAAATCGGGTAGAGCGTTCCCTCCCTGAGCGTAAACAGCCCGCCGGAGCGGCTGCCGAGCTGCGCGATCAGCTCGTAGCCATAGGTCGGCCCCCGGCAGATCGTCTGCAAAACCAGCAGCTCCAGCACGCCCTTCTTGAGCTGCTGTAAAAAACGTTCTTCCATCCGCACCATCCTTGCATTTCTAAGTATTTTGTATTACTAAACATAAAGTACCACATTTCCCCCAGCCTGTCAAGCAAGACAGCGCAAAAAGGCTCCCTTGAAACCCACACGAATTCCAAGCAGAATGAGAAAGAATACGCCGGACCGCATCGTTCGGATTCCAATTTTTTATATTTTTGCGTCCATCTCTTGGGCGTTCGGATCGCAGTGTTGTTCTCAGGAGCGAAAAAATCCAGGCATCATAAGGATGTCTGGATTTTTGTGTTATCTGAAGGCTGCGATATTACATACCGCTGCCATGCTTGCGCATGGAATTGCCGGGCGATCGAACCCAATGGGTTCGGTCCGACATACGAATCACCAAAAAAGAAACCATCCGGATGGATGGTTTCTTTTTTGGTGACCCGTACGGGAATCGAACCCATATTACCGCCGTGAAAGGGCGGTGTCTTAACCTTTTGACCAACGGGCCTGGTAGCGGCAATCTGACTCGAACAGATGACACTCCGGGTATGAACCGAATGCTCTACCAACTGAGCTATGCCGCCATATTTACTTGCGCCGCATCTCACGGGCACGATGTATTATAAGGGATTCAGATCGATTTGTCAACCAGAATCTTTCACTTTTTTAGAAATTTTTCTGTGTATTTGCTCCATACTAACGCCGGGGTGATAAAATGACGCTTCGATATTTCTGCCTGATCGTGCTTGCGGGCGGGACGGTCTATGTCTGCATAGAGCTTCTCTGGCGCGGCCGCTCCCATTGGAGTATGTTTCTGGACAGCGGCCTGTGCGCGGCGCTCATCGGTATGCTCAACGAATGGGTGCCGGGGCTGCCGCTGAGTGCGCAGGCGCTTCTCGGCGCCTGCGTCATAACGGGTTCGGAGCTGGTGTTCGGTTCCCTGTTCAACCGCTCGTATGCCGTCTGGGACTACCGCGGTCTGCCGCACAATGTTCGCGGGCAGATCTGCCCGCAGTATTTCTGCGCGTGGCTGTTCATTGCGCTGCTGGCAGTGCTTCTGGACGATGGACTTCGGCTTCTGGCTCTCGGCGAGCCGCTGCCGCAGTACCGCTTATTCTAATTCCCCGAACACCCCATCCCGGCAGAGGTCCGTCACGCGCACGGCGCGCAGCTCGTTATGCAGCTGCGCCGCCTGTACATAGACCTTAACGTAATTCATGGCATGACCGGCATACAGGCCGTTTTCCTCCTGCTCGAACAGCACCTGCTGCGTCGTGCCGAGCATGGACGCGTGGTACGCGGCCTCCAGCTCTGCCGCGGCGGATGCGGCCTCGGCCGCGCGGCGCTCCTTGACGGCGTTCGGGATCTGGTCAGGCATATCTGCCGCAGGCGTTCCCTTGCGGCGGGAGTATGGGAAGATGTGAAACATGGAAAGCCCGCAGGTCTTCAGGAATTCCAGCGATTCCGCGAATTCCTCCTCCGTCTCGCCGGGGAAGCCGACGATCAGGTCGGTCGTGACGGCGCAGCCGGGGAAATACTTCCGCAGCAGCTGGACGCTTTCGAGGTACCGGGCCGTATCGTATTTGCGGTGCATCCGCTTCAGGACGGTATCCGAGCCGGATTGCAGGCTCAGGTGGAACTGCGGGCAGAGATTCGCATATCCGGAAAGCGTCTTGCAGAACGCCTCGTCGATCGTGCGCGGCTCCAGAGAGCCGAGCCGGATGCGCACGCCCGGCACAGCCTCGCACAGCGCGGCCAGCAGCTGCCGCAGGCAGCTGCCGTTCTTCCACTCCCAGCCCCAGGACGAGATCTCAATGCCGTTGATGACGATCTCGCGGTAGCCCTCGGCGGCAAGGGCCTTCGCCTGCTCCACGGCCGCGTTCAGCGGCATGGAGCGCACGCGGCCCCGCGCGTAGGGGATGATGCAGTAGGTACAGAAATTGTTGCAGCCGTCCTCGACCTTCAAAAGCGCTCTTGTGCGCGCGGCAAGTCCGCCTGCGGGCAGAATTTCAAACGCGCGGGGGCCGCCTGCGTCGTCCACGCAGTCCCATTTCTGCCGCGTCTGCGCGGCATCGATCATATGTCGGACGAAAGCCTCCCGTCCATCTGTGCCGATCAGCACGTCCACGTCGAGCTTGCGGATCTCGTCCGGGCTGCTCTGCGCATAGCAGCCGCACACGCCGACCACGGCGTTGGGGTTCAGCTTGCGCACGCGCCGGATGGCGTTGCGGGACTTTTTATCGGACACGGCTGTGACGGTACAGGTGTTGATAATGTAGCCGTCGCAGATCTCGTCAAAGCTGCCGAGCGTATGGCCGCTCTGCATGAGCAGCTGCTCCATGGCCTGCGTTTCATATTGGTTGACCTTACAGCCGAGCGTATAACAAGCAAATTTCATAAAACCACCAAAATCAGAGATTATGCACAAAAAAGGTTTGTGTTTTTTGTGGATAGTAAAAAATACCGTTTTCGATTATACTGGATAAAAGAGAATCCAATCCCAGCATTTCTTCTTTTTTCAGTATGATTATACTGGATTTCGAGCCGATTGTACAGTCCATTGCAGGAGGATTTTCCGTGAGAGAGTTTACCATCATGTTCCATTCCGTGAACGAGATCGCGCAGTTTGCCACGATTGCAAACCGCCAGCCTTTCCCGGTTCATTTCAATTACAAGGATTCCCGGCTCGACGCAAAATCGATTCTGAGTCTCTGTGCGCTCCCGCTGCAGACGCCCGTTACGGTCGAGCTGCCGGACCGCGCAGCCGACGGCCCCTTTCTCGCGGACATCGCACATTTCCGCTGCGACCCGGACGCATAAACAAAGTGATATCGCACCCTTTCGTTTCATATGCTTGTACAAATGAAACGGAAGGGTGTTTTTCTATGAAAAAGAAGCTGCTCTGCATCGCGCTTGCGTTTGTTTTCACAGTGGGACTGGGCCTGACGGCGCAGGCGGAGGATCTGGCGCTGCCCGCACCGTCGTGCATCCTGATGGAAAAGGACATAGGACAGATCCTCTATGAAGAAAACGCGCACGAAAAGCTCCGCCCGGCCAGCGTCACGAAGATCATGACGCTGCTGCTGGTGATGGAGGCGCTGGACAACGGCTCTATCGGCTGGGACGACACCGTCACGACCTCCGCCGCGGCAGCCGCCAAGGGCGGCAGCCAGATCTATCTTGAGGAAAACGAGCAGCTGCCGCTCCGGGAGATGCTCAAATCCGTCGTCGTCTCGTCGGCGAACGACTGCGCCTGCGCACTGGCCGAGCACGTGGCGGGCAGCGAGGCCGCCTTCGTTTCGCGCATGAACGACCGCGCAGCCGAGCTTGGCATGACGGACACGCATTTTGTCAACTGCACCGGGCTGGACGATGGGCCAGACGCGGACACGCATCTGACGACGGCCTATGATATCGCCCTCATGTCCTGTGCGCTTTTGAAGCACGAGGAGATCAAGGAGTATACGACCATCTGGATGGACACCGTGCGAAACGGCCAGTTTGGCCTGTCCAATACCAACAAGCTTGTCCGCTTCTACGACGGCACGACCGGCCTCAAGACCGGCTATACCTCCGCCGCCGGATACTGCCTGTCGGCTTCCGCCGAGCGCGGGGGCATGGAGCTGGTCGCGGTCGTGCTGCACTGCAAAACCTCGGTCGACCGGTTCGAATCGGCCAAAGCGCTGCTCAACTACGGCTTTTCCGGCTACGCCCTCGTCACGCCGCAGCCGGAGGGCGGCATTCCGCCCGTCCCGGTCGTGCTGGGACGGCAGGATTCCATCACGCCCGTACCGGAGCGCAGCGAGCCGCTTCTGCTCGAAAAGGCGCTGGCCTCGCAAGTGCAGACTGCGGTTACGGTCGACGAGTCCGTGCAGGCCCCTGTCGAAGCCGGGCAGCGGCTCGGCACAATGACCGCCACGGCGGGAGAGCGGCTGCTTGCCGAAATTCCGCTCGTCGCGCCGGAGGATGTTCCGGCCCGCACGTTTCCGGAGCTCTGGGCGGAGTTTTTGAAAAGCATTTGCCTGTCTGCCTGATTATTTTTGACCGGGGTCGAGCTCTGCCTTGTATTTCCGGCCCACGCGCCGGGACGCGTCCGTGACGCTGCCGCGTGAGATCGCTGTGACGCCGAATTTGCCGCGCAGCTGATCGACGGTCTGGTCAAGCTTGCGGGCGCGTTCCTTTTTCTCGTCGCGGAACAGGGACAGCTGTACGGCGTCGTCCCCGCACAGATCATTCAGCGTCACGCCGAGCAGACGCAGCGGTGTCACGCCGTCCCAAAGCTCGGAAAACAGCGTCCGGGACATGGCGTACAGCTCCGCCGTCACATCCGTCGGCTCCGGCAGGCGGCGCTGGTGCGACTGGTTCCGAAAGTCGTTTCCGCGGATCGTCACGGTCACGCAGGCGCAGCGCCTGGAGTCTGCGCGCATACGGGACGCAACGCTGTCGCACAGGGCAAGCAGGATCTGGTTGGCCTGTGCCTGAGTCGTCACGTCCTGCTCGAGCGTGACAGAATTGCCATAGCCCTTGACGGCCTCCGGCTCAGCCAGAACAGGCGCGTCGTCGATGCCGTTGGCGTAGTCATGAATGAGTTTCCCCAGCTTAACGCCGGTAAGCCTCTGAATATAGGCCAGATCCGCCTGCGCCAGATCGCCGATCGTGCGGATGCGCGCGGCGGTCAGCTTTTCCGCCGTGGACCGCCCGACGGAAAACAGCGAACCGACTGGCAGCGGCCAGAGTTTTTGCGGGATCTCATGCGCAAAAAGCGTGTGCACCTTATCCGGCTTTTCAAAGTCGCTGGCCATTTTCGCCAACAGCTTATTGGGCGCGATGCCGACGTTGACCGTGAAGCCCAGCTCGGAGAAGATCGTATCTTTGATGATGTGCGCGATGGCGACCGGGTCCGGATAGAGCAGCCCCGTGCCGGTCATGTCGAGGAAGCATTCGTCGATGGAAACCTGCTCCACAACGGGCGCGTAGCGGCGGCAGACGGCGATGAACGCTTTGGAGTTTTTCGAATACAGCCGGAAATCCGGCGGAGCCAGCACCAGCTGCGGGCATTTGCGCAGCGCCATGCCGACCGGCTCGCCGGTCGTAACGCCGAAGGCCTTTGCGGGGATGGATTTTGCCAGAATAATGCCGGTGCGCTTGTCCCGGTCGCCGCCGATGGCGGACGGGATGAGCCGCAGATCGGCCTCCCCCGCCGCAGCGCGCCGCGCCGCTTCCCAGGACAAAAACGCGCTGTTGACATCCACATGAAAAATCAGCCGCTGCATCCGCTCGCCTCCTTCTGCTCCCAGTATAGCATATCTGTCCGAAATTTGCGAACAAAAAATCGAAAATTGGCTAATTTTTATTCCGTGCATACCAAGCGAAACGCGTATGCAGCCGGTAGGCGCGAAGTCTGCTCCGTCCCTGACAGCTCCATTCGATTTTCTGCCGTTCTCTGCGCGAACCAGATGCGTTTCGGGCTTCATTTGAGGACAATCCCCGCCGGGAAAGCCGGCGGCGCGTAAAAATCTGCCTCTCCCTGTCATGCAGTGCTATGACAAGGGGAGGCAGATTTTTGTGTTGTCAGTCCAGCGCGTCCAGAATCACTGACCAGGCCTGCGTGAGGCGCTCAATGCTCCAGGCGGCGTTGGCGGGGCTGGTGGAGGGAAGCTTGACGGCCTCCCGGCCGGTCAGCTTTTGCTGATGGCGGCAGTAGAGCTGATAGGAGGTCGCGCCGTTGCAGAAGATCTGCCGGATGGGCGCGGTCTTTAAAATCGGCGTGAGGTCGGTCGGAACAGCCTCACGGATGGAGCTGTCGCTTGAGCCGGTTATTTCGCAGCTTGCAATGGCATCCCAGAGCGCGATGTGGTGCGCGTACAGCATCTGCTGCTTTTCCTCAATTGTGCGCGGGCAATCGCAGCCCAGCACGGTCGGAACGACGCGCCAGAAGCGGTTCTGCGGGTGGCCATAGAAAAACATGGCCTCGCGCGATTTGACCGACGGGAACGAGCCTAAGATCAAGATCCGCGACTCCGCGTCATAGAGCGGCGGAAACGGATGGGAAAGCCTGTCCATCACAGCGCTGCGATCAGTGCGTCGACCGCTTCGGGCTTTGTCGCCCAGGAGCAGACGAATCGCGCGGCCTCGTGGTCTTCATCCACGCGCCCGTTCAGCTCGAACGCGAAGTTCTGCTTCAGCCGCTCGATCTGCGCGTGAGAGAGGACAAGAAAGACCTGATTCGTGGGCGAGACGGCGTAGAGGGAATAGCCCTTTTCTGTCGCTGCTTTCTGAATGCGCTGCGCCTGCGTGACGGCATGGCGCGCCATGGTCAGCCAGAGATCGTCCTCAAAATACGCCTTGAACTGCGTTCCGAACAGAAAGCCCTTGGCGAACATCCCGCCGCGCTGCTTGATCATATTCCGGAAATGCGGCTTGAGGCTGTCATTCGTGATGACAAGCGCTTCGCCGAACAGCAGGCCGTTTTTCGTGCCGCCGATGTAGAAAACGTCGCAGTACTTTGCAAAATCCGCCGGAGCCAGATCGTTTCCCTCCGCGACCAGCGCGGCGGGCAGGCGTGCGCCGTCCAGGAACAGATACAGCCCATACTCCCGGCAGACGTCGTGCAGCGCGGAAAGCTCTGATTTCGTGTAGATCGTGCCAAGCTCCGTCGCGTCGGAGATATAGACCATGCGCGGCAGGACCATATGCTCGTCCTGCCCGTCGCAGTGGCGGCGCAGAAGCTCGCGCACGAGCGCCGGCGTCAGCTTGCCGCCAGGCGCTTCGATGGCGCAGACCTTGTGGCCGGAGGCTTCAATTGCGCCCGTTTCATGGACGTTGATATGGCCGGTATCGGCGGCGATCACGCCCTCCCACGGGCGAAGCGCGGCGGCGATGACCGTCGTGTTGGCGATCGTGCCGCCGACCATAAAGTGCACGTCCGCCTGCGGGCAGGAAAAGCGCGCACGGACGATGCCGCGCGCCTCGGCGCAGAAATCGTCCATGCTGTAGCCGCAGGTCGTGACAAGGTTATTTTTCTCAAGTGCGGCGAGCACCTGCGGGTGCGCGCCCTCGGAATAATCGTTGCGGAAAGAGATCATGGAAAAGCCCGTCCTTATTTCAGATTCTGCTCTGATTGTAGGACTTTTCGGTGAAAAAGTCAACGAACCGCCTGCGTTTTTTCGCTGCGTTCCGGCAGATACAGCAGCCCCCGCAGGCTCGGCGGCAGACAGCGCTCCGCCGTTCCGCTGAGACACGCAGCCAGAATAAACACACTGGAAAAGACCGCCGCGCGGAGCAGCAGCCCCGCCGGATCGCTTTCCAGCTCCGGCAGCAGCTGCGCCGCAAGCGCGCCGGCTCCGGTGCAGACCCCGACGCCCAATGCCGCGCCCAGTCGAAGCGGACAGCCGGTGACGATCAGCAGCCGCCGCAGGCTCAGCGTGAAGTTCAGAAGATGCGTCGCGGCGAACGCGAAAATATAGCCGCCCAGCCCCCAGCGCGGCAAGAGCAGCACGAGCAGCACCGCGTCCAGCGCCGAGGTAAGCGTGTTATAGCGCACATTTGCGACCTGCTCGGAAAGACCCTTCAGCATCCCATCCGTCAACGCGTCCAGATATAAAACCAACGCCAGCGGCGCGAACACACGCAGAAGCTGCCCGGCCTGTTCGCTCTGATACAAAATTGCCGTAAGCGGCTCTGCCAGCGCATACAGCAGACCCGCCGTAAAGCCAGCGAACAGCAGCCCCGCCCGCAGACACTGCCCGGTCACGGAGGCAAGCCGCTCCCGGCGGCCCTGTGCGCGGCAGGCGGCAAGCTCCGGGATCAGAAGATCGACCAGCGCGTACAAAAACGCCGACGGCAGCATAAGCGCAGGAAACACCATGCCCATGACCGTCCCGTATGCCGCCATCGCGCCCAGCCGCGTCGCACCGGCCCGCGTCAGACCCCACGGGATGAGAAACTGCTCCAGCGCCCGGAGCGCTGCGCGCAGCAGATCGTTCAGCGCCAGCGGCGCTGCCAGAGCGCCTACGCGCCGGGCCATCCCGGGCGCGTCCGTCTGCCGGACACCGCGCCAGCTCTGCCGGTAAAGCGCGTAAAGCGCCGCGTCCGCCGCGCAGGAGGACAGCAGCTCCCCACCCAGCAGCGCAAAGCAGGCCCCGGACACAGTCTGCGGCGCAAAACGCAGCAGGAGCAGGCTCAATCCAAGCCCCAGAACACGCTCGCCCGCGTCAATGGCGGTCAGCTGCCAAACCTTTCCCACAGCGGTCAGGTACCCGCCCAGCACTAACCCTGCACACCCGGCCGGGAGCAGCCCCGCAAGCAGCCGCAGGCTGCCTACCGCCGCAGGCTCGTGCAGCACGCGCCCGGCCAGAACCGGCGCGGCCCAATAAAGCCCGGCCGCCGCAAGCGTGCTGGTCACGAGCACGAAGCCGAGGCAGTGCGCGGCGGCCAGCTGCACCTGCGCAGGCTCCCGCCTGCCGTGCGCCTGCGCGCACAGACACGAGGCCGCTACGCGCATCCCGGCCAACCCCAGCGTCGTGGCAAACGCGGACACGGACAGCAGCAGCTGCACCGCGCCCAGTCCTTCCGCACCGATACGCCCGGCCAGATGCGCCTGAAACAGCATGGACGCAAACCGAAGCAGCAGTGCCGCGGCGGTCAGCAGCAGCGTATTCTTAAGGATCTGACGGCCAGAAAACAAAAAATCACCCTCCGCTCCATGTTTACGGAGCGGAGGGTGTGTCTATGACGGATTTTATTTCAACTGGAAGGTATAGTACACCGCGCCGATCAGCTCGACGGCAATTGCTGCGAACATGGCGTAGAACGCGAAGCCGGAGCCGAAGATCAGGCAGGCGGCCAGCACGACAGCCCAGAGCACGCAGATGAAATAGAACAGCAGCGGATTGAACCCGTCCGGGAACAGCCGCAGCATCCGGCTGCCAAGGTTGAGCTTGCCGTGGTTTTTCGCGCACAGGAACGCGGTGAGCGCCGTGCCGATCAGGATCAGCGCAAGCAGCGCGCTTCCCGCGATGCGGTTGGCCATATAGGAGGTGCGGGCGATGAGATAGAATACAACGCCAGCAGAGGCCGTGACCAGCGAGAAGGTGAAGAACTCGGAATGGTAAAGCTGCCAGACCATGTACAGGCAGTAGACCAGCGCGTGCAGCAGATAGATCACGATCATGTTGCCCGTCCAGAAGATGGACAGGATCAGGCTCGAGACGAACAGCAGCGCAAACGCCGCCAGCCAGTAGCGGCAGATCGTCCGCGCAAGCCCGTTTTTCAGCAGAATGCACAGCACAAGCTCAGCAGCGGTCAGCGCCAGAAACACATACCGCTGAACGCAGAACATCGGATAAAGCGCCGTAAAGCCCTCTACGGTGCTGTAATAGCCGCCAAGCTTCCAAAACGCGTAAATTACAACGATCATCAGCACGAATGCGGCGGGGACTTTATAGACAACGGACTGATCCTCCGTCTTTTTTGCAGCAGTTTTGTTCTTTGTCATCATTCTGTTCTGTCCTTTGATTCAAAAATATACATTATATTAAATATCTATCGCGTCAGTCCAGCGCGCCGGCGGCGAACAGGACGGCGCTGAGCGCGCACAACGGCGCAGTCTCGCAGCGGAGAATACGCGGACCGAGCGTACAGACCTGAAGTCCGGCGCGCTGCGCAAGCAGGACCTCTTCGTCGGAAAAGCCGCCCTCCGGCCCGGTCATGATCGAGACGGTCTTCGCCTGTGCGCTGCCAATGGCGCGGCGCAGAGAAAGCGCGTGCTCGTTTTCATACGGAAGCAGCGCCAGCTCGCATCCGGCCGCACGCCGCACCGCGTCCTCAAACGACGGCATCACGAGCACCTGCGGGATCCGGCCCCTGCCCGACTGTGCAGCGGCGGACGCGGCGATCTTCTGCCAGCGCTCGCGCTTCTTCTCCGCCGAGGCTGCATCAAGCTTCAGCACGCAGCGGGAGGATGGGAAGGCCGCGATCTCGTATGCGCCAAGCTCCGTTGCCTTCTGGATCACGTGCTCGAGCTTGTCGGCCTTTGCGTAGGCCATATAGACGCTGCAGGCGACCGGCGGCTCCGCAGTGGACTCCTCCGTGCTGGTTACGACCAGACACACCTGCTGCGGGGAACAATCGGAGACGGTGCATCGGTAATCCGTCCCGCAGCCGTCGCAGACGAGAACGCTGTCGCCGCGCCTGAGCCGTAGGACCTTCGCGTGCGCCGCGTTTTCCCCGTCAAGCGTCAGGAAGCGCCCGCACACGGCGTCCGGCGAAACAAAAAACTTCGGCAACCCCTTCGCCCGCCTTCCTTGTGTACATTCAACCGGTATTATACCAGATATCGGGACGAAGCGCAAGTAAAAAAGTGATGGAACATCCGGCCAAAAAGAAATAAAACACTTGACAAACGCGCGAAGTGTGATTATAATAACCGAGCAATCGAAAATTGAATGCGAGAGTGCTGGAATAGGTAGACAGGCACGTTTGAGGGGCGTGTGGCAACAGTCGTGTGAGTTCAAGTCTCATCTCTCGCACCAATAAAGAAAAGACACGCTTTGGCGTGTCTTTTCCTTATTGGTGCGAGCGTGGTCTGCTTCGCAGACCGTGCCGCCTGCGGGCGGGAATTGAACGCGGGGGTGTCTCAAAGTGGTTTTTGAGACACCCACGTTTTTTACGCAAATTCGATCTCATCGCAGATGATCCTTGTGTCGATCAGGGCGGCGGCGCAGATTTTTCGGTATACGGGGCCTGCGGGGGCTTCGAACAGGATGTGCGCCTCGTAGCCGCGCCCGCTCTTGTGCCGGTAAAGCTCCCGGTACAGCCAGACCGCGCCGACGACAGGCGGCTCCTGCTTCATTTTTGCGCTCCGGAAGGTCACGGTATGGTATTCAGAATACGGGCTGTCGATGCGGAGCGTAAGGTCCGTTCCGGTGATGATCTCCCGTACCGCGCCGTCATGGAAGAAAAAGCGCCGCAGCAGTCCATCCGGCAGTGCCTCGCGCGTCTGCGCGGCGCAATAGGCCCGGTCAATCTCGTCCAGCTGCTTCTGCACCTCCGGCGTCATCGGGTCTGTCTGACAGGCGATGTACCAGTCCTTTGTGAGATACCGCATAACTGCCCTCCTCTATTTGATCGACATAATCCATTCATCGCCGCGGAGCAGATATTGGAATTCCGTCAGCTCCGGCGTGTTCATCATGTGCAGCATTTCTTCGAGATCGTCCACGGTTTGCAGGGACGGGAGCTTGCTGTATTCGATCCACGCCATTTCTCCTTCCTCCGACGAGGTCAGCGTTCCCGACCATTCCACGGCCTTGAACAGCAGCACGACGTACCGGCCGGCTTCGATTGGGAACTGCTTGACGCCGACGAGCCTCGGGTTCCGGATCGTCAGGCCGGTTTCCTCCTGCATCTCCCGGATGGCAGCGTCTACGAACGACTCCCCCGGCTCCACATGGCCGCCCGGCAGCGCCCAGCCGTGCCAGTCCTCCTTTTTCCGGTTCTGGAGCAGCACCCTGCCGCCGTCCTCCAGCAGACATACTACGGCCAGCTCTACATTCTCCGTTCTGCTCATATCCGAACTCCCCTCAGTTTTTCTTATTGTAGCAGAGAACCGCAGTCCGCGCAACCACGCTTCCCGGAAAACCTCTGCGCGCTTCCTGTGTTTTCTTGCATTTTCCAGTCGAAGCTGGTACAATATTGCTATCCAGATTCTATCGGGCCGGGCGGCGTTCCGGGCCTGAAATATGTCAAAGGCAGGTGCGCTGTCATGCCGCTTATTATCGTTCGAAACGACATCACGACTATGCGCGTGGACGCCATTGTCAATGCAGCCAACGAGTCTTTGCTCGGCGGGGGCGGCGTGGACGGCTGCATCCACCGGGCGGCCGGGCCGGAGCTGCTGGCTGAATGCCGGCGACTCGGCGGGTGCAGGACCGGCGAGGCCAAGCTCACGCGGGGATACCGCCTGCCCTGCAAATATATCATTCACACCGTCGGCCCGGTGTGGCACGGCGGCGATCACGGCGAACAGGAGCAGCTCGTTTCCTGCTACCGGACGAGCCTTGCGCTGGCAAGGAAGCACCATTTCCAGACGGTGGCGTTCCCGCTGATCTCCTCCGGCGTTTACGGGTACCCGAAGGAGCAGGCGCTGCGCACGGCGATGGACGCCATCGGCGCGTTTTTGCTGGAGCACGACATGACGGTCTATCTCGTCATTTTCGACCGCAGCGCCTACCAGATCAGCAGCCGGCTGTTCGCGGACATTGCTGCGTACATCGACGACCACTATGTAGACGCGCATACGGATTTTATCCGCTCGCGTCCGTACTCGGATTCGATCACCGACGAAGACGTAAGGCCCACCTGCAGAGCTCCAAGCGCGGCGTTCCCGTCCGTCCCCCGGCCCCTCCGCAGTCTGAACGACAGGCTGAGGCATCTGGACGCCGGATTTTCCGAAACGCTGCTGGCGCACATCGACCGCAGCGGCAAAAAGGATTCCGAGATCTACAAGCGGGCCAACGTCGACCGCAAGCTGTTCTCCAAGATCCGCAGCAACCCGGACTACCGGCCGTCCAAGCCCACGGCCCTCGCCTTTGCCATCGCGCTGGAGCTGGACCTGACGGAGACACGCGATCTCATAGCCCGCGCGGGCTATGCCCTCAGCCGCAGCAGCAAGTTCGACGTGATCATCGAGTATTTCATCAGCCAGCGGAACTACAACATTTACGAGATCAACGAGGCGCTGTTCGCCTTTGACCAGAGCTTGCTGGGGGCGTGATTCGCAGACACCTCCGAATTCGCGCCTGTAGGGGCCGATGCCTACATCGGCCCGCGCAGAATGCACCGCTTTTACGGAAGCCTTCGGCGAATTCGCAACTTCCTCACGGGCCGATGTGGGCATCGGCCCCTACATTCAAAAACAGGTTCTTGCGGGTTTATGATAGATTTCCGGAAAATGCTGCATTCTGTGCGGGCGGACAGAGTCGTCCGCCCCTACGCAGGACTTGGAAATCATGCAGAAAAAATCGTAGTTTAAAATATGTCGCTTTCCAAGCGACCAAATCCTCCTTTGTGTTCGGTATAATCAGGACACAAACAAGCACAGGAGGGTATTCATAATGACAGAACTGGTTTTTATTCTCGATCGCAGCGGCTCTATGGCGGGGCTGGAAGCGGACACCATTGGGGGGTTCAACTCCATGATCGCCAAGCAGAAGAAGGAAGCGGGCGAGGCGCTTGTCTCCACGGTCCTGTTTGACCGCGACAGCACCGTCATTCACGACCGGCTGCCGCTGGAGAAGGTGCCGCCCATGACGGAGAAGGACTATTTCGCACGCGGCTGCACAGCGCTGCTCGACGCGGTAGGCGAAGCCATCCATCATATCGGCAATGTCCACAAGTACGCCCGGCGGGAGGATGTGCCGGAAAAGACGCTGTTCATCATCACCACCGACGGCTATGAAAACGCCAGCCGCCGCTACAGCTACGAGACGGTGCAGCGGATGATCGAGCGGCAGAAGACAAAATACGGCTGGGAGTTTCTGTTCCTCGGCGCGAACATCGACGCGGCGAAGGAAGCCGCCCGCTTCGGCATCAGCGCCGAACGTGCAGTGGATTACAAATGCGACGAGGTGGGCACGGCGCTCAACTATGACGTGATCAGTGAAGCGATCTGCACCGTCCGCGCGTCCAGACCGCTCAGTCCCGGATGGAAGGCGCGAATCGACGCGGATGTAAAAAAACGTGGGAGGTAATCAAATATGTACGGCGCAATTCTGGGCGATATCATCGGCAGCCCCTATGAATTCGACTTCAACAATTACAAGTCGAAGGACTTTCCGCTCTTTTGCCAGCGTTCTGAATTTACCGACGATACGGTCATGACGCTGGCAGTGGCAAAGGCGCTGCTGGACACGTGCGGGCAGGACGACGCAGCCATCAAAGCAGCGCTTGTGCACCAGATGCAGCGGCTTGGCCGCGCCTATCCGGACAAGGGCTATGGCACGCGGTTCATCGGCTGGCTGTATGAGGATGCTCCGCGGCCCTACAACAGCTATGGAAACGGCAGCGCCATGCGGGTTTCCGCTGCGGCGGAGCTGGCGGAGGATATGGAGCAGGCGCTGCATCTGGCGAAGCTCACCGCCGAGGTCACGCACAATCACCCCGAAGGGATCAAGGGCGCACAGGCGACCGCCGCGGCAATGTTCCTCGCCCGCACCGGCAGCAGCAAGGCGGATATCCGGACGTATGTGGAACGCGAGTTCGGCTACGACCTCAGCCGCAGCTGCGATGAAATTCGCCCTGACTACCATCATGTGGAGAGCTGTCAGGAGACAGTCCCGCAGGCGATCACCGCGTTTCTGGAAAGCACAGATTTTGAGAACGCGCTGCGCACAGCGGTATCTCTCGGCGGAGACAGCGACACGCTGGCCGCCATCACCGGCAGCATCGCCGAGGCGTTCTATGGTGTGCCGGAGGATCTGAAAGCAGAGTGCCGCAGACGGCTGACGCCGGAATTGGAAGCGCTTTTGCTGGCATGGGAAGCACGGGCAGCCTGACCATGCCCTATCCAGCCGCTTGTGAACGCTTTATGAATTTTGCAAAAACCCCTTGCAAACGAGGAAAAGTGTGCTAGAATACAGTTAGCACTCAGATAGCATGAGTGCTAATCTGCAAAGGACGTGACATTTACTATGGCAAAGAAACAGTTCAAAGCGGAATCCAAGCGTCTGCTGGATCTCATGATAAACTCCATTTACACGCATCAGGAAATTTTCCTGCGTGAAATCATTTCCAACGCCTCCGACGCCATCGACAAGCTGGCCTATCAGGCGCTGACCGACGAGAAAGTCGGCCTCAGCCGCAGCGATTTTGCGATCGAACTCAAGCCCGACGAGACCGCCCGCACGCTGACCGTCAGCGACAACGGCATCGGTATGGACAAGGACGAAATGGAAAACAACCTCGGCACGATCTGCCGCTCCGGCAGTCTGCAGTTCAAGCAGGCGCTCGACAAGGACAAGGCCGCTGACACCGATATCATCGGCCAGTTCGGCGTGGGCTTCTATTCGGCATTCATGGTCGCGGACAAGGTGACCGTCATTTCGAAGAAATACGGCTCCGACGAGGCGTGGAAATGGGAGTCCGAGGGTGCGGACGGCTATACCATGACCCCGTGTGAGCGCGCTGCCGCCGGTACGGACGTGATCATGCAGCTGAAGGCCGACACGGACGACGAAAAATACTCCCGCTTCCTCAAGACCTGGGAGCTTCAATCTCTTGTGCGCAAGTATTCCGATTACATCCGCTACCCCATCCGCATGGCGGTTGAAAAGAGCCGCATGAAGGAGGGCACGGAGAAGAGCGACAAGCCCGAATATGAGACCTATACCGAGGTCGAGACGCTCAACTCCATGGTCCCGATCTGGAACCGGAATAAAAAGGACGTCACCGACGAGGAATACAACAATTTCTATAAGGAAAAGTTCTTCGATTTTGAAGACCCGCTGGCCGTCATTCACGCGAACGTCGAGGGCGCGGTCACATACAAGGCGCTGCTGTTTATCCCGGCAAAAGCGCCGTATGATTTCTACACCAAGGACTTCAAGAAGGGCCTGCAGCTGTACTCCTCCGGCGTGATGATCATGGAAAACTGCGCTGATCTGCTGCCGGACTGCTTCCGCTTTGTGCGCGGCGTGGTCGATTCGCAGGATCTGAGTCTGAATATCTCCCGTGAGATGCTCCAGCATGACCGTCAGCTGAAATTTATCGCGGGCAATCTCGAAAAGAAGATCAAGACCGAGCTGCAGAAGCTCATGGACAACGACCGCGAGAAATACGAGAAGTTCTTCGCGGCCTTCGGCCCGCAGATCAAATACGGCGTTCTGGCCGATTACGGCGCGAAGAAGGAAACGCTGCAGGATCTGCTGCTCTACTGGTCGAGCAAGCAGGGCAAGCTGATCTCGCTCAAGGAATACGTCGCTGCCATGCCGGAGGATCAGAAGTATATTTACTATGCCAACGGCGAGAGCCGCGAGGCGCTGCACCAGCTGCCGCAGATGGAAAAGCTGCAGCAGAAGGGCTGCGACGTGCTGTTCATGACCGACGAGGTCGACGGCTTCGTGCCGCAGACGCTGGCAAAGTATCAGGACAAGGAGCTCAAGGCCATCACGGCGGGCGATCTGGGCCTCGAAACGGAAGAGGAAAAGAAAGCTGCCGAGGAAAAGAGCGAAAAATCGAAGCAGACGCTCGAATTCGTCAAAAAGACGCTGGGCGACAAGATCAAGGACGTGCGCCTGAGCGACAATCTTGGCAGCCACCCCGTCAGCGTCGTCCCGGACGGCGGCATGACGTTTGAAATGGAGAAGTATTTCAAGCGCATGAACCCCGAAGCCGGTATGAAGGCCGACCGCATTCTTGAGCTGAACGCCGATCACCCGATCTTCGCGAAGCTGCAGATCGCAGTCGCGCAGGACGAGAAGAAGGCGGAAGATCTGGTGAAGATCCTCTACACGCAGGCGCTGCTCATGGCCGGTCTGCCGGTCGAAAACGCAGGCGAATACACCGATCTGGTTTGCAGCCTGATTGGATGAAAAGCATACCGCTCCCCTTGCCGCGCAGCAGCCTGGCAAGGGGAGCTTTTTGCACTTCAGAATCGGGCCGTCTTCGGAAGCTGTGATTGTGTTTTGAATGTGCGTCTGCTATAATGAGGGAAACAGGAACCCTCAAACGCTTTGCGAAGCGACGCAGCTGCCGCCGGTACGTGCCGGAGAAAGGACCCGATACTATGGAAAACATTCTGATCAGCGCCTGTCTGCTCGGCGTCTGCTGCCGGTATGACGGCGAATCGAAGCCCATCATGCAGACCGTTGCGCTCATGGAGCGCTACCACCTCGTCCCTGTCTGTCCTGAGCAGCTGGGCGGACTGCCCACGCCGCGCGAGCCGTCGGAGCGGCAGGGCTGCGCCGTTGTGATGAAGAGCGGCACGGATGTCACGGCGCAGTACCGCCGGGGCGCGGAGCAGACGCTGCATCTGGCCCGGCTGTACGGCTGCAAGGCCGCCGTTCTGAAGGAGCGCAGCCCGAGCTGCGGCAGCGGGCGCATTTACGACGGCACGTTCTCCGGCCGCCTGACATCCGGAGACGGCGTAACGGCGGCGCTTTTGAAGGAAAACGGCATCGCCGTCTACGGCGAGAGCGAGATCGATGCGCTCCTGTCCCAGCCGGAGCCGGACGAGCCCCAGCAGAGCCTGTTCTGACACATTGCTTTTACAGTGAACAGCCGGCGGAACGATGCGTTCCGCCGGCTGAATTTTTTATGTATGCATTAATTTCGGATGGACATCTCCATCAGAGAGAGCGCCTCGCGCAGGCTGGAATAGAAGCCTGCCGCCGTGCGCGGCACAGGCTTGGCGCCCTGGTACCAGTCGCACTGCTCCAGCGCCGTGTCGCCGAGCGTCCGGGCAAGGCTCCTGCCGAGGCCCATCGCCTCGGCATACGGAAGGATGCGGTAAAAATACTGGCTGTCCTGCGCCAGCCGGGACTGCAGCTGGCTCTGCGTGACGCGCCGGAGGAACTTGCGGTAGCCACGCGTCTGCGCGACGATCTCGTCGCCAAAGGCGGTGCGCCTGCCGCCGTGGAGCGTCAGCACGCCGATCAGCACCTCGCAGGCGATCACCAGCAGCATCACAAGAACGCCCTCGCCGAGCTGCGCCATTGCCAGAAGTGCCGCCGCACACGCCGCAGCCAGTCCTGCCAGCGGCCATTTTCCCTGATAATACGCCGCAGGCGCATATTGGATCACCGCAAACAGTACGCCGCCGAGCACGAAGATCACGGCCAGCAGCAGCCAGCGCACGAAGCCTGACGGCAGCATCGGGCTTGCCGCCTCGGCGGCAGTCAGCGCTCCGGCCAGAATGCCGAGCGCACGCATAATGAGCGGATTGCCGCTGGTTTTGCGGTACATCCGCCTGACCCAGTAGCGCCGCAGGACCTCGTCGGCCTTTTCCGCCGTGCGCTTGTACAGAAGACTTACGCCCTCGCACACGTCGCCCTGCGAAAACAGCATCTGGAACAACCTGACCTCTGCAGGGCGGCGCTCGTTGCCCATATCGACGCGGCGGCGCAGCACCACCCGCTCGTTTTTGCCGCAGGAGATGGTCAGATATCCCAGACTTGCCCAGTGGCAGACCAGCATATTGAACTGGATCGGTCCGCCCGCCAGCAGGAACGGCATATCGCACGGCAGCGCCGCATCCGGCGGCAGCATCCGTGAGGATACGCGCACCCGTGCACTGCGCAGAGACGAGAACCAGTAAAGGAACGCCAGCGCGAGCAGCAGCAGAATGATTGCCGTGCCGGCCCAGCCGAACGAAAGCGTGGTATGCGCGCCGGAAAAATAGGACTTATCCAGCGTGAGGGTCATTTCGAGCGATTCATGGTCCTTCAGCCCCGTTTCGATCACGCCCGTGATGCGCGACTCGGAGACATCCAGATCGATATAGTCGGAGATCACGTCGCCGTGGTAGCCGCTGGTAAAGGCCGGATAGCTTTCAAACGGCTTGGGCAGCGTGACAGTAAAGACATATTTGGAGATGGGATAGTCCCATTTCGCGCTCATGAGCGGAAGGCTGAGCGTCTGCACGCCGTCGGCCTCGCTTGCAAGGCCCGAGATCGTATACATGACGGTAAACGAGCGCGTCCCGGTAAAGCCGTTTGCATCGGTCAGCACGAGCACGGGGCAGTCGCCGTCGGTCTGCTTCTGCGTCTGATAGCCCGCGACGGAGGCCTTCTTCGCGCCGGCGCTGAGCGGGAAGCGCAGCTGTGTCTGCGCGCCGCTGATCTCCAGCGTAAAGCTCTGCGTGACCTGACAAGAGCTGCTGCCGGTCAGGGTACAGTCTGTTTTCATTTCGGAAATAACGGGCTCCGCCGCGCAGACGCCTGTGCAGAGCGCCAGCAGGCACGCCAGCAGGAGCAGCAGCCGCTTCATGCGATCACCTCTTATGTTCATTTGCATCCAATTTACCACAAACGCGCCCATTTTGCAACCTCGGCCCGCAGGCCGCTTTTTTTCTTCCGCCATACTTGGCGGAAGGGTACGTTATGTGATACACTGTCGGCAGAATGCTTTTGATCGGAAAGGACAGATTTTATGACGCTTCGCGATACCGCTGACCAGATCATCCGCGCAAGTCTGCGCGCCGTGCAGCCGGACGCCGCCGTGCAGCGCGCGCTGCAGGAGTTTTCCTGCGCGGGGCGCGTCGTGCTCATCGCCATCGGAAAGGCCGCGTGGGCCATGGCGAACGCGGCGTGGGACACGCTCAGCACGCGCATCACCTCCGGCGCGGTCATCACCAAATACGGCCATAGCCGCGGCCCCATCGGCCCGCTTCAGATCTTTGAGGCCGGGCATCCGGTGCCGGATGAGGCCGGGCTCCGCGCCGCGCAGGCTGCGCTGGAGCTGACGCGCGGACTGCGGGAGGAGGATTGCGTGCTGTTTCTCATCTCCGGCGGCGGCTCGGCGCTGTTTGAGTCTCCGCTGGTGCCGCTTGCCGAGCTGGAGGATATCACCGGCCAGCTGCTCTCCTGCGGCGCGGATATTGTGGAGATCAATACCATCCGCAAGCGGCTGTCCGCCGTCAAGGGCGGGCGGTTCGCGCTGCACTGCCGTCCGGCGCCGGTCTTCTCGGTCGTGCTGTCGGATATTCTCGGCGACCCGCTCGACATGATCGCCTCCGGCCCTGCAGCGCCGGACAGCAGCACGTGCGCCGAGGCGCTGGCCGTCGTGCGGAAATACGGACTGCGCCTGTCTGACCGGGCGCTGGCCTGCCTGCAGACAGAAACGCCGAAAGCACTGCCGAACGCAGTCTCCCGCGTGACCGGCAGCGTCCGCGCCCTCTGCGATGCGGCAGAGCAGGCGGCGCAGACGCTCGGCTACCGCTGCATCCGGCTGACCGACTGTCTGAGCTGCGAGGCGCGGGAGGCCGGGCGCTTCCTTTCGGCGGCCGCGCAGTATCATGTGGGCCGCGGGAAGGCGCTTGCCCTGCTGGCGGGCGGCGAGACCGTCGTCCATGTGACGGGCAGCGGTCTCGGCGGGCGAAACCAGGAGCTGGCGCTCGCGGCTGCGCCGGGGCTGGAGGGACTTTCGGACGCCGCCGTGTTCAGCTTCGGCAGCGACGGCAGCAGCCGGTCGAGCTTGGCTTCTGAATTTTTGGTGCAGATGACGGCCTCCGCGTCGGAGAAATCGAGAATGTACTGCGTCTCCTCGTCGGAAAGGTCCTTGTCGATCGGAATGACGACGCCCTCCGTCGCCAGCACGGTGAAGTAGGCGCGCGCCCAGCCGTAGCAGTTCTCGCCGATGACGGCGATGTGCGCTTTTCCCAGCCCCAGCTCGTAGAGGCCGGTG
>OMBK01000278.1_pt1 | contig 31985 bp, 30 predicted proteins | sample 1644881 | NCBI WGS metagenome assembly OMBK01 (sample SAMEA103958132, study PRJEB25191) | human gut metagenome | biome: human-associated habitat [ENVO:00009003]; feature: intestine environment [ENVO:2100002]; material: feces | place: Germany | collected 2013/2015
TGACAGTTGCACCGCAATCGTCGCACTTGCCGTCACCGTTCGCGTCGGTGTGGTCAGCGTATTCATAGCCAGAATCGCCGCAGGCCGAGCACGTCTTGGTGCGCTTATGCTGCGTTTCGCTGTCCGTCACCCACGAGCCATAGGAATAGCTGTGATTGGCGTAGTCATAGGTCGATGCGCCGCAGCCGGAGCAGGTTTTCGAGCGTCTATGTTGGGTATCACTGTACTTGCTCCATGCACCGGTGGAATAGCTATGATTGCCGTATTCCGTAGTGCTGTATCCGCAAGTGCGGCAGGAGGCCGTGCGACTATGCTGACTGGAGGAAGAATTACTCCATGATCCGTAGCTCATACTGTGCGAAGCGTAGTCATAGTCTGTTGCGCCGCAGTTTCGGCAAGAACCGGTGCGCCGATGCTGGCTGGACGAATACTGCTCCCACGAACCATAGCTGTAGCTGTGGCCGCTTGCATAGATGGTTTCGCTCTTGGTCTGACCGCAGGCGCACGAATAGCTTCTGTAACCATTGCTGGTGCAGGTCGCTGCCTGCTGGCTCTGCAATACCCATGTATGGCTGCCGCAGTCCGGACAAGTACCGGAACCGTAGGCACCCGCACCGTGGCTCTTATAGGTGTAAGTGCCAAGGTACTGGACGTAGTGGCAGAGATAACACTCATTATAGTTTGCATGACCGCGAGACGAATGTGCGACTTCAACGTATGTGCCCTGGAACGAATACTTTCCGCATGAAGGGCAGTTGCCAATGATGGAGCCGGTGGACTGAACAGAGATACCCGGTGCTTTTTTGATGCCGCTGGTCGCAGCAGAGCCAGCATCTGCATTCTGGTACACACCATAGAGGTCATAAAAATAGCGTTCGCTGCGGTTGGATGCAGCCCAATCGTAAGTGTGGAACGGCACAGACGATTTGGGGTAGCCGATCAGGTAGCCGATATAGAGTGTATCGCCGCCGTCCGATTCCCGCCAGAACGCATCTTCGCCAATGCTCTCCAAGATGTCCTCTCCGTAATAAATTGTGAGCGTAGACAGCTTCGGGCAGTTGTAAAAGGCGTGTTTGCCAATTGTCGGCGTGGTGCCGGGGATCTCAGCCGTGGTCAGATTGACGCAGTCCTCAAACCAGTACGCGAGATCGGAAATTCGGAGGTTTTCCATGTCATCAAACCAGACCTGCGTGATCTGATCCCGGACAGCCGCCCAAGGCTGGTCGTCCTTGCTGGTGAAAGGATCACAATCGCCGGAGCCGGAGATCATCAGCCAGTTGTGTTCGTTCAGCTCCCACTTGATCTTGCTGCCGGGGATCGTGCCGGAGGTGGCTGTTTCGGTAGACGCAGCCACGTCTTCGTCAGGGGCGCTGTCGTAGACAGTGTGTGTTTCCGGTTCAGCGGCGAATACAGCCACGGACAGAGAGAACAGCATACACAGAGCCAGCACAAATGCGGTGAATTTCTTGAAATTCTTCATCATGCAGCCTCCTTATCTGTTACGGCAGCGATGGTGAACACAATCGTTGCGGCATTGGCATTGGTTACGGCTTCATTGGCAGACACCTTTGCCTTATAACGGATGGCAAGATTCTTTTCCGCGGCAATCGCCGGAAATGCGCCATCCATGATGGTCAAAGCGCCCGCACCTTTTGTCGCACAGCCATTGATACTGAGTGCAATGCTGTTCTTGGAAGCCGAGAAATCATCGTAATTTCCGATTTCAAATGTCCCTGCCTGCACATCAACCTTGGTTACTTTAATGCTGCCAGTTTTGGCGGTATTGGTGATGGCCGCATTATTAGCTGTCACGACGTAACCGTCGACCAGTGAAACCGGCAAACAAGCAGGAACCGTGCAAGAGATCGGTGCAACGGTGTTGACCACCGTGAGCGTCACCGGCACACGGGCCTCGGTTGTTTCCGCCGCCGATGCAGGCACGGGAAGCGCAAAAATGAGCGCCAGCGCCAGAAGCAGCGCCGCCGCTTTCTGATAGCTTTTCACCATGTTACTGCACCTCCTTGGGCCAGAGGTACGCCGTGTGCAAGGTCAGCTCCGTATTCAGCGTGCCGATCTGCTTGCCGTCGCGGAATGCTGTGATCGTGACCGTGCAATCTGTGTTGCCGAACTCCGGCGCTTCCAGCAGCGTCAATGTCGAAATGCTCTTGCCAGCAGCAAGCTCAAAAGCGTCCACGATCAGCGCATTGTCCTTGTTCTTGCGGATTTCCACCTTGTAAGTGTCACTCTTGCTGTTGTTCACAAACTCGGCTTTCACGCCGGCTTCTCCGGCCAGAGCATATAAATGAGCAGGAGCAGTAAGAGCAATCTGATTGTCCGCGACGATGGCGTTGAGCTGCTTTTGGGCTTCGCGCAGTCCTGAAACGTCGTAAAAAATGATTTCGGTTTCTTTGTTCTGCTTCGCGCGCTCGGTAATTCTGGCTTTGATGGTGTCGATGACGGCTAGCGTACTGTCGCGGTCAAAAATGATTTTTACTGCATCATCGACTCTGGCTGCAATCACTTCCGGTGTACTTGTGCCGTTGTTACAGTACACGGCCTGAACGCCGCCGCCCCAGACGAGCAATCTGCCCTTGATAGTCACGTTATCCAGCGTGATTTTACCATCCGCTGCGCCGCAGCCGATAATCAAATCGCCGTCCACGGTCAGATTTTTCAGTTCCACGTCGTCGGTACGAATGAGAACGCTGCCTTTAATGTCCTTGTCGTAAGTGCCTTTGGACACAATGTAAGTGCCAATGATGTTGTAAAAAATCTGCGCAAATTCTGATCTGGTGATGTTGTCCAGCGGCGCGAGAATTTTTCCTCTGCCGTGGATATAGCCAGCATCTACCATCGAGCGCACATAGGGCAGCGCCCAGTTGGAAATCTCGCTGCGGTCGGAGAACGCGGACAGATCTGTTTTGGAGTACGAATCGTAGTCCAGCTCCAGTGCGCGGGCAACGACCGTCATGGCTTCCTGCCGCGTGATAGGCGAATCTGGTGCCATTGAGGAAGAACTGCGCCCGTTATAAGTACCCATCTGGACGGCGAGCGCAACATCTTTGTAATACCACTTGCTCTTGGATACGTCCTTATACTGCGAAATGTCAGCCGTTTTGTAGCACCCGAATGAGCGGTTGATGATTGCTGCCATCTCCGCACGGGTCATGTCGCCGTTGGGGTCGATAATGTTGCTGGATTTGCCATAAAGCAGACCGTTATCCACGGCCGCGGACACGGCTTCGGCATACCATGCGGTACGGTCATAGTCGCGGAAATCCGTGGCCTTGCGAGTAGTCGTATTTGCCGCTGATGCACCAACTGCCAGAGACAGGCACGACGCGACGGCGAGAATCATTGCGAGGATTCGTTTGTGTTTCATTTGACGTCCTCCATTTCATAAGGTAAGGGGAACGCTTGCGCGTTCCCCTTTGCAATAGCGAATAGATCAGACTGCATCCCAAGCGATAATGAACAGCACGGAAGCAATCGCTGTGTTGGTAACTGCTTCCGAAACCGGGGTCACGATAGCATCGTAGGAGATTGCGACCGTATTGGCGCTGGTATCACCCGCACCGCTCATGTAGCAACCCTCAATGGCGTCGGTCAGAAGCGTCTGCTTGCTGGCGTTCTTGCCATCGGTGATCTGTGCAGCGCCATTGCCGAGGGAGATGGAGAAGCCAAACTTATTGCTGTTGACCTTTTCGTGCGCCAGAGATGCCTTGTCGCCGAACGCAGCCAGCGACCAACCCTGCGCGGCTTCGATGGAAATATTCGCAACTTTTACTGCACCAAACGAATTGTTGATGATCTTCGCGTCGGTCGCGGTGGAAACAGTGCCGTCAGTGCCAACAGCAACCGGGAGGACGGTAGGCACGACTACAGACATTTTGGTGGCTGCCGGGTCGCCGCCGATGCTGCCGTCAGCGGTGGACGAGAGCGTGACGCTGGAAGTGCCGGTGCCGCCCGAAGCATCAACCGTGTTGGCAGCGGAAGCGGAAATTGCGAGGGAAGCGATCATGCAGACCGCAAGGATGAGGGAAACGATTTTCTTAGTGTTCTTCATTGTAATGACTCCTTTGATTAAAATTATTGTTGAATCGTAATTGTAATGATTGCCCCGGCTGTGCCGATGATTGCACCAGATTCCGGGTCAAGGTTATGAAAATAAGCGGTACATTCGTATGTACCCGCGGGAAGAACCACGTCCAGCCGCGCACGTTCAATCTTACTGCCAACGGCAATGGCGCCGGATTCATAAATCTGTTCGCCCGTATCATTACGGACGATCTGAACCATCTGCGGATAGTTATTGATGGACTCATTTACGAGCATCAGATTTCCCTCAGATGCTCCATCCTCAAAGATGGGTGCGGTGTTGGCTGAAATGTTAATCATGCCCTCGGCCACTTTTTCATTCAGCCGCGCTTCGATTTCCTCCGGCGAAAGGTTATCCCAGCCGCCCTCAGTTGCAGACGAATCATAAACGATTCCGGCTTTGGCGCGAGCTTCTTCCTTTGTCGTGGGAGAGTGGAGCGTAACGATGATGAAAATGAGTGCGCCGATGGCGACGGCGGCAAGGACGCCAGCGCCGATCCAGACGGCGGTACGCGAGTTGGATTTGTGCTTGGGGTGGTAATTCATAGAGAATCCTCCTAGATCATAATTGTCAGGGCGGCACCACCAGACGGTGCAGTAATGCTCTGTGGTGCATATCAGTGTTCGGGCGATTTGATCGCGTCCTTTGCGGCCTGCCGTTTTGCTTGACGCTTATAGGCTTCCTCCCGGATTTTCAGTGCATCAAAAACTACGCGCTTGACTTCTGCGACACTCGGCATTTCGCCAGGAAAGAAGTCCTTCAGTTCCGCGCCGGTAAATGTGACCTTCAATTCCGGGGCTTTCTTCGGCTTGATAATGGACGTGATCTTGTTTTCATCGACCTTATGTGCGGGGGCCAGAGAGGGCAGATTTTTCTGCATCGTGTCCGCATGGCGGCTGGCCTCCTTTAGTGCGGTGGCCTGCGCCATGGAGGGAACGATCTGCTCTTTCTTCATAACGTCAACGACCTTTGTTTGCTCGTCCGGCTTCAGATACGCAAGCTCGACCGCCGTGTTGAATGGCAGCTTTTTATCATCCACCTGCTGTTTCAGTTCTGGAACAAGGTCATTGATTTTGACAAGTCGGTTGACCTGATTGCGGCTGATACCCATATCCTCCGCAACGATCTGATCGGTGCGCTTCTTCGGTTCCGGGCTTGTAAGCTGCTCCATTTTGCTGCGTCGTCCGGCTTTTCGTGCAAGGGCCTCCATCTTCATTTTCGCGGCGCGGGCAAGCTCGGACGTTGGAATGTCCATGCGGTGCAGATTGCCGTCAACGACTTCAACACGCGCAGTATCGTCGTCCACCTGCGCGATAATGACCGGCACAGGATAATTCAGGCGGCTTGCAATGTCGTGGCGGCGGTGGCCGGAGATCAGTTCAAGACCGCCTTTTTCACGCGGCCTTGCCTTGACCGGCTCATTGATGCCGTTGTCGCGGATGGATTCGTACAGTTCGATGTAGTCCTTGACCTCGCGGTTAACCGAAAACGGATGATCGAGGAACTGATAGAAATAGGCCGGATGCAGGCGCATGGAAAAGCCTTCGCCCTCCTTCGGAATAGGCAGACTGTTCAGTGCTTTTTCATCCGGGTAATCCAGACGGTCCTCGAAAATCTGCGTCACGCGCACACCCTTCTGCTCACCAAGACCTTTCGGCGGGTCTGCGGCTTTCGGCGGCGTGATGGGGTCATGCAGCTTTCCGCCCAGCATAATTTTTGCGGACGGTTCCATTTTCTGCGCAGGCGGCGGCACTGGCTTATTCAGTGTCGACGTTTTCTCGTCGGCAGCCTTTGCGGGCGGCTTGACTGCTGCGCCGGACTTTTCTGCACCGCTCACAGGAGCGGTATCATTGCCGCTGACCTTGCCGGAAATATCCGTTGTTGCGTCCGGCTTTCTCGCTTCGGTCGCTGCTGGCGGGATGGCCGCGCCGTTTTTTCCTTCTGGCTTTTTGGGACCATTTTCAGGGATGACCTTTGCAGCAGTTTTCTCCAGCGGCTTGGTTGTCATATCGGGCTTTTCTGCGCCGCTCACAGAAGCGGTGTCCTTGCTACTGACCTTGCCGGGGATATTCGCTGGTGCATCCGGCTTTTTCGCTTCGGCGGGTGCGGGCGGTGACTTGACCGACGCTTCGGGCTTTTTCACATCACTTGTCGGAACAGTGTCCTTGCGGCTGTCCTTGCCGGACGCATCTGCTTTTTTGACTTCTGCGGGCGGCAGTGTGCCGGACTTATCCTCCGGTTTTTGGGGTTCAGCCGCAGAAGCGGGCTTTATGCCGTCGTTTTTATCCGGCGGTTTCTCTGTTTTGGGCGGTGCGTTTGGCAGCTTTGCAGCGTCAGGTTTCTTTTCCGGCGCTGGCTGTTTGCTGAGGGTTGCTTTTTCTTCGGGCATTGTATTCCTCCTTCATCGAAAAATGGGTATAAAAAATGCGCCCCAAGTTGGGACGCAAAAAAACAACGCGCAGATTTACCGGTCGCAATCCGCTCGGACGGCGGCGCGATAGTAAGAATCTATCGTGGTCGGCGCCTGATACAGAGCGGCAAGCAGATATGCGCGAATGTTACGAATGGGTGTGTTGGTTTTCTGCATACAGTCCAGCACATAGGTGATATGGAAACGGTCAAGCTGACCAAGACGTTCCCGGACAGCGGCAATGGGAATTTCCTCGCCGCCGATACGAACGCTCGACTTTGCTGTGCAGAGCGTATCGGTCAGCAGCTCGATGATGGATTTGACGGATGTTTCGCCGTACTCGGTAATCAGAATTTCGTAGTCCAGCTTTTCATAGAGCTGCTTTCTGCAACCGAATCGGTCGTATCCATCCGGCGGCGCTTGCGCCGGATAGATAGATGGATCAGGATAGCTAAACTCAGGATAGATATTATCTAAATAACTTGCTTCCCGTTTTGGGAAGTCTTGACTTCCCAAAAGCGGAAGTCTGGAAGTTTGTTTTTGGGAAGTCTGGATTTCCGAATCCGGGAAGTCTGAAATAGGCGCAGAAAGGGGAGCTTCTGGCACATCGGTCGTGGTGAATTTTTTGACGTAAATCTTTGCCGGACGGCCTTGCCCCTGCTTCACGCGCTCGATCAGGCCAAAACCATCTTTTCCGGTATCCAGCTCGGCCAAGAGTCGGACCGCTTTGTTGTGTCCGCACATGAGGTCAGTCTGAATCTCGTCGAGTGTGTAATAGATGTAAACGCGCCCCAGCTCATCATACCAGCCGTGTTTGGAAGATAACCCCATGCGGTCAAGCATCAGGCCGTAGAGCAGCTTTGCTTCGACGGAGAGTGTCTTGAACTTCTTGCTGCGCACCAACAATCTGGGAATCCGGAAGTAACTGAACTGCTCAGATTCTTCGCCGTAAAAGTAGGAGAAATTGACTTGCGATTGCATAAAAATCACCTCGACATGCGGAATTTGAACAATAGAAAAAGGACATTTATGTTTTGCATAAATGTCCTTTAATTTGCTTCTTTACAAATCAGGTATTCAATAATTACAAACAGCAAAATAGCTCATTTGCCCGGCGTTTGCGTTGCATCCTCAAAATTATGACCGTAATACAAAAGACACTTTTCCTTGCTGCGGGGCAGCCGAAAAAGTGCCTTTGTATAAAAAGGACATATCACTTGGTTTTCTCAATATTCCTATATTTTTGCTATTTTCTAAGAATTTTGGGTGCATATATCTGAACCATTCGGGAGAGCGTTCGGTTCGCATCCGAGAGGTCGAGAGTTCGAGTCTCTTCAGGTCCACCAAATACGGGATAATCCGATAAAATTCGGATTATCCCGAACTTTTTTATGCGGTATGCGAACGCAGCGGTTGCAAAATGACTGGCTCCCCATTTTTGACGGAAAAGTTCTGAAATTCCTCAAAAGACACGTTGAAGTCAATCTCAATATTGTAGTCGCGGCTGACGCGAACGGCTTTGACGAATTGCGCAACGATCATTTTCTTTGCCTCAAAGGAGCAGGTGTCGAACAGATCTGCCCATGTGAGCAGTCGGTCGTATTCCTGCCGCAGATTCTCCGCCGAAGCCAGCAGCGACTCATATTCTGTCTGTGCCGCGTCTATGCGGGTCTGCGCCAGGGCAATCATCGTTTCTGTTTCTTTCACCAGTGCGTTCAGAAGCTCCACGCTGAGATTGCTCTGACCGCGAATGACTTTCAGCGTTTCCGCCTTATAATCGGAGAGGTCTTTCTGCTTCTCTGCCAGATGCGCATTGGCCTGATCGAGCTTGATTCTTGCAAGCTCGATTTCTTTTTTATGCTGGTGATTCAGAATCTCGGATTCCGGCGCGGCAGCGATCTCTGCAAACTTCATGCGGATCACTTTCTCCACAATACCGTCGAGCTTTGTGACGCCATAGCCGGATTGTCCGTCGCATTCGCCGGGATGTCGGACGTTGTAATGGCACTGGTATCGCATCCGCGGTTCGTATTTCACTGTGCCATCTGCGCGATACACGCGCCTGCCGCTGGTCGTCAGCGTCAGCCGGTTTCCGCAGTGGGCACAGAAAATATTTCCGACCAAGAGGGATTTTCCCTTGCAGTTCAGCGGCACGTTGCCATGCGGGAGCGTCCGCTGGCGCATGATCTCCTGTGCCTTGGAAAAGGTGGAAACGTCGATGATGCGCAGCTCGTCAATATAGCCGGACTGTGACTCGCCGTTTTTGATGATGCCGGTATAGGCAATGTTCTTGATGATCCGGTTGACAGTCGTGTTCGGGAAGCCTTTTCCGTCGCGGCTTTTGATGCCCTGTTCATGCAGATAGTGAGAAAGGCGCTGCGCGCCGTAACCCTCATCGACATATTTGTGAAAGATCAGGCGAATCACTTCCGCCTCATCCTCGTCGATCTGCAAGTCCAGCACTGTGCGGTTGCGCTTATTGACGCGACCTTTATCTACCGCGCGATAGCCATACGGAACTGTTCCGCCGGTGTAATGCCCCTCCTCTGTGAGCTGCCCCAAGCGGGTTTTCGTGCGGATCGAGGTTTTCAGACTCTCGCCGGAGGCCTGCCAGTAGCGGATGTAGTTCATCAGCTTGTCAACGTGATTGTCGAACCGCTGCTGCCCCTCCATCGCGCTCCAGACCTCCACGCCGTTCTTGACGAACCATTCTACAATGAATGGTGTTTCATCATCCCGTCGTCCGAGCCGGTCAAACATGAACACAAGCAGAATATCGAATTTGCCAAGCGCAGCATCATGCTGAATTTCCTGAATGGCGTCGCGGTCTTTGGCGGATACCTTGTAGCCCGAAATGCCTTTTTCCGAAAACTCCTTGACAACCACCCAGCCTTGCTTTTTTGCGAAGTCACGGCAAACCTGTTTTTGCATCGGAATATCATCTTTTTCAACCTGACCGATGGTAGAAACTCTGTAAAGCGTGTAAACACGCGGAACGTTGGATTCATAGACTGTCTTTTCCATTATACATACCTCGTTTCTGTCTTAGATCGTCTGAAAGATGATGTATCCGGTCCGTTTTCTTTATTTTCGATTTTCAAGGTACAAGTACATCATCATTATTGCATCGAGGTAACAAAGATGCAAATGTGCGCTAGCATTTTTTGAGCCTTGACGCAAGCAGAATCTCATGGATTCTGTCCAGCACTTTGCCCGCGGATGGCGCGGACGGTTTTGGAAGATAGTTTACCTTTACTTTGCAGCCGTCGATCATCATGTACTGATACGGCGGCTCGACCGAGTTTGTCGGCTGCATGATCTGTAAAACAGTGTCACTCATTTTAGATTCCTCCACTTTGAAAGCAGCCGCACCGGTAGCATCGGTGCGGCTGCTTGAAGTATGTCGAATGTATTCGCCGTATTTCTCTCATCCCCCGGCGAGAGGCGCGCTGCGCCTCTGGGACCGTCATAAGCTGTTCTTGGCAAACAACCCATTCCTGCAGCGCCGTGGCTTGTAAGGCTCACGCACGCCGCAGGAATCCCCCGCAAGTCAGTGGGAGGCCGTAGCAGGAGGCTCGGTTTCCGAGTGAACCGCTCAAACGCTGCCACGTGCAGAGCCGGTCTGTATGAGTCGCTCGAATGGGATGCCCGCAAGCTGCGGGTATCCCACCGTCATGGCGGTACAGACCGAAAAGGTCAATCGGAAACTTCACTTATCACGATGTCTATGCGGTTTTCAAGGTACATGGACGCGGCGCAAACCGCTTCTCATATACCAGTACAAAAACGCGCGGATTTCGTGGGTACGCTTAGAAATTTTTCAAAGATTTTTTCAACTGCGCCAAGCCGCTTCGGATGCTTTCTCGGATGCTGCCCTCACTGACATTTTCCTCTTTTGCAATCTGTGATTTGTTCTTGCCATCCAGATAAAACGCCAGAAGTCGGCGGCGCTGTCGTTCACTCAAAGAACGTAGCGCGGCGTTCAAGCGTTCTGCCTGCTCTGCTTTCAGAAGCAGTTCCAACGGCTGCGGCGGTTTCTGTAAGGCGTCCTTTTCAATGCCATCTCCACGATTCAGAGAGAAATACGCCTTTGCGCGCAAAATACGGACGCGGTGCGCTTCCTCGTCCAGCTTGAAGCGGTCGAGCTGACCGGCGATTTCATCAGACACTTCCAGATAAACATCCATGTTATAAAACGGGTAATACTCCCGCAAATTGATTTCCTTCATTGTGTACCTCCGTTTCGGTGTTGGGGATTGACGAGTGACCGAAGCGGAGGGCGGCGGAGAGCGGCACCGGGGCTGGACTTCGGGCCAAGTTGGCCCGAGGCAAAGCAAAAGAAATGCGCCCGCACAGCAAGACGCTATGCAGACGCATGAAATTACATTATCATAATTGTACTGATATATTGTACCTTCATAGCCAGACTGTCCCGGAGGGGGAGCTACGCTTTTTTTAGTTGGTGAAGGTCATGGGAATTGTGAGAAAGTAAGATGGACACGGCGACACCCTCCTATGGGCCGCCGTGGGGTTACTGAATATCCAAAGAGAAGCGGCGGCTCTGAAAATCAAAGCCGCCGCTTCATGGGCGCATGGAGATATGTCTGCTGTACGACGGCTTTTTTTCTTTTGCCGTCGTGCGGCAGTCTTTACTCTTGAATTACGCTACAAGTACCAGAACTGGAAAACGCTTATTTTTACTTCAGTTAGCTGGATCTTTCAAAGAAATCGCATACACCGTATTGATCTGTAATGGATAGCTCTCTGCAATGTTACCATCGTAATAGACAATGACTTCATCACCAATGTTGAAATCAACCATGTCATCTTTGTTCTCTGCATCCAAAGAAACATCGCAATATGCTCCGTAAGGGTAAGCGTCTGTCTGGATGGAAATAAGTATGGAGTTGTTATAAACTTCTTCCACAACGCCGGTAATGCTGGACTCATTCTTTATGATGTCGTCCATAGAACGCCCACAGCCAACAAGACTTAATACACAAAACAATGTTAAAATGAGTGATAGAATCTTTTTCATACAGGTCACCTCCGTCTTTTGCCATCGCTCGGCTGATTATGAAAGCAGAAATTATTCCTGCGAGGTGTAATCTTCTCCAATAGGATTATTCTTTAGCATGAGTGATTGTGCATCTGTTTCAGATATTTCTTTAATTTCTGAAATTTGATGGTTGCCATCCCTTGAAATAGTAACACATACTCCATTTTCTTCATCAGTGTAAACAACAGCCTGTTCACTGTCCAATAATATCTTAATTCTCTGATTATTATAATACCAACCGCCGCTCTGCTCGTTGTAGGTAATGCCATAGTCTGCATAGTCTTTAAGCCAAAGTTGGGGAGTAGATTCTCCCTTTTGTACAGTACTCAATGATGTATCAGTGGGATTAAAGTTATTATGCTTTTGGGTATGACGGTCATAATTTTCTTTGGAACACTCTTTAATACCAACAAGGTTATTTTCTTCGTCCCGGTCTGCCTCAATATCCACCGTTCCAGAAAAGAAATTCGTGAAACTCGCTCCAGCTATGGGGTCATTAAAAAATCTCACTACATTCCCATTATAGGTAAAATAATAATTCTCCTGATCATAGCTCAAGCCGTAAGGTTCATATATGGAGTAGTCCACACTTCCACCAGGCAGTTCTGCTGTAGTAGAATCGTTCGCCGCATTTTCCGTATCAGAAACGGTTTGTGCCTGATAGGAAACATTTTTCGTAGTGTTGTTATCGGAAGGAATATTCACTGATGAACTACACCCAGCTACCGCCCCCACAAGCAATGCACTTCCGAGAGCTAATGTAAGTAGTTTTTTTGTGCTCATAAAATAAACACCATCCTTTCTTTGAATATATATAAAGGATACCACTACCTTTTGTGATACATTTGGGATTAGTTTGTGATTTATGTGTAGTTGAAAAGCGGCGGGTTGATTACCCACCGCTTTTCCATATCTTTCAAATTATAAAAGAGAACTTTACCCCAGCTTGCGTATTGCAAACCGTACATTCACTTCCATACTGGTGTAGTATTTCCTGCACAATATACAGTCCAAGTCCACTTCCTCCAGTCTTTCGGCTTCTTGACTGCTCCACGCGATAGAACGCATCAAACAATCTGGGAATACTATTTTCTGGTATATGCACCCCTGCATTTTCAACAGAAAATACTATCTGCTCATGTTTCATAAGTACGGAAATCCAAATATCCGCTCTTTGTGGGGAATACTTGATTGCGTTTCCAATTAGATTTGAAAAAACCTTTTCTACCAACATCTTATTTCCGTTTATGAAAGCAGATGGCAGTATATCAAGGTGTATTTGTAAATCTTTTTCTGCAATCAAATCCGCTGTTTCGTTCAAATAGGCTTTGATAATTTGCACACAATCCAAGTGGTCTTTCTTGAAATCGGCCCCCGCAGTTTCTAACCGCGAAATTGTCAATATATCTTGCACCATTGTTTCAAGCGTGTTTGTAATTTCCAGCGACCTTGTCAAGTATCTTTCATGGTCTTTATAGGGTCCAATACCAAGGAGCATGCCCTCTAATTGCCCTTTGATAATCGTGATAGGCGTTTTCAATTCGTGAGACACCGCTGAAAAGAAATTCGTGCGAGCTTGTTCTAATGCCTTTTCATGTTCTATATCAAGTTCCAGTTTTCTATTTGCTGCCTGTAAGTCATTCAAAGTTACATTGAGCTTCTGCGATAAATAGTTAAGGCTCTTTGCCAATATTCCCAGTTCGTCAGTCCGTTGTTCATCTAATTGCCATTCAAATTGTAATTCGGACATTTCTTTAGAAATACGGCTTATTTTCAGTACGGGTTTAGTAATAAGGTGTGAAAAAATCCAACCAGTAACCAGTGATACGCAAAACACTATAAATGCAAGTAACGGAAACACTTTTTGAAATGCTCTTTGCAGTTCTGCTACTTGCCCCGCCGCTCCATAAACAACTAAAGTGTAGTTTGTATTTTTGCCAAGAAATGAAACCGTATAACTATTGGATATAATAGGTGCATTATTATCTTCATTTCCCCAAGCCTTTGTTTCTATAACAACATCATTATCAGCACTTCGTTCCGTTGGAAGATTTATTCTATTACCATTTTCTTCAAACAGTTCCATTCGGTCTACATTCTGATAATCAAGAAAGTTATCAAAAATACCCCCTGTTTCTTCCATGGGCATTTGCGATATTTCTGAAATGAATATTTTTGTTTGTTCATCTAATGTTGCATTAAGGGTATTAGAATATGTTTTCGGGGTGTACCAAGCTAAAATCAAGTAAACCAGAAAGCTCACCCCTGTCAATAGGATAGCAGTAGTGATAAAAACTTTTATAAACAGACTGCCTTTAATTTTCTTTATCAACTTTATATCCCACCCCTCTGATCGTTTGAATGAAATCTATCCCCAGCTTCTTGCGTAAGTTTTTGATATGGGTATCAACAACTCGCTCATCCCCATAAAAATCAAATCGCCACAGCTTATCTAATAAGTTCTGGCGGGTCAATATCCGGCCTTGATGGGTCAGCAGTTCCCGCAATATTTCAAACTCTTTTTGCGTCAGTTCAAAATCAGATCCATCCACGGTGGCGGCATAACTATCACAGTTCAAAAGTAAATTGCCATAAGTGATGATTTGAGGCTTTTCATCTTCTCCCCGCTTGCTACGCCGAAGTACAGCTGCAATTTTGCGAAGTAAGATTGGCATAGAAAAAGGCTTTGTAATATAGTCATCCACCTGCAAATCCAATCCCCTGATTTGATCTTCCTCACCGCTCAATGCAGTCAGCATAATAATGGGAACATCCGATTGCTTTCGTATCAACTCACAGACACCATAACCGTCAATTTTGGGAAGCAAAATGTCCAATATAATCAAGTCATATCGTTGCCCCGAAAACAAAGATAGTGCCTCGACACCATCATTTGCAACAGCTACTTCATATCCTGCTTCTTGTAAAAAATTCTGTAAAAGTTCTTGAATATCAAAATCGTCCTCAACGACTAAAATCCTTTGCATGGTAACACCTCCAAAGATAGCGTATCATAGAATTTTGTGATTAAAGTGTAGTTTTCAAATTTTCTTTCTGTTATTATACCTTGGCCGTGTAACATCGGCAACCTTGTCAGCGGACAATAAAATACTACCAAAACATAAAACTGTGTTTCGTTCTCATAACCAAACCCGAAATGTAGAATAATATATGGGTGATATGAGAATGTACCAAGATGAAAGACGGCTCGACTTCCACGCATTAGGCCGGGAGATCAAACGCAAACGAGAAGCCAAAGGCTGGACACAAGAATACCTCGCGCAGCTCGTTGATCGTACACCTCGTTCCATTATGTATTTTGAAAATCGTGGTCAGCATCCGAGCTTGAATACCTTTTATAAAATTATCACTCTGCTGGATATTTCCATTGATCAATTCTTCTATCCTGACAAACAGAATGAAGAAAGTGATTGCCGCCAGCACATTGACAGGATGCTAAACACAATGGATGAGAATGAATTGACGATCATGGAAGCCACCGCAGAGGGAATACAAAAAGCCAGAGAAACGGAGGTCAAGTAAAAAGGACCTTCGTTTTTCTTGTTTTTGGAGTATTTTTCGGGGGTTCCGCTAAATGGCAAGCAATGCAAGTGTCAAGACACTTGCGAAAAATGCTTGTTGAGGGCAGTACCCCCAAACCCCGAAATCCGCTCCGTTCGGAGCTGGCAGCGCATCCGTTGGATGCTTATAGAGCGGGAACAGCTTATCGCTGTTTCTGCTCTTTTTCATGTTCCGCCTCACGCGGTTCGGCTCCGAGAATTTTTGCGACGTTGGCCTGCACGATCAAAAGCTCCTGCATCTCCTGTTTGGCTTTTCGGTAATCGGGATATGCCGCCTTTTTCTCGGATAGCAGCTTTGCGTATTCCTCCTGCAAGCTCTTGACGGTGGGGAGTTTTTTGACGTTCAGCTCTTGAAACGCCCGTTTTGCACTGCGATGCAGCAGGATCTCCGCCTCATGCTCTGCCAGAAACTTTTTTGTATAACCGCTTGCTTTGTACGCCTCGAAAGTCTTTTTCGTTTTTGCAAAGTTGACGATATGCCCCCGCAGAACGGCGATCTCCGCCATGCGCGCCTCTGCCGATTTGATCTGCGCAGACAGCGCATGGAACTGTTCCGTCGCTGCCTGTGTTTTCTTCTTCAAATCGGCGTAATTCATCAGATCGTGTTCTTTCAGATATGTCATCGTCTGACCGAGCTGCTTCGCGTTAAACTTGGATGCCCAGCGTTGGTAGCCGACGCCCTTACCGGCACGGATTTTAGCGTCAATGTCAATTAACAGGCTCGGCGTTCGGGGCGCACCGATTATAGCCGTTCTCTGCGGCGTATGCTCCTGTCTGCCGAGGATCGCATCCAACAGCGCAGCTTCCAGATAGTCCGCACCAAGCCGGTCGGCGCGGATGAAGCGTTCCCAGCCTGCGCCTCGAAAGGAAAGCGTCTTTCCGCGCCGTTTGACCTCGCAGCCGTTTTCGGCAAGCAGTGCAACAAACGCATCCCAGTTGGCCGGCTTTTGGGAAAGCGCAGCGTCGATTGCACTGCGTACTTGTTCCAGTTGCGTCGGCTCTGCACGTTCGCCGCGCCACTTGTTGTAGCTTTTGCCGTGCCGGTTTGGATGCTCGACAATGGACAAACCGTTCTCCGCGCAGATCAGATCGCTAAGATGACGGACAGCCTTGGTGCTGCCCCAAAAGTTGCGAAATTTCCGGTCGCAGGAGAGCGCGGTGGAGTTCCAGATGATGTGATTGTGAATGTGCTTTTTGTCGATGTGCGTGCAGACGATATAGGCATGATTACCCTTGAGAAAACGCTCTGCAAATTCGCAGCCGAGGCGATTGGCTTCCTCCGGCGTGATCTCGCCGGGCTTGAACGACTGCCGCACATGATACGCAATCACGTCGTTTTCCTGTTTTCTGCCGGTGCTGGTCTGATAGCGCCGCTTGGAAAAGCAAAACTCCGCGTCGGCGATTTCCGGGTTACACTGAAAGCAGGTAACGAGCCTGCCCTGATCGGTCTTTTCTGTATCTTTGACATATTCCAGAATGTCGCTGACCGCCGTGCCGACGCTCCGCCCCTTTCCGATGTGCAGCGGCATGATGCGGGTCGTTGCCATGCGATTCCTCCTTTCGATAAAAAAGCAAGAGCGCCGGAACACGTCCGGCGCTCATTTGCGGATTTAATGGTAAACACGATTTTGAATGAATCCTCGCAGCGATTGCAGCAGTGCAAGCAGCCTTGTAGCAAGCATTGGGATACCGAGCGGACTGACGAGGAACGCAATTATCAGCAGAATAATTCCGTTCTTTACGGAATACGTCACCAACACGGCAACGCCAAGAATGCTGACAAGCGCGGATGCAAGACCAAACACCCACGATGCGCAATAGAGGATGCCGCCGCAGAGCCAGACAAATACAGCCAGCACCGCAACAACGGGAGCAAAGAGCAGCTTCGAAAGAAATCTCATAAGAGGACCTCCTTGTATGTTCTGAGTTCATCATATCTGCGCACGGAGAAAAGCGCAAGGATGCGGACGCTCAATCAAGTTTAGATAGGACACGCAAAATCTCTTTTGCGGATTCCCACAACTGCGCTTGATTCTGCCGGATGTCCGCCAGATCTTCCGGGTAAATGCGCCCCGTTTCGTTGGCGCGCCGCGCAAGCTGGTTGAGATTGTTGCTGGAGCGGCGCAGCAGCGACACCATCTCCCGCAGCTCCGGCAGATCGAGCTGGACTACATAGCCGTCAATGGCGATCTTGCGAAGATAGGCGCTCATGTTGTTCGTGCCGAGCTGCGCCATCTTTGCCTCGATCTGGTCACGTTCCTCCGGCGTTACATAGAACATCAGCGGAATGGTGCGGCGGCGCTTTTTCATCGGGCATCCCGATCTCTCTTTACAGATGCAGACCGTTCGGCGGCGCGGGCAGGTGTGCCATGCAGCTTTTCCCGAACGGAGACTTTTTGCTGGCTGCGCTGTTGTTCTGCCGCGAAATCCTTGCGCACCTGATTTGTAAACAGATCCAGCAGTCCGGGATTGCAGCGGTCAACAAGAATGTCCTGCTGTTCTCCACAAGCGGGAATTGTCTGCGCCCATGCTTTATTTTCCGGGCTGATGCGGCCATCATAGCTTTTGATTCGGATCGTATTTGCCAGCACAAACATAGTGCGGTGAAAGCCGAACGTATCAATGACGGCTTTGGATGCCTCCTGCACGTCCTTTAGGCTGTTATCCATATATGCAGCAACAATGGCATTTTCAATCATGCTTTTACACTCCATGTTTACCCAAAAAGAATTTCTGTATTGCTCAATTTCACCATGAGATTTTGCATATGAGGCATCGCAACAATACGCGGGGCATTCCTGTGCCAGCTTCAGCATTGCATCCGCACGGGTTTCACAGCAGTTGCGTATAACATCCATGTGATCCGTTTCCCGATTATCAAATTCCTTGAGAATATCTGCCAATGGTGTAGCTGTAAAGATGAGCATTTGCGCCTGCATGAAGCTCAAATCTCTGGATTCCAGTGCCATAAGAATATCTTCACGAATGGCGTACTCATAGGCATGATTCAAAATTTCCTCCGGCGGCTGGTGCAGCAGCCAGTCACGGTAACGTTCCTGCTCAGCAAACATTTTCTCGTACAGTTGCGTGTTTATCGTTTCGGTGTTCATCGTGATACCTCCATTTCTTTGTGTTTCGGTTTCAAATTTGTCTGCTCCGGCAGCGGGGCGCGGAGCTTTTGCAGGATGGATGGACGTGTGGATTTGGCAACAGCTTCGGTATCTCCGGCAAGCCGTTCCATCTGCATTTTATCGTCAATGTTCAGCTCTGCGTTGAGTTCGGCAAGACGCGCGGATTTTACGCGCAGTTCTTCCTCCTGCGGGAACGGCTTGCCAAGCTCCGTTTTGGCGGCTTCCATCTGCGCATACAAATTCTCCAGATACACTTTTTGTGAGTTCAGCCGCGCCGGGATCGCGTTCAGCACATTGTCGATACGGGTGAGGTTGCCTCTGGCGTCCTTGCCAAGCTCGACCCGGTGCGACATCTGCCCTTTGAGTGTCAAAATGCAATCCATATAAAAGCCCTCCGCTGTGAGTGCGGTCTGGAATCCGCGATAGCTGCCGACCGGCACAGGCTCGGAATCCTTAACCTCTTTGAACGCTTCCAGCAGCGCAGCACCGGCATTATCCTTGTCTGTCAGAAGATCGCCTTTGACCTCCATTCCGGCAAATCCGTCCGTGGGGTGCGGATGTGCCGCCACGGTCTGCATATCTGTTTCCAGACCGGCGATGGCATTTTTCGCTGCTTCAATCTGCTCCGGGAAGTAGCGCAGAAGATTGTCCTCCAGCTTATATTGCTGACTTTGATGGCTGGCGCGCATCAGCCTCAAGCGGGCAACGTCCACATCCAAGTCCATCTTTTCCTTGATCCGCTCGTCACCGGCGCAGAGCGCCTTGATCTCTGCGTAGGACAGCGCCGTTTCGTCAATGTCCTCACAGGAGCGTACCGGCGATTTGGATGTCATAATCTGCGAGATGAATCGTTGCTTATTTTCAATCGTCTGCCAGAGGTAGGCGTCGAACGTTCCCTCGGTCACATAGCGGTAAATATGCACTTCCTTGTTGCGGTTGCCCTGACGGATAATACGACCGCCGCGCTGCTCCAGATCGCCCGGCCGCCACGGGCAGTCGAGGTCGTGGAGCGCCACGAGCCGGTCCTGCACGTTCATGCCCGCGCCCATTTTGAAGGTGCTGCCCATGAGGACGCGCACCTGCCCGGAGCGCACCTTTGCAAACAGCTCTTTTTTGCGGACTTCGGTGTTTGCCTCATGGATGTACGCAATCTGTTCGCGTGGAATTCCCAGTGCGACCAGCTTGCCGCGAATATCGTCATAGACGGAAAAAGGCGCGTCCGACGTTATGCCGTCGCTGGCAAGCTGCGTTTCCAGTGCGTGAAGCTCCGGGTTATCGAGCGCGCCGCCAGCCGGTTTTTCTGCGCGCTTGGCGGCTGCAATCTTGGGCGTGGATAAATCACAAAAGACAAGCTGCGTGAGCTTGTCTGCCTGTCCGTCCTGCCAGATGCGGAAAATATTATCCACACACCGATTGACTTTGCTGCTCGGATCGTCCGGCAGATCGGGATTGATGATACGCTGATCCAGACCGAGCTTGCGCCCGTCCAATGTGATTTTCAGCATATTGTCGTTGGAGGGGTCCACCGTGCCGGAGTGTACCTTTGCCGCCCGTTCTGAGAGCATTTGCACCATCTCTTTTTGAATGGCTGTTGGCTGGGATACCTCCGTGTGGTAGACCGCCTCCGGTCTTGGAAGATGGAGCTGATCTGCCGTCTTAATGTCCGCCGCAATTTTGAACATGGACATCAGCTCCGGGAGATTATAGAACTTTGCAAAGCGCGTTCTTGCCCGGTAACCCGTGCCCTCCGGCGCAAGCTCAATGGCGGTCGTCGTTTCGCCAAAAGTGGATGCCCAACAGTCAAAGTGTGCCAACCCTTTTTGCTGGAGGAGGTCATGCTGCAAATACCGCATCATGGTAAACAGCTCCGTCATGGAGTTGGAAACCGGTGTGCCGGTGGCAAAAACAACACCCTTGCCGTCTGTGATCTCGTCGATGTAGCGGCACTTTAACAGCATATCCGAGGATTTCTGCGCATCGGAGGTGGAAAGACCTGCGACGTTGCGCATTTTGGTGTAAAGGAACAGGTTCTTGTAGCTGTGCGCCTCGTCCACATAGAGCCGGTCAATGCCAAGCTGCTCAAACGTGACAACATCATCCTTGCGGTCTGCCGCCTGCAATTTCTGAAGCCGCAGCTCCAAGCCTCTCTTTGTCCGCTCTAAGCTCTTGATCGTAAAACGCTCGGCGTTTGCTGCCCGCAGCTCCCGGATACCGTCCTCGATCTCATAAATCTGTTCTTGGAGCAAATGCTCCTGCCGCTCCTTGGAGATTGGGATTTTTTCAAACTGGCTGTGTCCGATGATAACGGCATCATAATCGCCGGTGGCAATGCGGGCACAGAATTTCTTGCGGTTTCGGGTTTCAAAATCCTTTTTGGTCGTGACGAGGATGTTCGCGGAGGGATAGAGCCGCAGAAATTCAGACGCCCACTGTTCCGTCAGGTGGTTCGGCACGACGAACATGGCTTTCTGGCAAAGCCCCAGCCGCTTGGATTCCATGACGGCGGCGACCATTTCAAAGGTCTTGCCCGCGCCGACCTCATGCGCCAACAGCGTATTGCCGCCATAAAGAATGTGTGCAATCGCGTTTTTCTGGTGTTCGCGCAGCGTGATTTCCGGGCTCATGCCGGAAAAGCGGATGTGGCTGCCGTCATACTCGCGCGGGCGGACCGAATTGAAGCGTTCGTTGTATTGCTGCACCAGCGTTTGCCGCCGATTCGGGTCGCGCCATATCCACTCTTGAAAGGCGTCCTTGATGGCCTGCTGCTTCTGCTGCGCAAGCGTCGTTTCCTTGGAATTGAGAACGCGCCGCTCCGTGCCGTCTGCATCATAAACCGTGTCATAGATGCGCACATCGCGCAGATTCAGCGTGTCCTCCAGAATCCGATAGGCGTTAGCGCGCTCTGTGCCGTAGGTCATATAGGCGTTGACATCCTGTTTGGATGGGGTGGATTTGCCGCTGATGTTCCATTCAGCGGTGCTGGGCGAATAGCTGACCTGAATTGGGTTCCTCCTGTTGTACGGAGGCTTGAAGGTCTGCTCCATGAACTCCTGGATATAATCCTGACTGATCCACGTCGCGCCGAGGCGCACTTCGATCTCTGACGCATCCAGATCTTTCGGCTGTGCCTGTTGCAGCGCCTCTACGTTGGGAGCGTAGCCGGGTGCGTCTACGGCGGCTGCTTCCGCCTGCCGCAGCTTTTGGCGGACGTTGCCGGAAAGGTATTCGTCCGCCGTCTGCCAGTTGCCGCGAGTCGGGTCGAGGAAAATGACACCGTTCAGCTCGTCAATCAGTTCATCCTGACTTTTGCCGGAGAGCTGTGCCATATAGTGCATATCCACACAGGCTTTTTCCGAGATGGACAGCGCCAGCGCCTCCGATGCCGTATCCACGGAGGTCACGACCTCATGCGGCTTGATCGTGCGCTTGGTGAAAATATCCGCCTTGCGCTCCAAGTCACCGTTTTCATTCAAGATTTCCAGCGAACAGAGCAGATAGTAGGAGCTATCATCAGAGAACGCAAGGCTGTTGGCGCGAGCGTTAATAAGCCCGTATTTGTCGGTAAACGTATCATAAAGGCGGTTGAGCTTCCGCTGCGTCTGCTGGATGGTCATATCCGAAATAAAACCGTCCATTTGCTGCGAAATGAGCGATTGCACGCAATCCCGCAGCTCGATCATGCCCTTGACACGCTCTTTGGCAGTTGCGTTCAGGTCCGGTTTTACCATGACACTGTTTTCGCGGTAGTAAACCTCGCCGTCCACAAGCGTGTAGCTGTAATTCTTTACATCTGGGTCTGCGGAGATGGTATCTTGAATCTGATCTTCTTCCCCGAGGTCTGGCAGCTCGGCTGCCTGATAGATGCCGCCAATGTGCTGTACCGCCTCATGGAGCTGCGCGGAAAGGTCTGCGCCCTCAATGGGTTCTACGGTAAAATCCTGCTTTCCGTATTGCGTACTTTCCGCAGACTGTCTGCCAAGAATCATTTCCGGGTGGTGGATAAAGTAGTTGTTGATGGAAAAACCGTCTGCATTTTCACCGAGTTGCGTCCACTCCGGCTCTGCGACGCTTGGCTGCTCTCGTTTTTGCAGGAACAGAATGTCAGATACCACGTCCGTACCGGCGTTGGCTTTGAACGCATTGTTCGGTAAGCGAATTGCGCCCAGCAGCTCGGCACGTTCCGCAATATACTTTCTGGCACGGTCATCCTTGCTGTCCATCGTGTAGCGCGAGGTCACAAACGCGATCACGCCGCCCGGACGCACCTGATCGAGCGCCTTGGCGAAAAAGTAATTATGGATGGAAAAACCGAGCTTGTTGTAAGCTCGGTCGTTTACCTGATATTGTCCGAACGGCACGTTGCCGATGGCAAGATCATAGAAATCTCGCCGGTCCGTCGTTTCAAATCCGGCAACGGTGATATTTGCCTGCGGATAGAGCTGTTTGGCAATTCTGCCAGTAATGCTGTCCAGCTCCACGCCGTAGAGCTTGCTGTCCTGCATCTGCTCCGGCAGCAGGCCAAAGAAGTTGCCGACGCCCATTGACGGTTCCAGAATATTGCCGGTCTGGAAGCCCATATTGCCGACCGCTTCATAGATCGCCTTGATGACGGTAGGGCTGGTGTAGTGGGCGTTCAGCGTGGACGCACGGGCGGCATCGTATTCCTCCGGGGAGAGTGTGGCGTACAGCTCTGCAAACTCGTCCGACCAGTTTGGCTTATTCTCGTCGAAGGCATCCGCCAGACCGCCCCAGCCCACATAGCGGGAGAGGATTTCCTGCTGCTCCGGGCTGGCCTGTAAGCCCTCAAACTCCAGCTCTTGCAGGAGGCGGATCGCCGCCATATTTGCCCGAAACTTTGCTTTTGCGCCGCCGACGCCGAGGGCATCATCGGTGATGTGGAAATTCTGCGCGTCGCGGTGGCTTGCCGCCTTGAAGTCAGCGTAAGCGGCCTGCTCCGCAGCGGCAACGCTGGGAAAGCCCTGCCACTCGCCGTCAACGGGGATAGATACCGCAGGACGGTGTGCGGGAGGCTCGTCGATCTCAGCCTGTGAGATGGCATCATCAAAATCAGGCACAAACTCGCCCATTTCCGAGAGTGCCGCGCGCCCTTCCTGCTCCAGAATCAGCCTTTCTTCATCGCTCATGGCGGGCGGTTCAGGCTCGGCGGGTTCCGCAGAGGGCGGGTCATGCTCCGGTTCCGGGATGTGCAGCGTTTGGATTTCTATGTCGTAGGGCAAGTGCGTTTTCTCGGCAGGATAGAACGCGACGGGTTTGGTGACAGGCTGCGGCTGCTCCCGTGCCGGTGCTTCCGGGGTAAACAGATGGGCATTGCGCTCGTCCCGGCGCAGCAGCGCGGGAAGCCGTTCCTTGCTTTCCACGCGGAAGATGGGATATGCCTGCGACGGATCGCGGAGATGTACGTCAAAAAGCCCTACCTCGGTGATCTCAAAGGGCTTGCCATCAAGATAAACGGTATCACCGGACTTGTAGGGCGGTGCCAGCGGATCATGGACGATGGAAACAGGCGCTTCCTGTTCCAGCACTGTCAGCGGTTCGCGCCCCTCTACCTGTGCCTGCGCCTTTTCGTCCGGGTAATTACCGAAGATGGAAAGATACCGGTTTTCCTGCAAATCGTAAATGGCAGCGCCGTCATACGCAAAGCCATCGCTTTCCATTGTGCCGTCCACATAACCCTGTGCGGCTTTTTCCGCTTCTTCCAGCGTCTGATAGTCCAGTTTTTCATCAAAACCGTTTTCAAAGTGATGATACACTACGACCTGATACTGTGGTGCCATCCGGTCGGCATAATCATCAATCGCTTCTTTCGTCAGCCATTCCGGTTTTTGGGGGAGTGCGTCATACAGCTCCCGCATTTTGACGATCTGCGCATAGACGCTGCCTGCCCATAGATGCTTTTCCGCGCGGTTGCCTGCGCCAAGGAAGTATTCGCAGTCTGCCCGCAGCCGGTCTAAAAGCCGGTAGTCCGGATTATGCTCCAACACAGACTTTTCCTGCTCTGTGAAGAATTGATCCTCGCGGATAAGCTGTGCGATACGCCGCTGCACCTTTGACCATGTCAATTCGGCGGTTTCCGGACTTCCGGCACGGACGATAAAGAGATTGTTGCCCTCCTTGCCGCCGTACTCGCGAGCAAGCCATGCAGCAGTTTCTTTTTCACGTCCGTGCTGCTGCATATACCGCACTACGGCGTGTTTGCTCTCGATATTTCCGTTCCATGCACGGAGTGCATCGTCTATATCGTCCTGCGAGAGCGGTCGCAGCAGATCGTGAAGCCGCTCATAGGTTCCTTCAAAAACCTCCTGATGCAAGTGGTTGCGGAATTCTGGAACATCCGAAAATAGCCGGATAAGCTCCATATCTTTTGAATTGAGAACGGCACGGCGCACGGCGGCATTACACTCGATTTCCGCATTTTCCCGGTCGGAGTGCCCGCAGGCGTTGCGATAGGCCGTATCCTCCGAAACCGCTGCCATCACCACCGGCCTGTAATGCTCCAAACGTTCCTGCACCGTGGGCTGAACTTGCTCTGCGGCGGGGTCGCGGAACACCCTCGTGCCGTCCGCGCCGAACTCTGCTTCATAAGCATTGATGGCGGCTTCTGCTTCATGGTCAACGGAGCGCAGCGTGTAAATGTGGTACTCACCCCTAAAGTCTGGCGCTTCGGCAATCGTTACGTCGTACTTATCGCGCAATTTCTCCACATACATCTCTAAAATGTGCGACGGAAGGCCGCACATTTCCACGCGCCCAGCACCGGGAATATTGCGGGTAGTGAGGTTCATATCCAGAAGCGATGCCGCCTGTTTTGCGTCCTCGCCATAGATCTCAAAGAAATCCCCGACCTGATACAGTACAATATCATCCGGGTGCATTTCTTTGATAGAATTGTAGTCCAAAACAGGAGAAGCGGAGAACGTTTGCACGTTCTCCGCTTCAGGCATAAACGATATTTGCTCGCCTTGGACTGGCTCGGTTATGCGCAAATCAGCTCCGCGAGGATCACTTCCTCGGCTTGCGCCTTGCAGGTGTTCATCAGACCTGTCCACTTCAATGGGTCGGCTGCTTTCAGCGCTTCCGTCACTCCTGCCGACGTCATCAGCTCCGGCATCATCTGCTCCAACCTCCGGTTCGCTGCCTCGTCGATCTCCCGCAGGTGCGAAAACAGCGTTTCCGACAGAATCATCTGATTCCAGAGGATCGGGCGATGCTCCCGGAGATACGCCTGCCGCATCCGTCCGTATTTGCCGAGCGGCTGGCTCTGCGGATTCTCGCGCAGGCTCAGGTCGGGGACCTGAAATTCTCCGCTGGTCTTGTAAGTCAGGTTGTTCTCCATGTTCTTCCGTCCTTTCTGCGCGGCGTTCGCGCTCCTGTCTTTTTACGGTGATCTCGATTTGCCTTAAAACGCGCTGGCTGATCTCGCTGACGGCAGTGCCGAGGACGCTGACCGCGGCCGGGGTGTTGAAGTCAAAGACCGGCATAAAATCCTCTGGTTCAAAATAGCCGTCCGGGGAGAAGCCGCAGCGTGCCATAAGCGCGTAGGTGATGCTGGTGGATGCCGCTGTTTTGAACGCCATCCGTATGTTATCTTCATCATACCCGTTCAGAAACGAATCTGCAACGATGCCGCAGATGTCGCGTTTCTGCTCTGTCCAGTATTCCAGCGCCAGTTTGTCCGCAACGCGCTCAAACTGCGCGATGATTCCACCGTCTTGGGGAACGTCGTACTGTTCCGTTAGCATGGAGCAGACTTTCGCTTCATGCTCGGCACGCATTTCCCACAGCGTAAAGCTGCGGGCGGCATCGCGCGGCGCGGTGTCTGCCACGTCAAAAACGTACCGTAATCGCGGTTGATAGCCGCTGGTGTCAATGAGTGCGATGCCGGTGCTGCCGCGCTGCACATAGCGCCCCATGCGGTCTTTCCAGAAGTCATACTCCGCACACGCTGTCGCGTTCGGGCGCTGGGCATAGATCATAAGCTGCTCGTTGTAAGGGTACTTGTAGAGCCGCGCCGCCGTAGCGAGAAAAGCCGTCCAGCTTCGATAGCTGCCGGTGATCTGCCGCGCGGTGCGCTCGGCAAATTCTGAATAGAATTGTAGCTTGCTCGGCATATTCCAACCTCCTTTTCGTAAAAAATTAGCCAGTCAGTAAAAACTGACTGGCTATGCGTTTTCGCTATTCGGTTTTTGAAGTTACTTACGATGCAAACGTCGGTCGCACGCTGTCTGTCGGCGATCCCAATCGAGCCGCCCGGTCAAGTTCGTAGGTGACTCTGGTTACCTCTTCAATAAATGCGCGCTCTTTCTCGCTGGCGCTGCACCATCTGACATGGTATTTGCGGCACATTTCAAAGAAAACTTCATAAAACCGTTCTGCCTCCGGGTCTTTGCGGCAATACCACTCCGCGTCAGAAGCCGGTCTTTTCGGTTCGTTCATGCTAGTATTCCGCCTCGTTTGCTGAAATATGTACTTTGTGCGTTAACTTATTAACTTATACTGCCTTGCCAATTCTTGATTGAAAACACAAACGTCAATGCTCCATATTTTCATCCAACGACGAAGCCGATATTCCAAAATTGCCTTAATCGAAGCCAGCCACTCAATCTGAGCGGCTGGATTTGTAATAACCAACAGAAACGTTATCTTTTTATTCGCTAAATCAGGCACCTGTAAATTCAGTCCGATTTCAGAGCACTCCGAATATCGCTTTAGCAGAGCTGCGGTATAAATTTCAAATGAATCAACGAACTTTTGGGGAACTTCGGTATAAAACTCCTCGAACTTTTTTCGCTTCTCTGCGGAATCATCTCTGTTCTCTGGGTTCGGTGCATTTGTCTTTGCCTCAACAAACAAAATGGCTGGTTCCAGTTCATTTGCTCGTAAAACAAATTCTGTGGTTTTTATGCCAGCCCCTAAAGACTTATACAGATCAGATTTTTCAATATAAAACAGGTTATCTTCTGCGTATGGGCCGAAGTTCACACCCGACTCAACAATATCTCTCATTTGAAGCTTACCCCAATCTCATCTTCGTACAATTTCCTGAATGTCTCCATAATGGTATTATGCTCTAAAAGCTTAAAACTGGACGCTTGTTCCACGCAAATCTGTTCTTTGCCGGTTTCCTCTGTTGTTTTGTAAAATGAATAGTAATGCACAGCATCTTTATTGCCTTTCAGCACGTCGAAATACTTTGCGAGAAAATAGTCGTGTGTTGAAATGAACACTTGAACGCCATCCTCTTGGAGCATCAGAAGAATTTTTACAATTTCCGGAATGAATTTAGGGTTGATGTTAGCTTCGGGTTCATCCCAGAACAAAACTGCTCCCTTTTCAAGCGTTCCATTTTTAATCAACTGCCAAAGCAACGCTATTTTGCGCAGACCCTCTGCGACTAAGTTAAACTCTAATCTAGCCTGATTCCCCGGCTTCAAATAAAAATGCTCTTGTTGAACGGTTACTGTGCCCTTACTGATCTTTTTCAGCTCATCCAAATATTTCTTTTTCCTGCTGCTGTCGTTACCAGAGGCTACGTTAACCTCGGCAGCGGCAATAATATCAAGATAAGTGTCATCAAAGATAATGTTTCCTTGCCGCACAGCATTAGACAGATTCCAAGCGTTAGAGAGAATTTCTTTTGCTGGAATGAACACACTGCTTAGGTCAACCATCTGTTTTTCCCATGCGGCTTTTCCAGTGACCTCTGCGTCATACTTCTGACTCTTATGGGAGAACTTCATTGCGATGTTCGCATCATTCGAACTGACTTTCACAGAAGCTCGGTTTTCACTATTGACATCACGATTTACAAGTCGTCCAATGCTGGAATTGTCCGGGCGAAATACCATAACCGTCTTATATGGGAACGTCACTTCTGATTTTTTAGCCTGACACGCCGCATAAAGAAGTTTCATAATGTGTGTCTTTCCCACACCGTTCTCGCCAAGGAAAACATTGATCCCATTATTAAATTCTACGGACAACTCGTGAAAGACCGTTATATTATTCAACTCAATCTTTGTCAGCGGCATAGTAATAACCCTTTCTGCATTCTTCAAAAGAACATAAAGATATATTCTATTATACCCTTTGAAATTGACCTTTTCAACCGATTTTTCTGCACAACCAGAAAACAATTAGAAATCCGGGAACAGTTCCAGCTTTGTAAATTCCTCGTCGCTGATGTTCTCCAGCTTTTGCAGCGCGGAATCCGTCATCGCCAGCAGCTCCGGCTGATCTGCACCGATGTAACCGCGCATTTCGCGCAGCTCCCGCATCAGGCTTTCGCGCGAACCGGTGTTGTAAATGCACATCAGGTTCATTTCATCGTTTGTAAAATTCATATCATAGCTCCTTTTCTGCGCTCCGCTTGGGCGCGTGTTTTTCCGTTCTGTTTGTTGCCTCCACTGGCGCTTTTAGCTTGGCTAGAATGGATGACCGTTCTTCCTGCTCTGCGACAGTCTGTTTCGGACCGTTGTTGATGATACCGTCGATCATGCCATAATCATCCTCCATCGCCATCTCCGCATTTTTCAGATAGTTTTCCGGCTGCGTTTTTGCGGTATCATCGTGAAGATAGGATACCGCATCCGGCTGTTTCGGCGCAACGATGTCGCGCCTCGGTTGCAGCGTATCGCGAACGCTTTCCCATTCTGTGCGTTCAACGCCGAAAATACCGGAGTGTGCGCCTAAATCTTCTGTGTCCAACACCATATACTCGGTGTTGTCGCTGTTCAGCACAAAAATCGGAACACCCTGCAAAAACAGCTCTCTGGCGCGCTCTTTGGAGAGCGGCAGCATTGTGTTTCCGTCCGTATAGCCGAATTGGTACATCTGTGCAAAATCCACGGTGGGGTCAGGCATGGGATAGTCCTGCTCCAACTGCGGGAGATCCGGCAGCGAATCGGCGGTGGACGTTGCCTCTACGCCGGTGATTTGTTCGCCAGCACCAAGCAGCAGCTCGTTTGCCTCCTGCAAACCGTTCAGCAGCTCCAGCGGCGCGAGGCGGATCGGGGCGGCATCTCCGATATTATGGAGCTTGCAGACCGTAAGCGCCGCAGCGGATAGCAACTGTCCGGTATCGTCCAGTACACCGCCATCCAGCGCCTTTGCGGAGGCAGCATCATAAATGGTGTAATCAATGCCGGTGTCGCTGCGCTGCACATGAATATATTTTTCGTTATCTACCATGTAGAGTTTTTCGGTGTCCTGCCCTGGCTGTTTCTGTGCTGGCTGCGCCGGTTCCAGCGAAATTCCGCGCTCTTTGCAAATCTCCTTGAATTGCTGTTCCACACCGGAAATAAGATCACTGGATGTTTTGCGGATGGTATCAAGACTTTCTTTGAACGCTTTCAGGTCTTTGTCCTTTGACCACGTTGCCACATAGCCAAAGCTGTTTGCGCTTGTTTCAATGCCGAAGTAGGCGCAGACGGTGTAGGCAATGCTTTCTGCTTCAATTTCCTCCGTGCTGGAATCTTTCGGCTGGCTGTTCGGCTGCTTGGCGTAATCGTGGAGCTTCGAGTGCGCGATCTCATGGACGGCTGCGCACACGGTTTGCACCTCGCTCATCCCATCGCGCAGCGTAATGCTCTGCTTGGAGGGCGAGAAAAAGCCGTCGAGGTCGTTGCTTAGCGGTTTTATTTCAATGGGCACCGGTGATACGCGACGCAGCGCCTCCATGAACGCCTCGTAATGCTCCACGTTGCCGGTCAGCTCGGCAACGGGAGATTGCACGCGCTCCGGGAGCGGCTTGCCGTCCGTCTGGCTCACGTCAAAGACCTTGACCGGACGGAACATCGGAATCTGGACTTCCTTTTCTTCCGTGATGGTATTGCCGTCTGCATCCAGCAGCGGCAGTTTTGTATCGGGGTCGAGCTTTTCTTTTTCGACCTTGATTTTATATGGCGTCGGCGCAAGGATTGAAATGCCTTTCTCACCACGCAGCACATGACGGCTAAACTGATTTTGCCATTTCTGATACCCGGCAACGAGCGTCGCGTGCGGGCATTGCGAGAAAATAAGCATCTGATTGTTGACCGAGTAATGATGAAAGTGGCTCATTGTGCGCAAATACGCCTGGTACTTTTCTAAATCGCCGGACTGGAACAGCGCCTTGATGCCAGCCTCGATCTGATCGGTCAGCTTCTTGATTTGTTCTTTGATTGGTGTTTTTTCTGCCATAAACTTCTCCTTTGCAGACAAAAAGCAGCCTCCGCACAAACGGTTCGTTCATGCGGAGGCTGCTTCGTTATTTGATTCTCCGCTGGGGCGGGGTCAAGCCATTTTTCAGAGCGCGTTCACTGTCTGCCTTGCGTCTAGCGTCGCTGTATGGCGGCCGGATGCCAACGCAGCTTTTTGGCACAATGTACCGTGCTGCGCCGTTCGGCTCATCGAAGTCCGTGTACACTTTCTCCGGCGTTGCATCGTGCAGCCGCCGCAGTTTGGCAATCAGCTTCGGGTCATGCGTGTAGACCATCGCGTTCGGCTCTGCCTGATTGTAAATGATGATGGTTTCGCGCTCATATTTGGAAAGTGTCATGTGAAATCACACCTGTCACAGTACAGATCCGCGCATCGTTTGTGCAGCAGGCACGCCGCCGTGAAGCCAGCGGCCGCGCCGATCACTGTTCCAATGCCGAGAAACAGCCATTTCATTTCGTTCCCTCCTTTCCAAAGTCAAACCGATACGACGAGCGAACGCCGTCGTCCTCTAAGAGCAAATCCGTGCTGAAGCGTTTGCCGGTCTTTTCGGAATAAATATCGTCCACACGGACGCGACCGCGCTCCAGCAGCGCTGCGACCATCTTTTTGTCCAGCGTGATTCTCTTGGCAGTCAGGAACTTGTTGTCACGCCAGAGTCCAAATTTGCAGTCGCTTCGTTCGCAGAAAAAGCCTTTCTTGCTCTCCGTGACATCACTGCCGCAGCGCGGGCATCTGCCAATGACCTCTCGCCCGGAAGGGAACAGCACCTCCGCGCCGGGAACGACGCGGTAGCTGCGCGTCAGCTCTGTGAGCATGGCGGTAATGCCGCCGAGGAACGCATCCGCATCCAGCTCGCCGCGTTCCACCTGCTTTAGCTTATGCTCCCACTCCGCCGTGAGCAACGGCGATTGAAGCTGTTCCGGCAGAACGGTAATCAGCGAATTGCCGATCTGCGTCGGGATGAGATAGACTGCCTTTTTGAGCTTCTTTCGCTCTGCAAATCCGGCAGACACCAGCTTTTCCAGAATGGCTGCGCGGGTCGCAGGCGTACCAAGGCCGCGCCGCTCGGCGTCCTCCGGCGCATCCTTTGCACCCGCGTTCTCCATCGCTGCCAGCAGCGTATCTTCTGATACGCTTTGTCAAGGGTGTTTAAGAAATTTTTTCGCTTTGTTCAAACTCTTTTGCACAATCATTCAAAATAAGCCGCTTAATCTTATCGGTCATCGTTTCCTTGCTCGTTTCGCTGAAATGCAGCTTGACACGATAGGTTGTCTTTCCAATCCTCTTTACCATAACGGGCTGCTGTGTACCTTGTGCGGTCAGAGGGGAAGCGGTAGGGGTGGCGGTGCGGGTGTTGGTTTCGTTGCTCATAGGTTCTCCTTTCAAAGATAAAGCCCCATGCGGTCAGCACATGGGGCGGTGGTCGGTATAGTGAAAGTGCGAAAGTGCAAAGTGCAAAGGGTCTGCGTTTTGCACTTTCAGCTTG
>OMBK01000287.1_pt1 | contig 31526 bp, 29 predicted proteins | sample 1644881 | NCBI WGS metagenome assembly OMBK01 (sample SAMEA103958132, study PRJEB25191) | human gut metagenome | biome: human-associated habitat [ENVO:00009003]; feature: intestine environment [ENVO:2100002]; material: feces | place: Germany | collected 2013/2015
CCTTCAGCTCCTTGTTCATTTCCTTGGATAAGGTCAGCCTTACAGGGAAGTTGTGATAGAAGAACATGGCTTCCGCCCACATCAGATCGATATACGCCCTCGATGCGGCTTCATCTTCCAGAATGTGAACCTTGGCGTTCTCTGCGTGTACCATGATGGGCAGGAACCTTCGGTTGCCGCTTCGGTCAAGGGGCAGGAAGTCCAGCGTATTGGAGCTGCCGCCGAACACGCATTGCCGCAGTCGGTCTGCCGGATGGGTTTCATACGGCACTTTGTAGGTTTCCTTTGCCCTGCTGATAAAGGACTTAATATCCTCAATGCTCTTGGCGTTGGCGGTGGCGATCATCTCGGACATTTCGATAATCCAATGCCCCTGCATCTTGCGGTAAACATTGTCATCGTCAATCCTTTTCAGGTCATCGGAGAACCATTCGTCCCTGACTGCCAGCAGCCGGAAGAAGGTGGACTTGCCCGCGCCCTGACCGCCCACCAGACAGAGCATCACCTCAAACTTGCAGCCCGGCTTGAACACTCTGCGAATTGCGCCCAGCATGAACAGGCGCAGACATTCATAGGTGTACTCGCTGTCCTCTGCGCCGAGATAGCGGGTAAGGGCATAGCGGATACGTTCCGTGCCGTCCCATTTTAAGCTGTTCAGGTAATCACGGATGGGGTGATACTTGTTGCAGTCCGCGACAATGGAAATGGCTTTTTCAATCTTCTTTTCGCTGGTCAGTCCGTACTTATCCTCCAGATAGAGCATGAGATAATTGAAATCCGTGTCGTTCAGGGTCGCTGTGGGCTTCTCCCACCAGAGGGGCTTTACAATATCAATGCGCTCCGTCAGAATGTTGTAGCGGATAGCACCTTGCAGATAGGGGTCGTTCTGAAACACGGTCAGGCAGTTCCGTATGCTGTTTCGGATAGCTCCGTTATCGGTCAAGTCCAGATTTCCCCTGACTTCTTCCACGGTCATGCCCGTCTGGGTGTTCTGCAAATCGCTGTTCAAGTTTCATCACCTCTTTTCTTTGCTCGGCAACCAGAGCCTTCTTTTCTTCGGCTGTGCCGTACAGAAGAACATCCAGCAGATATTCGATGTGGCTTTCTCTTTGCAGGGCTTCCACGAACAGCGGATGCCATTCGTCCTCCGGCTGCTGCGGTGCGTACTGCCGTTTCCATGTTCTAAGGTGATGGAAATAATCGGTCAGCACCTTGCAGCAACGGGTTTCCTCCGCCCGATATTTCTGTTCCGGGGTGGGTTCTCTTATCCTTGCTCTGACAGAGGGCTTGCGTCCGCTGTCGTAGCCGATGCCAAAATCATTAGCTATTTTCACAGCGGCTTCCCTGCTCGGCAGTCCAAACAGACGGGAAACAAAATCAACTGCATCCCCGTCCGCTTGGCAAGCGAAACAATGGAAGCGCTTGTCCACCTTCATGCTCGGATTCTTGTCATTGTGAAATGGGCAGACTGCCATTCCGTGACGGTTGACACGGATGCCGTACATCTCTGCCGCCTGTCGGGTAGTAACTTTGCCTTTTACTGCTTCAAATACATTCAATCATCAGTTCCTCCAAAAATATTTTTATCTTTTTTGTGAATTTCTCGTCTAATAGATTGACTATGCAATGCGAAATGCGTATAATATAAGTGCAGCAGCAAGGAAAGGAGTTGACATTCATGGCTACCACGACTAATTTCAGCGTCCGTATGGACAGCGATATTAAGAAACAGTGCGAAGCGATGTATGGTGAATTAGGCATTAACCTTACCACCGCTATCAATGTGTTTCTTCGCCAGTCGCTCCGTGTCGGCGGTTTTCCTTTTGATGTTCGCATGGAACAGCCGAACAAGGAGACTATGGCGGCAATGTTGGAAGCAGAACGCATTGCCCGCGATCCGTCTGCAAAACGCTACTCTGATGTAGAAGAAGCGCTGAGAGCGTTAAAAGAATGAGCAAGCATTTAGACATCGTTTGGACAAACCAGTTCAAGAAGGATTACAAGCTGGCAATGAAACGTCACTTGGACATTGAGCTTCTTGACAACATCATTCGCAATCTGGCAAGCGGCGAACAGCTTCCGGAGAAAAACAAAGACCACGCTTTGACCGGAAACTGGGTCGGGCATCGTGAGTGCCACATTCAGCCGGATTGGTTACTGGTCTATCGGATTGAGAATGATTTACTGGTGCTGACATTATCCCGAACAGGAACGCACAGCGATTTGTTTGGAAAGTAATAATAAGACACTCGGTTATGCCGGGTGTCTTTTCCTTTTGAGTTGAAACCAAAAAAGGCACCTGACATTTTCACAATGAAAACGGCAAGTGCCTTAAAGCTCCATATTCTGTTTTTTCTGTTGCGGGGTTTTCTGCTCCTGCTGATTGCTGCTCTGCTCTTGCAGAAACTTCATCTTCTCCGTGACGGAGTGCTTCGGTTCGGGCTTCTTCAGGGCCTCGGACTGCTCCGGCGTGAGGACTTTGCTGACCCAGTAGCGAATATCTTTCATCGGCTGCAATTTCTCCTTGGCAACGGCAAGCTGTCCGGCAAGTTCGGCATGGGTCGCTTGCAGTTGGTCATATTCCGCTTGCAGAGCTTGAAGATTGACATTCAAATCCATGCCCTGCTTTTTGAGATAGCGGAACGCTTTGTTGAAGCTGTCCAGCTCATCTTTGTGGCTTTCTGCAAACGCTGCCTGTCGTGCTTTCCAGCCGATTTTCAGATACTTGTCATGAACCGCCTTGTGGGTCCGGCAGTCTGCCACGGCGTTCTGAATGCCGGTAATGACCTTCATTCGGGCAGATGCTTTCTTCATAGCGGCGTTGATGCTCTTGGACTTCTCATTCACACCTTGCAGGGCGGTATCCAAATCTTCCAGCGTGAAAAGCCCCTGCTCTTTCAGATAGATCATTGCTTTGGAGACCGCCTTCAAATCATCGGTCGTGCCTTTCTGCTGACCGTACCTCGACCAGTCGCTGCGTTCTGCCTTTCGCAAGTTCAGATAATCACGAGGCAGAAGAACCAGATCGGGCGAAGTGTTCTTTGCCTGTGCTTCCGTTTCTGCAAGGGCTTCCTTGGTCGCTTCCACAATGTCCGCAATCCAATTCCGCAGATTGCGAATCATGCTGCGGATGGCATTCATCATGCGGTTGGCAGCTTTAATATCTCGATTGAGATTGCCAATGTTGGTTTCAATGCCCTTGCGTTCCAGCGCAGAAACGGCGGCTCCCATGTGGACGGTGGGCAGCACATCAAGCCCCTGCCGCTCATAGGAGCGCATATCCACTCGTTCGGGGCTTCCGGCAAGTTCCAGATACTTATTCTGAACAAGCTCCCAGCCGTGTCTCCATTCCTCGGCATGGTACTGCTCGTTCCAGTCAACGGTGCCCTCCTTGTGGCTTTTCCATCTGCCGGAGGGCAGCTTGATGCGCTCGCCGTTTTCGTCAAGGTCATAAACCTTGCGGCTCTTGGGCAGCCACTTTCCGTTTTCGTCAATGGCTCTCATGGTCAGCATGATATGGCAATGAGGATTGTGTCCGGGAGGATCGGGGTCATGGATTGCAAAATCACAGCACATTCCCTTGGACACGAAATGCTCTCGGCAGTATTCCTGCATCATCTGCGGATACATTTCGGTCGGGATTTCTCTCGGCAGGGCAAGAATGAATCGTCTGGCAAGCTGCGAGTTCCATTGCTTTTCCACTTCCTCGACAGCGTTCCAGAGCGTTGCCCGGTCGGCGTATTCCGGCGGGGCATTTGCCGGAAACATGATTTCCGTGTAAAGGACTTCCGGCTGTTTTCTTCGATGGTCTTTGGATTTCTGGTCGTACTCGGAGAACAGTTTTTCTCCGGCTTGGTAGGCAGCTCCTGCAACGGCAGAGCTGCCTTTGCTCCGCTGGACGATGCGGATTTCCAAATGTGGTACTGGCATCTTTGGTTGAACCTCCTTTTGATGGTACAAAAAAAGACCGATACTTTATACTTTTCAGTACGGTCGGGCGGGGGATATTCACTTGTTGTCGGGGAATGATTGCGGACAATCTCGATTGTCCTGCGATCGTTTCGGCGCAATGTCCACAGCAGATGCTGCGCATCTGCATAGGGTAGCTGGCTTTAGCCGGCGCAGGGGAAGTGTAGCTTCCTCTGTATGATTGAAGCAAGGGACTTTGGCGGAAATCATCAAGCTCCCTGCAAGGGGCTTTCGGCAGAACGCAATCACCTCACGGGGTCCCCGCAAAGTTGCAAAACTTTTTGGGGAGAGGATGGGCAGCAGAATGAATGAGTTTTGCCGCTTGCGGCGAAACGAATGATATGGAGCTTGCCACGACGAGGTGTATAATTGCGCCCTTGTCTCCGTCAAGGGTTTTCGCCCTCGTCCGCTTCCTGCGTTTCTCTCCGGCTCTCAATCAGCAGATTTAGCTTCTTTTGAACCGCTTCGCTCTGGAAGATGAAGGTCAGCAGCTCCATCACGTCATCGTCCGTTAAGATAGTCGGCTCTCGCAAAAAGGTTTCCAGCATCCCGGCACGGGTGCAAAGGCGGTGCGTTCGCTCACCTCTGGTCAGGCGTTTTAGTTCGCTCTGCAAACGCTTCTCCTTGTGCTTCGCTGCGGTCAGCTTCTTTTCAAGCACATACTTCTCATGCTCCAATTTTTCCAGTTCTTCCTTGCTCATGGCGTAGCTCCTTTCTCAAAAATGGGTAAAACAAAAGCGACCAACTTTTTACGGTTGATCGCCTTGGGGGGTGGTTGTTTGGTTGTTGTTTTTTCTTCGCACTTACATCGCTTGAGTTATCTTTTTGGGAATCGGCTAAAGCAGCCCTTCTTTTCGCCGGATACAGCATCGTCCTTCCGTGCCTAATCTTCAACCATTATATTGATTTCTGTATCATCCTCGGTTGCCATCCCGATATAATACAGGAACCGTGAGGTTAAACCAGTGAATGCTTTTGTTTTACCGGCATCGACTTTCATTTCCTGAATTGCATTATCAGTGTCATTAGCGGAATAGAGATATGCCGTTATTTCTGCATCATTGTTGTTTGTTACAGATATTTTCGTCGTGTTGGTGTACAGAGCATCAGGTGCTATGAATATATCGCCATTCTCAACAGATCCGGACAACGTCATTGCCCCATCTGTACCTAAATCGTGATATGATTCACTCGTAAATCCATCCTCGGCGGCACCGTGGTCAGTTTTTTCGTCATATCGGTTTCAAACGGAACATTTGTGTTCTCAGCACCTTTGTTGCATCCAAATAAGAAGCTGACACATACCAATGCCAAAACAAACACCATTAGTTTTTTCATACTAATCGCACTCCTTTTCATCCAGTTCTATCTGCCGCACAAGACATTTATCTGGTATTTTTGTTTTCATGCAAAACTACCTTACGCAATAAAAAACCGACAGCAACTCCTATAAGATTCAAGAATAAATCATCAATATCAAAGCTCCCTCGCAGGGTGAAAAGCTGAATCACTTCAACAAGCAGAATGCTCAATGCGGCACAAAAGAAAGTCTTTTTGAATGTACGCAATTTTTCCCATGTTACTGGCAGCAGTAAGCCGAGAGGGACAAATCCAGCGATGTTGCCTAACAGATTGATAACAGCATATGGGATTAAATACGGATTTGACCCATATACAATCAAGTAAACCATTTGTTTAATGGTATTTAACGGGACAACATTGATATTCATAGCCAGATGTTCCCAATACGAACCGCCAATGTCAAAGCTGTTTCTTAGAAACAGAAAGTAAAGCATGACAACAGCGTATACAATATCAATTACCCAAATAAGTCTTTTTCTCTTTTTAGTGTTACTTAACATAGAAATCCTCGTTATTCATCCCGTCCGACGTGTGCTGTAGTCACTTCCATCAAAAGCCACAGGCAGGTGTGAAAGTGGTCAGTTAATCGGTGGAGCAGAAGGATTGCTTACTTTGTAGTAGTTTCCTCCAATGATAATGTATGCTTCACTACCTCTATCTTCGTATGTAAAAGCACTTTCTCCTTTCACATAGATGTTATAACCTTCCGCTCCTTCTACTACCTCTGGCTCATTGCAAGCAGTCAATTTCAAGTCATAAAACCAGTCGATAACAGAGATGACGGATAAATCATTGATGGCAGAATTCTCTGAACCAATCACAAATGCGGTTTCTTGCCATTGTGAATAAAAAATGCCTGTAAGTAGTGTTGTAGGTTCTGGAAATGAATATACTTACGAACCGTTAACTGTCTTTTGACCACAACCGGTTAAGCCAAATACACAGACCATCGTCAAAACCAATGTTATCAGCTTTTTCATAACTTACGCCGCCTTTCTCAGTTCCGCTTTGTTGTTTATTTTTATTATATCATGCGGAACATTAGCATTTCAACGGCTATCCTTATTCAAGACCGTAACTTTTCTGTGAATACCACGTTGCTTTGCCGCTTCGCTTGCCGCCCGTTTCCGTTCGTCGCTGTATGGGGCGGTCAGACGGATGGACAGCCGGGATTTGTCGGGTACTTTTGTCTCGAAGGTGAAAGTCCGCCATGACCGTATAGCCGCAATTTTTGTTTATGCGATAGACTGCCACTGTGCTCAACTCTCCTTTGCGGAATTTTGTTCAGAACATTGGGCGGAGAGTTTTTCGGAGGAATAGGGGCATTCTTTGAAAGAACAGGACTGATATTTCCAGGTGCGGACGATGGAAACGACATGGTCAATCGGTATCATGGGACTCTCACCCCTCCGAGGAACGCTCCGAGCCGCCTTTCCGAAGAAAGACGGGAGTATCATTGTACCCTGCTCCTGCATCGTCGCAAGCAGCCGTCACCACATGATTTGCACAGCAAATCCGACTGTTATAGCTCTCCGGAGGTCGCTCACTCCCTTGCGGGAGGTCTTGGCGTCGGAGGCTGTGTTGCTTCGCAGAAGCGTTTTTGACGGATTTTTATGTTCAAAATGATTGAGCCGCTCAGGCCTCTTGTTTAATGCATAACGCTTCGAAAGCGTTGACACTAAGTGATAGGCATGTACATTTAGCTATTACTGTGATATAATAACTAAGACAATGAGCGACAACGCGTGAATTCAAAGAATTCTCTTGTGTTGCAATTGATGTTTTACTCAGCAGGGAGGGTTAGACGCTGATGAGAGTACTTTGAAAAAACAATGATGTTTCCGAGCAGTGTGTCGTACAAAGCAAGCATCAACCTTCGGCGATTTGGACGTCATAGTGCAGTATGTGTAAAAATACTACACGATTACAAACATTATACTTGAAATGAACAAAGCATGGTACAGGCATTAAAAGATACAATATGCTGAAAGAAAAAACGTTAGAATTGCACAATGAGAGTAATATGAGTTGATACTATTATCAATAAGTTCATCTTTGAACTTAATACTTGATGGTGCTAGTAATGCGTCGCTGATGCAGTTGCGAAGTCTAACTCGAATTGCATGTAGTATAATTAAAAAATACAAACAATTGATATATGAATGGTAACGGAGAAAATGACATGGCAGGCTTAAATGAAATGTATAAAAAGAGTAAGAATGAATTCGATAACACAAACGGTAAGTCAAAAAAATGCAACGACATCTTTATATCATACCGCAATGACGGAGAGGGGAACAACTTTGCTGCGAGATTATTTGAAACGCTGAGTTCAAAAAACTATAGTGTATACTTTAATTCAAATGAACAGCATAGCGGCAGCTTTCCGGACAGACTAAAAGAAGCTATAGAAAAATGTATAGATTTTGTATTAATTGTATCGCATGGGTGCTTGGATGGATTGAAAACTAGACGAGAGACGGATTGGGTTAGGGCAGAAGTTCTTTATGCGTATAAAATCGGAAAAAGAATAACACCGGTATATATTGGAAAAGCTGACGTTCCTAACTCTGATGTGTGGAAGGACTACCCGAATGAAATTCGATTTTTATTTTCTTTGCAATCAGTTTATTTACCGGAACGGTTTGAAATATCACCGATATCGGATTTGCTCTCTAAATTTGTGTCAAAACCATCAAAAGAAATATATAGAGATATTGCAAATAGCAACAAAGAATATGATTTACATAAAGATTTTATTGAAACATTAAAAAAAGCTGAAGCTGGCGATACGGAAGCAATGTTTGAGATTGGATGCATGTATTATCATGGTTTTGCTAACAAAAATGATTGTAACGGGAAAACAAATTATTCTGAAGCTGCAAAATGGTTCCAAAGAGCGGAAGAAAACAATACTTATTTGAGGCCTTACATTTATGCTTTGATTGGGAATCTCTATTATCGAGGGCAAATGCCATATGAAGAGCAATCTTTTAAAAAAGCAATGGAGTATTATGAAAAGGCAGCAAAACATTCGTCACACCTTGGATATCAGGATAAAGTTGGATTTATGCTTAGCGAGGGTTTTGGAGTTGAATTTGATTATAGTGAGATCGTTAAAATATATGAAAATCTCAAAGAAAATTGCTCAGTAATAGCAAAGTACAATATGGCGAAGTTTTATATTGACTATGGGCAGTTTCAAAACGCCATAGATATTTTGGAAAGCATTGAAACCCCATTTGCTGATGCGGAATATTGCCTAGGAATGCTTTATCAACGCGGTGTCCAGTGCGAACCGCCAAAGCCAGATATGTACCGTGCGATTGAACATTTTAGAAATGCATCCGAAATGGGACATATGGAAGCGCTTCATGAACTAGGGTTGGTTTACTTTCGCGGGACAAATGGATATAGACAGGATTTAATAAAAGCGAGAATTATCTTTAAGCGTGCGGCAGAGCAAGGACATAGTGCAGCAAATTATGATTATGCATGGATGTGCACGTTTGGGCTTGGCGGGCACAGAAATATAGAGGAGGCTATATACTATTATGAGAGAGCCGCAGAAAAAGGACACGTTATTAGTATGGTTGAATTGGCACAGCTATATCAGGAGCCAGAATGCAGAAATTACCAGAAGGCATACGAATGGGCACAGAAGGGTGCTGCAACCGGGGATCCAACAGGAGAATTTGTATTAGGAAATCTATATTTCTTCGGAAGAGGATGCGAAACAGACATGGACAAGGCAGTAATATGCTACAAAAAAGCTTTACAACATGGCGTTTATCAGGCAAAATTTATGATGGAAAAAGTTAAGTTCCAAATAGAACAAGCGTGCAATTAGACTATGCATTGCATGCATTCACGATATCGACTGCTATAGACTGCATCACCGTTTCTTTCCTGATCTGAATTGCTTGTTGTGTGCAGGGAATGCGGCTTGGATTCTCCGGGCATAAACCGAGTCGTCGCGTTTGCCCGGATTACGGACAGGAATCTTCATGGCCGCTGTATGTACGTTGCCACAAATAGCGTTATGTCAGAGACCGATGCCCCGAAGAGAAACGACTATGCCGTATGCCCGGACATATTCAACGATTACGACTCCGAATAGAAAAGCGGAAAAACGAGGAAACTGCATTGGAACGAGAACGAAAGATACAAGACGCCGCGATTATGATTAGAAAGAAGTACGGGAAGAACGCCATCCTCAAGACGATGAATCTTGAATAGGGTGCAACAGCTAAAGACCGCAATGCCGCAGATTGGCTGGCGGGCATAAGGCGTGACAATGAAAACTACAGGGAGAACCGTCGCATGATTCGAGAATTACGGAAAACCGATATAAAAAGGGTTGCTGAAATATGGCTGAACGCCAATCTGCAAGCGCATTCCTTCATCTCTCCGCAATATTGGATGGGGAATTTCGATTCGGTGAAGGCAATGCTTCCGCAAGCTGAGGTTTATGTGTATGAGGATGCTCGCAACATACAGGGATTTGTCGGGCTTAACGGCGAACAGATCGAGGGCATTTTTGTTTCCGGTGAAATGCGGTCGCAGGGTATAGGCAGGCTCCTTCTCGATTTTATCAAGACGAAAAAAACTGAATTGCGCTTGAACGTGTACCGGAAGAATACGCGGGCGATCCGTTTCTATCAACGGGAAGGCTTTGAAATCCTAAACGAGGGGCTGGATGAAGCCGTCGGGGAAAAGGACTGTGCAATGCTGTGGCGGTCGAAAAAAAGTCCCGATTTGAAAAATGCAAATCGAACTTTGCAAAGCGTTAAAACAGGATTTTATGTTATGTACGCGTTTTTGCAGGAAACATTCCGAAGCAAGGAGGGCACGAATGCCCAAAATTGTTGTGCGCACAGATTGCCGAAAATAAAATGCGGAAAATTGGTGAAACGAAATCTGTTTCAAAGAGGTTATTCACGTGAAAGAGTATATTATACAGCCGAAGCATGGTGGAAGAATCGAGGTTAGCAACGGGCAAACAATTACCGTTGTCGATGTCGACGGTGGGCAGGTTGCGAATTTCTTTGCGGAAGTCAAAGGAACACATGAAGAATATCTTTCTCTATTCGTAACGATTGATTGCAACGAGTCGCTTCGTATTGGCGTCGGTTCAATTCTTTACTCCAATCTGTATCACGCCATGTTTGAGGTTATTCAAGATGATGTATGATTTCTTTTATCAGAACGGCTCTGATCATCCAAATTGCCTTGATAACATCAATGCTGCTCTTGGAACGCAGAGAACAATCATTCACCCCGTCAACCTTTTTATGAATACACGGATTGCTTCGGACGGGAAAATCACAATCAATCGTCCCCTTCCTGAAGCAGGTGATAAGATCGTGCTGCGGGCGCTGACGGATTGTGTATTAGGGGTTTCGGCTTGCAGTGTTTCGGAATGTGATACGAACGGCGGGAAATGTACTGCTGTTGCGGTACAGATCGATTAACGTCTTTACTTTGCGCGAGAAGGGAGTGGTCGGATGCGCACGAACAGTAAATATGACAAAATTACGAGACTGCGGCATCATGTCTTCAAGACGCGGCCGCAGATGCCGAAGGTGCTTGCCGGTCATCTGATACGGTCGCTTAATAAAGGAGTGTCATCATGAAAATAAGTTATAAAAAACTCCGGGTCATGCTCATTCGGAGACATAGCAAAAGTGCAACTGAGAGCAGACAATATAATATCAGCCGGAACGGAACAATGAGGTGAAGAAATGCAGATTATAGACAACATTAACAAGACCGTCAAGGACGATCTGCAAGCGGGTATTCACAAAGGCAGTAAGATGTCCGTTGCCGCCGCTTGCTTCTCTATCTATGCGTATCAGGAACTCAAAAAGCAGCTTGAAGGCATTGACGAACTGCGTTTCATTTTCACTTCCCCCACCTTCGTGACTGAAAAGGCGTCAAAGGCGCAGCGGGAGTTTTACATCCCACGAATCTCAAGAGAGAGCAGCCTGTACGGCACAGAGTTTGAAGTAAAGCTCCGCAATGAGCTGACGCAAAAAGCGATTGCGAAAGAGTGCGCAGACTGGATCCGGCGCAAAGCAGTTTTCAAGTCAAACGTCACACAGGAGCAGATGATGGGCTTTATGACGGTCGATGAGAGTACCTATATGCCCATCAATGGCTTTACTACCGTCGATCTCGGTTGCGAGCGCGGCAACAACGCTTATTATACAGTGATGAAGACAGAGAGCTTTGAGAACGCAAACCACTATATCAAGCTCTTTGAACAGCTATGGAACGACAAGAAAAAGCTGCAAGAGGTCACGGATATTGTGATCGAAAATATCTCTGCGGCGTATCGTGAGAATTCACCGGAGTATATCTATTTTGTTGCACTCTATAACATCTTCAAAGAGTTCCTTGATGACGTTTCGGAGGACGAGCTGCCGAACGAAGCGACAGGCTTTAAGGAAAGCAAAATATGGGGAATGCTTTATAACTTCCAGCGCGATGCGGTTCTTGCCATCATCAGCAAACTCGAAAAATTCAACGGCTGCATTCTGGCAGACAGCGTTGGTCTCGGCAAGACGTTTACTGCGCTTGCGGTGATTAAGTATTATGAGAACCGCAACAAATCTGTGCTTGTTCTTTGCCCCAAAAAGCTCTCTGAAAACTGGAATACATACAAAGGTAACTATATCAACAATCCCATTGCAGCGGATCGGTTGAGATACGATGTTCTCTATCATACGGACCTTTCCCGTGAGCATGGACAGTCGAACGGAATTGATCTTGACCGCCTGAATTGGGGCAACTATGATCTTGTTGTCATTGATGAGAGCCACAACTTCCGCAACGGCGGCGAGGTGTCCGGCGAGGATGCAAAGGAAAACCGTTATCTGAAACTGCTCAATCGGGTTATTCGTGCCGGTGTGAAAACGAAGGTGCTTATGCTTTCGGCAACACCTGTCAACAACAGATTTATTGACCTTAAAAATCAGCTTGCACTCGCTTATGAGGGCGATGTTGCGCAAATAAACAAAAAACTTGACACAACAAAGAAAATTGACGAAATCTTCCGTCAGGCTCAGACTGCTTTCAACGCATGGAGCAATCTTCCCGCCGCGGAACGCACAACGGACGAGCTTCTTCGGACGCTGGATTTTGATTTCTTTGAACTGTTGGACAGCGTGACGATTGCGCGTTCAAGAAAACACATTGAAAAATATTATAATACTTCCGATATCGGCAAATTCCCCGAACGTCTGCCGCCGATTTCGCTGCGTCCGTGTTTGACCGACTTGAGCGATGCAATCAACTACAATGAGATATACGAACTTTTGAATGCGCTGAATCTGTCGATTTACACGCCAACAAAGTACATCATGCTTTCAAAACTGTATAAATATGTTGACTCTGAAAAACGCAACATAACTCAGGAAGGGCGCGAAGAAGGCATTCGCCGCCTGATGAGCATTAACCTGCTGAAGCGGCTTGAAAGCTCGGTTCATTCGTTCCGCCTGACGGTTGACAGAATGCGGAAAAAGATTGACGAAACCATTAAGAAGATCAACAATTACGAACTCGGCTCGGAAGAAATTGAGTTGACAGATATCGCTGCGGGAGAAGATTTTGATTACGACGATCAGAACACCGATTTCTTCTCAGTCGGCAAAAAGGTCAAAATCGATCTTGCTGATATGGACTATGTTTCATGGCGGCGTGAGCTTGAACGTGATGCGGAAAATCTGGAACTGCTGTCCCTCATGATTGCAGACATCACACCGCAGCATGACACGAAACTGCAAACATTGTTCGATTTGATCCGGAAGAAAATCGAGCATCCCATCAATCCCGGTAATAAGAAGATCATTATTTTCACGGCGTTTTCCGATACCGCAGACTATCTTTTTGCAAACGTCAGCAAATTTGCAAAAGAGAATTTTGGGCTGGAAACGGCAGAGATCACCGGCACGGTTGACGGAAAGACCACCATTCCAAAGCTCCGGGCGGACCTTAACACGGTTCTGACTTGTTTCTCACCCGTTTCAAAAGGAAAATCCGTACTCCTGCCCGGCAGCACCAATGAGCTTGATATTCTGATTGCAACCGACTGTATTTCCGAAGGTCAGAACTTACAGGACTGCGACTACCTCATCAACTATGACATTCATTGGAACCCCGTTCGCATTATCCAGCGGTTCGGGCGAATTGACCGTATCGGCAGCAGAAACGACCGTATTCAGCTTGTAAACTTCTGGCCGGATATGGATCTCGACGAGTATATCAACCTGAAAAGCCGCGTGGAAACCCGCATGAAGATTTCGGTCATGACCTCCACCGGTGATGATGATCTTCTCAATGCCGAAGAAAAGGGAGACCTTGAATACCGCCGCGCACAGCTCAAGCGGCTGCAAGAGGAAGTTGTGGACATCGAGGACATGACCAGCGGCATTTCCATCATGGATTTGGGACTCAACGAGTTCCGACTCGATCTGCTTGAATACATAAAGCAGCATGAGGACATCGAAACCGCGCCTAAGGGGCTGCACGCCGTTGTCGGCAGGGCGGGGGAGTCACCTGCCGGTGTGATTTTCGTTCTCAAAAATATCAACGACAGTGTGAATATTGACAATCGGAATCGGATTCATCCCTTCTACATGGTCTATATCAGCGAAGAAGGTGAAATTGTCTGCGATTATCTCAACCCGAAGAAATTGCTCGACACGATGCGTCTGCTCTGCCGCGGAAAGGACAAGCCTTGTGCGGAGCTTTGCAGGCGATTCAATGAGGAGACGGATGACGGGCGTAAAATGGGCGAAGTTTCCGAGCTGCTGAGCGAGGCGATCAATTCCATCATTGACGCGAAAGAGGAAAACGATATTGACAGCCTGTTCAGGAGCGGCGGCACATCCGCCTTGCTCAGCGCGGTTTCGGGACTGGATGATTTTGAGCTGATTTGCTTCTTGGTCGTGAAATAAGGAGGGCTTGTGATGCTTGGATTTCCGTTATCAACTGAGTTCGGCAAAAGAATACCGAAGCAAAAATTTTACGAGAATCTGGACGTTTCTCCGGCGCTGCGCCGTGCGTTTATCGATCAAATTCGGCTGGTGTACTGGCGGAACAAGCTGGCGGCGTCCACGCTGAATATTGCGGCGGGTGAAGCCGTAACGGAGATTGAAGTGCTTGAGATTCGCCTGAACGGACCGCAGCTTGACGAAGCGGTGCTGAAACAAATCGACAAGGAAATCCCGTACCATATCCTCTTTATTTTGACCTGTGACGGCAAGGCTCAGGCGTGGATCGGCCACAAGTCGGCCGCCGCCTCCGGCAGCAGCGCTTTCAAAGTCAATAGATATTATCACACCGACTGGATACCGGAAAATGAGATTGATCTCCGCATTGACGGCTTGACTTTGGACGCCGTTTATGATAACTTTGTTAAACAGGTTGCCGAGCTGCAAGGGGAGGAGTGGAACGCAAATTGCGGTGCCGCCGAAAACGTTGCGCAAAGCTTGGCGCGCGAAAAGCTCAAAAAGCAGATCGCCGCGCTGGAAAACAAGATGAAGAAAGAGAAGCAGCTTAACCGGCGCATGGAAATAAATGCGGAGCTGAAAAGATTGAGAAGAAGTTTGGAGGTGCTTTAGCGGATGAACCATGAAGAAATTGCAAGAAAAGTGCTGTCAAGCAGAAATGCTGCGGGAGCTTTGAAAAGCCGCGAAAGCAATACCGTTGAGTTTAAGGAATCCTTCAATAAAAACGGTACTGCCAAAAAGGAGGTTAGCAGATTGAAATGAAAGTATTTTTATCAAAATATAAATGGAAACTGCTACTTGCTTTCGCAATCTTTATCGTTGCAATTCCGTTTGGAATAAACAGCCTGTTCAAGCTAACATCTCCGTTGAACATATTTATCGCTGAATGGGGCGCAGGCGATGCGCTTGCATTTTATGGTGTTATGCTTGCGTCAGCAACAACCATCATCGGAGTTTACATTTCGATAGAATATGCGCAGAGAAACTATCGAATTGACGAGGTAAATAGGGTGAAGCCATACTTTGCGTTGACCCCTTGTAGCTCACAATCAAAGCTTAACCCATCCGCTCTTTTTAATTCCGGCGGGGCAGAAACAAATACAGACGAGAAAAATCAAAATGTATTTACATACGAAGAATATAGACTAAAAGAGATCTACATCGTTATTGAACAAACGACGATAGCATTTAGAGAGAGACTTTCAAATGCCCAGCGGCAACGCTTAGAATCTGATAGATTTGGGTTGTGCAAACACGGTGAAGGATGTCAACCTTTTAAAGCTCGCAGTTTAATTTACATGACTTTTGAGGTTGAAAATGTAGGAAATGGTGCAGCAACTAACACAAAGATTGCCTTTTACAAAAAAGGCGAGGAACGAATGGGCGTTAGTCTGTATACCGTCAAAAAAAGCGACTTGTTTAAATTCCACATTTTCTGCGATGATGAAAACATCGTGAAAGGAAACGATTACATGATTGAACTGATTTATGGGGACATAATTGGCAACGATTATTCTCAAAAATACCCGGTGGCATTTGACGAAGACGCAGAAACAAAGCGGTTCCGCACGACTGTTGACCTAAGCGGAAAGCAAGACCTCACAGATATGAACACGGAGGAAGATAAAAATGAATAAACTACGCATGGAATCGCCGGATATGACGGCGCAGAACATAGACCGCATTGCTGCTCTGTTTCCCAACTGCATCACGGAGATGCTGGACGAGGAACGCAGCACGCCGGAGAAGAAGGTGTACAAACGGGCGGTCAACTTTGAACTGCTGAAACAGATGCTTTCGCCGGACGTGGTGGACGGCGACGAGGCATACGAGTTCACATGGGTGGGTAAGAAGGCGGCAATCGTGGAAGCCAACAAGCCGATTCGGAAGACGCTGCGCCCTTGCATGGCAGAGAGCAAGGACTGGGACAGCACCGAAAACCTCTATATCGAGGGCGATAATCTGGAAGTTCTCAAGCTTTTGCAGGAGAGCTATCTCGGCAAGGTCAAAATGATCTATATTGACCCGCCGTACAACACCGGCAACGATTTTATCTATGCCGATGATTTTAAGATGGAGAGCGAAGAGTGGAAGGTTGAGAGCGGAGAGTGGAGTGAGGAAGGCGACCGCCTGTTCAAAAATACCGACACCAACGGACGGTTTCATTCCGACTGGTGCAGCATGATTTATTCACGGCTGATGCTGGCGAGGAATCTGCTGACGGACGATGGCGTTATCTTCATTAGTATTGATGACAATGAACAGGAAAATCTTGAAAAAATATGTGATGAGGTTTTCGGTAGAACCAATATGGTTGGCATGATACTTTGGAAAAAGAAGACAAACGGAAATAACATGGGGTTTTTACCACCAGTGCACGATTATATATTGTGCTATGCAAAAAGCATCGAGATGATCAGCGAAATGGGATACCCAGTTACAAATGAGTTTATATCTAAAACTTTTTCGAATCCAGACGAGGATGCTCGTGGTCCATGGACGACTTCTGATTTGTCCGCCAACCACAAAGGACCATATTTTGCTATATGCAATCCAAAGACTGGTGAGATACATTACCCGCCGCAAGGGCGTTATTGGGTATTTAATGAGCAAGAAGTGAAAAAGAGAATTGCTGATGGCAGAATAATTTTTGGAAAATCAGGAACAGGTAGACCTATCCAAAAGATATTTCTTTCAAGTAGAAAACTTTCTAAGATACGTGCAGATTCTTGGTGGGCAGACAATGGTATGAACGAAGATGCGACCAAAGAGTTGAGCGAATTATTCGGAGTGACAAAGCTGTTCACCCATCCGAAACCGTCAAAATTGTTGTACCACTTATGCAAAATTTGCACAGACAATAATGATTGTATTCTTGACTTCTTCTCCGGTTCTGCTACCACCGCTCACGCTGTCATGCAGCTCAATGCCGAGGACGGCGGACGCCGCAAATTCATCATGGTGCAGCTCCCAGAACCCTGCGATGAAAAGAGCGAAGCCTACAAAGCGGGCTACAAAAATATCTGTGAAATCGGAAAAGAGAGAATCAGAAGAGCAGGAGAAAAAATTCTGAAAGAGCAGTTGGCAAATAACAACTCCACTCTTAACTCTCCAAACTCCAAACTCGACATCGGTTTCCGCGTGCTCAAGCTGGATTCCACCAACATGAAGGACGTTTATTACGCGCCCTGTGATTACAATCAGGACTTTCTCCATCAGCTGGAATCCAACATCAAGGATGACCGCACCGACCTCGACCTGCTGTTCGGCTGCCTGATTGAATGGGGGCTGCCGCTGTCCCTGCCGTACAAGTCCGAGCAGTTGGGCGGCTACACCGTCCATACCTACAACGACGGCGACCTGATCGCCTGCTTTGACGCTAATGTCCCCGAAAGTGTGGTCAAGGAGATCGCCAAGCGTAAACCGCTCCGCGCCGTCTTCCGCGATTCCGGCTTTGAATCCAGCCCGGAGAAGATCAACATGTTCGAGATTTTCAAGCTCTATATGCCGGAGGACGCGGGCGACATCACCAAGTGCGTGAGGGTGATATAAGAGTGAAGTTTTGAGAGTGGAGAGTGTAGTTATGAGAGTTGAGAGTGAAGTTATGAGAGTTGAGAGTGGAGTTATGAGAGTTGAGAGTGGAGAGTGGAGTTATGGAAGCAGAAAACACTGCGAGGTATAAGAGCAAGAGATTTGCCGTTCGGATCGTTCGGCTATATCAATACTTATGCGAAGAAAAAAGAGAGTTCGTGCTTTCAAAACAGATTTTACGAAGCGGTACAAGCATTGGAGCAAATCTTGCGGAAGCGGAGTGCGCAATTAGTAAAAAGGACTTCCTTTCGAAGATTTATATCGCATTGAAGGAATGCTCAGAGACATTGTATTGGTTGGAATTACTGACTGAAACGGATTATTTGTCCGAACAGGAGTTTAAGTCGCTCAACGCCGATTGTGACGAGTTGAGAAGAATGCTGTCTGCTACAACGAAAACAATTTCTTCCGCACAGCAAAAGTAACTTAACTCACAACTCTTCACACTCCACACTTCACCAACACCACACGGAGGAAATAACGAAATTATGAAGCTGCAATTCAAACATCAAAAATTTCAAGCGGATGCGGCAAAAGCAGTCGTTGACGTATTTGCCGGACAACCGTACCTCACGCCTACCTATATGATAGACAGAGGCTACGAGAAAATAGAGGCGGACGGTGTGAAATCTTCGCAGATAGCCATAAAAGAAGAAGAGGATTTTACCGGCTGGCGCAACGAACGCATTGTGCCGGAGCTTTCCGACAAGCTGATTTTGGAGCATCTGCAAAAGGTACAGCGCACCAATCAGCTCAAGCCGTCGGACAAGCTGGAAGGTCGCTACAACCTGACGATTGAAATGGAGACCGGCGTCGGCAAGACCTATACCTACATTAAGACCCTGTATGAGCTGAACAAGCACTACGGCTGGAGCAAGTTCATTGTGGTCGTGCCGAGCGTTGCCATCCGCGAGGGTGTTTATAAGTCCTTTCAGGTGACGCAGGATCATTTCGCAGAGGAATACGGCAAGAAGATCCGGTTCTTCATCTACAATTCTGCCCAACTCACGGAAATTGACCGCTTTGCGTCGGATAGCTCCATAAATGTTATGATTATCAATTCTCAGGCGTTCAATGCCAAGGGTAAGGACGCGCGGCGTATTTACATGAAGCTGGACGAATTCCGTTCCCGTCGCCCGATTGATATCATTGCAAAAACGAACCCAATTCTGATTATTGACGAGCCGCAGTCGGTCGAAGGAAAACAGACGAAGGAACGGCTGAAAGAGTTTTGCCCGCTGCTGACACTCCGCTACTCCGCGACTCACAAGTCGGACAGCATCTATAACATGGTGTACCGCCTTGATGCAATGGAGGCGTACAACAAGCGGTTGGTCAAGAAAATTGCCGTCAAGGGCATCACAGAGTCCGGCAGCACGGCAACCGAGGGCTTCGTCTATCTGGAAAGCATCAACCTTTCCAAAGCTGACCCGACAGCAACCATTCAGTTTGACTACATTGGAGCAAAGGGACTTCGCAAGAAAACCGCCACGGTCGGTATTGGCTACAACCTCTATGACAACTCCGGCGAGTCTGGCAAGCTCGACGAGTATAAGGAAGGCTTTGTGGTCAAGTCTATCGACGGACGCGACAACTCCGTAGAGTTCCTGAACGGTATCAAAATCTTTGCCGGAGATGTGATCGGTAAGGTCAGCGAAGACCAGCTCCGACGCATTCAGATCCGCGAAACGATTCTGTCTCACTTGGAGCGGGAGCGTCAGCTTTTCCATAAGGGCATCAAAGTTCTGTCGCTGTTCTTCATCGACAGGGTTGAAAAATACAAACAGTATGACGATGACGGGCATCCGTTCAACGGCATCTACGCCGATATGTTTGAGGAAGAGTACAACGACATCATAGGCTCTATGCAGTTGAGAGCCGGTGACGATGATTACATACGGTATCTGGACGCAATTTCCGCCCACGATACCCATGCCGGTTACTTCTCCGTTGATAAAAAAGGCAAGATGACCGACAGCAAGCTTTCCGACAAGAAGGCGGGCACATCTGACGATATTGACGCCTATGACCTGATCATGAAGAACAAGGAACTGCTTCTGGATCGTGATCCGAAAAAATCCCCGGTGCGTTTCATTTTCTCGCACTCCGCGCTGCGTGAAGGCTGGGACAACCCGAACGTGTTCCAGATTTGCACACTGAAACAAAGCAGCAGCGAGGTTCGCAAGCGGCAAGAGGTCGGTCGCGGTCTGCGCCTGTGTGTCAATCAGGACGGCGAACGCATGGACGCCAACGTGCTTGGAAATGATGTGCAGTCCATCAATGTTCTGACCGTCATCGCCAGTGAGAGCTATGACAGCTTCGCAAAGGGCTTGCAGACTGAGCTTGCCGATGCAGTTGCCGGACGCCCTGTGGCGGTTACTGCCGACCTTTTCAAGGGCAAGGTCATTGTGGATGCCGGAGGCAACGAACAGGTTGTGGACGGTGATATTGCTCAGGCAATCTTTGAGGATTTGATCTCCAACGGATATGTCAAGCGCGGTGTACTGACTGACAAATATTATGCCGACAAAGCAAACGGCGCGATTCAGGTTGCGGAGGAAGTGGCGGATAGCCGCGATTCTGTGATCAATATTCTTGATTCCGTCTATGACAGCCGCGCTATGCAGCCGGAGAATGCCCGCGACAAGAACGTCGAGCTGCAAGTTGATCCCGACAAGCTCGCCATGCCGGAGTTCAAAGCGCTTTGGAAGCGCATCCGCCCGAAATCTGTGTATGTGGTTGATTTTGATACCGATGAGCTTGTAAACAAGGCGATTGCTTCCATCAACAGGAATCTTCATGTGCCGAAAATCTTCTTCAAAGTTGAAACCGGCGCAATGGATGAGATCAAGTCAAAGGACTCGCTTCTTGACGGAAGTGCATTCTCGAAGTCAAAGTCTTCTACTTATGACAGCAGCAAGCAAATCCGCGTGGGCAGCAGCGTGAAGTATGATCTGATCGGCAAGCTGGTCGGAGAGACAGGCTTGACGCGAAAGGCAGTCGTTGCAATTCTGACCGGCATTGAGAAATCCGTTTTTGAGCAGTTCAAGTTCAATCCGGAAGAGTTCATCATCAAAGCAGCCGCCCTAATCAATGATGAAAAGGCAACTGCAATTATCCAGCACATCACCTACAATGTGCTGGATGAACATTACGACACGGACATTTTTACCGAACCGACCATCAAGGGCAAGCTCGGCACAAATGCGATGAAAGCGCAGCGGCATCTATACGACCATATCGTGTATGATTCCACGAACGAACGCGATTTTGCCACCGATCTGGACACCAACACAGATGTTGCGGTTTATGTGAAACTGCCGGACAGCTTCTATATCGCAACGCCGGTCGGACACTATAATCCGGACTGGGCGATAGCTTTCTATGAAGGTACCGTCAAGCATATCTACTTTGTTGCTGAGACGAAAGGCTCTATGTCCTCTATGCAGCTCCGGCTCATTGAGGAATCGAAAATTCATTGCGCAAGAGAGCATTTTAAGGCGATAAGCAACGGAAACGTGGTTTATGATGTGGTGGACAGTTACCAAACTCTGCTGGAAAAGGTAATGAAATAAAAAAACAGCATTGATTTCAAAAACAGCTCGGTCAACCCTTTTTGAGTTGCCCGGGCTTTTTGCAGCTGACGATGCCGCAGCTCCGTTAAAAAATGCGATTCTGCCGCTTAAATATTGGCATCTTATTCTCAACGGAAAAAAACGAACAGCGAGGGTCGTGCTGAGTGCGGCAACTCCAACTATGACCCAAATCTGCAGCGTCGCAAGGGAGACGGCATACATTGCTGGCTCTACGCCGAGGATGAACACAGGTCAAAACAAATTTTTTGTGTAATAATGCCTTTTCTCGGTGTACGGATATTCCTCAAGGGTGAAAACCTCCTGATATCCATGTTTCTTGTAGAATATCGGAGCTTGAAAAGAAAAAGTATCCACAAAAGCATATTTGCAGCCGCGCTGTTTGGCTTCGCTTTCCGCGGCCTCCAATAACTTGCTTCCGATACCTTGCCCTCGGAGTTGTTCGCTGACAAAAAGGAATTGAATGCAAAGCCAATTTCCGAATATCTCTCCTGTCAATCCTGCCAGCTTTCTGCTGTTTTCGTCTTCAAAGAACAGCCCTATCGGGATTTTTTTGATTGTTCACGATGAGCAAGATTATATTCTTTCAGCATTCCATGTATCTCATTGACATCGTGCTCGCTTGCATCATCCGTTATTCTGAAATTCATATGCTTTTTCCTTCCTCGCATAGTTTTATTAATAATTAAAATCTATGTATCCTGCCAATCAGAACCGTACATCTGTTTCTTTGCTTTAAAAAATCGGTTATGCACGAAAGCAACAGCAACGTCGGTACTGTTTTTGAACGGATACATATTGGAACAGCAAGATGCTTATCGGCATAAATCACTTATCATGCCAGAGTGCTAAAACCCTGCCCGTATCATTATCTACCAAGATGTTTGCAACACCACCCGTCATATTGGATCGCAATGTTCCCTGAACAAGCCAAATACCGTTTGCCTTATCATAGAATACTTGATAGGGTTTCTGCTTTTTTATACGTTCTCCATACTTATTGATCCAAATTACTTCAACTTTTTTGAGAAGATCTTTTGGATCGGATATGAACCCTAAATTATCTTCTGACGGAAATTTATCAATATAATATTGATAATCGCCCACATCAAACACCTTAGTTTCCGGAAGCTTGTTTTTGCCAATCACAACAAATGTCCCTGCAATGAATGCCAGGAAAAGAACAAACAGAAACATAAAAAACATCTTTCTTTTAAACATTGAAACTACCTCCCCGGATGGTTGGGATCAACTTGTTCGCAATTGAACCCGTTGTGTATACATAGCGATTCTTTCCGAGCATGTTGCCGTAGGAATCATATGCATAAGTGTAAGTTGAGTTCGCGGAATTGTTTTCTCCGTAGTACAGATTTTCGCGCACAAGCTGATTCATGGAATCATACTCATAGTTTCTTCTTTGCTTGGTGAAATAACTCATTCGCGCGGCAGGAAACCACGAAAAATGCACTTTGATTGTGTGCATTTATGCCGAGTCTCCCGCCGCGCGGTCGGAATTCGGATTCACTTATTCGCTTTCGCGAAAAGCTTTTGATCAGGTGCAATCCATAACGATTCGTTCTTCGCCCGTGTCAACGTCAACAAAATGGTGTTCACGCTGATCAGCATTAAGCCGTACCGTTGAAACGTACTTCATCGGTTTGCCGTTATTTGCGGGCCAGTCGGGCTCCTGAATCCAATACGGCCATTTTCTCCCTTCAATGTGAAAGGCATCCTTAATCCGGCTTCTTGCAAGCGCAATTCGTTTGCTTTTCGACAGGTTTTCGGGCAACTCTCTAATGATATTCTCTATCGTTTCAGTTACCTCCACGCCGCCGATATAGCTCGGGCATGCGTCCAATGACAAACCATACATTTCGTTCACTTCATCCGTCAGATTGATCTTCATGTCGGGAAAAGCTGCCTTAACGAGCCTACTAATGACGCTAAATATATCAACTCGAACTCCCAACGAATACTCTCCTTTGCCTCCGAACATTGTCTTTTCTTGTTTAATGAAGAGACGAATATCGAACGGAACAGTGCGGCTTTCATAATGCCCGTTAACGAATTCGCCGGCTTCCATCCTCTGGTCTTCCGGCACAATGCTCTGTACCCAATCAAGCAGCTCGGGATGAGTTTCGAACAGTTCTTCAAGCTCTGCTGGCTTGATTCTTCCCTCAAGATAGTCGATAATCGTTTTTTTGCAGTCCATGTTTTTACCTCCGGTATTTATTATTTGTTAAACAGAAACGGGTGAAGCATTCTAAAAGATCCCGTATGCGTTGTTGCCAACATCTCTGTATATTCATAGAAATCGTTGACGATACCATAAATATGGTGCAACACTACAGATTTGTCGTCAGTTCCAATCGGCGCACACCCACGAAGCATTCGGTTCAAATTGCGCTCTGTCACTCTGTATAACCCACTTGTCGACATTTCATTGGTTGGGCCGTTTGTGTATGAGGCTGCTTGTCTCTTCCAGTAATTCCTTCGTTCGCTGTTCCAACGGCTGTTATGATTGCAGCTATTATGCACCAACACAAACTCATCCGAGTCCGCGTTTGCCGAAACATAATAGGTGTGAAAATCCTCGACTTCAAAGTTATAGACTTTGATCGGACTCTCGAGCAGTTCATGCTGAATCTGCTCAACAACGACATACTCACCGTTGCTGAGAACAAGAATATCTCCCGCACGAAGTGAGATTGCGCTTGTCCAGCCTTTTTGTGGAACATAGAACGGATGGGACGGGGTTGATTTTATCGTTTCGCCGTTTACCGTTACTTCAACAAGCTCATTCGTTTCGTTTACAAATGTTCGTACAACTTTTTTATATGCAACCTCTCCGGTTTCCGGGTTTGCCGCAAAAACACGGTCGCCCTCTTTGATATTTTCAATTGCAGTGCTTCCGTCCGCCGTCTCGACTTGCGTTCCCGCAACGAAACAGACATTGCCGCCCTTTGCGGTGTAATAAGAACCGCAAATCATGGTTCCTATTTGCGCTGCCGTTGAAAATATTCGCTTTTGCTTCTCGTATGCATCGGCGTTGCCTCCCATAATCCAGTCGCGAACAAAGTTCGTTCCGTCATTTGAAGTATCGCTCGATGCGGTTAGCCCCTCACCGATTTCTGCCATTCCGTTAACTACCGTTGCAGTCCCCGCAACAGCTGTTGCTGTTGCGACCGCAACCATTATCGGCGCGGCTGCTCCGCATGTCAATATCGTTGCTGCTGCCGCAATCGCAGTTACACCGATTGAAACAAGCTTTGCACCTGAAAAAAGGCTCTTGAACGAAAAGTTGCCGTTGCCGTCAACACTATTTATCGGATCGTTCAGGCAATAAGCATAAGCGTTATGCCCCAGGACGCCCTGACCGGTTGACAGGAGGACGTCCGCAGAGATAAACCTTCCGACTGAGGGATCATAGTACCTGCTTTGGAGGTAATAGAACCCCGTTTCCTCATCGAACACGTATCCACGGTAGCGGAACGGGTTATCCTTTCCGAGTGCGGAAGCGAGTGAACCTGAGGTTGACAGAGGTTTTCCCCAACTGTCATAGCAATATTCTACAACAGTGCTGCCGCTGCTGTCAATAAGCTTCACAATGTCATTCTGGGCGTTGCGGAGGTAATAGTAATAATTTCCGTTATAGTTCACGGCAACGACTTTGCCGTTAGCGTCGTAGCTGAAGCGGAGCTTTGAAGTCGTTGTGCTTCCGTTGCTGTTTGTTGTGGTTTTGACGGTGCCCATGAGCAGCGTGCCGTTATAGTAATAGTCCGTAACGGTGCTGCCGATGGTTTTTCTTGTACGGATGCCGTTTTCATCGTAGCTGTAGACATACGAATTCGCGCGTCCGGAGGATGCGGCTTTCGGGGTATACGACTTCAGCCGCTGACCTTCCCAAACCAGAGTTGCACCGAGGTAGTTCGTCGGGTTGCCGGAAGCGTCATATGTTATGCTTTCGCCATCGTACGAAGTGAGCTGATCCTTCCATGCCGAGTTTGTGTAGGCATAGGGAACGGTCTCCCGAGCCGTGCCGAGCGTTCCGACAGTGTAAGCATAGATCTTTTTGTTGAGCAGATTGCCCCAAATATCGTATTCATATGTAATGGTAGCATTGCTGCTGTTGCCGCTGCCGTAATAAAGGTTCTCCCTTATGAGCTGATTCGCCGAATCATAAACATATGAATACTTCTCCGAAGCATTGGTGAATGACGTGTTTCCGCGCCAGATTCTGGTTATGTTGCCGTTGGCGTCATAATCATAGTTGTACTTTGCATCACTGCCGTTTGCGTATGTTGAGAGCAGTGATGTTGCGGAACCGTTTGCTCCGGGCTTGTACGTCCAGTCCACAACATAATCCGTGTCGAGATGCAGCGTGATCTTGTCGGGACGCCCCGTAGATGTGCCGTAGGCATATTCGATCGTTTTGCCGTTGTTCAGCTTTACAAGCGACTGTCTGCCGTCTGCATCGTAGGAATATTCCGTGCTCCAAGTGTAACCGGCGAGCGTGTGTGTCAGCTTTGCCGGTTACATATAAGTGCAGAAAATGCTCTTTTCAATGCATATGCAAGATGATAGGTCTAATCAGCGTCCCTTAAGTCGAGAAAGTCTAAGTATATGTCCTGCAATGTCCAGGATTGTATAATACCAAATGCCAGCTGAGCTAATCCGCAAAAAACGAACGCAACAATTTTCCCAGTTGAGTACCGTTTGTCGTAATTAGAGTATACCGTGCTGTCGCTGCGTATGTCAACGATACATTTGCCGTTAATTCCCTGGAAATATTTAAATTTTACATTATCCTCCTTCTGAAGCATATCGAACAATTTGTACATATTTCTTGGCTTGTGACTAGTGGTGACTGTATACTCTTCGCCGTTGATTAAGAATTTTTTTCCTTGGTTGCTATTATAAATGTATGGCGGGTCGTATAGGATTATGGCATATCCAGGCACTTGCATTTCAATTGCTTTGTCCGGAGATTTGGGATAGATCATCAGAAACAACAAAACAATCGGAATTTCCCAAATAAGCAATGAAAATATGTTATTAAGCAATTTTTTCAGGAAACGTTTAATTTTCATTGTTCACCTCCGAGAGCACCAAAACCACAACTGCGTGGTCAGTTCAGCCTTATATAAATTGATTAGCTGTCAAGTTTTTGTATTGCTTTTTTTGAATACTTACGCCAACCGGCATTCGTCGAACTTTGAAATCGTTCAAAATAACAGCGAAAGTCCTTCCGTTTAAATTCGCTTAACGCACAAATAGCCTGCAATCGAACTTCCTCATCATCAAGCAGAGCTATTAACGTTGGGACGGTGCTTTCGTCTTTCAGTTTGCCAAGAAGCAAAATAATCATTTGCCTATTTAGTCCGAAAGCCCTATTTGAAGCAATGTTCAAATATTCCTTTATAAACTGTCTGGACTTTATTTGGTAAATACAATCCGATATAAGCCATCGAGTTAAATCCGTTGTTTTATCCGAATAAAAGTCGCTGAGCAGCAAGGGAACGATTTCATCAAGTCCTTTGATACGAAAGAAACCAATAAAGTGATTCTGCTCATTCGGCATATTCATTTCTTTTGCAAGCTGATAATATTTGAGCGCAATTGGAACTATAACATTTTTATATTGGGGCACAAATCCAAACGTTTGACTGGATGTCTCAAATTCGAACCCCAGATCTTTCAACTCTTTTTCAAAAAGCGGAATCAAAGAACCGGGATTCTCTTTATAATAAAGCTCTGCGTTGGACTTCTCGTTTTCGAGCATGATCCGAACCACAATGGGATTACGAACATCTCTATTCTCCATCGTTTCACCTCTCATTTTAAAGGAAACAGCTTAATTATACCGCTGTCAACAATTTTCTGCAATGACTATATCAAAATTTGAACGTCGACAGCGACACAGTTCAAGAATTTGTATGCCGGGTGCAACCACTCATTGACACCGGAACATGCCGGGATTAATAACAGCTTTATAATCGTTTTGCCTTAAAGGCTTATACCCGCACCTGTTATGCACCAACACAAACTCATCCGAGTCTGCATTTGCAGAGACATAGTATGTGTGATAGTCTTCGACCTCAAAGTTATAGACGGTTACGGGGTTTCAAGCCGTTTCATTCGCTCAGCGCTTAAAGCTTCAAATTATTATTGAGCTGTATGGGCTTGCACTCCTGCGTTTCCGTAAGAATTTGCTCAGCAATGTTTTGAGGTGCATAAACAGCATAACCATAGCTGTAAGCACATGAACCGCCAATGTTTAAATCGTCTCCGTAATATGCAGTGCTGATTGACGGAAAAAGTAAAGCATATCGCGGAGTTTCAGATGTTTCGGACAGCATATATGCATACAATTCTTTTGACGCATTTTTTGCGCGTATGCATATGACGTCAGCATCTTCTCCGGGAAATGCAAGGTAATCCCAAACACTTTCATGCATCACAGGGCGATAATTACCGGCAGAATCTCCGCTTCCGAAGAAAATCACATCATCCGGGTGCAGCATTTTTAATAATATGTCAAAAAGCTCCGGTGACATTGCCAAGAGATCGGAACTGCCGATAGGTTTGCTGCATTCCTCAACAATCTTCAAGAAGGATTTTTTAAAGTCAATTATGCCCGCATTGCATGTTATCAACTCAGGCGGTTCAGCCCTCCTATATTCGCAGTTGCATGTAAGCAAACTTACTGCGGATAACGTAACAAATGCAAGCCTCAGCTCGCAAAGCAAGGATTTTGCGTAACGAACATCGCAGGAGTCGGCTCGTTTGTTTACATCTGTGAACATATCGGTTGCTTTGCAATAAATGCAGCCGAGGCATCTCTGATTGAGATTGTTCGCATATCTAAACTCAAGCTCAAAATCAATGAGGTTGACGGATTTGGGCTCGCCGACAGGACGAAACTCATTGTACAGGACAGTTATTTCTTTTGGGCGAGAAATATATTCGCATTCGAAAAAGATAACCGTTTGACTGTCACCGGTCTGCTTTATATCGTACAGATAAATAACTCTGCTGCCTTTTTTGTAGTAACAGCCTGAATACATCGTCCTGATAATCGAGTTAAAAAGAACTTTCATATGCTAACTCTCCAAACCACACATGAAAATGTTTATACTTTCCCGCAAACTTGTTTTCTTCAGCATGATAGTGCGCATATTCTCCGGAACCGTGCCATTCAAACCGTGGGGTTTCCGCCAAATCGCAGTTCAAGCAGAACCAATCGGTTTCAATGCTTCGGCGATTCGGCTGCTGTCACTTTGGACTGCTGAGTATATTTTACAACAGTGCTGCCGCTGTTGTCAATGAGTTCGACGATGCAGTCATGCGCATTGACGCCGGAGCAAAAAAACTCAAATATATTAATTGCCCTATTGATTTCGTTCAAATAATGAGTATAATGTAAATATACACGTTGCAAGTCAACATATCTTCAACAGAAACGCATTTACATGGTTTCAGATTTAAAAGCAAAGGAGTTTTGTTTTATGCAAAAGAAGTCTTCCCGTCCAAGTTGTTTTAAAGCTGCAATGGCTCTGCTTTTTGCTGTTGTCTTCTTTATTTCCGGTTGTTCAGTCGGTTCGGGAACAGAACCGAGCTCAACACCTACATCGGTGCCGATTACTCAAGTTCCGACCACACCGGGACCTGAGAATGTCGGAAACGGCGAGGTGCGTGACGGCAGCCTTGTTAACGTGCAGCCGAAATGCATTCTCGACATTCGCGGATTGGATTTGACGAACTGCGAATGCACGGTGAAACTCAGCAAGATAGTAAACAGGAACACAGCCGACGGTTCACAGCAGGAACTTGAGCTCGTATTGCAGGAAACTATCAACAAACCGACCGAGGTCGATCTCAGCGGCGGTGAATTGTTCCTGCTTGAAATTCGAAATTCGGGAGAGGAAGCTTCAAATTCGGAAGTGTACAAGATATTTTTGTCGGTAGATTCCGACAATGGCAGGCCCGAACTTGTGTTCTATACAATGTACGGAACGGCGAGTCCGGAGATAACGGTTGATACAAATGTGCAGGTCGCTGCGGGCAATTCTGTTTCGTACGCGATAACGGAGGATGGTTCACTTTGGGAATGGGGAGCAAAATGCGGAACAAGGCTTGCAGGAAATGCGGCTCCGAAAAAGATTTTAAGCGACATCGTTTCCGTAAGCACAAGCGGTGAAGCTTACTTTGATGAATCAACTCCGGAAGTATGGACGCATACGCTTGCGGTTGCAAAGGATGGCTCGCTGTATGGCTGGGGCTGCAACTCTTTCGGACAGATAACCGGAACTTCTCCGTCAAACTATGAAGAAAGCACTAATATCGGTGAGCCTACTTTTATGATTGGCAATATTAAACAAGCTTCCGCCGGAGGAGGTCTCTCTGCTGCGGTAACCACAAGCGGAGCACTTATCGTTTGGGGAGGAGCTTATAGCGAAGAAGGTCCGTCGAGCAGAGTGATTAAGACTGACGTTGCTGCGGTTGAAGTCGGTTCAGGTCATAGCGGAGTACTGTTTATTCTCAACCCTGACGGAACGGTTGAAGTTATGAATGCGGCCACGAGGTCTGCAAAAAAAGTTATGGACGGCGTTCAAGAGATTCACGGTGTAGAAGGATACAACGCGTCATGCCTTGCGCTGAAAAAGGATGGCTCGCTGTGGCTGATAGAATCGGGTCAATTCGGTGATGACACACAGACAACAAGAATAATGAATGATGTTATTTCTGCGGCTGCGTATTCGCCGGATTTATTGGAATATGAAGATGAGCCTCTTTACGTTGTTAACAAAGCGGGACAGCTTTTGAAATCGGTTGACTCGAACCTGAAGAACTTCTCGGTTGTGCGGGAAGGCATTGTTTCCGTGTCTGCGGGCAGAACTCATGCGCTTGCCGTAACAACGGAAGGAAAGGTTGTTGCGTGGGGCAGCAACGGATACGGGCAGCTGGGCAGCGGGGGGACGGTGTTTGAAACAGAAAAGCCCGTCGCCGTAACCGGAATGAATAATGCGCTTTCCGTAACTGTCGGCGGGGGAGGAAGTTTTGCTCTCGTTGTGAAATCCGATCACAGCCTTTGGGCTTGCGGCATCAATGACAGAGGACAGCTCGGCAACGGCACGACCCAAGGTTCTGCTGAATACATCAAGATTATGGACGATGTTTCAAAGGCAGAGGCGGGGGAGAACTTTGCTTTTGCCGTGAAGCAGGACGGAACACTTTGGGCATGGGGCGCAAATGACAGAGGGCAGCTCGGCGACGGCACCACGATCGACCGCCTGTCGCCGGTGAAGGTTGCAGACGGAATCGCGGATACAAATGCATACTATGCACTTACGACCGACGGAAGAATGCTTGAAATCGGCAATGGATTTGCAGAGGCGGCGACAGGAGTAAGCAGGATTCTGAACGGAAGTCTCGCAATAATGACCGATGGCTCGCTTTGGTCATGTTCAGTCGAATATGATGACTACTATATAACGGATGATGCAATAAGTGCATGTGAAGACGGTGAAGCAAACTGTTATGTAATTAAAACAGATCATTCGCTGTGGTTGACTGAAATGTTCTCCGAAGATGATACATCCTCCGGAACTGAAATTGCTCACGGATACAAAGACGTTGCAAGCTTCGAAATTGATTACGATGGGGGATGGCCAGGGTTTGTGCTGCTTGATGCCGACAACGTGCTGTATTACTTGGATTACATTGATGGTGACGGCAATCTCCAACTGAAAAAGATTGCAGATAATATTGCAGCGTTTGCGTTTTCTTCCGTGACTGTGGAGAACGACTGCGGAACACATTTCTGTATTGACACGAGCGGTCAGCTTTACGCATTTGGCAAGAACTACTACGGAGTCTTTGGAAAAGGCAGAACGGCAGGATACAGCGATACACCCGTCACTGTTGCCTTTCCAAACTGATAATGCATCGATGTTCCTTACGGCAAACTGAACAAACGACCCGCCGCCGCAAAACT